>Ga0194126_10002052_pt1 | contig 33032 bp, 27 predicted proteins | sample TA2KigC150mmetaG_FD_148641 | JGI IMG/M metagenome (GOLD analysis project Ga0194126, IMG submission 148641) | Freshwater microbial communities from Lake Tanganyika, Tanzania - TA2015035 Kigoma Deep Cast 150m | ecosystem: Environmental > Aquatic > Freshwater > Lake | place: Tanzania: Lake... | reverse complement strand
TCGCCGAGCGACCATTCGGTCACCCACGGCAATTTGTGCATCAAGGGTCGCTTCGGTTTCCAGCACGTGCAAAACACAAAAACGACCGACTAAAAAGATGAAACTTGCGACCGTCGACGTTGCCGCTTTGCATGGTCCGACGGAGAGCGCGAGTTACTCGAAATCGGCGGGCGAACTCTATTCGGCGTTGAGCCAGATCGGTTTTGCCGTGATTGTCAACCACGGTGTCGACCAAAAAACAATCGACGACATACGCAAAGCCGTGGCGACGGTGTTCGCCACACCGCGCGAGATTCTGATGCGAGACATGGTCGTAAAGGGCAATTATCGGGGATTCGTGCCGCTCGGGTATTTCACACCGAATTCAGGCAAGGGCAACGCCGATCAATACGAGGCATGGAAACTGCACAACGAAACCGCCGCCGACGATCCGATTTGTGCGGCGTGTTCGTTGTACGGGCCCAACAAATGGCCGCGCATTGACGCCGACATTCGAACGCCGGTGATGAACTATTGGCGGGCACTCACCCGCGTCAGCGAGATTCTGATCGTCGCACTTTGTTCGAAACTCGAGATCAACCCCGAGACAATCTTGGCGAGCATGACGAACCCGCTCACGAACATGACGTTGCTCAACTACCCGCCGATGCCCCCACAAGATGACACATGGGGCATTCACCCGCACAAAGACTTCAATCTTTTGACAATTCTCGCCCACGACCCGATCGGCGGCCTCGAAGTCAGGGATCGTTCTGAAAATTGGATCAACGCCGATTGCCCACCGGAAGGCATGGTTCTCAATGTCGGCGACATGCTCGAACTATGGAGCGGCGGTCGACTCGTTTCGACGCCGCACAGGGTTCTGAACAGGTCCGGCAAGGCCAGGCAATCGTTTCCATTTTTTTCGAAACCACGATTCGACGTCGTCGTCGAACCGCTGCTCGAACCGATTGCGGGTTTCAACCGGTTGCCGCTTCATGTCGGCACGTCGGCCGCCGACATCTGGTATTCGAATTGGCCCGACACCGCGTCAACCGACCCGACGCAAGACTTGGGCAACTACGGCGCGAACTAGTCCTTAGCCAGCAAGTTCGAGGCGCTTGCGCACGGCATCACGCACCTGAGCGTCGAAACTTCGCACGTGCGCCGCCAAAAGTTTGTAGACCAACTCTGAGTCGCCAGCCTCCAGGGCGCGCAAGATCTCTTCGTGCTCCTCGAGTGCGTGACCCATGTCTGCGACATCGGCGAGATACATGTGCCACAAGCGATCGCTCTGCGCATACAAGACATCGAGCGTGTCTTTCAAGAAACGATTGCCCGCGGCATCCCAAACAATCTCATGACACTGGGCATCGAGTTGAATCTGCTCTTGTGCGCTGATGTCGACCTTTTTCGCCTGATCCAAAACTTTTCGCATCTGACGCCAGTGCTCGACATCGCCCCGCTCGCAGGCCAGACGAGCGACATACGGTTCGAGTATTGCCCGCGTCTCGTAAAGCGTCGACAACTCGGCGATATCGATCTTCGAGACGATCATGCCGCGCCGTGGAATCACAACCAAGAACTGATCACGAGCCAACCTCTGCAGGGCTTCGCGGATCGGCGTGCGGCCAATCTTGAGCGTCGCTTGAAGCTCGTCTTCGCGCACCACCGAACCGGGGGTCAATTCGAGGCGCACGATCATGCCGCGAATCAGCCCGTATGCCCGCCCGCTCAACGACTCTCTTGCCATTTGATTTGAAGCCTACCCTACTGATATCGTACTGATATATCACCACTAGGGTGTTATCAATAGTCACGGGGTCAAAATGAGCGAGTTTCCCAAATCAGCAAAATGTGTGGTCATCGGCGCAGGCATCGTCGGCAACTGCTTGGTCGGTCATCTTTCGAAACTCGGCTGGACCAACATCGTGCAGCTCGACAAAGGTCCGTTGCCGAATCCCGGCGGTTCGACGGGCCACGCTTCGAACTTTATTTTTCCGACCGATCACAACAAAGAGATGGCGTTGTTGACGCTCGCCTCGCAGCAGCAATACATCGAACTCGGCATGAACAACACTTGCGGCGGCATCGAGGTTGCGCGAAACCCCGAGCGTCTCGAGGAGTTCAATCGCCGCATGACCTCGGCAAAGTCTTGGGGTATCGACGCAAAGCTTCTCTCGCCCGCCGAAGTAAAGGAGTTGGTGCCGTTCATCAACGAAAAAATCGTCCTGGGTGGCTACTACACGCCGAGCGTTTCGTGTGTCGACTCTTTGCAGACCGGCACGCTGATGCGCGAAAGCGCCGTCAAGGCCGGCAACCTGAGCGTGTTTGCCAACACCGAAGTGCTCGATCTTGAAGTCGAGAACGGCGCGATCAAGGCGGTGGTCACCAACAAGGGACGCATCGAAGCCGAGCATGTCGTCGTGGCGTGCGGTGTCTGGAGCCCGCGTATTGCAAAGATGGCGGGTGCGAGCATTCCGTTGACGCCCGCCGTTCATCAGATGGCCGACGTCGGACCAATTGACATCTTGCAGAAATCCAACGCCGAAGTCGCGTTCCCGATCGTGCGCGACATGGACACCTTTTGTTACGAGCGACAGACCGCGGGCTCGATGGAAGTGGGGAGTTACGCCCATCGCGCGATCTTCATGCACCCCGACGACATCCCGTCGAACGAGGCGTCGGCGCTGTCGCCCACCGAGTTGCCGCTGACCCAAGAAGACTTTGATCCCCAAATGGAGCAGGCGATCGAACTCATGGATATGTTGGGCGACGCCGAAATCAAATATGCGATCAACGGCTTGCTCTCACTCACGCCCGACGCGATGCCCGTGCTCGGCGAGACGGTCGAGGTGAAAAACCTGTGGTCCGCGGCTGCGGTCTGGATCAAAGAAGGTCCGGGCATCGCCCAATTGGTCGCCGAATGGATGACATACGGCTACCCGCATTTGTGCGATCCGCACTCTTCGGATATCTCGCGTTTCTACCCGCACGAGAAAACCGAGCACCACATCTACGCCCGCTGCGACGAGCACTTCAACAAGACATACGGCATCGTTCACCCCCGCGAGCAATGGGCGTCGCAGCGCGATATGCGCCGCAGCCCGTTTTATCCGCGTGAAGAGGCCGCCGGGGCGAAGTTCTTCGATGCCCGCGGATGGGAGCGACCACAGTGGTTTACATCCAATGAAAAGCTGATCAAGAAGTTCAAGGCGGCCTGCGAAGATCGACCCCACGAGTGGGACGCCCGCTGGTGGTCGCCGATCACGAACGCCGAACATTTGCAGATGCGCGAGTCGGTCGGCATGGTCGATCTCACCGCATTCAATGAATTCGATTTCACCGGCAAAGGTGCGATGAAGTTTTTGCAGTACATGTGCGTCAACAATGTCGACGTCGAAGTCGGCCGCTCGGTCTACACCCCGTTGTTGACCCCGGCCGGCGGCTTCAGGGGCGACCTGACGATGATGCGACTTGGCGAAGACCACTTCAGGGTGATTACCGGAGCATTCGACGGCGGGCGCGACAACTATTGGTTCAAGCGCCACATGCCAAACGACGGATCGGTGGTGTTCACCGACATGAGTTCGGCGCTATGCACGATTGGTGTTTGGGGGCCGAACGCCGAAAAAACCATGGCCAAGATCGTCACCGGCGACCACAAGCCGTTTGATGTCTCGCAGAAAAATTTCCCCTACGGTGCGGTGCGCAATGTACTGATTGGCGGGGTGCCGTGCACGATGTTCAGAATTTCTTATGTCGGTGAAAACGGCTGGGAGATCTACACAAAAATGGAACACGGTCTGCGGTTGTGGGATGCGGTCGCCGCGGCGGGCAAAGAATTCGAAATCATCCCCGTCGGCATGGGTGTTTACGCCGTGACCGGTCGCATCGAAAAGGGTTACCGACTGATGGGTGCGGAACTCGAAAGCGAGTACAACCCGGTCGAGGCCGGTTTGGCGCGACCCAAGGTCAAGTCTGCAGACTTCATCGGCAAGGCGGCATATCTGCAAGCGCGCGACGAAAAACCGTGCGCGATCATGTGCACCCTCGAAGTGCTCGACCACACCAGCAAGTCGGGCCTCAAGCGCTACCCGACCGGCGGCAACGAACCGATCTTGACGAAGGCCGGCGAACGCATCGTCGACGCCAAAGGTCGAGTTTCGCGCGTGACCACGGCGGGTGCGGGACCATCTGTCGACAAATACTTGCTCCTCGCCTACCTCACGCCCGAGCACGCGGTCGAGGGCAACGAGCTTCGGGTGATGTATATGAACGAACTCTTTCCGGTGCGGGTCGCCCGCGTCGGCAGCCAACCGTTGTTCGACCCGACCGACGCCCGCATGAAGAGCTGACCCGCAGTCGGTCGATGAACATTCTCGTCTGCGTCAAGCGGGTGCCGGCGCCGGGTGCGCGCATCAACATCACCGCCGACGGTCAACAGGTCGACACGGCGTTTCTCGGGTTTACCGTCAGTCCGCACGAAGAATGCGCGGTCGAACAAGCGGTGCAATTGATCGAAAAACACGGCGGAGACGTGACCGTGCTGACGCTCGGGCCGATCGAGGCCGAAGAACAACTTCGAACTGCGGTCAGCACCGGTGCGACCAAGGCCGTGCTGATACCGATCGATACCACCGACTGGGATCCCCAAAGAACGGCCGAGGCGATCGCCAAGGTCGTCGCCGAACTTGAAACTGCGAACGGCAAATACGACCTGGTGCTGTTCGGCAACGAATCAGCCGACAGTTGCGGGTATCAGGTCGGCATTCGCACCGCGCTGAAACTCGGTCGACCGATCGTCAACGGTGCCAAGGGTCTTGAAATCGAGAATGGCGCGGCGAAGATTCGACGCGAGAGCGACGCGGGTGTGGAAATCTACAAACTTGCGATGCCCGCCTGCGTCGGCGTCAAAGAGGGCATCAACTTGCCGCGATACCCGACGATGAAAGGTCGGCTCGCATCCAAAAAGGTAGCGATCGCACGATCGAAGACCGAGGCTACAACCGGCGGCTTGAAATTGATCACCCTGCAACGCCCACCGGAGCGCGTCAGCAATACGGTGATCTTGGGCAACGGCCCCGAAGCCGCGCCGGCAGTTGTCGATTTGCTTGAAGAGTTGGGAATACTCAAATGACCGTGCTTGCCGTGATCGAACATGATCGTGGGGCGATGACCGGTGCGTCTCTTGGCGTGATGACCGCCGCGCGAAACCTCGCCAAACAAATGGGCACGAAGTTCGAGGCGGTAACCATCGGCGAAAACGCCGATCGCCTCAGCGAAACAATCTCGAACTTCGGGGCGACCACCGTGCACCAGGCGCACAACCCGATGCTCATTGATTACGGCCCCGAGGCGTGGGGCGAGTCGTTGGCCCAGGTCGCGCGGAAAACTTCGCCGACGGTCGTCATCGGCACGGGCACCGAGCGCGGCCACGAAGTGGTGGCCCAGGCGGCGGCTCGACTCGATTTGCCCGCGGCGATGAATTGCATCGAGTTCGACAAGAATTTCGACGGCACACAGCCGCTCAATGTGACGCGCACTCGTTGGGGCGGGTCGTTGCTTGAACAAGCCGCGATTGATGCACCGATCAAACTCGTGACCTTGGCCAACCATGTGGTCGAACCGCAAGAAGAACTTGGATCCACGCCCGCGACTGTTTCGACGATCGATGTTCAACTCGACGATTCGGTCGCCCAGAGTTTCGTGCAAGACCGAGTCGAACGGGTTGCCGGTGTCACGCTCGCCACCTCGCCGGTGGTCGTAAGCGGCGGTCGCGGCGTTGGCTCGGCCGAGGCATTTGCCCCACTCGAAGAATTGGCATCGCTGCTCAACGGCGTCGTCGGGTGCTCGCGCGCGGTGACGAACAACGGTTGGCGCAACCACACCGACCAAGTTGGTCAGACCGGCACCCGTATCGCCCCCGATATCTACATCGCCTGCGGCATCTCGGGTGCGATTCAACACTGGGTCGGGGCCATGGCGTCGAAGAACATCTTGGCGATCAACACCGACGCGCAAGCGAACATCGTCACAAAGGCGGGATACGCCGTCATCGGCGACTTGCACAAAGTCGTGCCGGCGATCTCGGCTGAAATTCGCCGCCGCCGGGGCAAATAGCCCAACCTCCGCGAGCCGATTAGCGCCGAACAAATGTCCCCGAGTGCGGGCGTCAAAACTAGAGTCGTATTTCGTGACTAGCGAGAGTCTCGAGCCGAACCGTCGAAGGGGTCGCGCTCGTTCGTCGGGCTCAGAAACGAAGCTCCCCAACCAAAAACCCTTCAGGCAACCCCGCATGCGATATGCGCCAACGAAAGTTCTGAGCGACGACGAACTCGAATCGATCCACCTCGCGAGCCTGAAGATTCTCTCCGACTACGGCATCGATTTTCTCGACCCCGACGCCCGCGATCTGATGAAAAATGCCGGCGCGAAAATCGAAAACCAGCGCGTCCGATTCGACCCCGAAATGGTGCTCGAGACGATCAAAACATGCCCGAGCGAGTTCAAACTTCATGCCCGCAATCCGGCGCACACGCTAAACATCGGCGGCGATTGGATGGCCTTCGGCTCCGTCGCCAGCACCCCGAACTTCATCGGCCTCGACGGCGTGCGGCACGCCGGCACCCGCAAGGATTTTCAGGAACTCCTCAAATTGTCGCAAGTCTTCAACATCATCCACTTCAACGGCGGCTACCCCGTCGAGCCCATCGACTTGCACGCTTCGATTCGTCACATTGAGGCGACTTTCGACTTGTTGACGATGACCGACAAGGCGATTCATTGTTACAGCCTCGGGCGGCAACGAAATCGCGATGTGCTCGAAATGTGTCGCATCGCCCGCCAGGTCGACGACGAGACGCTCGATCGTGAACCATCCGTGTTCAGCATCATCAACTCGTCTTCGCCGTTGCGACTCGACACGCCGATGTTGCAGGGCATCATCGAGTTCTCGTCGCGCAACCAGATAATCATCATCACCCCGTTCACCTTGGCCGGGGCGATGGCGCCGATCACTTTGGCGGGTGCGCTCGCCCAACAAAACGCCGAGGCGCTCGCGGGAATGGTTCTCACCCAGGTCGTTCGCCCGGGCGCCCCGGTCGCATACGGCGGCTTCACGAGCAATGTCGACATGCAGTCGGGCGCACCGGCATTCGGCACCCCCGAATACATGCGCACGGCGATGGCCGGTGGGCAGCTCGCGCGTCGCTACAAGGTGCCGTATCGATCCAGCAATGTTTGCGCCGCCAACGCGCTCGACGCCCAAGCGGCGTACGAAAGCGTGTTTTCGCTTTGGGGTGCGGTGCAGGGCGGGGTCAATCTTGTGATGCACGGCGCCGGCTGGATGGAGGGCGGTCTGCATTCCTCGCTCGAAAAGTTTGTCCTCGATGTCGATCTGATGTCGATGGTCGCCGCCTATCTCGAACCGATCGTCGTCGATGAGGCGACGCTGGCCCACGAGGCGATCGGCCAGGTCGGTCCGGGTGGCCACTTCTTCGGCGTGCAGCACACCCAAGATCGCTTTCGCGATGCATTCTTCAAGCCGATGATTTCGGACTGGCGCAATTACGAAACTTGGCAAGAAGGTGGGAGCCCCACCGCCGTCACCAAGACGAAAGAACTCGCCCAAACCTGGCTCGCCGCATATCGAACACCCGAGATCGACGATGAGGCTCTGGCTGAACTCAGGGCGTTCGTGAGTCGTCGTGTTGCCGAAGGCGGAGTCGCGACCGACTTCTGAAAACTTTTGCCATTTAGAATTTTTCACGAAAGGTAATCAATAATGAAATCTTCAGCGAGGGTCGTGGTTGTCGGCGGTGGCGTCGTCGGCGCATCGGTGCTGTATCACCTGACAAAGGCCGGCTGGACCGACGTCGTGCTCGTCGAACGGAAAGAACTGACCGCCGGTTCGACCTGGCATGCCGCGGGTGGGATGCACACCCTGAACGGCGACCCCAACGTCGCCCGCCTGCAGCAATACACGGTCAACCTCTACAAGGAAATCGAAAAGGAGTCGGGGCAAAATTGCGGCATACATTTGCCCGGCGGCATTCAACTCGCCGACACCCCCGAACGCCTCGACTGGTTGAAGATGGCCCGCGCTCGCGGCCGTTATCTCGGCATGAAGATGGAGATCATCTCGGTGCAAGAGGCGAAAGTTTTGAACCCGTTGTTGGAAGAAAAATATTTCGTCGGCGCGCTCTTCGACGAAGACGAGGGCAGCGTCGATCCTTACGGGGTGACGCACGCCTATGCGATCTGCGCCCGCAATCGGGGCGCCGAGGTATATACGAATACCTGGGTCACGGCGCTGAACCCGCGGGCCGACGGCACATGGGATGTCGTGACAGACAAAGACCACACGATTCGCGCCGAGCATGTCGTCAATGCGGGTGGGCTTTGGGCGCGCGAGGTCGGTCGCATGTGTGGTCTCGAATTGCCGGTGTTGGCGATGGAGCACCACTATCTGATGACCGAGCCGATGGAGGAAGTGATCGAGTTCAATCGCATTCACGGCAAAGAGTTGCCGCACATGATCGACTTCGCCGGCGAAATCTACGCGCGCCAAGAGGGTCAGAGCATTTTGCTCGGCACCTACGAGCAAAACAATCGTCCGTGGTCGCCCAAGGAGACCCCGTGGGACTTCGTTTTTCAGTTGTTGCCGCACGACCTCGAGCGCATCGCCCCCGAACTCGAACGAGGCTTCGCCCACTTTCCAGCCGTTGGTCGGGCCGGCATCAAGAAATTCGTCAACGGCCCGTTCACATTCTCGCCAGACGGCAATCCGTTGGTCGGCCCGATCAAGGGCCTGCCCGGCATGTGGTCGGCCTGCGCCGTAATGGCGGGCCTGTCTCAAGGCGGCGGAGTCGGTCTGTCGTTGGCCAACTGGATGGTGCATGGCGACCCCGGCGCCGACATCTGGGCAATGGATGTCGCCCGCTACGGCGACTTCGCCACCCTCGAGTACACGAACGCCAAGGTTCGCGAAAATTATTCGCGCAGATTCCGCATCACCTTCCCCAACGAAGAACTTCCCGCGGCCCGACCGTTGCACACGACGCCGATTTACGATCGATTGCTCGCCCACAACGCCGTGATGGGTGCCGGCTTCGGTCTCGAACATCCGCTGTGGTTTCAAGATCAGGGCAAGGAAGCGCGCGAAGATGTCACCTTCTATCGCTCCAACGCTTTCAAGAATGTCGGCGAAGAGTCGCGGGCGGTGCGCGAGCGGGTCGGCTTCTCCGAGGCTTCGAACTTCGCCAAATACAAGGTCAGCGGCGCCGGTTCGGCGGCGTGGCTGCAGAGTTTGTTCACCAACTCGCTGCCCAAGATCGGCAGAACGGTGCTCACCGCGATGCTCAACAAAGAGGGCAAGATCGTCGGCGAATTTTCGATCTCGCGAATCGGCGAAGAAGAATTCTTTTTGTTCGGATCCCAGGCCGCCGAAGTTCACCATCCGCGGTGGTTCTTGGCCCATCTGCCGGCGAACAGCCCGATCCGTTTCGAGACCCTCTCGTTGTCGATGGTCGGTCTCACGGTGGCCGGGCCACGATCGCGCGATGTTCTGCAAAAACTGACGGGCACATCGCTGGCGACGAAAGATTTCCCGTTCATGGGCTTTCGACGCGTCAACATCGGCAACGCCCCAGTTTGGCTTTCGCGAATGACCTACACGGGCGACCTCGGCTACGAAATCTGGATCGCGCCCGAATATCAGCGTTATCTTTTCGACCTGATCTGGGATGCGGGCAAGGAGTTCGACATGCGCCTGTTCGGTTTCAGGGCTCTGATCACGCTGCGCCTCGAAAAGAACTTCGGCACCTGGTTCAGGGAGTATCGCCCGATCTACACGCCTTTGGAAGCGGGAATGGGGCGAGTGCTGAAGTTCGACCACGAGTTCATCGGTCGAGCCGCCGTCGAGGCCGAAATGAAGACGGGGCCGTCACGCAAACTGGTGATGTTCACGGTCGAGGTCGACAAAGACGAACCCGCCGATGTAATCGGCGATGAACCAGTTTTCCACGGCGGCAAAGTCGTGGGTTGGATCACCAGCGGAGGCTACGCCCACTACAGCGGCGTCTCGCTGGCGATGGGCTACATTCCCGCCGAATTGGCGAAACCAGGCACCACCGGTTTCGAAATCGAGATCATCGGCAAGATGCAACCGGCATCGCTGCAGATCGACCCCGTGCTCGACCCGTCGGGTTCGCGCATGCGCGTCTGAGCGACGCTCCAAGATCAGTTTTGTAGTTGCTTCAGTTTTTCAATCGGAAGATGACAGCGCATGAAGTGCCCGGGTTCGACCTCGGTCAAATTCGGCTCCTCTGATTCGCACAGCGATTCGTAACCCGAACCCTCTTTGCGCGGGCATCGCGGGTTCAACACACAACCGCTCGGTGGGTTCGACGGGCTCGGCACCACGCCAGTCAACGGAATTCGCCTGCGAATCGAGCCGTCGATTTTCGGCACCGACGAAAGCAGCGCCTCGGTGTAAGGGTGGAACGGCCCGCTGAACACCCTTTGCGATGTTCCGAATTCGACCACGCGCCCCAGATACAACACCGCGATGCGATCAGAAATGTAGCGAACCACGCCGAGGTCGTGCGAAATGAAGATGAAGCTTGTTTTGTCCTGCTTTTGCAGGTCGACGAGCAGATTCAAGATCGCCGCCTGCACAGAAACATCGAGCGCCGAGGTTGGCTCGTCGCAAACAACGATTTGGGGAGCCCCGGCAAACGCGCGGGCGATCGCCACGCGTTGTTTCAGACCACCCGAAAGTTGCATCGGTCTCACGCTGTGCAGCGTCGACTCGACGCGCATGCCGGAGAGAAGTTCGTGGGCCCGTTCAATCGCCTTGCGCAAGCTGAAACTTCGCAATCTCTCGACCGCGCGGGCGACGATGCGGGTGACGCTGTGGCGACGATTCAGCGCTTGATCGGGGTTTTGAAACACGATCTGCATCGCCCCGACATCCTGCACGTCGCGTCGATTCAAGGTTTGGGCCAAACCCTTGCCGTCAAGAGAGATCACGCCACCCTCTTCGGGTGGGGTGAGACCCAACACCAACTTTGCGATCGTCGTCTTGCCCGAGCCCGACTCGCCCACCAATCCGAGCGTCTCGCCGACCCCGAGCCTCAATGAGACATCGTTGATCACGCGAACCTTGTGACCATCTTGGGTGAATACTTTCGACAGGTGACTCACATCGAGCAATGTCTCGCCGAGATTCGACGCACCCGCCTCGTGTTGCGGCGCGAACTCGATTTTCTCGACCGAGCGCGGCAAGTCTTTGGCCTTGTCGCTGTGGAAGCATCGCGCAACATGGCTGCCCGAGATCGTCACCATCTGGGGTTGTTGCGACCGACACTTGTCGTCGACCAGCGCACAGCGGTCGGCGAAGACGCATCCCAACAAATTCGTGCCGAGCGCCGGCGGAGTGCCGGGAATCGTGTCGAGCCTGTCGGTGCTCTTGTGCAGACCACCTCGCGGAATGCATCGCAAAAGACCGACCGTGTAGGGGTGGCTCGGATTGTCGAACAATTCGGTGGTCGCCCCCTCTTCGACCAGGACTCCCGCATAGAGCACGCCGACACGGTCGCACATGTGGCGAATCACGCCGAGGTTGTGACTGATGAACAACACCGAGGTGCCCGTATCGCGCCTCAACTCGCGCACCAAGTCGAGAACTTCGGCCTCGACCGTGGCATCAAGACCCGTGGTTGGTTCGTCCATCACCAAAAGCCGCGGGTTCGACGCCAGAGCCATCGCGATCACCACGCGCTGGGCCATGCCGCCCGAGAGTTGGTGCACGTAACGACGCATCACTCGCGCCGGGTCCGCGATCTGCACCTTGGTCAACGCCTCTTGCGCCTCGGTCATCGCCTCGTCGCTCGAAAATCCGTTCAATTCGAAAACTTCGGCGATCTGTTTTCCGACGCGAATGGTCGGGTTCAACGCAGTCGAAGGATTTTGATAGACCATCGAGATCGCCGAGCGACGAAGCCTCGAGACTTCGGCTTCGGAGATCGAAACGATGTCGTCGCCCTCGAAAAGAATCGAACCCTTGGTGATCTTGCCGTTGCGGGGCAGGTAGCGCATCGCGGCGAACGCGGCGGTCGATTTGCCGCACCCCGACTCGCCCACCAAACCGTATGCCTCGCCCGGGGCGATAGAAAACGAGACGTCGCGCAGCACCTGGCGATCGATGCCGCGAACCGTATAGGCAACCTCGAGGTTGCGCAATTCGAGTGTCGGTGTCGCGCTCACAGTTCGAAGACCTCGAGCAGCGCATCAGAGATCAAATTGATGCTGACCGCCACCGAGGCGATCGCCAGCGAGGGAAACAACGTCGGCCACCAAATGTCCGTGAAGATCAACGACCAAGTGTCGGCCACCTGGGTGCCCCAGTCGGGTGAGCCCGCTTCGAGACCGGCGCCCAAAAACGACAGCGTCGCCACCGCGAAGATCGCATAACCGAGTCGAACCGTGAACTCGACGATCAAAGTCGGAAGAACATTGGGCAAAACTTCTCTGAACAGAATATGCGCCGTCTTTTCGGTTCGCAAACGGGCCGCCGCAACATACTCGAGTTCTGACTCCCCCAGAACCGCGGCCCTAATCGTGCGCGCAACATTGGGCGTGAAAATAAAACCGATGATCAAGATCGTGATGATCGACGAAGATCGACCGATCGCCGCCACGGCCAAAAGCGCGATGATGATCACGGGTATCGCCGAAATCGCCTCGAGAATCCTCATCAACACCATGTCGAATTTGCCCTTGAGGTAACCGGCGATCAAACCGAGCGACGCACCGACGAATGCCCCGAGCAAAGTCGCCAAAAATGAGATGACGATGATCACCCGCGACCCGATGATCACCCGCGAAAAAACGTCACGACCGTTGCTGTCGGTGCCGAACCAATATTTCAAAGAGGGCGGCGAGTTGATCGCCTCGTAGTCCATGAAATCTTGGTCGTATCGGGCGATCAATTTGCCGAAAATCGCACTGATTACCCAGAAAGCTAAAATGAAGGTGCCGACGATCAACGCCTTGTTCTTTCGCAGAACGGCAAGGCGCTCGCTGAAAACGGTCTGCTTGGCCAGTTTGGCCCTTTCGTCGTTCATTCGGTGACCCTCTGCCTGATTCTGGGATTCAAAACCGCGAACAAAATGTCGGCGATCAACTGGAAACTAACGATGACTACACCGATCAGGAACACTGCGGTCTGCAACAACGGAAAGTCGCGCGCGATAACCGCTGCGAGCAGAATATTTCCGAAACCCGGATAGTTGAAAACCCGCTCAATCGCGATCAGTCCGCCCGCGAGATACGGCACTTGGGTGGCGATAACGGCGATCGTCGGCAAAAGGGCGTTTCGCAAAACATGTCGCACAACCGCCACCCTTATCGAGAGCCCTTTGAGCACGGCAGTGCGCATGTAGTCAGAGTCGAGCGCCTCAACCACGCCGGCGCGGGTGATGCGCGAAATGTAGCCGAACAAAACGAAGAGCAGTGCGATCGACGGAAGAATAAGGTGATAAACACTGCTGATTAGGTTCGGGTTCTCCTCCTCTGGAAACGCATAAACTGGAAACGCCTCAACCGCCACGCCGAACAACAAGATCAGCACCACCGCCCAAACGAATTCGGGGATCACCGCCGCCGACAGCCCACCCACGGTCAATGCCCGATCGATTTTTTTACCGCGATTCATCGCCGCAACGACGCCGCCCAAAATGCTGACCGGAGCGATGATCAACAACGCCACGATCGCCAATTGAGCCGACTTGCTGGCGGCCGGACCGAGAATCTCTGACACCGGCATCTCGTATTTCAACGAGGTGCCGAGGTTCCCCGTCATCACCCCACCTATCCAACGGCCGTACTGCACGACAAGTGGCTTGTCAAAGCCCTTTTCCTTGTTCCAAAGTTCAAACGCCTCGGGGGTGGCGTCGCGACCAAGAACCTGCTTGGCGATATCGCCCGGCATGATCGAAGTCATGATAAAAACGATTACCGAGACCAAAAACAGGGTCAGAATCGACAACCCGATGCGCTTTGCGACGAATCTCAACATTGAATTGCCAAGTTTACCAATGAGGTTTTAGGACTCTTTGACTGCCCGGCAAAAGAAAAAGACCGACCCGAGTTGGCGGGTCGGTCTTGATCTTAATTGCTTCGAGTTTTGCCGTTAGGCGTTTGATCCTGATGTCCAGTTCGCACCTTGCTGGTTGAACTCAACGCCCTTCACCTTGTTCGAGGTCACCGAAACACGAATCTCGTTGTAAACGATGACGATCGGCGTGAACTTGAGCGAGGCTTTCTGGATCGCCGAACTTGCCTTCTTCTTGGCAGCAGGCGTAAGTGCGGACGTCCACATATCGACTGCAGCGTCAAGTTCCGGTGCATCCAGGTAGTGCGGATTCCAGTCGCCGGTCGACTTCCATTCACGAGTGAGGTACTCGTCGGGGGTCGGACGACCAGCCCATTCGGCGATACCGAATTCGCTGGCAAGCCACTCGCCTTTGTTGGCAACCTTCGAGCCTTTGACCGACGGATACACCGAATAGGCGTACCATCGGGCAGCACCACCGTCTGAACCGTCGAGATCAACCGTCACGTCGATGCCGATTCCTTTGCATGAGGACTTGACAAATTGAGTGAACTTGTCGATGTCGTCACGTTTCCAACTCTGCAATGTGGCTTTGAAACCATTCGGCACACCGGCCTCTTTGAGTAGGGCTTTGGCGCGCGTAATGTCTTTTTCCCGTTGCTTGACCGACTTGTCGACGGTCGGAAACGAGTCCATCACCGAGTCGTTGGCGATCAATGCGTAGCCACCAAGCACGCCCTTGATGTACTTCGCACGGTCAAGCGACAGGGCGATCGCCTCGCGCACACGCTTGTCGGTAAATTGACCGATGTCGCAACGCATGTGCATGTGCAAACCACCACATGTCGGCACAAGTGTCTTGTAGAACTTGGCCTTGGGGAGTGTGTCGGCCTCGTTGCCGTAAAGCAAGTGGATCGAGTCGATTTTGCCGGTCTTCAACGCGGGAATCGCCGCGCTCTGCGAAACATATTGGATTTGCTCCATTGTCTCGAACGACGGAATTTGACTCTTGTCGAAGTAGTTCATGTTTCGTTTGAACACGGTCTTCTCGTTGACCTTGTGCGATACCAAGATCCATTTGCCCGAGCCGTTCATCTTCGCGATCCAAGACTCATCGCCCTTTTCGCCGTTCTTCAAGATCAGCAAGCCGTAGTTCGAGCTTGCCACCGCATACGGGAAGTTGGCGTTGGCCTTCTTCAAATCAAACCGAATGGTCGTCGCGTTGACTTTGACGACTTCAGCGATGTCGGCGATACGACCAGCCGATTGCGACTTGTTCTTCGGGTCAAGGTGCGACTTGACGGTGTAAACAACATCGTCTGCCGTGAGCTTCGAACCATCGTGGAAAGTGGCATCTGTGCGGATGGTGAAAGTCCAGGTTTTACCCCCGTTGGAACCCTTCCACTTTGTCGCGATGCTCGGCTTAAGTTCGCCTGACGGCGCAACATCGATGAGCCATGAACCGACGGCGTTAAGAATGCCGAGCGATCCACCTTTGGTCATCCAAGGGGCCGCGGGGCCTTCTTGTGCCTGAGACGCGTAGCGGAAAACTTTGCCGGCCGCACCAACAGATTGTCCACCCAACATCTGGGCGAACGGAATTGCCACACCCGTTGCTGCTGCTGCCTGAATGAAGTGACGTCGAGACAAACCGCTCGTCACGACTTCATCTTTTGTTTGCTCAATAGTTGACATTTTCTCCCCTTGATTTTGAATTGTATTGACGGTGAAACGAAAAACTCACAAACGACCTCACCGAGTCGCCTAACAACTATATGGCCAGTGACACATCAAACACAAAACTTCAAATGGGTGCCGAAAACCAGCAAAACCCCGTGAAATAGCGCAGTTTTGGCTATTCAGACTCGGGCTCGGTCGCCCGCCATTTTGGCGCCAACCTTGCCGATGCGCTCGATGCGCTTGAGCAAAGCCTCGCGAGCCTTTTCCGCCTCGCTCGAAAGCCCCGTAACCTGGTCGATTTTCCAATGGCGCAAGACGACCGGTTGCAAAATCTGATCATGGTGAATCAACAAATCATAAATGCCGACGCGGGCGATCTCGCGCGCCAAACGCTCGAAATCGGGTATGCCCGTACCGGGCATCGCGAATGTGCGCACAGCCCGCTCGATGCCGATCACCATGTTCGACGGGTCGACCGCCAGCGCGGCAGTCGCCAAGTCTCGGTAAAACAAATAGTGCAAGTTTTCGTCGTTACCGACACGCGACATGATCGCCTCACCCACTTCGTCTTCAATCACCTTGCCCGTGTTGCGATGTGCGATTCGTGTCGCGAGTTCTTGCATGCTCAAATATGCGAGCGCCTCGAACAGATCTAGCGGTGCGGGCACCTGCGCGCCCCGAACTTGTTGCATTCGGGCACGCTCGAGACCGACGGGATCAATCGCTCGGGTGACCGTGATGTAGTCGCGAATCACGATCGAGTGTCGACCTTCCTCGGCCGTCCAGTTTCGGCCCCACTCGCCATAAGCACCATCTGAGCCGAACAGATTGCTGATGTCGCGCGAGTAATACGGCAAATTGTCTTCGGTCAGCAAATTCACGAACAGCGAAGCGCGCACCGCTTCTGGCATCTCGACATTGTCGGCGCCAAAATCCGAGTCTTGACTAGACCACACCCGACCGGGTTCGTAATCTTTGCCCCGACTGTACGGAACCATCTGATGTGGAAACCATTCTTTGGCCACACCCAAATGACGGTTCAACAAATCTTCGGCGACTGGCTCGATCTCTTTGAGCAACGCTTGTTGATCCACGATTCAACCCTAACCTGCGAGACGGTCGACAAGTCGCTGCAGCGGCGTGTGATAATCGTCAAGCAACGCAAGGTTCGCCTGACGTAATCTCGAGTTGTCGAGCACCGAATTTGCGGGTCGCTTGGCCGGTCGCTCGGGTCGCAGGTCGCTCGTGGCGATCGGTGAGACCCGACTCGCATCGAGGTTCGCGGCCCGCAGAACATCTTGGGCGAAACCGAACCAACTTGTCACGCCTTGATTGGTGACATGCCATATGCCGCTGCGTGACTGCTCGGCGAACTCGACCAATACAGGTGCGACGTCACCGGTAAAGGTCGGCGAGCCGATTTGGTCGTCGACGAACTTCAATTCGGGCGATGTCGCGGCCAGACGCAAGATGGTCTTGACCATGTTCGCACCGTGCTCGCCACAAACCCAAGAGATTCGCACAACGGCGTCCTGACCGGGATCGAGTTGCCTTTCGCCCGCGTGTTTGCTCGCCCCATAAACCGACTGCGGGTTGGGCCGGTCGGTCTCTACATATGGTGTCTTCTTCGTGCCGTCAAAAACGTAATCAGTTGAGATATATATGACTCGGGCACCGACTTCGCGCGCCGCGCCAACGATGTTCTCGGTTCCGCGACCGTTTATCGCCATCGCTTTGGTCTCGTCTGATTCACAGGCGTCTACGGCCGTCCAGGCCGCGGCATGAATTACACAATCGGGTTTGCTCGCGGCAATGGTCGCAAAGACCTTCGCCCGATCTGTCACATCGAGATCGGCGTGCGACGCCGCGAACACTTCGTGATCTGCCCTCTCGGCGGCGAGCACGACATCGGTGCCCAATTGTCCGCTCGCACCAGTTACGAAAATCTTCACTACTTTTTCGCTCTCAACGGCTCCCACCACCAGCGGTTGTCCCGATACCAGTGCACCGTGGCTTCGAGCGCCTCGTCTAGCGATCGCGTTCGCTTCCAACCCAGTTTGGAGATCTTGGAAATGTCGACCGAGTACCGACGGTCGTGCCCCAGGCGATCGGCGACATATTGCACGCTCGATTCGTCCTTGCCCAGCAAACCCAGCAGTTTGTCGACAAGCACACGATTCGGCGTCTCATTGCCTGCACCAATGTTGTAGATCTCGCCCGCTTCGCCATGTTCGAGGGCCAGATGCACCCCAGAGCAATGGTCGTCGACGTAGATCCAATCTCGTTCGTTCAACCCATCGCCGTATAACGGAAGCTTCTTGCCGTCGAGCAAGTTGGTTGTGAACAACGGAATCGCCTTCTCCGGATACTGATACGGGCCGAAATTGTTCGTGCACCGGGTCACGACGACGGGCGTGCCGTGGGTTGCGAAGTAAGACAAAGCGATCAGATCACTGCCCGCCTTCGATGCCGAATACGGGCTTCGTGGCTCGAGCGGGTCGCTCTCTTTCGACGACCCCGTCTCTACGGATCCGTAGACCTCGTCGGTGCCGATATGCAGCACGCGCGAAATGTTCAGTCGGCGAGCCGCATCGACCACCACGTTCGTGCCGAAACAGTTGGTAAGAATGAAATCTTCGCTACCGGCGATCGAGCGATCGACATGGCTCTCGGCGGCGAAATGCACCACGGCATCGTGACCTTTCATCGCCTGCTCGACATCACCCGGTTGACAAATGTTGCCCTTGACGAATTCGAATCTCGGGCTGTCGTCGACATCTTTTAGCGTCGACAGATTGCCTGCGTAGGTCAGGGCGTCATAGACGGTCACCTCGTGGTCGGTGTTGGCGAATACCCACCGCACATAATTCGAGCCGATAAAACCGGCGCCGCCGGTGACGAAGATTTTCATGCGAAACTACGTTCGCATCGGCCAGAAAGGACGCCGCTGCGAATCAATTTTGTCGCGGGTCGGGTTAGCCGCGTCGCGCTCGGACAAAATCGGTTCGTCGAATCCCCAGTCGGCGTTCACCGCTTTGTCGTTGTATGCCAGACCCAATTCGTCTTTCGGGTTGTAGTAACCGTCGACCAAATATGTGATCGTCATGTCGGTCAGCGACGCAAAGCCGTGCGCCACGCCGGGCGGAATGAAAATGCCACGGTGATCGTGGGTGCCGTCGGCGCGCGCACCGATGTCGATCACCTCGGTCGCCCCGTCGGTGGGCGAACCCTGACGCAAATCGTGCAACACGACCCGACAAGTACCGAAAGGCACATACCAATAGTCGGCCTGATGCAGGTGATAGTGCAGACCGACGACGCAACCCCTTTGTCGGTCGCCACGGTTGGCCTGCAACATTTCGCGACCAAGCGGAAACCACTCGCGCCGATATGTCTCGATGAAGATGCCGCGCGAGTCGCCGTGCATTTGCGGCTCGACGATCTGCACGCCCTTGATGATTTGCGACTCGGTGATCTTGGCCATTACTCGAGTTCTACTTTCGAGTCGTCGCCCAGCATCAAACGGAGCGCCCGAGGCTGCTGCAAACTCTTGCCGACTTCGACATCGCGACCAATCAATGAATCGGTCAATTTGGAGACGCCAACGATCGAACTTCCGTCGAGCACGACCGAGTGATCCAGTTCAGACTTGATCACCCGACAGTTCTTGCCCAACGATGTATAGGGACCGATATAACTGTCTTCGACGATCGCATCGGGGCCGATCACCACCGGTCCACGAATGCGGGAGTTTGAGATCTTGGCCCCTTTTTCGATCGTCACGCGACCCTGAATCTGCGAAGCCGCATCGACGGTGCCGGCGACGCGATGGGTCATCGCGTCGAGCACCAGACGGTTGCACTCGAGCAGCGGGTCTTTCTTGCCCGTATCGATCCACCAACCCTGCAGAACTTTGTGTTTGACGGCGTGTTTGTTGTCGACCAACCACTGAATGGCGTCGGTGATCTCGAGTTCTCCGCGCGCCGACGGCCTAATCGAACGCACGGCTTTCTTGATTGTCTTGTCGAAAAGATAGACGCCGACCAGCGCCAGATCCGACGGCGGGTCCTTCGGTTTTTCGACCAGGCGCACGACATGACCTTGCTGGTCGACTTCGGCCACACCGAATTGGCGAGGATCTTCAACATGGCACAACAAAATCTGTGCCGCTGGCCGATCTTTCGCGTCACCTTTGCGCGCCGCCTCAAAATCGTTGACCAATTCTTCGAGACCCTGCTCGAGCATGTTGTCGCCGAGATACATGATGAAGTCGTCGTCGCCGAGAAACTTTTCGGCGATCAGCACGCAATGCGCCAGCCCCAGTGGCTCGTCTTGCGGGATATATGTGACCTTCACCCCAAATTGACCACCATCACCCACCGCCGCCTTGATTTCGTCGCGAGTCGAGCCGACGATGATGCCGATTTCGCGGATACCCGCGCGGGCCATGGCTTCGATTCCGTAGAACAAGATCGGCTTGTTGGCGATCGGCACGAGCTGTTTGGCGCTCGTGTGCGTGATCGGCCTGAGGCGCGTGCCGGCGCCACCCGAAAGAATCAGCCCTTTCATCCGCCCCTAAGCCTAGAGCGATGTCACGAACTAGCGTTGGTAACCGTGAATCAAGCCCGCAACGCCTTTCTGCATCCGTTCGCCAAACCGACGAAGGACACCTTCATCAAACTCGTGCGCGGTCAGGGTGCTCTCGTTTGGGATGACAATGGAAACCAACTCGTGGACGGAATGGCGAGTCTTTGGTACTGCGCGGTCGGCCATGGTCGACAAGAAATCGCCGACGCCGTCGCCAAACAGATCGCGACGCTCGAGACTTATTCGACTTTTGATCCGTTCACCAGCGCGCCCGTCGAAGAACTCGCCGCAAAACTCGTGTCGATTTGCCCGATGCCCGATGCCCGGGTTTTTTTCTGCAGCAGCGGCTCGGAGGCGGTAGATACGGCGATGAAACTCGCGCGCTTGGCCCATGTCCAGGCCGGGCACCCCGAGCGAACGCTGATCATTTCGCGCATGCGCGCCTACCACGGCACTAATTACGGCGGCACGAGCGCCCAGGGATTGCCGTTGAACAAAGTCGGTTACGGGCCACTTGTGCCCGATGTCGAACAGGTGGCGAGCGATGATCTCGAGGCGATGTCGGTGTTGATGACCCAACGCGGCTCGACTGTCGCCGCCGTGCTGGCAGAGCCGCTGCAGGGTGCGGGTGGCGTTTATCCCCCTTCGCCGAATTATCTGCAGGGTCTGCGCAAACTTTGCGATCAACACGGCGCGTTTTTGATTTTCGACGAGGTGATCACGGGTTTTGCCCGACTCGGCACATGGTTCGGTTCGCAGTTCTACAGCGTGAACCCCGACCTGTTGTGCTTTGCCAAAGCGGTCACTTCGGGTTATCAACCTTTGGGCGGGGTCTTCGTCGGCGGCGCGGTCAGAAAACCGCTCGAAGCCGACGCCGATTTCTTCCTGCGTCATGGCTACACGTACTCGGGGCATGCTTCGGCGTGTGTGGCGGCTCTCGTCAACATCGGGATCATCGAACGCGAAGGTTTGCGCGACCGCGCCGTGCACATCGGCGAGCGCATCGGTTCGGCGTTGCAAGCGCTGGCCAAAGACGGCGTGATCGACCACGCCCGCGGCGCGGGCGCGGTGTGGGCCGCAGGTCTGCATGCCACGCAGAACAACGTCAAGATTCGCGACCGTATGCTCGAGTTGGGTGCGATCACCCGGGCGATCAACACCGACACCAACACTTTCTGTCCGCCGCTGGTGATCACCGATTCGCAACTCGACCACCTGCTCGACGCCTTCGCCCAAGCCGCCTCGGGCAAATAGATTATCTTTCGGGGTGGGTCAATAGTTTCATCAGGCTGCTGGTGTCCCAGCGGGCGCCACCCATGGCGACGACCTTGGCATAAAGAGCATCGACGAGTTTCGTCATCGTCAGGTCGGCGCCGTTGTTCTTCGCCTCGTCAAAGCAGATGCCGAGATCTTTGCGCATCCACTCGACGGCGAAACCGAAATCGAACTGATCGCGAACCATCGTCTTCGATCGATTTTCCATCTGCCACGATTGCGCCGCGCCTTTCGCAATGACCTCGACGACCTGGTCGGCGTTCAAGCCCGCGCGAACGGCGAAGTTGAGCGCCTCGGCCAGACCCGAAACGACACCGGCGATGCAGATCTGATTGACCATCTTCGTCAACTGACCCGCGCCCGCGTCGCCCATTCGTTGGCACGCCTTGGCGTAGGCGTCGAATACGGGTCGCACCCGATCGAAAACCCTCTGCTCGTCACAACCACACATCACGGTCAAGGCACCGTTCTCGGCGCCGGCCTGACCGCCCGAAACGGGCGCGTCAATGAAACCGACTCCCGAAGATTTGCATGCGGCCGAAAGTTCTCGCGCGAGATTCGCCGATGCGGTGGTGTGATCAACGAGAACCGAATCTTGTTTCAAACCCGAGAGCGCGCCTTTTTCGCCGAGCACGACACTGCGAACATCATTGTCGTTGCCGACACAAACCATGACGACCTCGCTTTGCTCGGCGACCTCGCGCGGAGATTCGGCGAACCCGCCGCCATTTTTGGCGACCCAGTCTTTTGCCTTCTCGATGTTTCGGTTGTAGACGGTTACTTGATGACCCTTGTTCGCCAGATGTCGCGCCATCGGCGCGCCCATCACGCCCAGACCGCAAAAACCGATCTTCACAAGAACCCGGTCCTCATGACTTCAACTCACCATCGACGACTGTTCGATCACTTCTTTTTTGACGCAACCGTTTTCGCCGCCGATTTCGCCGACGACTTGGCGGCTTGTTTCACGCCGGCCCGCGAACCCGACTTGGCCGACTTCGCCGGCCTGAGCACCCCTTTTTCCAGCGCCTTGTCCAGATACGCCTCGGCTTCTTCTGGCGTGCACTTCAACGCAGGTTGAATCTCGGAGATCAAATTCACCCGCGCGCGATCGTACATCGTCTTCTCCGCGGCCGAGAGGGCAGAATCTCGATCGCGGGCAGCGAGATTGCGAACCACCTCGGCAACTTGATAGACATCTCCGCTCTTGAGTTTCTCTTGGTGGTTCTTGAATCGTCGCGACCAATTCGCCGGCACGCGCGGGTCGGCTTTCGCCAACACCGAGACCAAATCTTGCAGTTCGCTCGAAGAGACGGGTGGACGAACCCCGACGGCCGAAATCTGCTCGACGGGTATCGACAGGGTCATCTCGTTGATCACTGTTCGCAAAATCAGATATTCGGAAATTTTGCCGAACGCCTTCATGCGTTTGATGTTCAGCACGATGCACGCGCCGTGCTGCGGATAGATGACCGTGTCACCCTTTTTCCACTTAAGTTTCACTCGAAAACCCCTCTAAATCTGACCCCTCAGGATACGCCACAGCGCACCAAAACTCGGAAAGGATCAGGCCCTCAACCTCTCGTTGCGCGGGTCGAACAGCGGTTCTTGACCGACGGTGGCCGATTTGCGCTCACCGAAGATTTCAATTTCAAGTTTGGTGCCGGCCGCCTCGAACTCGGGGCGAACATAGGCCAGCGCGATGCTCTTGTTGAGCGTGAAACTCCATCCGCCCGAGGTCACAATGCCGACACGCTTGTCGCCGCTGAAGACCGAGGCGCAAAAAGGTGCGTCGGCATCGCCGTCCTGGTCGAGAACCATCGGCACGAATCGATACTTCGAACCGGCCGCTTTCTCGGCGACGAGGGCGTCTTTGCCGACGAACGAGGCCTTGCTGAGATCGACGAAGCGATCGAGCGACGCGTCGAACGGCGAAAACCCGATCTCAAGATCGCCCTTCCAGCCCCGATAACACTTGTCGAGACGCAAACTGTCGACGGCGTAAATGCCCATGTCGGCGATCCCGAACTTCTCGCCCGCCTTCCAAATCGCGTCGTACAAGGCCACCATCTGATCGTTGGATGCGTGCAACTCCCAGCCCAATTCGCCGACATAATTGACGCGCAACGCCCGCACGGGGCCGAACTTCGTGTCGATCATGCGCACCGACAGCCACGGAAACGACCCGTTGTCGAGCGCCGATGTGGTGACCTGAGCGAGCACATCACGCGCACGCGGGCCGACGACGATCAGCGAACCGTAATCGGCCGTCACATTTTTCAATGTGACCGAGCCATCTTTTGGCAGGGCCATTTCGAGCACATCAAGATCGTGCCACTCTGAACTTGCCGCACCCACCAAATAAAACTCGTCTTGCGCCAGGCGCACGACGGTGAACTCGCTCAGCACCTTGCCGTCGGGCAGCAACGCATAGACCAGGCCGATGCGCCCAACTTTCGGAATCTTCGTGCACAACAAATTGTCGAGATAGGCAAATGCGCCAGCACCCTTGACTTCGATTTTTGTGAAGCCCGGCAGATCGAGAATCGCCACGCCGTTGCGCGCCGCCTGAACTTCTTTGGCCACAACTTTGCGCCAGCCGTTGCGCCTGTAAAACGACAACGAATGGTCGGTGACTTCGTTTTTCGGGTCGAAGTAAGTCGGGCGCTCCCACCCGCCGCGCGCCCCGTACGAGGCACCCTTCTTCTTCAATTTTTCGTAAAGCGGCGAGACATAGGCGGGTCGACCTGCGGGTCGTTCTTCAAACGGGAAACTCATCGCATATTCGTTTTGATAGACCTCGACCGCTTTGTCGACCGTGTATCTCGTGGTCGCATACGCCTTGTAACGGCGGCGGTCGATCGACCAAAGATCGAATTCGGGTCGACCGTTCAAAACCCATTCGGCGATCGCTTTGCCCGCGCCACCACCTTGGGCGATGCCAAAACTGAAGGTGTTGCAATGGAAAAAATTGCGCAACGATCGCTCGGGCCCGAGATACGGGTTGCCGTCCGGCGCGTAGGGAATTGGTCCGTTGACGACCTTGGCGATGCCCGCATCACCGAGCACGGGCACGCGCTCGCCCGCATCGAGGATTTGTCTTTCGAGGCGCTCGAGTTCTTCTGGCCACAACATGTTCGCGAACTGATCGGGGATGCCGTCGAGCCACATCGGTGTCGCCTGCCACTCGTATGGTCCGAGAACGTAGCCGTTGCGCTCTTGACGAAGGTAATAAGAGGTGTCGGGGTCGCGCAACAGCGGCAACGGCTCGGTGCGAGCCGCCAGTTCGTCGATTTCTTCGGTGATCAAATATTGGTGCGAAATCGTCATGATCGGCAGGTGTCGCCCGATCAACGCCATGACTTCGCCCGCCCGATAGCCCGCGGCGTTGATCACGATTTCGCAGTCGATTTCTGTTTCGCCCTCGGCTGTCTTCGACGTCACCGTCCATTCAAAATTTTTGTGTTGGCGCAAACCCACGACGCGTTCGTTGCGCCGCACCCTCGCACCAAGTGCGCGAGCGGCACGCGCCATAGCCTGGGTCACCTGCGACGGGTCGATGTCGCCGTCTAAAGGGTCCCACAATGCGCCGAGCAGGTCGTGGGTCTTGATCAACGGATACCTGTCGACAAGTTGCGCCGGCGTGAGCATGTCGTATTCCATGTTGTTGGCGCGAGCCATGCTCTTGACATGACGAAACTCGGCCATGCGCTCTTCGCTGTGGGCGAGTCGCACCGACCCCGTGACGTGATAATTGATCGGAAACTCTTTGTCTTTGGCCAACTCGCGATATAGCGCCGCCGAGTATTTCTGCACCTGCATGATGCTCCAACTCGTCGAAAATGTCGGCACGTTGCCCGCCGCGTGCCAGGTCGAACCCGAGGTAAGTTCGTCGCGTTCGAGCAACAGAACGTCCGTGCAACCCATTTTGGCGAGGTGATACATCGCGCTGCAACCGGCGATGCCGCCGCCGATAATCACGATTTTTGCTCTCTCGCCCATCAACCCCGCCTCAAAACTTTATGAAATCCAAGTTCTGCTCGTTCGTTTTTCGAGTCAAACTGTAGCCTTGCCGATGCTATGGCCGAACTGCCGAAAAACGCTCGCGTAGTCATCGTCGGTGGTGGCATCGTCGGTTGCAGTGTCGCCTATCACCTCGCCTTGCGCGGGTGCACAGATGTCGTTTTGCTGGAGCGAAAACAGCTCACCTGCGGCACCACCTGGCATGCCGCGGGTCTTGTCGGCCAGTTGCGTGCGACGCACAATCTGACCCGACTCGCGCAATACACGACGAACCTTTTCAAGACGCTCGAACAAGTCACGGGTCAAGCCACGGGTTTTCAACAGCGAGGCTCGGTCTTGGTCGCGTCGAACCAAGAACGGTTCGAAGAGCTCAAACGCGGGGCGTCGATGGCGCGCGTCTTCGGTCTGGATGTGAATATCGTTTCACCCAAAGAGATCGCCGAACTTTTGCCCCTCGCCCGGGTCGACGATCTGGTCGGCGGTGTTCATCTGCCCAACGATGGCGTGGTCAACCCGATCGACACCACGCAGGCACTGGCGAAAGGCGCCCGCTCGCACGGCGTGAAGATATTCGAGAATGTGAAAGTCGACTCGATCATCGTCAAAGATGGTCGTGCCGTCGGCGTCAAAACCACGAGCGGCGACGGCAAGCAAACAAGAACCGAAATCACCGCCGACTTTGTCGTCAATTGCGCCGGCATGTGGGCGCGCGAACTGGGCGATGCGGCCGGTGCGGTCATTCCGCTGCATGCTGCCGAACACTTTTATATCGTCACCGAGGCGGTGCCCGGCATCTCACCGAACATGCCCGTGTTGCGCGACCCCGACGGTTGCGGCTACTTCAAGGAAGACGCGGGCAAACTCTTGGTCGGCTGGTTTGAGCCCGTGGCCAAGCCGTGGGGCATGAAAGGTATCTCCGAAGAGTTCTCGTTCACGTCTTTGCCCGAAGACTTCGAACACATCGAGCCCTTGGTCGCCGCGGCGACCCATCGCATGCCTTTGCTCGCCAAGACGGGCATCCGTTTGTTTTTCAACGGTCCCGAATCGTTCACCCCCGACGATCGCTATCTGCTCGGCGAATCGCCCGATGTCGAGAATCTCTTCGTCGCCGCAGGTTTCAACTCGATCGGCATTCAATCTTCGGGGGGCGCGGGCAAGGTCTTGGCCGACTGGATTCTCGACGGCAAACCACCGATGGATCTCTGGGATGTCGACATTCGCCGATCGATGCCGTTTCAACGCAACAAGAAATATCTGCACGACCGCACGGTTGAAGCCCTCGGTCTTCTTTACGCGATGCACTGGCCGTTTCGCCAACCCGAAACCGCGCGCGGCGTGCGCAAGTCGGTGTTGCACGACCGTCTCGCCGAGCGTGGGGCGTGTTTCGGCGAAGTCGCGGGCTGGGAGCGCACGAACTGGTTCGCGCCCGCCGGCGTCAAACCTGAATACATATATACGTATGGCAGGCAGAACTGGTTCGAGTATTCGGCCCAAGAACACCACGCGGTGCGCAACGCCGTCGGGCTGTTCGACCAGTCGTCGTTCGGCAAGTTCGTGCTGCAGGGCCCCGACGCGATGCCCGTGCTCAACCAGATTTGCGCCAACGACATCGATGTTCCCCTCGGCAAAATCGTCTACACCCAGTGGCTGAACGAGGCCGGCGGTATCGAGGCCGACCTCACGGTCACCCGCCAAGCCGGAGACTCGTTCTTGATCGTCACGGCGGCCGCCACGCAGGTTCGCGATTTCGCATGGTTGCGCGACCATGTTCCCGCCGACGCGCGAGCGATCGCGATCGATGTCTCCTCTGGTCAAGCGGTGCTCAGCGTGATGGGCCCGAATTCTCGCGCCCTGCTTTCGTCGCTGACGCCCGAGGATCTGTCGAACGAGGCCTTCGCCTTCGGCACATCGAAAGTCATCGACCTGGGTTATGCGCGGGTTCGCGCCAACAGAATCACATATGTCGGCGAACTGGGTTGGGAGCTTTATGTTCCGACCGAATTTGCCACTGGGGTTTTTGATGCGATCATCCAGGTCGGCAAAGATTTCGGCCTGCGCCACTGCGGTTACCACGCGCTCAACTCTTTGCGCACGGAAAAGGGCTATCGCCATTGGGGGCACGACATCTCGCCCGACGAGACGCCCCTCGAGGCCGGTCTCGGTTTCGTCGTCGCGTTGAACAAGAAGGGCTCGTTCATCGGTCGTGATGCGCTCGTCAAACAAAAAGAAGCGGGGTTGCGCCAACGGCTGGTGCAGTTCGCGTTGCGCGACCCCGAAAAACTTCTGTTCCACAATGAACCGATCTGGCGCAACGGCGAACTGGTCGGCCGCATCACCTCGGGCATGTTCGGCCACACGGTGAATGCGTCTCTCGGCATGGGCTACATCGAGAACAAGAACGGTGTCGCCGACAAGAGCTTTGTCACAGACGGCGAATATCAAATCGAGGTCGCTGGCGAGCGTTTCGCCGCCACGGCGCAACTTGATCCGTTCTATGACCCCAAGAGTTTGCGCGTCAAATCGTAATATGCTTGCGTCATGACCGGTGCGCAGAATGAAACTCGACGCGGGGGTCGCGACGCCCGTCGTGCACTGCGCGCGGCGCCGCTGGCGCTCGATGTTCGGCCCGTCAACCCGGGCATGGAGAGCGGTCGATACAAGCCGTTGACCGACGCGGAGATTTTGAGAATTCACAACGCCGCGCTCGACGTGCTCGAGAACATCGGCTTGGCCGACGCAATACCGACCTGCATCGATGCGTTGTTGCCCAAGGGTTGCAAACTTTCGCCAGAGGGTCGTCTGCTGTTTCCGCGAAGCCTGATCGAGCACACCCTCGCCATCGCCGCACGCAAGTTCACGTTGTTCGGCCAAGACCCCAAATACGACATGGAGCCATGGGGCAAGAAGGTCTACTTCGGCACCGCGGGTGCCGCCGTGTATATCGTCGATCCGAAGACGGGCGAATATCGCGAATCGACATCGCAAGACGCCTACGACATCGCCCGCCTCGTCGATCAGATGGAGCACATCCACTTTTATCAGCGCGCCGTCGTGCCGCGCGACCTGCCCGACCCCCTCGAAATGGATGTCAACACCTGCTATCTGAGCGTCAGCGGCACGACCAAACATGTCGGCACATCGTGGGTGCACCCCGATCATCTCGACGCCTCGTTGCGAATGTTGCACGACATCGCGGGGGGCGAAGACAAGTGGCGCGCCCGTCCGTTTGTCAGCCAGTCGAATTGTTTCGTCGTGCCTCCGCTCAAGTTCGCCGCCGATGCGTGTCGATGCCTCGAAACCGCCGTCTATGGCGGCATGCCCGTGCTTCTTTTGTCGGCAGGTCAAGCCGGTGCGACCGCGCCCGCCGCGTTGGCCGGCGCGTTGGTGCAAGAAGTCGCCGAAGTTTTGGCGGGCTTGGCATATGTCAACGCTCTCGTGCCGGGACACCCCGCGATATTCGGCACCTGGTCGTTTGTTTCTGATCTGCGATCGGGCGCGATGTCGGGAGGCAGCCCCGAGCAGGCGATTCTCTCCGCGGCGAGCGCGCAGATGGCCCATTTCTACGATCTCACCGGCGGCACATCATCGGGCATCAGCGACGCGAAGATTCCCGACGCGCAGGCGGGCGCCGAGAAGGGCTACAACCACGCGCTGGTCGGCAACGCCGGAATGAATCTGATTTACGAATCAGCCGGCATGCACGGCAGTCTTCTCGGCTTCTCGCTCGAGGGCGTCGTGCTCGACAACGACATCGTCGGCGCGGTGCAACGCACGATCAAGGGCATCGAAGTCACCGACGAATCGCTGTCGATCGACACGATTCGCGCCGCCGTCATCGGCGGACCCGGCCACTACTTGGGCTCGAAACAAACCCTCGAGATCATGCAGACCGAATACATCTACCCTGCTGTCGGCGATCGTCTGAGTCCGAAAGAATGGAACGAGGTCGGTCGACCGCAAATCATCGATGTGGCGATCGCCAAGGTCAAGAATATTCTCGACAACAATTTCCCCAACCACATCTCCGAGGATGTCGACTCCAAAATTCGTGAATACCTCCCGATTCGCATGCCGCGCGAAAAAATGATCCACCCCGCGCTGCGAAATCAAACCGCAAGCGTTTAGAACCCCGCCTTGATGGCGCCCTTGGTAGGAGTCGAACCTACGACCAACGGATTAGAAGTCCGGTGCTCTATCCACTGAGCTACAAGGGCTTGACGCCTCAAGGCTATCTAACCGCGAATTCTGTGTTTGTGGGTGTAGATGTTGGCCGCGCCGTCACGCACGAAACCGACGACGGTGATACCGAGTTCTTCGGCTGTCTCGACGGCCAGGTTCGACGGCGCTCCGACCGCGGCGACAAACGAGATTCCCGCCATCGCCGCCTTCTGAATTATTTCAAATGAAAGTCGACCGCTCACGACCAACGCGTGGCCGTCGATTGGCACCCGCGAATCGAGCACGGCTTTGCCGATGACCTTGTCGACCGCATTGTGGCGCCCGATGTCCTCGCGCACGCAGTAGGCGTCGCCCGTCGAGTCGACCAAACCCGCCGCATGCAGGCCACCCGTGCGATCGAAGGTCGGCTGGGCGCGACGAATGATCTCGGGTAGCGACGTCAATATCTCCGCCGTCACGACCGGGCCGATGCCCGAGTCGATGCGACTGACATTTTGCGCCAACTGTTCGATCGAACTCGTGCCGCAAATGCCGCAACTCGCCGAGGTCACCATGCCTCGGCGAGAAAGCGCCTCGTCAAATGGCTTCGTCAAACTCACCGTCACGATATTGAACTGCTGTTCGGTCGAGTCAGGCAGTTGGCAGTAGCGCACCGACTTGACATCGGCCGGTCGACCGACCATACCCTCGGTAAACAGAAACCCGACCGCCAACTCGAAATCGTGTCCGGGGGTGCGCATCGTCACCGCCACCGGTTGCGCGCTCTGCTGAGGTGACTCGACTCGAATCTCCAGCGGCTCCTCGGTCACCAGCACATCGGGTTTGCTCGCCTGCGAACCGTCTTTGCGCACGGCAACGACCGACCAATTGGCGACCTTGCGACGCACGGCATCTGCGATGTTTGCCACAGATAAACCTTACCAACGCCCTAGAAATAGCCGTTTTGTCGTCTGTCAGTTTTCGTTAGGCATGCCTAACTGTGCTTACATTGCTTCTGGCAATTTTTCCAGGTTGCAACACAGTGACCGAAATGCCTGAAATACCTACCGGAGGACACAAATGGAAAAGCTTGTTACAAGCAATGACCAGTTGGTCTACAACGCGTTTTCTTTCGCCGTGGCAGCGATGGCAATCTCGTTTGTTTACTACCTAGTCTCACGAAGCCGAGTCTCGCCTGCCTACCGCAGCGCGGTGACAATGTCGGCGATGATTTGCGGTATCGCCGCTTATCACTATTGGCGAATGTTCAACAACTTCGCCGATGGAGCACCGTGGAACGAGGGTTACCGCTACGCCGACTGGTTGTTGACGGTTCCGCTACTGCTAGCCGAACTCGTCGTCGTCTCGGGCGTCGCAAGGGACAAGGCGAAAGGTCTGACAACAAAACTCGCAGTCGCGGCTTTGTTGATGATCGCCACCGGATACCCGGGTGAAACAGCCGCTGCCGGCAGCGATGCCAGCATGATTTGGTTCGTCATCTCGCTGGTGTTCTTTATCTACATTCTTTGGAACCTGTTTGCCGGCGAAGTCGGTCAGGCTCTTAAAGGTCAATCGGGTGCAATCGGCAGCAAGCTGAACAACCTTCGCTACATCTTGCTCGTCACTTGGGCGGTCTACCCGATCGCCTATCTGTTGGGCGACAACGAGAGTTTCTTGGCCAAGGCCTTTGATCTCTCGGCTGGTGACTCGGCGACACTTATCCAAGTCGGATACACCGTCGCCGACGTCTTGGCCAAGCCCGGTTATGGTCTTTTGATTTTGGGCGTCGCAATTGCGCGCTCGGAATCTGAGGGATACCGCGCCGCCTAGTTTCGAGTTTTCGAAATGATTGGGCCCCGGCTTCGGCCGGGGCTCTTTTATTTTGACCACTAATCTCAAGGGGCGATGTTGCGTGTCCACCACATACCTGGTCTCGCCATGGCGGTTGGGGTCGCCAGCATTTCGTTCATCGTCGAAACGCTGGTAAAAAACAACACGGCGCTGGTCGTCTCACCGCTCGTCATCGCCGTCGTGCTCGGTGCGACACTGTCTAATTCTGGCCTCGTGCCCGAGGCATGCCGCATTGGTCTCGGGTTTTCGGCGCGCAACCTGTTGCGCCTCGGCATCGTCCTGCTCGGTCTGCAACTCTCGTTCACCAAGGCGCGCGAACTCGGCGTGCCGGGTCTGGCGCTGGTGATCACCGTTGTCGCAATAACTTTTTTGGGCACCCAGTGGCTCGGCAAAAAGATGGGCTTGTCGCCCGGTCTGAGCCTGCTCGTCGCCACCGGTTTTTCTATTTGTGGTGCCTCGGCGATCGCGGCGATGCGACCGGTCAGCGACGCCGATGATGAAGAGATGGCATATGCAATCGCGCTCGTCACAATCTGTGGCACGATCGCGATTTTTTCGCTTCCCGCGGTCGGCAACCTGATCGGTTTCAGCGGTGCACAATTTGGCTCATGGGTCGGTGCGAGCGTGCATGATGTCGCCCAAACCGTGGCCACGGCGGCATCTGCGAATCAAGACGCCCAATTCGCCGCAATCGTTGTCAAACTCACCCGTGTGTTGTTGCTCGCACCACTGGTGGCCGTGGTTGGTCTTTCGTACCGTCGCAAACTAGGCCAAACTCGGACGACTCGGCATGCCGACTCGCGCGCCAAGGCTCCGCCCGCGATCCCAATTTTTGTTCTCGGCTTCGTCGCCGCCGTCACGATCAACTCTGTTTTTGACTTGCCGACCGACTTGCTTAGCGACGCAAAATGGGCCGAAAAATCGCTGCTCGCATGTGCTTTGGCCAGCCTCGGTACCGGGGTCGACTTGCGCAAACTTCGCCGTGTGGGCTCGCGACCGCTTCTGTTGGGTCTTGTCTCGTGGTTGCTCATCGCGACCATCTCGGCCGTGGGCGTGAAACTGCTGAAAATCGTCTAGCAGTCGATCGTCTCTAGTTCGCCCGTGCCGACGTTGTAGATCGCCCCGGCGACTTTCAGATTTTTCGGCAGCAGCGCGTAGTTGCGGATACTCGCCACATCTTCGGCCAGCGACGCGCGCTGGTCGTTCACCGTGCGAAAAGCGATGCCGCGAGTATCGACACCGTGCCGTTCTTTGATGGTTCGGTGAATCGACTCCTCATCGCCACTAGCCATGCGGCAATCGGTGTGCGGCATCACCAATACTCGATCTACTGCCAGCAAGAATGAAGCCAAAACCAGGG
>Ga0194126_10002050_pt1 | contig 33040 bp, 34 predicted proteins | sample TA2KigC150mmetaG_FD_148641 | JGI IMG/M metagenome (GOLD analysis project Ga0194126, IMG submission 148641) | Freshwater microbial communities from Lake Tanganyika, Tanzania - TA2015035 Kigoma Deep Cast 150m | ecosystem: Environmental > Aquatic > Freshwater > Lake | place: Tanzania: Lake... | reverse complement strand
GGGTGGGAGGGGAGTTTGAGGGGAGGGCGGGGGACTTGCTGTCCCCCGGCCCTCCCCTCAAATCAATTTTTCCCTCCCCCCCACACCGCCGCCATGCGGCTCAAAAACTGCTCCGGGGGCAGGTAATCCACCAGGCGCAGGTCTTTCAGCTCTTTGCCGTCCCGGTCCAGGAATACGACAGTGGGCACGCCCTTGACCTGGTATTGGCGCACCAGGGCCTCAGACTGGCTGTCGCCCTTGCGGGTAAGATCCACCTTGATGGTTACGAACTCCCGAGCCGCCTGCTGGACCACCTGGGAATTATGGAAGGTGATATCCTCCAGTTCCCGACAAGGGGTGCACCAGGTGGCGTAGAAGTCAATAATCACCGGCTTTTTCTGCTCCCGGGCCTGGAGTAAGAGCTGCTCCGAGTAGGGCTGCCAGGCCACTCCCGGCCCTCGCAGGGCAAAGAAGCCCACCAACAGGAGGGCGGCGGTCAAGGCGCCTAGCCAGGTGAGGCCCTTGAGCATCCCAAAAGCCCGGAACCCGGCGGGAGTGCGGTCCAGCACTGCCAGGTGAATTCCCGCCGCCAGCGCCCCCGCGGCCATCAGGGCCACCCACCCGGCCTCCGGGAGCAGGGGCCGGAGGAAATAAGCGGCCATGCCCATCAGCACCCAGCCCATGAGTTTCCGCACCCAGAGAAGCCACTCCCCGGAACGGGGCAGTTTATCCAGGCTGCCGGAAAATATCGCCAGGACAAACAGCGGCAGCCCCAGACCCAGGCTCAGGGTGAAGAAGGTGAAAAATCCCAGCCAGGCCGAGCCCTGGGAGGCCACCCAGGTAAGCAGCCCCAGGACAAAGGGGCCGATGCAGGGCGCGGCCACCACTCCCAGGGTGAGGCCCATGAACAGGCTGCCGAAATAACCGGCGTAGGATTTGGCCGCCACCTGGGTAAGACCGCCGGGGAGGCGAATTTCCCACAGGCCCCACAGGCTGGTGGCAAAGAGGACCAAGACCAGGGCCACCCCTCCCAGGACCCAGGGGTTCTGGAGCAGGGCCCCCATTAAGCCTCCGGTCAGGGCCGCGGCCACCCCCAGGGCGGAGTTGGTCACGGCCAGCCCCAAGAGGTAGCACAAGCCGTGGCCCGCCAGCCGGCCCCGGCTTTCGCCGCTGTGGCCGCCGAAGTAGGAGATAGTGATGGGAATCAGGGGATAGACGCAAGGGGTGAGGTTCAAGGCCATGCCCCCGGAGAAGATGCCCAGAAAGGTCCAGATTAAGGCCCAGCCGGAAGGCAGGCAGGAGTGTTGGGCGACGGAGGTGTCGTTGCACAACCCCGCGGGCATCCGGGCCGCGGGCAGGCCGGCCTGCTCCCAGGCAGGATAGCCCAGGGGGTCCCGGTAAACTTTGGTATAGCCTAATTGCACGGCCACCCGGGCCGCGGCGTCGCTGCGGACTCAGGCCAGGCCCGCTCAGTAAAACACGATGAGGCGGTCCTTGTCCGCCCCTAAAAGTTGGGTCAGAGGCCCTTCGGCCCGCCAACGGCCCCACCAGGTAGGCTCCATGGGAAAATTCACTGCGCCCCGGAGGTGGCCAGAGCGGTACTCCCATTCCTGGCGGGTGTCCACCAAGAGCAGGCCTGGGGTTTCTTTCAGGTAAAGCCGGCCAAGCTCTTCAGTGGTGATAAGACAGTAGCCGCCGGCCTGGGCTTCGGCCGTCACCTCCTCGTAGGTGGCTTCCTTGGGAGGCGGCATGGGTCGGTGCTGCCACCACAGGGCGCCTCCCGCCAGAACCAGAGCCGCCAGGGACAGGAAAAGGGCCTGTTTAATTCCCATGGAAAAACCCTTATATTTTTCCTTCTCTTTTGAGTTTCCCTAGAAGGAAAGTCGCACTGGCGGGGGAAAGGCCCAGCCTGGGAGCCAGTTGTCGAGGGTCGGATTCCCCGGTCTCACGGACAAGGGACGCCGCTTCCTCCTCCAGTTCCTCCAGCCAGTCTTCGAACAACACCAGGATTTCCGGAGTCACCCAAGATTCCAGGTGCTTGGCCCGGTCCATTTTTTCCACCAGGCTCTGACACATTTGCGTAGGGTCGACACCTTCGCCCATGCAGGTAGCCAGTCAGTAGTGGACCAGGCTGCCCAGTTTGTCGGCGCCGGCCTCCCCCACCAGGTTCACCACAAAATTCATCCGGGCCTCCTCACCCAGGTGGGCAAACAGCTTTTTTAAGGCTCGGGATAGCTCTCCCAGGGCCTTCTCCGGGTCCATACGGTCAATCACCTGAAGAATTTTGTCGGCGCTCATGACCTTTTCCTGTGGGGTGCGTTATACGCACCAATCAATTTTCTAAAAAGTCTTCCGGTTGGCCAGCAAGTCCTGCACCAACTCTGCCAGGCCCGCCAAGATCCCCATGATGCGGGGATCGGCCACTTCATAGAAGACAAATGGGCCCCGGCGCTCCACCTTTACCAGCAGCGACCTTTTCAACTCCTTGAGGTGGTGGGAAACCAATGGCTGAGAAAGCTGGAGCTCCTCTACCAGATGAGTGACGGCCTTTTTCCCGTTCCCTAAAGCCAGGAGAATCCGCAGGCGGTTTTCGTCCGCCAGGCTTTTGGCCAGGAAGGCCAGGGATGGCAGGTGGCTGTGCAAGGGAAGCCCTCTATAAATATATCAATGTCTATTTATATATTTATCAGAGGGAGGATGTCAAGAGGATGGGGAAATTTAGTTGAAAAAAATTGGGTTGACCTTTTGCCAAGCAGGGCTTGGCAACAAAGGTCCAGTTCCCAAGCAGGAGCTTGGGAACGAGATTAGAAAAACCCAGAACCTGAAACCTGAAACCTGAAACCTAATTTATTGTCCCAGGGTGAAGTAAAAGGTCGCACCTTCCTGGGGCGCGGCCTCGGCCCACACCCGGCCGCCATGGCGCTGGACGATGCGCTGCACCGTGGCCAGGCCGATGCCGGCGCCGGGGAAATCGCGGGGGCCGTGCAGACGCTGAAAAGGGGTGAAAAGTTTTGAGGCGTATTTCATGTCAAAGCCCGCGCCGTTATCCCGGACAAAAAATACCGGGGAGTCTTGAGGTTGGAGTTGGGCGCCGAATTCTATCACCGCCCCGTTTTGCTTGCTGGTGAACTTCCAGGCATTGCCCAGGAGGTTCTCCAACAGGGACCGGAGCAAGCCCGGGTCGCCGGAGGCCCGCAGCCCCTCCGCCAAGTGAAATTCCACCTGCCTCTCCGGGTCTGACTGTCGCAATTCTGCTGCGGCCGCTTGAGCCAAGGCGCTCAAGTCCACTTCCTCCCGGCGCATCTCGGCCCGGGTTACTTTGGAGAGGACCAGGAGGGCGTCAATTAATTCGGACATGCGGGTCACAGATTCCCGGATGTGGTTAAGATACGTCTGGGCCTGAAAATCCAGGTGCTCGCTGTAATCCTCCATTAAGATCCGACTGAAACCGTTGATGCTCCGTAAAGGGGCCCGGAGGTCATGGGACACGGAGTAGCTGAAAGCCCGCAATTCCTGATTGGCGGCTTCCACCTGTTCTTTGCTGAGTTTTAAGTTCCGGAACAGAAGATTATAAGGGGTCACCAGGCCCGTTTCGATGATGGCTTTATAAATCAGATAAAAAGCCAGGATCTTTAAAAAGTGGCCGATCATATTGAACAGGCCGTAAACGTCCACATACAAAGTAAAAGCCAATTCCTGGGCGATGGTCAGGACGATGGACCATCCCAGCAGGGTGACCACTCCCGGATGGAACTCCCGGCGCTTCCTGAGCAAAAAGGCCAGCGCCCCCACCAATATGATGCAGATAAGGTACTCGCTGCCGATTTTAAAAAGAGTCAGGCCGCTCCCTTCAATGAAGCAGTCGGGAAATATCCCTCCAAAAACCGCGGCCACAAGCAAAAGCGCGACCAAAGTATAGCACCCCAGGGCCACGTAGGGATTGAGAGGCCGCTTGAGGAAGAGGGGAGCGAGCAGCAGGGAGACCGACTCCAGATAACGGGCCACAATCCACAACTGGGTGGGCAAATTCGGACCGTATCCGGGGAATACCCCCATACCCTTGTACGCCAGGGTGTGGATCAGGTCCACGCCCCCGACGAACAGGTAGCCGATGCCCAGGAAAAGCAGGTAATTGTTATCCAGGAGGTGGCGGGAATTCCAGGCGATGGTGAAGAGCGTCCCCGCGATGACGATGCTGAAAATCTCCGCGAGGCTGTGGAACAGATTATAGCTGTAAAGGCTGGCGCCATAAAGGCCCAGGAGGGCCAGAGTCCATAACAGGACTTCCCAGACAAGGCCAGCGGGCAGGAAACGGGTTTGCATTTAAAGGCAGTTTTGAGTTTTCAGTTTGGCCTATTCGGGTATGGAGCAAATGTAGACGCCGGCTTCAGCCTGCGACCTAAAGCCCCCCCGCCCCTGTTGGGCAGGCATGCCGTGCCACGTGGGCCTCCGCCTTATTTTTTCTCCTCCCCCGCCAGCAAGTATGCCTCCACAAAGGCGTCCAGGTCGCCGTCCAGGGCCGCGTCGACGTTGCCTTCTTCGTGTTTGGTGCGGTGATCCTTGATGAGGCGGTAAGGCTGGAGAACGTAAGAGCGGATCTGGCTGCCCCAGGCAATCTCCTTCTGGGTTTCCTGGAGCTCCTGCTTTTTCTCTTCCCGCTTCCGCCTTTCCAGGTCATAGAGCCTGGCCCGGAGCACTTTCATGGCCAGTTCCCGGTTGCGGTGCTGGGACCGCTCGGACTGGGAAGAGACCACGATGCCGGAGGGCAGGTGGGTGAGGCGCACCGCGGAGCTGGTCTTGTTGACGTGCTGGCCCCCGGGGCCGCTGGCCCGGAAAGTGTCCACCCGCAAGTCTTTTTCGTTGATTTCCACTTCAATGCGGTCGTCCGCCTCGGGGAGGACCTGGACCGCGGCAAAAGAGGTGTGGCGCCGGCCGCTGGCGTCAAAGGGAGAGATGCGCACCAGGCGGTGGATGCCCGTTTCGCTCTTGAAATAGCCGTAGGCGTAAGGGCCGGAAGCGGTAAAGGTGACGTTTTTCACCCCAGCCTCATCCCCGGGAAGGAGGTCGATGGTTTCGGTCTTGAAGCCTTTGCGTTCGGCGTAGCGCAGAAACATGCGCAGCAGGATCTCGGTCCAATCCTGGGCTTCGGTGCCGCCGGCCCCGGCGTGGATGGTGATGATGGCGTTTTTCTGGTCTTCCTCCGTGTCCAGGAGCAGCCGGAGCTCCCAGTCCCGGAAGTTTTTCTCCAGTTGGGCCAACTCCGCCACCGCTTCCTTCAGGACCGGTTCATCGCCTTCTTCCACCGCCAGGTCCAGGAGGATTTCCAGGTCTTCCACCTCCTTGACCCGGCGCTGAAAGTCCTCCAGGGACTGGACCAGGGCGCCCCGCTCCTTGAGCACCGCCGCGGCCTGGGCCGCGTCGTCCCAAAAGCCCGGCTGGGCCGTCAATTTTTCCAGTTCGGCTAATCGGGCCTGCTTCCCCTCCAGATCAAAGATGACCTCGAAGGAGCTCGAGTCTATCGGCCAGGGCCTTGATCCTGGCCCGGATATCTACGGTGTCGGGTAACATTGCTACCTCCAATAAATCTCAATTATAGGGTTTTGTTTTTTATGTAGTTACCAATATTATATAATGTATTCATAATAAATGATTATTAAATCTCATCATGAAAATAGCTATTTTATTAATTTAAAAGCCCATTTCTGTTCTCTAAAAAAGCCAATAAATCTATACAGTTAATATTATAATCTTTGCAAACATTGGGAATTTTAGGTTTTCCTCTTTCGTTATATTTTTCTTGCGTTATAACAGTACATTTTCTATGTTTAGCAATAGCAATTACAAAAGGATCTGCGTCAGGTGTAGTCTTATTAAAATCAATAAGATTTGGATATTTTTCCAATATGTTCCTTACTTCTAATTGTTCAGTTTCATTTATTTCATGAAACATAATAATATTTTTTGTTGCCCAAATATAAATGTCATCAGAATACCTCTCAATTTCTCTATATACTTCTCGAGGTGATATTAAAACAGTTTGTCCTATTAGATTTTCAAATTCTTCCCATAATGAATGGAAAAATTCTCGAGGATAATTTTTCAAATCTATTAATGAACTTGTATCAATACAATAATTTGAAAATAACCCCCTATACATATGAATTACTTTCTTGAATTAATTGTTCGACTTTAGGGAAATGGTTAATTTTTACCCCTAAATAATCCGATGCATCACTTAAAGTTATTTTTCCTTGTTTATATGCATCTAGAACAAAAGAAACAAATTTTTTCCCATTTTTCTTAATGCACTGTAGTGAGGGATTGGTTCTCCCTCTTGCTGGTTTTATATTTTTCAATTCGCGTTCTATCTCTTGTATTTTATTTTCATAATCATTCTTACTTATTAATTTGGCTATCAACAACCTCCTTAGAATTACATGCCTGCTAACTTTAAAGTCCTTTGCTAATTTCTCATAGCATTTATCAATTACATATTTTTTCATATATTCATCAAACCGAATTTTTAAATCAACTTTCGGTACTAAAAAAGCTCCAGAAAACCTATTACAAAATTTCTCTATAGTTAATCTTTCCATATACAAAGACATGTCACAAATTCCACTGTTATTTAAAAGAATGTGCCCTAATTCATGAAAAAGTGTAAAAATTTTCCCTGTTAAAAAGTCTTTAGAGTTTAATACAATAATCGGCAATCTCTCATCTGCGAATGAAAATCCCCTCCCTTCTTCTAAGGGCATACTAATTTCCAAAACAAGAATTCCTTGATTTTCAATTAACCTTTTCCAATAACTTAACGCATGATTCTCATCTCCAAGTTCAAATTGATTTTTAATGTTTACGTTTAATTCATTACGCAATTTTTCTGCCACTTTGTCTGGATTACTATTTAAATTAATCTTTTTTATTTTGGGAGATATGGGAGTGGATAATGAGTTGCTAATGTCAATAAATAGAGATTGGATGTATCTAATTCTTCTTATATCTATAAGGGTTTTTGTGGAGAACGGTTTCTTTCCAGCAGGTAGGTGGCGATAATCTTGGGGCAAAGGAAGGTCGCTAGGAGGTGTTTTTAGGAAAAAAACAGCTAACGGACGTTTATAAATATCAGAAAGTTTTTCAAGCTGAGAGAAAGTGGGCTTCGTCTCACCAGATTCCCAACTAAATAATATATTTTCGGATAAATCAGCTTTTTTGGCTGCATCCGAAATATCCATTGCAATACTTTCTCTAGCCCACTTGATTACACTTGGCTCTATGATTGTGGATTGATGAGTGCGCATATTTTTTAATGACAAAAGTGAATTTAATTAATTTTACCAGAAAAGCGGAAAAACTAAAACCTCGCGGCCAAACAAAGCCAAAACCAGCCCGCCGCTCAGGGCCAGAATTTCCAGCACCTCATTGGCCGCGCCCAGGACGTCGCCGGTGATGCCGCCTAGCTTTTGGGCAAAATAAAATTTCATGAGGAGCACGACGCCGCCGGCGGCGGCCATCAGGACCACTCCGGCCGGCCCCGCGGCCAGGAGCGCCATGGCCCCGGCCCCCAGGGTGGCCCCCCAAACCACCGGCCCGGTGACCCCCAGGGTCATGGCCTGGCCCAGGCCTCCTTCTTTCCGGGCATAGGGCGACAGATATGCCAGCAGCACCATGCCCCAGCGGCTCACCACGGGGAAGAAGAAAAAAATCCTCCCGGCCCCCCCCGCGCCCAGGGACAGGAAAAAAGCATATTTCACCAGCAAGGCCAAAATCAGGCTCGCCGCGCCGAAAGCCCCCAAGGCGGAGTCCTTCATAATGCGCAGCCGGGCCTCGTGGTCCCGGCCTCCGCCCAGGCCGTCCACCGTATCCGCCAACCCGTCCAGGTGGAGGCCCCGGGTGCTGATGACGGTGAGGGCCAGGAGCAGGGCCGCGGCCGCGGGGGCCGGGAAGATCCGCCCCAGCCCGGCCCAGGCCCCCCAGTAAATCAGCCCCAGCAGGGCCCCCACCCAGGGGAACCAGAACATGGAGCGGGCCAGATCCCCGGACCCGGCCAGGCCCTGGCGGGGCCAGGGGATGATGGTGAGAAAAGTGAGGGCCAGGGGGAAAGTAAATCTCATGCCAACGACCCTTGCTCACCATGACTTAGAAGTTCCCCCTCCCTTGAGGGGAGGGGGTCAGGGGGAAGGTGGTGATGGTGTGAACTCCAAGGGGCAAAGAATACGCCACCCCCACCCCAGCCCTCCCCCCTCAAGGGTGAGGGAGGCAGCCTGGGAGAATTAATTGGCTTATGTATATCCAAGGCCTCATCATCCGTTTTAGAAATATGGTTTCATGCCCCTTTTTCGGAGACGCCGGCTTCGGCGAAGGTGGCCATTTCCTTGTAGATCTTGAGGCCCGCCTCCAGGAGGCCGAAGCCCAGGGCCGCGCCGGTGCCTTCCCCCAGGCGCAGATCCAGGTCCAGGAGGGGCTTTAAGCCCAGGTGCTCCTGCATAATCCGGTGGCCCGGCTCCACGGAGCGGTGCGCGGCGATGAGATAGCCGGTGGCCGCCGGGGCCAGGGCCGCGGCCACCAAGGCCCCCGCGGTGGCGATGAAGCCGTCCAGCAGCAAGGGCCGGCGGCCCGCCGCGGCCTCCAAAATGAGGCCGGCGATGCCGGCGATTTCCAGGCCCCCCACCTGGGCCAGGGTGGTAAGGGGGTCTTTGGGGTCGGGGCGGTGCAGGTCCAAGGCCCGCTGGATCACCGCCACCTTGTGGTTCAGGGCTGCATTATCGATGCCCGTGCCCCGGCCGGTGACTTCCGCCGGGGGACGCCCGGTGAAGACCGCGGCTAAAGCCGCGGCGGGGGTGGTGTTGCCGATGCCCATGTCCCCCGCGGCCAGGGCGTCCACCCCTTCCGCCAGCGCCGCCCTTGCCCGCTCCACCCCCACCATAATGGCCCCGAGGGCCTCTTCCCGGCTCAGGGCCGCTTCCCGGGCCAGGTTGCGGGAGCCAGGGGCCACCTTGCGGGAAATGAGGCCCGGGGCTTCTTGAAAGTCATGATTTACCCCGATATCCACCACTTCCACGGCCGCGCCCACGTGCCGGGCCAGGACGTTAATGCCGGCACCGCCCCGGAGGAAGTTGTAAACCATCTGGAAGGTGACTTCAGGGGGATAGGCGCTCACCCCTTCGGCCACCACCCCGTGGTCGGAGGCAAAGACCACCACTTTTTTCTGAGCCAGGGGAGGGAAAAGTTCTTCCCGGATGGCCACATATTGGGCCGCCACTTCCTCCAGCCTCCCTAAGCTGCCGGGAGGCTTGGTGAGATTGTCCAGCCGGGCCTGGGCTTTGGCCAGCCAGGCCGGGTCCAGGGGTTTGATCCGGGAGATTATTTCGGCAAGTTGATTAGCCATTAATCAGTAACCTCAATCCTAAAAAGTAGCCGCAGGCTTCAGCCTGCGCCCTCGTCAGGTTTTTACCCTTACCAAGAGCAAATTTTGGCGGGCGCGGAGGCCCGGCGAAGCTCAAATCAAGTAAATAAAAAAGCTAAAAGATAAAAGTGAGTCTGATTAACAGTGTAAAGCGTCTTATATATGCTCGTAATTTTATAGGTAAGATGATTTATTCGGACATGGCTCGTGGCAGCCATGCCCAGGAGCCATTAGATTTTTTTGCAAGGCTAAACCTGTAGCGTTGTTCTTGGTGCCAGGGTAGCCAGTCAGGACGATATATAACGACAAAAGTAATATCACCGGATTTAATTGGGGTCTGAAATTTAAATGGAAATGGTATTCCTGTAGTAGCTTTCTCTCCTGGAGTAATGATTGAAATAAGAAAAGCGCTTACAGTTATACCTTTTCGATAAACAATTACTTTTGCACCATCTTCGCTTGCGACTTCACGAATATGAATGCGGTAAGAAACAGAATGAATTGGAAGAATGCCCTCATTATAGATTATAAAAGGTGCAGAAAAAGGATTTGGTGCATCTAATGGTTCTGAAGGGATTACAGAAATTTTGGGGAGAAAAGACATTGCGCCAGACATTACAGCAAAAATTCCCAAAATATATAAGATTGTTTTCCATGCTTTTTGGATACGCATTATTGCCTTTTGCAATAGCGATGGTTTTTTTATATTTGATTTATGCTTTTGTTGTTTATTTTTTTTAGAAGTCATAAAATTGGTTTTTATTCATTTTCATGGTTATAAATTTTAACTAATCCGCCGATAAGTCAAAAGCTTACCGGCAATCTTCTTAGTTATATAATCACCAAATATTTTAGAGGTCAATGGCACATTTTCTTAGGTAGTTAAAACCAGATGGCTCCAAATAGCAAGAGATGGTAAGGAAAAATAGGACGGGGTCAATCTACGAGGGGCAAGAACCCGCCCCGCTGCCTCTGGTCCCAGGCCCGGCGGATGACCTGGGCGGTGAAGGTGGGGAGGTCCATGCGGTCCAGTTCGGATAAGGACACAAACCGGGCCGCGGTGATGTCCGAGGCCGGGGTTAAATCCCCGCTTTCGTAGTCGCACAAAAAATCCACCAGCACGTAATGGTAAGGGATGGCCCCGGCGTCATCGCGATAGATGCGGTCCAGAACCGCCGTAATTCCCAAAATATTTATTATCAATCCGGTTTCTTCCATTACTTCGCGGCGCAACGCCGCGGCGAGGCTTTCCCCCAACTCCACCAGCCCGCCGGGGAGGCTCCAGGCATCCCGGGCCGGCTCCTGGCCCCGGCGCACCAACAGCACTTCCTCACCCCGGAAGATCACCGCGCCCACGCCCACCAGGGGTTGATCTGGATATTTTCGCTTCATTTTTTAGTGAGCAGTGAGCAGAAAAAGATAGAAAGCCATGGTTAACGTTTAAGCTTGGCGGTAATGGATTTTTTGAGACCATAGGTTAAAGCCAGGCATTCATCCAATAATATGCTGACACGGTTGTAATTTTCTTCAGTGATATACCCCAAACGGTAAGATAGTTCTAACTGGGTGTCTATCTCATTGAGATAGCCAAGAGCATTGGATAAAAAGTTAGAAAATTGCGAATGCGTTCGGTCGGCAGCCCCTTCGGCAATATTAGATGGAACCTACAGAGCAGCGCGTCGCATTTGAGAAATGAGTCCATAACGCTCTTTATCGGGAAAATCGCCGGTTAATTTGTAAACCTCCATCACCAAATCCAACCCTTTTTGCCAGGCCACCAGATTGCGATGGGGTTTTGGGCTTTTTTCCATGGCTCTCATTCCTTAAAAAAACTGCTTACTGCTTACTGCTCACTTTCTATATCTCCACCCGCAGGGACCGCTTCACACGAATGGCCGCCTCACCCCCCACCGGGCAGACCTTCTCGCAGTGGCCGCAGCCGATGCAGCGGTCGGCCTGGATCACCGGCAGCTTCACCCGCGCCTTCTCCCCTTGGAGGGTGAAGGTATCCTGCTCCACCAGGGTGATGGCCTTGGGGGACACGGGGCAGTGTTCCTCGCACACCAGGCAGTCGGCGCCCTCGGTGTAAGGAATGCAGCGGCTGCGGTTGATGAACGCAGTGCCCAAAGCGGTGGTTTGCTTGGTCTTAAGTTCCAGGGTGGGGATGGCCCCGGTGGGGCAAACCTGGCCGCAGAGGCGGCAGGAGTAGTCGCAGTACCCCATGCGGGGCACGAGCCGGGGGGTGTAAAGGCCCTCCAGCCCCGCTTCCCACAGCACCGGCTGGAGGCCGTTGGTGATGCACACTTTCAGGCACTGGCCGCAGCGGATGCAGCGGGATAGAAATTCGGCTTCTTTTTGGGCACCCGGGGGCCGGATGAGGTATTCTTCGGGTCGCTTGGCTAGAGAGCCCAGGCGGATCAGGGGGACGGCGACAATCCCCGCGGCCAGGGAGGTGACCACCTGGCGCCGGCCCAGGTCCAGGGGGGCCCGGGGGGCCTTGGAGGTGAAGGTGAAGCTCACCCGGCCTTCCTGGCAGCTTTCCAGACAGCCCAGGCAGAGCTGGCACTCCGCGGTTTGATGTCGGAAGGGCTCTTCCGGGGCATAGGCCGCCATCTTGCACGTCGCCTGGCAGTCGCGGCAGTCGGGGCACAGGACCACGGGCCGCCGCCTAAGCAGGGAAAAGCGGGCCAGCAAAGCGTAGAGCGCGCCCAGGGGGCATAAGGCCCGGCACCAGAAGCGTTTGTCCACCCGCTCCGCGGCCACCATGAGGGCAAACAGGGTCAGGGTGAAAAAGGGCAGGAGGTACACCAGGGGCTTGAAAGGGAGCAGGGTGGCCTTAAGGGCCTGATAAACGGGTTCGCTCACATAGGTAAAGGGTTCGCCCAGGCGGTACAGGGTGAGGGCCGCTTTTTCCACCCCATAGCCGAAGGCCGGGTAAAAGACGATGGCCAGGGTGCGGTAAAGCAAAGACAGGGGGTCGAACAGCCCCACCAGGTTCAGGGAAAAGGGCGCCCCCACCAACAGGAAAATGAGCAGGTAATATTTGGCCCGGCGCCAGTGCGCGGCCACCCCTTTATCGGGCCGGGGGCTAAACAGCAGGCGCCGGAAGCCGTCCAGGGTGGTGCCCAGAGGGCAGACCCAGCCGCAGAAAAACTTCCCCAGGACCAGGGTCAGGCCCAGGAAGAGCACCGCCCACCACAGGCCCCACACCAGGGGGCTGAAGGTCAGGAGATGGGCCGCCCAGATCAAGGGATCGAAGCGGAAAAAGAGGTCCACCGGCCAGGCCAGGAGTTCCTGGCCGCCATATTCGGCTTGGAGGAACAGCCAGACAAACAGCAGGAAAAAGAATATCTGAGTCCCGCGGCGCAGCCACACCCAGTGGCGGTTGGTTTTGGAGAAGGGTTGTTCGTCCATGATTATGGTTGGGTATATTGGGAAGTTATTCCAGGGATGGAGCTAGAGGCTGGAGGAATCCAGTTAGGTTTATGTTCGTTTTCGATTTAAAAACTATATGCTCTCTCTCGTGGGTCAATGGACAAGATTTCAAGGGTGCGATTCGTCTCGTCTATTTCATAAACAATCCGCCATTTGCCAACCCTGGAAGCTCGTTCCGTTTCTGACATGATGACCATTTTCGATATACGCCTATCATACGGGTTTGGGGCCAGTTCTTTTAACCTGGCCAGGACCCTCCTTTCGGTGGCTTTATCGAGGCGGTGGAGGTCCTTTTCAGCCTGTCTGGTCAGATGGATTTTATAGCTCACAGGCCACGTTGCTTTTCGTACTCTTCCACCGTTATAAATTCCCCTCGTTTAAGCTGCTCCTTGCTTTCTTTAATTGCCGCCAATTCTTCCGGGGATAGGGGTTCCGGGTCGTAGTACTGCTCAAAGAGGATATCCACCAGGCGCTTAAGAAAATCGGCATCCGGGGTTTTTAATATTGCCTCCACCTTGGTAAGAATGTCATATTCCAAGGGGGCTTCTTCCAGGGATTCCTTTTCCAGGGCAGTTTCCATGACGCCCTCCCATTTCAACCTATCAAGCTATCTGCCTTTATAACATTATACCGAAATCTCAAACCAAAGTCCGTTTTAACGCGGCGGAACCCGGCTTTTCCTGAATCCCAAGCTATTGTCTTGAAAAGTTCTAAGTTCAAGGTTCAAAGTTTAGACCGCCACCACCGAGAATTTTTCATAATTTACGGGCGAGCCAGGGGCGGGCCTCCGCTCTCGTCCCAATTAACTATACTTGAAAACGTTCTTTTAGGCGGGCGGGGAGGCCCGCCCCAACCAAATATCCCCATTACTTCTTTCATCCGCCCAATACCTTGATCTTGCTCAGATCCATCTCCCCGCGGCCGGCCTCATGGGTCTTGACGATGTGGCCGATGTCCCCGGGTTTCAGCCCGAACAGGGTGGTGCCCAGGGCGTCCAGGGCCACGGGGTCGGCCCCGGCGAATATTAGGTTCTTTACCTCCACGTCCTCTTTGCGGCCGCCTTTGGGGCCGTTGCGCACCAGGATGCGGGTGCAGTCCAGGACGTGGAGGTCCGGCCGGAGCAGCAGGTTCATGTCCGCAATGTTTTGGGCCAGCCCCACGTGGATACGGCCCCGCCAGCCGCCGATGGCGCCCATCATGTTCTTCAGGCACATGGTGAGCCGGGCTTCGCTGTGGTGCTTGGCGATGGGGATGTTGATGAAGCGGTCGGCCTCCAGGATGTCTTTGTAAAATTGCCACTTTTTCAAGGCCTTGGCCTTTTCCACCGCCAGTTCCACGAAGCGGCGGTCATCCATGTACTCCACCGACACCCGGGGGTCTTTGACGGCTTCCACTGCAGTCTTGATGCCGGAATTCTGATAAGCCTTGCGGGCATCGTCGCAGGTGTGGTCCATGACTCTGACCTTCTTGGCCCCCGCGTCCAGGCAGAGTTCCACCACCTGGCGCACCACCTCCGGGTGGGCGTTAGCGGCCAGTTCCGGGGCGCGGTCCCAGGCCATATTAGGCTTGACCACCACCACCTCGCCCTGGTTCACGAACTTTTTCATGCCCCCCAGGGCCTGAATGGCGTCCCCCACCAGTTTGCCGTAATCGGCGCCCTGGGCTTTGGCCACCACCGGCTGGGGCTTGTCCGCGGGCGCCATGGCCCAGAGTTGTTCCGGTACGATCCAATACCGCCCGGCCCCGGCCATCAGTCCCAGGGCCCCCAGATGCCGGAAAAAGTTTCGTCGGTGCATCCTCACCTCCGATAGTCTAGATAAATTCTAGTCTAAACAGCACCTTCCGGCTTTGCAAGTTTTTCTTGACAAGAGGTCCGATTCGCACTAAAAAAATGACTTAAAAGTCATTTAACTGACCGAATGGTCATTATGGTCCGCAAAACCAAAAAAGAAGTGGTGACCGCGTTCCGCACCCGGGAGATCCTGAACGCCGCCCGGCGGGTCATGGAACACCGGGGTCTGGAAGCCACCATGGAAGAAATCGCCGCGGCCGCGGGATTGGCCAAAGGCACCCTCTACCTCTACTTTCCCGGCAAGGAAGAACTGGTCCAGGCCCTCATGTCCCAGGTGGGGGAAAACATGATTTCCGACACGGAGGCCATCCTGAACACCCACGAGACTCCCCCCGAAAAGCTGCGACAGGTGGTGGCCATGCTCGTGGGGTATTTGGAGCGGGAGGGGTTTCTGTTCCCGGTTTATGCCCGGGAAATCGTGGTGGGGGAGCGTCCGGCCCGTCCGGATCACTGGAGGGTCATCCGGGAACTGGAGGAAAAGTTTATAATCCTGCTGACCCACTTTTTTGCCGAGGGCGCGGCCCAGGGCTATTTCACCTCCGGAGACTCACGGCTGCTGGCTTTTATGATTCAAGGGCTGGCCCGGGCCGTGGGGTATTACCAGATGAAGGGCGCCTCCCGGGACGAAATGCAGGAGGCCCTGCCGCTCTTGGTTAACGTGATTTCTCAGGGATTTATCCTTAAAGAAACCTCACTGGGAGAGGTGGCGTCGCCATGAAGCGTTCCCGGTCTCCAAGATGGTGTTTGCTGCTGGTGGTAATGGGAAGCCTGGGTCTGGCCTGGACCGCGGCAGCCCAGGTTCCCCCGCGGTCCCTGGACCTCAAAGAAGCCCTGCGCCTGGCCTGGAAGGCCAATCCCACCCTCCAGGTGAGCCGCCTCCAGGTGCTCATCGCCGGAGAAGAGGTGGTGCGGGCCCGGTCCGGGTTCCTCCCCCAAGTCCGGGCCGAGTTGGGGCAAACCTTTCTCGATGACCCCACCAAAATTAGGATTCAGGGAGTACCCCCTGTTCCCGGCACCTCCACTCCCACCGTTCAAATGACCAACCGGAATTACTGGAACAGCAAGGTGGTGGTGGAGCAGACTATCTTCGACTTCTGGGGCATTCCTTCCCGCTACCAGGCCGCGGTCCTGGGAAAGAAGGCCACCCTCCTGGACAACGCCCAGACCCGGGACAATATCTTTCTCAACGTGTGCCAGGGGTACTTCCAGACCTTACGGGCCATAAAGCTGGTGGAGGTGGCCCGCCAGGAAGTGGCGCAGCTAAAAGACCACCTTAAAATTGCCAAAGACCAGTACGAGTTCGGGGTGGTCACTTATAACGACGTCCTCCAGGCGGAAGTCTCCCTGGCCGACGCGGAACAGCGGCTTATCGTGGCCAAGACCGACGTGGTGGACATCCGCTCCGTCCTGAACAAGGTGCTGGCCCTCCCCATTTCCCAGGCCACGGAGCTCAAAGACGAAAAGGATCTGGCGATCCCCCCCCAGGATCTCCCCCGCCTCACGGAAGTGGCCCTGAAGCAGCGCCGCGACCTGAAGGCCTCCAAGGACCGCATCAACCAGCAGGAAAAAGTGGTAACCCAGACCAAGGCTCAGTACTACCCCACTATTTACGCCCAGGCTGGCCATACCTGGCAGGAAAATACCATCTGGGTCCACGAAAGCCAGTATTTCGCCTTCCTGGGCATGCGGTGGAGCCTGTTTTCCGGCCTGGACACCCGGGCCCAGGTGGGTCAGGCCAGAGACAAGGTGGAGCAGCTCAAGGTCCAGCATAAAGACCTGGGGGAGCAGGTGAAGCTGGACGTCCAGACCGCGCACCTAAGCATCAAGGACACTCTGGAGCGCATCCGGGTCACGGAAAAGGCGGTGGTGCAAGGCGAAGAAAACTTGCGCCTCAACGAAGAACGCTACAAGGAGCAGGTGGGCACCGCCACCGACGTCATTGACGCCCAAACGCTGCTCACCAAAACCCGGGTGAACTACACCAACGCCTTGTACGATCATCAGATGGCCAAGGCCCAGCTCCTGTGGGCCATGGGGGCCATCAACGAACTCTTGCCCGAGGGCCAGAATGCTCCGTAAACCTTCCGTGCGCATCGGACTCATCCTGGTGGCGCTGCTCATGGCCGGGGCCGGAGCCGCGTACTGGTATTATCTCAAGATTTTCGTGGGCACCGACGACGCCTACGTCAGCGGCCACGTGGGGGTGATCTCCCCCCGGGTGCCGGGGCGGGTGGTAGAAGTGCTGGTGGACAACAATTACCCCGTCCAGCCCGGACAGGTGCTTTTGACTTTGGATACCGCGGACTACCAGATAGCGGTGGCCCAGGCGGAAGCCCATCTGAACCGCCTGCGCCAGGACCTGAACACCCGCTATGTCAAGGTGGCCACGGCCCGGCACAAGGTGGAGGAGGCCCAGGCCAATTTCCACGAGGCCGGCATTGACCAACGGCGCTATACCAGCCTTTTTGAGCGCCGCACTGTCCCCCGCCAGACCCTAGACCGGGCGGAAACCCGCTACCGGGTGACCCGGGCCCTGGTGGACCAAGCCCAGAAGGAACACCAGGAGGCCCTGGCGGCCATCGGCGGCTCCACCGCCATCCCCCTGGAAGAGCAGCCGGCGGTTAAAGAAGCCAAGGCCCAGTTGGAACAGGCCCGCCTCAACCTGGAATACACCAGGGTCAAGGCTCAATTCGCCGGCTATATCACCCGACGCCAGGCGCAGCCGGGGAACTGGGTCCGCCCAGGCCAGCCCCTCATGGCCCTGGTCCCCCTGGAGTACCAGGAGTTGTGGATCGAGGCCAACTACAAGGAAACCCAACTCACCCACGTGTACCTGGGCCAGCCGGCCGCGGTCACCGTGGACGCCTATCCCGGAGTCAAGTTCCAGGGCCGGGTGGACTCCATCATGGCCGGCACCGGCGCCGCGTTCAGCCTGCTGCCGCCGGAAAACGCCACCGGCAACTGGGTCAAAGTTGTGCAGCGCATCCCGGTGAAGATCGTGCTCTTGCCTCCCTTTCCGGAAAATATGCCCTTGCGCCTGGGGATGTCCGCATATGCCACCATCGACACCCGCACCCGCACCGGGCCGCGGCTGCTGGCGGGGAGGTAGATGGCGGTTTAGCGGGTTAGCGGGTTAGCAGGTTAGAAATAAAAAGGATTATTCACGATTGATTTTTATTTAGCCAGACCGCCGAACCGCCAGACCGCCAAACCGCCCTTTAGTCAATATGCCCAACAACAACGACACTCCCCCGGTCAACAAATGGCTCATCACCATCGCGGTGATGGCCGGGACCTTCATGGAGATCATCGACACCACGGTGGTGAACGTGGCCCTGCCCCACATGGCCGGGAGTCTGGCCGCGGGGGTGGACGAGGCCACCTGGGTCCTCACTTCCTACCTGGTGTCCAACGCCATCGTGCTTCCCATCACCGGCTGGCTGTCGGCCCTGTTCGGCCGCAAGCGGTTTCTGCTCATCTGCCTGGGGCTGTTCACCTTCACTTCCATGCTGTGCGGCTCCGCCCCCAATCTGGAGAGCCTCATCTTTTTCCGGATCTTTCAGGGCATCGGCGGCGGGGCCCTGCAACCCATTTCCCAGGCCATCCTGCTGGAGACCTTTCCGGTGCGGGAACGGGGCATGGCCATGGCCATCTGGGGTATCGGGGTGGTCATCGCGCCCATCGTGGGCCCGGTCCTGGGCGGCTGGATCACCGACAACCTCACCTGGCGCTGGGCCTTTTACATCAACCTGCCCGTGGGCCTGGTCTCGCTGTTGATGACCGCGCTCTTCATCTATGACCCCCCTTATATCAAAGCCCAGCGGGCCGGGCGCATCGACTACTGGGGCCTCATCCTCCTCGTCCTCTGTCTGGGAACCTTACAGGTGATCCTGGATAAGGGGGAGCGGGAAGACTGGCTGGCTTCGGCCTTCATCGCCCGGCTGGCCCTGATCTCGGTGGTAACCTTTGTTCTGCTGATTTACCGGGAATTGAAGACCGAACACCCGGTGGTGGACCTGCGTCTCTTCACAGAGCGCAACTACGCCAGCGGGGTCACCATCATGTTTTTCTTCGGGTTCGTGCTTTATGGCAGCATCATGCTGCTGCCCCTGTTCCTGCAGGTGCTCATGGGCTATGACGCCACCCTGGCGGGCATCTCCCTGGCCTGGGGAGGGGTGGGCTCTCTCATCATCATGCCCGTGGTGGGGCGCCTCACCACCGTAGTGGACAGCCGCTGGCTGGTGGCCGGGGGCCTGCTCATCAACACCCTGGCGGTTTATCTCATGAGTCTATTCAACACCCAGATCGACTTCGCCACCGCCACTTGGCCCCGGTTTATCCAGGGCTTTGGCCTGGGGATGACCTTCGTGTCACTGACCACCCTGACCATGTCCCGCATCCCCCAGGAGAAGATGGGCAACGCCACCGGCATCTTTAACCTGATGCGCAACCTGGGCGGGAGCTTTGGCATTGCCACCGCCACCACCCTGCTGGCCCGGCGGGGCCAGTTCCACCAAAGCCGCCTGGTGGAGCGCCTCAATCCCCTGTCCGGGCCTTTCAACGAATGGAGCGAACGGGTGGGCGAGGTCCTGCCGGGGGCAGGACCGGAGTGGCAATGGTGGGACAGCCCCATACCCCTGGCGGGGCTGTACCAGGAGGTGCAGCGCCAGGCCCAGATGCTGGCTTTCTGCGACGACTACTGGTTTTTCACCGTCCTTTTTCTGTTATTGATCCCCCTGGTGCTCCTCATGCGCCGCCTCCCGGCGCATAAGTGACGGTTTTCGGTTTTCGGTCTTCGGTTTTCGGTTTTTACTTTCTCTGGCAACTGGCCTATCGGGTTTGGTGGGGCGGGCCTCAGCCCGCCTTTCCACTATGGACCGGGAAAGTAGAATGCGGAAAAGACCTGGTTGATAAATCCGGGCTTTTTTTATTGAAAAATATTTTTGTTCCTGCAAACCGGAGATTTTAATAAAAGTTTATAATATAAAAAGTTTTTGTCCCAAATTTAAGGTGCTCTATCGTGAATTTATAAGGGCATAGGCCGACATATCGTAGCCAAATCGAAGGCGGAAAGAGCTCCACAGGAGAGCGAGAGGCAACATCAGGAACAAACCAATTAAAACGGAGAAAACACAATGGATGACTCCAAGAAAACAAAACCCACAGGTTTAACGAGACGAGAAGCATTGAAGATTTCAGGGCTGGCCTTGGGCGGGCTGGCCATCGGGGGCCCCATAATCGTTCTCGAAGCGGGCAAACCGTACGCAGACCAATCGTGCAACTGCCCCCCCGGACCGAAGTGTAGCTGGAACTACCCTTACAGATCGAAGCGGTATTCCTACTTCCAGAGTCTGAAACCGTTCTACCCTTTCGACAATAACACGCCGACGACCATCAGGCCGCTGGGCGAAAATGAAATGCGGATCACGTTCATGGGGTCATGCATCCCTCCGGTACGCCGGGCACAGCGGGAGATGAGCATCTTTGTAGAGGTGGGGTGGGACAAAGACAGACACAGGCCCTTAGACCAGTTCGTCTTCGACTGCGGCTCCGGGGTATGTGCCAATTACGGGGCGATGAATGTCGGGTATGGCAGGATGAACAAGATCTTCCTGGCCCATCTGCACGCCGACCACATGGGCGACCTGACCCACATCTACTGCTTCGGACCCTCGGGAGATCGCAAATCACCGCTGTACGTCTGGGGACCTTCGAGGTCAGGGTTAATATGGAAAAACCCTGATTATCCTACGGACCCCACCGTCTATGGACCATATGATGACGGGACGGCAGATTATTGCGATGCGCTCCGGAAAGCCTGCCGGTGGAACACGGAGAGCTTCAGCTTCCAAACCACCAGCTATCCCGGCTACCCCGACCAAGCTTCCATTCAGGCGATGTGGGTATTGCCGTCCCTGCCCACCCCCGTAGGGGATGATGCCTGGGGCGACGCCTATGCCCTGGTCCCCATTGAGCTGGACTGGACGCAGTACGGGCAAGATCCGACCAAAAACATCGCCTACCAAAACCAAGAAACTCGCGTGAGGATAACCCACTTCCCGGTGATTCATACCCGCATGGGCTCCATCGGCTACAAGCTCGAGTGGTGGCCATCAAAGAATGATTTGTGGAATCCGGCAAAAGCCATCTCTATGATCTACACGGGTGACACCAAGCCAGAATACCACAGCGTTGACCAGGCCATTAACGGGGGCACGGGTGTGGATGTGTTCATCCACGAAATGATCATTCCGGCGCAAGTGTGGGCCATGAAGAATGAGCATCTCGACGAGCTTCCCCCGCCTACTGACCCCGGGGTCGAAAACTTGACGACTATCCAGAACAGCTCCCACAGTCCACAGGGAGCATTTGGCTACCTTCTCAGCCTGATTAATCCGCGTCCGCGTCTCACGGTCGCCACGCATTTCCCGGTGGCCGATGACACGGTCGACTGTGCCATGAAAAGCGTCAAGGAGCATTGCAAAGTCTATCAGGGTAATGGTCGGGGGCCCAAAGATGCTGCCCGTATCACTTGGTCCTTCGACCTCATGGTGATCACGGTATCCAAGGATAAGATCCTGGAGCAAAGAGGCTACGTCTCGGATTATGGATACTCCCCGACGGTCAATTTGCCACCCCCTCCCGCCACCCCAAACACTCCGAAATATTGGGCATACAACACCAATCACGAAAAGGTCGGAAATCCGTATGCCCAAATTGACACCTCGACGGAGATACCGGATTGTGAAAACAGTACGTGTAACTACCGCGACGACGGGTACTGATTGCTGCGATTTGCCTTGGCGCGACGAGCCCGTAGCCCGTAGGCAGGAAAGCGAAGCGCATCCCGCCTTTAGCATTATTCCATCTCTAGACTTGTGAACGTTATCATCTGCCGCTCAGTCAAGGCTATAAATGCCGCGTTCCACGTAGCGATGAAAGCTGGAATACGGCCAAGCCGCGACCCTCGTAACCTGGCCGTGCTTTACCGGATTGCAGTGGAGGTAATCTACCTGACACTCATAGTCACCCTCATCCCGGCTGACGTATTGATCACTGATTACAGGCCAATGACAACTGATGGAGGATTCCATGAACCGTTTACCATTTGGCTTCTGGCGGCTGGTCCTCGCGGCCTTGTGCCTGTTTTTGTCCTTCGGACCGGCCTTCGGAGAAGCCAAACCCATCAAACCCGGTCCCGCCGAACTCCAAAAGCTGCTGGCGGATTTCGAGAAGTACGTGGAAGAAGGCCGCCAGGCTTGGAACGTTCCCGGTCTGGCGGTGGCCATTGTCCAGGACAATGAGGTGATTTTCGCCAAAGGCTTCGGGGTGCGGCAGGTGGGCGGCGCCCAGGCCGTGGATGAGAACACCATTTTTCAAATCGGCTCCACCTCCAAGGCCTTTACCGCGGCCCTGGTGGCCATGCTGGCGGACGAGGAAAAGGTGGCCTGGCAGGACCGGGTGGTGGACCATCTCCCGGATTTCCGCATGTATGACCCCTGGGTGACCCGGGAGTTCACGGTAGAAGATTTGATGGCCCAGCGCAGCGGCCTGCCGGGCTACGTAGGGGACGGCCAGGGCTTGATGGGATTTGACCGCGCCCATATCATCCGCACCCTGCGCTTCCTCAAACCGGTGAGCAGCTTCCGCTCCCGCTATGCTTATCAGAATGGGGTTTTTCTGGTTCCCGGCGCCCTGCTGGAAAAGCATACCGGCAAGACCTGGGAAGAAAATGTCCGGGAGCGCCTCTTGAAGCCCCTGGGGATGTCCGCCTCTTCGGTCCATCTGGACGGCTGGCGGAAGGCCAAAAATTTGGCCGGCCAGCATCTCAAGGTGGCCGGCAAAATAGAAACCTTACCCCTGGATTGGCCTTTTCATAATTCCCCCTATATTTATGGCCCCGCTGGGGGTATAAACTCCAATATCATGGATATGGCCAAATGGGTGCGCTTCTGGCTGAACCGGGGGAAAGTGGGGGAGCGGCAGCTCATCAGCGTCGAAAATTTGGATTTCCTGCAATTCCCCCGGGTCCATTTAGGCTCTCACAAAGGAATAACGGGCTTTTACTGCCTGGCCTGGGTTTATAATATGCAATATCCTTATCCACTTATCTGGCACACCGGGGGCACCACCGGACACGCCACCATGGTGGCCCTGGTCCCCCAGGCCGGTCTGGGCCTGGTGGTACTGTCCAACCTCATCACCCCCTTGCCCTCGGAGCTAACCCATCATTTTTATGACCGCTATTTCGGCAACCCGCCCCGGGACTGGCGGGGGGAGATGTTGGCCATATCCAAGAAGCAGGAAGAAGCTCAAAAAATTCCCAAGCCGGCCGCGCTTACGCCGCCGCTGTCGTTGGAGCGCTACACCGGGACTTACCGGAACGACGTCTATGGCCCCATCGAAGTGGCCGTCCAGCAGGATGCCCTGGTAATGACCCTGGGGCCCAAGAAAATCCAGGCGCGCCTCAAGCCCTGGGACCGGGACGCTTTTCAGTTTTTCTGGCCGGATATGAGCGACGGCTCCGATGAAGATGTTGTCGTCTTTCAGATCGGCGCCGACGGCCGGACCTCCAGCTTCTTTTTCACCTGGGTGGAAAAACCGGAGTTCAGACGGGTGACCTCGGAGCCAACAGGCATAAAGAATAAATAATTCACCACCAAGGAACAAAGACACAAAGACGCACCAAGGAAATTATTGGCGCTGGCAGGCCAGGACGCCAATAAATAAATTCTTTGTGACCCATGGTGTCTTGGTGTCTTGGTGGTTAAATTTTTGTTTCAATGCTGATAGCTGTAAGCTTGCTAAAAATGTTACCTTTGAATACTTTGAAGCCCAAGAACTTCCCAACAGGAAAACCTCTTTGCGTCGTCTGAACCTTATCCTCCTGGCCATCGCCTGCGTCTTTCTAATCTGGGTCCTCCAGGAGGTGGGGTGGAATGTCCTGTGGGGCCACCTGCGCCAGGTGGGGTGGTACTGGCCCCTGTTGATGCTGCCTTACGGGGTGGTCAACTGGCTGGAGTCAGTGTCCTGGAAGTACATGCTCCTGTTCGGAAAAGACAGCCCCTCCCTGAGCCGTCTCTTCTGGCTGCGGCTGGGGGGAGAGGCCCTGAACCAGCTCACTCCCACCGCGTCCCTGGGTGGAGAGCCGTTCAAGGCCGCCCGCCTCCATGCCGACGGCGTCCCCTGGGAGACGGCCACCGCGTCAGTGGTGATCCACAAGGGCATCCTGGTGCTCAGCCTGGCCCTTTACATCCTCCTGGGGCTAGCCCTGGCCCCTTTGTATCTGCCAGCGGTGGGTGAGCACTTGTGGCTTCTGGGTTTGGGAGCATTGGGACTCACCGCCGGAGGGATTGCCTTCGTCATCGCCCAGCGCCGCAATCCCTGCGGTTCCGGCTTGAAGTTGCTTCACCGGCTGGGCTACTGTCCTCCCTCCTTAAAAGACCGGGAAGAGAAGCTCAACAGCCTGGATAGCCTGTTGTCCGCCTACTACCGGGAGCACCGGGTTCGCGCGGCCCTGGCCTTTATCCTCTTCTTCATGAGCTGGATCCTCCACGCGGTGGAGGTGTGGGTGATGTTCTGGCTGGTGGGCCACCCCATCGGCTGGGGCATGGCCATCTGCCTGGACGCCCTGGCCATGCTCTTCACCGCCCTGGGATTCTTCATCCCCGCGGCCGTGGGTGTCCAGGAAGGGGGAAACATTCTCTTGGCCCTGGGCTTCAACCTGGGTATGCCTCTGGGCGCGGCCTTCAGCATCCTGCGCCGCCTCCGGGAAGCCTTCTGGCTGTCACTGGGATTAATCGTGGTGGGGCGGGAGAAGTAGTTTTTCAGTTTTTAGTTTTTAGTTTTCAGTTGTGACTATCTATCTTCCCCGATTGGAATCAACCGAACCTGGCCACCTAAAACCTAAAACCTAAAACCTACCTGAAACCTATAACTGGGGAGGCGAACATGATCGACAATTGGGAAATTATTTTACGGTTAGGTTATGCCGCGTTCCTGGGAGCCTGCGTGGGTCTGGAGCGGGAGTTCCACGGCCGGCCCGCGGGTCTTCGGACCTATCTCATTCTCTGTCTGGGTTCGGCTTTGCTCATGGTCATTTCGGAAAACATCTATTATCTGGTCCACGCCCGGGTCCCCCACATCGCCATGTCCTTCGATCCCAGCCGCATCGCGGCCCAAGCCATTACCGGCATCGGGTTTCTGGGAGCCGGGGTAATAATCCGCTACAAGGACACCATCCGGGGCCTGACCACCGCAGCCTGCGTCTGGGCCGTGGCCGCGGTGGGTTTGACCGTGGGCGCGGGGTTTTATCTCTTCGGGACCGTGGTCACCATCCTCATCATCTGTTCCCTGTTGGGGCTTAAAGCCCTGGAGCGCCGGTTGCGCAAAGACTGGTACCAGGAAGTGGAAGTGGTGACCGAGGACCGGCCGGGAATCATCTCCCGGATTCAGGAAGTCCTGGAAAAGCATAACTTTCACGTGGTCAATATCGGTTTAAAAAGAGACCTCACACAGCAAGAGGTGACCGCCAGCTTTTCCATGGTGCACCGCACCGTGCGCCCGGACCGCACCGTGCTGGAGGAAATCTTTGACCTCGAGGGAATCAAGCGGCTGGAAATTGAGTAACTCGATTGTTGTTGCTTTAACTCCCAAGAGGCTATTGAAAAAGGCTGCCTCTTGCTGAAATGAAACACAAAAGACCATGGCATGAGTGGCACAGGCTTCCAGCCTGTGGGAAAGTCACTTGACGGAACAGACGCTGCCCACAGGCCCGAGGCCCGTGCCACTAATTTTTTTCCAGTTGGTAAATCGGGGGATTTTTCTCCATATGCGCTCTTTGGATTTCCTGTTCGGAGCAGAGGCACTAATTGATTAAATAAGTAATAAAGAGCTTCTTAAGACGGGGGGTTGGACCATTCCGCAGCCATGGTGGTCTTGGCGTTCAGGTTGACAACACTACCCAACCCGCCGCCATAAAAGGGCATAATGGCGGGCAGCAGCACCAGCCTCACCGGAATATCCTTAAGCTCCACCCACAGCTTGGGAGGATTGGACGACAGATCCCACTGGTAGAAAAAGTTTGTGCCCGTAGTCAGGACCAGGGGGGCGCCGGCTGCGTCTTTGAGATTGAAATTGTCCACGTAGTCCTGCACCATTTGGCGGACCTGGGCCACGGTTTGGGCCGCGGCGCCGCTGATGCCGGCCTTGGCCGCGGCCCGGGCCCCTTCCCGGGAGGCGTTGGTGATGACCTGCTTTTCCCAATAAAGCATCCCCAGGTCCACGACCCCCGCCACCACCAGCAGCAGGAAGGGGAACGCGATGGCCATCTCGATGAGGGCCGCGCCCCGTTGTCCCAGCCGGTTCTTAATTTTAGCCGGTTTGCCTTTCACCCATCACCCACCGGAAATGTGCCAACTGACCCCAAGGCCCCATGAAAATTTGCAACTGTTAATTGTTTCGGCCGGTTTGCCTCAGGTCTTTAATCAGAAGCCGGTCAAGGGTTCCGGGAAATGCGGACCGCTGCGCCGCGCGCTAAAGGATGAAAAGATATTTTGGGGGGAGGGCAGGGAGCAACGCTCCCTGCCCTCCCCCAACAACAACTTTTCGAAGCAGTTCCTCATTGGCCTTCGGCCCACCCGTAAATTATGAAAAATTCTTGGGGGTGGCGGTCTGAACTTTGAACTTTGAACCTTGAACTTTGAACTCTTCGTAACAGGGGTTTCGGGGCGCTTTTAGCGGGATTCCCGGTATTCCCGGAAAAGGCGGTCGGGGTATTCCAGAGTGAGGCGGCCGGTGAGATGGTAATGGGTGTCCCAGGCTTCATCCCGGGTGTAGGTCTCCACCGTAATCGCGGGATTTTTCAGGCTGCGGGGAAAATAGAAAAAATTGGCTTCAAAGACCGCGGTTTCGAACCGGTCTTCGTCCTTGCGGATGGTGGACACCACGTAGCGCCGCCGGGTCAGGCGGTTCTTGACTTTATTGAACAAACCCTTGGGTGGCATAACAGCCATGAGCTCCTCAAATAATTGCGGTGTTGCCTTAAATAACATATCACGCAGCTTCTTGGGCGAAAAGGTTAAAGGGAAAGAATTGGTTTTTCCTTCCCTTTTTACCTTCTCCCCCTTTCCCCTTTTAACCTTTTAACCTTTTCCCCTATTATTTAAGAATCCTGTTTCTTGCCTTTGGATTTTTTCTTGGTGGATTTCTTAGCGGGCAGGGAGCCGGAGGACCCCATCACCACTTTGACCTTGCGCACTTTGACCTTGGATTTCCGCGACGCCGCGGCGTATTTCCCCATATGTTTCTTGGCGAACCAGAGTTTTTCTTCCGCCGGGGGCAGCTTGGCTATGGGGACGCCGCTCAATTCGAACCCTTTTTCAATCAGCGGGCGCAAATCCGCCCATTTCTTCTGGCTTCCCATCATGGCGATGATGATGGCCTTGTCGCCGTTCTGAAACATCCCTACGTAAGTGTGCCTGGAGGCTCGGGTGAACCCCGTCTTGCCGGCCACCGCCAGGTGGGTGGTGAAGAGAAAACGGTTGTGGTTGCGCAGTTCCCGGTCCCCCTGGATGGTGTAATATTTCGTCCCCATGATCTTGGACAGTTCCGGGTTGTCCATGGCCCGCCGGAACAGCAGGGCCAGGTCCTGAGTGGTGGAAAACTGGTTGTCCGCGGGAAGGCCGTTGGCCGTGGCCAGGGTGGTGCGGTAGGCCCCCCATTGGCGCACTTGTTGGGTAAGCTGCCGGGCGAATTCGTCTTCGCTGCCGCTCACTTTTTCCGCCAAGGCCCGGGCCGCGTCGTTGGCGGAAGAGAGCAGCAGCGCGTACAGCAGCTCCCGCACCGTAAAGACGTCCCCGGACTTGATGTTGATCTTGGAGGCCGGCGCGGCCGCGGCGGTGGGGCTGACCCCCACTTTGTCGTCCATTTTCAGCTTCTCCACCACGTACATGGCGGTCATGACCTTGAGGGTGCTGGCCGGGGGCAGGAACATCTGGGGGTGCAGGGACAACAGAATCCGGCCGGTCTTGGCGTCCATGATGACAAAAGACTTGGCCGAAATCTCCATGTCCTCCTCCGCCAGGGCAGCCCCGGCCAGCCACAGGGCCATAGCCGCCACCAGAAAAATCCCCGGCCATTTCCGTCCTGTCATTGCAATCCCCCCCCCGGCGCGCTTGCTGCGAGGCAAATCTTCCCCTTAGGGGTTACTATATGATAAATACCCTTCACTTTCAAACAGGAAATGCGGCGGCTTTGGGGGGAAGTGGGATTCGACAACGGAATAGGGCAGGGCGAAGATAAGAGCGGTTTGGCGGTTTGGCGGTTTAGCGGTTTAGCATTCGGCTTTAGCTACCCAATAAAATTGAGAAATTCTGCCAACAAGCCAACCCGCCGAACCGCTGAACCGCTAAGCCGCTATGCCTTTGCCTTGTCTAATTCCGCCAGATACTCCGCCGGCGGAAGGAAGCCGACAACGCGGTGCAATTCCCGGCCATCCGGGGAAAAGACCAGGGTGGTGGGCGCGCCCCGGACGCTGAACTGCTGCACCAGGTCCATGTGTTGGCGGCCTTCCAGGCGCACCGGGATGAAGCGGGTGTTCAAGGCGTTAGCCACCTGGGCATCGGCGTGGGTCTCCCGGACCAACCGCGCGCAGTGGGGTCAGCCTTCCATGTGAAGCTCCAGGAGCAAGGGGAGCCCGGCCTTCTTGGCCTCTTCCTGGGCGTCTTTAAAGTCGTTGCGCCATTTAACCACGGCGGACATAGAGCCTCCTTTTTTATCCACAGATTCCACGGATATTACAGAAATTTCACACTAAGATAATTCCCTTCCCCCGAAAAGCAACTCTTTTGCCCCTTTCATTTTGCCGCCTGCCGGGATATGCTATCATTTATTCAAGAAATCCCGAGGGTTCCGTGATCTGGATATTATTCGCCCTAGGGCTGGCGGCCCTGATTTATCAGGTCCTGGCGCTGATTTCCATGTTCCGGTTTTTCCGGACCGTCATGCCGGAAGGCCCGCGTTCCGGTCCCGGGGTCACGGTATTCAAACCCGTCAAAGAGGTGGACAACTTTACCCGGGAATGTCTGGAAAGCTTCCTTACTCAGGATTACCGCCCCTATCAGGTGCTCTTCGGAGTGTCGGACCCCGGGGACTCTGCCGTGCCTCTCCTGGAAGAGCTGCTGAGGGCCTATCCGGAGGCGGAGGCGGAGATTATCGTCTGTTCCCAATCCCTGGGGTCCAATCCCAAGGTCAGCAAGCTGCGCCAGATGGAGCCTCAGGCCCGCTATGACCTCCTGGTGATCTCCGACGCCGACGTCCAGGTAGGCCCCGACTTCCTTTCCCGGGCGGCGGCGGCCCTGAGGGAGCCGGGGGTGGGCCTGGCCACCTTTCCTTACCGGGCCGCGTGGGCGCCCACCTTCGGGGGAGCCCTGGAAGCCCTGACCATTGCCGGGGATTTCATCCCCTCGGTGGCGGTGGCCTATTACGTGGAAGGCATCCGCTTCGCCTTGGGGGCCGCCATGGTCCTGCCCCGGAAGGTTTTGGACGAAATCGGCGGCCTGGCGCCCCTGGCCGACTACCTGGCGGACGACTACCAGTTGGGCTGGCGGGTGGCCCAGGCCGGCTACCGGGTGCGGCTCATCCCTTACGTGGTGGAAACCCGGAATCATATTTCCCGCCTCCAGGATTATTTGAGCCACCAGCTCCGCTGGACTCGCACCTACAGGGTCTGTCGCCCCAGGGGCTACCTGGCTTACGGCATCACCCACGCCCTGGCGTACAGTGGGTTATTCGTGGTGGCGGAGGGACTGACCCTTCTTTCCGGGGGTCTGCTGGCCGCGGTCCTGTGGGTCCGATGCTGGCTGGCATACCTGTCCCAGGCGGGATGGCTGGGGGGCCAGCTGCCGCTGGCGGCCCTGTGGTTGCTGCCGGTAAAAGACCTTTTAGCCTTCGGGCTGTGGCTGTGGAGCTTCCTGGGAAGCCGGGTCGATTGGGGGAGCCGGCGCTTTCGGGTCTCCCGGGAGGGAAAGCTAATCAATTTGTAGGGGCGCAATTCATTGCGCCCGTAAAGGCGGGCGGGATAAATCACGCCCCTACCAACCATTTCAGGATACAATAAGGAACGCGATGGACGTCAAGTTGTTGGAAGAGCTGCTGGAACAGGTGCGCACCGGAAAGTTGCCGGTGGCCGCGGCCCTGGAGCGTCTGCGGACCCTGCCTTTTGAGAACCTGGGCTTCGCCCGGGTGGACCACCACCGGGAACTGCGCCAGGGTTTCCCCGAAGTGATCTTCGCCGCAGGAAAAAGCCTGGAGCAGGTGCGGGGCATCCTCACGGCTTTGCGGCTCCGGAACGACAACGTCCTGGTGACCCGCCTGGCGCCGGAGAAGGCCCAGGCGCTGCTGGCCGAGTTTCCCGAAGCCCGGTATTATCCAGACTCCCAGGCCCTGACCCTGAGCCGCGGGGAAATCCCGGACCGGGGCCGGGGGGTCATCGTGGTCATCAGCGCCGGCACCTCGGATATTCCCGTGGCCGAAGAGGCCCTCATCACCGCCCGCCTCATGGGCCACCAGGTGGAGCCTCTGTACGACGTGGGGGTGGCGGGCCTGCACCGCCTTCTGGCCCACCAGGAGCTGTTCCTCCGGGCCACCTGCTTCATCGTGGTGGCCGGCATGGACGGGGCGCTCCCCAGCGTGGTGGGGGGCCTGGTGGACCGGCCGGTCATCGCGGTGCCCACCAGCGTGGGCTACGGCGCGTCTTTCGGCGGCCTGGCGGCGCTGCTCACCATGCTCAATTCCTGCGCCACCGGCGTGGCCGTGGTCAACATCGACAATGGCTTCGGGGCCGGGTATCTGGCCGCGCTCATCAATCGCAAGGATTGAACCTGGGGCCTTTCCATGTCACGCTCACTGCCCCGCATAATCCCCTGGCAGGGTGACACGCCCCAGGCCTGCCACCCCTTTTTTTACCCCTATGAAACCGAAAAAATCTCCTGGCCCGAGACCGCGGGCGGCCATTCGGAGGTCGTGGTGGTGGGAGCGGGACTCTCGGGCCTCACCGCGGCCTATTTCCTGCGCCATCGGGACCTGATGGTCCTGGAGGCCGGAGAACAGGTGGGGGGCGTGTGCCAATCCGGAAATTATCGTGGCGTCCCCTACCCGGCCGGCTCCGCTTATTTTTATTACCCCTGGGAGGCCTCTTGGCAGGAGTGGCACCGGGAATTGGGGCTGGAGCTGGACGAGGCCCTGATTGCCCCTCCCATGAGCGCCCTCTTCCATGAGGGACGCTGGCACCCCAACTGCTTTTCCGAGGCGGGGATTAGGAGCCTGCCTGTGCCAAGGGCCGGGGTGGACGGACTGCTAAAACTGGCCGAAGACCTCATAAACCTGGAAAACGTATGGGACCTGGGAATCGATACCCTGCCCCTGCCGGAGCTGGACCAGGTCAGTCTGGCCCATTACCTGGAAGTGGAGCGGGGCCTGCCCCGGGAAGTCACCATGCTGCTGGCCCCCTACTGCCGCTCCTGCCTGGGGGCTGGTCCGGAGGCCATTTCCGCCTGGGCCGGCCTCTTTTTCCTCATGTCGGAATTTTCTTCCGGCACCCGAGCCGTGGCCTTCCCCGAAGGCAATGCCCGCCTGGCCCAAGCCCTGAGCCAGGCCCTTCCTAACCCGCCCCGCTGCCGGCATACCCTGGTGGGCCTGCGGCCCCGGGGGGAGGGGGTGGACCTGCTGGTGTGGAATGGGGCCGCCCCGGGCTTTTACCGGTGGGAAGCCGGCGCGGTCATCCTGGCGGTGGGGAAATTCCTGGCCCGGCGCCTCCTGACCCCGGACTGGGGCTGGCGTTGGGAAGATTTTCAGCTCTTCCGCTACAGCAGCTATGTGGTGGCGGCATTGTGCGGTCAAATTACTCTGGAAGCCCCGGGCTATGAGAATTGGATAACGAAAGCGGCGGAAATTTCCGACTTCATCCTGGCGCCTCGCGTCCCCGGGAAAGGTCCCCGGGTGATGGTGGCTTTTGCGCCCCAGCCTTACCCCCAGGGCCGGAAGCCGCTCCTGCAGGCCCAAGCCGAATATCAGGGCCGGAACCTGCTGGCGGCCCTGGAAGACCACTTCCCCGGGATAGCGGCGGAGGTGGAGGAGGTCCGCCTCTACCGCTTCGGCCACGCCCAGGTGTTGCCCTATCCGGGTTTTCTCACCTTTCTCAGGGGCAGGTTTCCCCGGAAACAGGGGCGCATTATCCTGGCCCACTCTGACCTGGAGGGCCTCCCCTGCATCGAGGCGGCCATAGTTCAGGGCCAGAAGGCGGCCCGCCGGGCTCTGGCGGTTTTGGATCAAAGGTAAAAAAGATTGTAGCGCCGGCGCCTTGGCGGGCTCATGCAATTGGAGAATGAGGATTAAAAGGGGATTTATGACCATGAGGTTTTTCTTCTTGAGCCCGTTACTTTTTCTTTCAGGGATAGCCCCCATGGAGGCCGCAGCCCAGGCCGCGCCGGAAGGTCCGTTGAGCACCAGGGCTTTGAAAGACGGCGCATACCGAATCATGATCTTCCAGCAAACGGTGAAGCTCAAAAACGGCCTCTATGAACCCGTTAAGCCCAGCCAAAAGGCCCTTTTATCCGGCAAATATCTTCGGGTGGAAATGGGCCCCGCGGCCCTGGGGGATCTAACCGGCGACGGCCGGGAAGAGGCCGCGGTGATTCTGAGAAGCTCCGGGGGCGGCAGCGGCGTCTTTTACGAAGTGGCCGCGGTGGTAAATAAAGAAGGCCGGCCGGTTCACCAGGCCTCCGCGGAGTTGGGAGACCGGGTCAAAATCCACCATCTGGCGATCCAGTCCGGCATGATTGTCATTGATCTCACCACCCACGGCCCCGACGACCCGGCCTGCTGCCCCACGGTGCGAAAAGTGGTGCGCTATCGGCTGGCCGGGAATAAATTAGAGCCAAGGTGAATGAGACATGGTTCATCCCCCGGGACAAAAACCGCGACCTGAAGCCATTTCCAGCCGTTTCGGGAGTTGGTTTCCCCTGGGGAAATTTTTTGCCTGCAAAAAGAAATTTTGCTATACTTTTTATCGGTTCCCTGATAGAAATCCCTTATATCCTTGACGTAGCATGGGCCTTGTGCCATCCGGCACAAGTTTGATAGAATTAACCCTGGAAACCCAATAACTTGGAGGAAGATGCCCATGGAGGCGCCTTTAGAAGTCAAAATTGACCGCAAAAACCGCAAGATCGGGAGCATCGCTCCCGAACTGGCCGATCGCTGCTTCACCTGCGGCACCTGCAGCGGCGGCTGCCCTGCCACCGGGCTGGTGCCCATCGAAGGCGGCACAGGCACCTGGGATGCCCGCAAGGCCATCCGGGCCATTGTTT
>Ga0194126_10002049_pt1 | contig 33042 bp, 32 predicted proteins | sample TA2KigC150mmetaG_FD_148641 | JGI IMG/M metagenome (GOLD analysis project Ga0194126, IMG submission 148641) | Freshwater microbial communities from Lake Tanganyika, Tanzania - TA2015035 Kigoma Deep Cast 150m | ecosystem: Environmental > Aquatic > Freshwater > Lake | place: Tanzania: Lake... | reverse complement strand
TATGTGAGTGCCGAGCATGCACCGCAGCTTGGAGGTGGAAGTCCTCTACCCAACCTGTTGGAGGTGAAGGGTTAGCGAAGCGCAAGGGCGTCGTCGTGAGGCGGAGTCTGATACCGAGTCGCATTCAATCGGCTATATTCGGTAGCCGCAGACTTTAGTTTGCGCTGGCACAGGCTGGGAAGCCTGTGCTACCTGTAGATTGCATTTTGCTATGAAGGAAGCGTGGAGCAAAGCCGCGACCTGATACCAAGTCGCAGTCGAAAGGCAACAGTTGTGGCGTGATTTATCACGCCCGCCTTTCGGGCGCAATAAATTGCGCCCTACGGAAATACTCAATTGAATGCACCCTAGTATCAAACTCTTTCTGACCGGCTGGCGGGGCTACTCTGGCTTTTGCGAAACTCCCTCGGTGCGGCGCAACCTTGACTCGTGGCTGCGGCGTCGCCTGCGGTTGGTGTTCTGGCGGCAATGGCAGCGGGGCCGGACCCGGTTTGCCGAACTGCGGCAACGGGGGGGCAACCGCGCTTTGGCCGCAAAAACGTCCAGTAGTGCTCTCGGCCCGTGGCGGCTCAGCCGCAGCCCGGCCCTCAGCTTCGCCTTGCCCAATACCTACTTTATTACTCAGGTCACGTAGTTGTTCTCATTTCGCCAAATCAGTTACTTGAAATTTTAGGACTGAGGACTGAGTCTTCGCCATCTCTATCTTAAATTACTCAGTCCTCAGTCCTCATCACTCAGTCCTGCATTGGATAATGGGAACAATTAATCGCTCCGAGAAATAATTGCCGGGGCGGTTTGGCAACCGCCCCGGTGGGATCTCCGCCTAGGCCTAAATGGAGCGCTGCTCCACCACGTTCCACTTGAGGTTCTTGAAGAAGCTGGCGATGTAGTCCGCCCGTTTCAAGCCGTAGTCGATCATAAAGGCGTGTTCGAAGACGTCGATGATGAGCAGGGGGTTGCCGTCCACGATGTGGCCCACGTCGTGCTCATTGATCCACTGGTTGCAGAACGCCCCGGCTTCGATGTCTTCGTAGAGAATGACCCAGCCGATGCCCCGCATGGCCGCGGTGGCCTTGAAATCCGTGGCCCAGGCGTCAAAGGAGCCGAACTGGGCCGCCAGCTTTTTCACCAGGGTGGGGGCCTTGGCGGGATCGCCGTCGCCCCCCAGGTTGGCGAAGTAATGCTCGTGGAGGCGCATGCCGTTGAACTCCCAGCCGAAGCGGCGTTTCAGTTCGGCAAATTCCGGGGTCCCCTGTTTGCCCTCCTTGAGCATGGCCCCCAATTGCTCCATGAGCTTGTTGGTGTTGGTCACATAACCCTGGTACAGGGTGAAATGATTATTGAGCAGGGGGTCGCTGAACCCCGGCATACCTAAAAGATTGGAATAATTCTTGGCGCTATAAGCCACAGGCCCTCCCTTTCCGGCCCTTCTGAGCCGCTCTGTCAACGGTTTCCACAAGTCGGGATTTGACATCTTCCAATCGCCGTTGGCGTCCTGAGACATCTTCGGATAGTAGCGAATACCTTCCGGGGTGTCGAAGTGGATGTTGGGGCGGTATTTCTTGCGTTTCAGTTTTGGTTTCAGCACCTTTTACCTCCTTTCCTTCTGGTCTGAATAAGGAAAATCCTTCATACACCATGGTTTTTCTTGAAGATAATAGCGCTGCCGGGCAAATCAAGAAGGAGGGGAAAAATTCTAGAGGAGACAATTTCAAGTTTCAATTGGATGGCCGAAATTTCTCAGGTAAAAAATTCACCCCCAAGACGCCAAGGCGCCAAGCGTCCTGAGACTTCAGGTCCCTGGCCCTCCCCCCAAAAAGCCAAGCGGGTAAATTTTCCTTTACCCTGATTCCCGGCTAAAATGAAACCAAACCGGTCCTTGCCCCGCTCCCCTTTTCATTGCCAGGGCCGGATATTTAGATTATATTTTTTAGTCTAAGAGTTTATTCCTGGGGTTGCAGGTCCTCTGTATCGATGAGACCTTGGGCCAGCAGGGCCTCTTCCAACTCGCCCAGGGCTTCTTTGAAGGCGGGATAAAGGCCCACGGACAAGGAAATGCCCTTGCGGGTGGGAACCCATTCGCCTTCCTGGTCCCCCGGCACGTGGACCCGGATATCAACTAGGCGGCGGCCTTTAAACTCCGATAAAGATAAAAATATTACTTCCCGGGCGTTTTTGGTGACCCGGCTGATGACTTGGGACATTTTTCGCTCCTGGTTGGTAACAGTTCACGGTTCACAGTCGACAGTTCACAGTTCTGATAACCATTAAACCTTAACTGTCAACTGTCAACTAAAGTCCTTCACCTATCTTGCGGAGATTGTCAACCCCTTTTTCGCCATGCAGATCTACAACACCTTAACCCGACGCAAGGAAACTTTCGAGCCTCAGCACCCCGGCAAAGTGGGCCTTTATGCCTGCGGGGTGACGGTGTATGACCACTGCCACCTGGGACACGCCCGCTCCTGCGTGGCCTTTGAGGTCATGGTGCGGCATCTCCGCCGCCGGGGCTATGAGGTCACCTGGGTCCGCAACTACACCGACATCGACGACAAAATAATCCGCCGGGCCCATGAAACCCACACCTCCTGGGAAGCAGTGGCGGAAAGATACATATCCTCCTTCCAGGAGGACATGGCGGCCCTGGGGATTCCCCCGGCCCAGATAGAGCCCAAGGCCACGGAGCACATCCCGGGGATGCTGGAAATTATCCGGATCCTGGTGGACAAGGGCTTCGCCTACCAGGGCGCCCCGGGCGGCGACGTCTATTTCCGGGTGGGGAAGTTCCCCGGCTACGGCAAGCTCTCGGGCCAATCCCTGGAAGATATCCAGGCCGGGGCCCGCATCGAGATCGACCCTCACAAGGAACACCCCCTGGATTTTGTCCTGTGGAAGGCCAGCAAACCCGGGGAGCCGGCCTGGCCCAGCCCCTGGGGGCCCGGGCGGCCGGGGTGGCACATCGAGTGCTCGGCCATGAGCATGAAGTACCTGGGGGAAACCCTGGACCTCCATGGCGGCGGGCTGGACCTGATCTTCCCCCACCATGAAAACGAGCTGGCCCAGTCCGAGGCGGCCACGGGGAAACCCTTTGTGCGCTATTGGCTGCACCACGGGTTGCTCACCATCGACCAGGAGAAGATGTCCAAATCCCTGGGGAATTTTTTCACCATCAAAGAGGTCCTGGCCCGGTTCCATCCCGAGGTGGTGCGCTTCTTTCTCATCAACAGCCACTACCGCAGCCCCCTGGACTTTTCCGACGCGGCTTTGGGGGAGGCGGAAGCCGCGTTGCTCAGACTGTACTCTACCCTGGGGAGGCTGGAGGACTTACGGAAGCATTATCCCGGCGTCCGCGGCCCGGCGCCGGCGGATTTCACCGCGGCCGCGCTGACCGCCGAGGAAATCGACCGCCTCCTGACTTTGCCGGAACGCTTCGCCGGGGCCATGGATGACGATTTCAACACCGCCCAGGCCCTGGGATATATGTTCGAGGCGGTGCGCCTGACCAACCGGCTCCTGGAGCACCCTGCCGCGGAACCCGGCTATGTGGCGTTATTAGCTGAAGTGCGGCATAACCTGGTGGATTTGGGCTATGTGTTGAACCTCTTGCAAGCCGAGCCCCAGGAGATGTTGGCCGCGTTGCGCCAAAAGGGCGCGGAGCTTAAGATCAGCCCCCAAGAGATCGAACGCCTGATCACCGAACGAGCGGAAGCCAGGACAAACAAGGACTGGGCCCGGGCGGATGAAATACGGAAGGAGCTGTCTGAGATGGATATTACCCTGGAAGACACGCCGCAGGGTACTACCTGGAGGGTAAAGGGTTGATTTAAGGGGAAGGCCGGGGGACAGCGAGCCGCCTGCCTTCCCCCAACAAATGCCGCCTCCCATTATTAACCCCACAGTCCTGCACCATTCCGGACTGCAAACTTCAACAACACCATGGCTGGGTGGCTGTTGTATCGGGTTTTAGAAAGAATATCTTCTAGACCTTATTTTATTAATATTTATTTTAGTAAAATAAGAGGCTCTTGCAAAATTCATTTTGAGGCTGCGATTTTCCCAATGTTGCTTAAAGAAATATCCGGTAGCACAGGCTTTCCAGCCTGTGCCGGCGCAGGCTGAAGCCTGCGGCTACATAATTTTGCAAGAGGCTCACAATAAAATAAAAATAGTGTAGAATAAGTTTGCTCCTTAATACCTGGAGAGAGACGTGGATTCTTCAACAGACAACCGATAACTTCCTTCTCAGTAAACCCTTCAGGAGGTGACGCCATGAGAAGCGCGTCGGTTCGTTCCCTGCTCCTGGCCGCCCTGGCCCTGATATGGCTGGCCGGGGCCTCCCCCGCTTTGGCTTACTACGCCCCCCTGCAAGACGTGACCGGCCCCACCGTAGTTCAGACCACCGACACCACGGTGACCGTCTCGGTCCATAACCCAGCCACCAACCAGGATATTCCCTATACCTGGACCATTGCCGGCGGCGCCGCCGCCATTGCCGTGGATCAGCTCCGCAACGTCCAGGGTGTTGTGGCCTGGCGGGTCAAAGACCTCACGAATAATAAATATCAGGTGGTCTGGGGCGTACATGACCCCCGCCTGGCCACCCAATCGAATCCGTCACTGGGCTGGCAAGTCCAGGAAACCTGGCCATGGCTGGATGATGAGACCAATATCCTGGCCCTCAACGACGGCATCCTGCTATTTGAGAGCAAATTTGTCTCGGGAAACTATACTCACATAATGGATTATTTCTATGCCTATGACCCAACTCCCCCCGAACCCGAAGAGGGAGACTGGTGGTGGGGCTGGAAGGGGACCTTCCATGAGTTTATCAGTTATAGCGGTTACCTGACCCGCGACCACGTGGTCAAGGACGGCGTCGCGGCCTTCATTTATGAGTCTTCGGTTTGGGGTTGGGATATGATATACATGGTCTATGACCCCCGGAACGCCCAGTGGTGTTCCAACAGCGAAACTTCCCTCCTTCCGACTCCGCCGGAAATCACCGCGGCCACGGTGATTTGGACCGATGACGCCGGAGACCAGAGGCGGGGCTATGATTATACGGACCAGACCTGGAAGTCTGATATCGACACCTTGATCCTGCCGCATTTCGTCTTTGCGCCGCTGCACCCCAAGACAGGCCAACCGGTCTGGTTTACGGACATGTCCCTGGCCGCCACTTCCTGGAATTGGGACCTGGGGGAGGGCGTCCCCAGTGCCAGCCGCAGCCTTTACCATACCTATGCCCAGGCCGGGAATTATGATGTGCAGCTCAATGCGGAGGGCCCCACCGGCGCGGATTTTTATATCCGGACGGTCCCCGTCGTAAAAGGCCCGTCGGCCAGCGCGCCGCTCATGCTGTTATTGGGTAACTGACGAGATCAGTCATACAGTCTTATAATCCCTGGTGACACGATCCCCATATGCCCGCCAATCAGGGGGAGATGTGGAAGTAGGGCGGGAAGCGGCTTGGGGGAGGGGGAACAGTTTGCCCCACCCCCCAAATCCTGCCTTCGCCCTGGCCCCCTCCCTCCCACTCCCTGCCCTCCCCCAAAATTCCCCCAAATGTTATGATTAAATTTGCCGAAATAGATATCTGGAAGCTCGGTGCAGTTCCAAACCGCAATGGGCCTGATACCAAGTTGCGATCAAACGAGTAAAAATGTCATTCTGAGCGCAGCGAAGAATCTAGATTCTTCACTCCGCTTCGCTCCGTTCAGAATGACAAACAAAAATTACCTCTTTGACGGCAACTTGGTATGAGAGGGAGGCCGCGGCCCCACTTCCGGGCCAAGAAACAACTTAAGGGGTTGGGGGAGAGGGTTGGGGAGAGGGGGCAGGGGCCCTCGGCCCCTGGCCTCCTCTCCCAAATTACTATGCCCGACCGTTTTCATCTCACCACCTCCTTCACCCCCAGGGGCGACCAGCCCCAGGCCATCAAAAAATTGGCGGCCGGGGTCCAGGCCGGGTATCCCCATCAGGTGCTCCTGGGGGTCACCGGCTCCGGCAAGACCTTCACCATTGCCAACGTCATCGCCCGGATAAACCGTCCCACCCTGGTGCTGGCCCCCAACAAGACCCTGGCGGCCCAGCTCTACGGCGAGTTCCAGGAGTTCTTCCCGGACCACGCGGTGGAGTATTTCGTCTCCTACTACGACTATTACCAGCCCGAGGCCTACGTCCCCCAGGCGGATTTGTACATCGAAAAAGACTCGGCCATCAACGAGGCCATTGACCGCATGCGCCACTCCGCCACCCGGTCGCTGCTGGAGCGCCAGGACGTGATCATCGTGGCCTCGGTGTCCTGCATTTACGGCCTGGGCTCCCCGGAGGCCTACCACGGCATGCTCCTCTACCTGGAGGAAGGCGTGGAGAAGGACCGCCGGGAGGTCTTGCGCAAGCTGGTGGACATCCTGTACGAGCGCAACGACATTGATTTTCATCGCGGGACCTTCCGGGTGCGGGGGGACCGGGTGGAAATTTTCCCAGCCTATGAGGAGGCTAAGGCCATCCGGGTGGAGTTTTGGGGGGACGCGGTGGAGGCCATCCGGGAGATCGACCCCTTAAGGGGGACGACCCTGCGCACCCTCAAGAAGGTCACCGTCTATCCCGCCTCCCACTATGTCACTTTCGACTGGCGGCGGGTGCAGGCCCTGGACGCCATTGCCCAGGAACTGGCGGAGCGGGCCGCCTGGTTCCGGGACCAGGGAAAATTGCTGGAAGCCCAGCGCCTCGAGGAGCGCACCCGCTTTGATTTGGAAATGCTCCGGGAACTGGGCTATTGCCACGGCATCGAGAACTATTCCCGCCACCTCACCGGCCGGGCCCCGGGGGAGCCTCCACCTACCCTGCTGGATTACCTGCCCCGGGAATCCCTAATGGTTATTGACGAAAGCCACATCTCCATCCCCCAGCTTCAGGGCATGTACCGGGGGGACCGGTCCCGGAAGCAGACCCTGGTGGACTATGGGTTCCGCCTGCCTTCGGCCCTGGACAACCGCCCCCTGAGTTTTGAGGAGTTCCAGGCCCGGGTGCGCCAGGTCATCTATGTCTCCGCCACCCCCGGCCCCTATGAACTGGAAAAAGCCCATGCCCGCGTGGTGGAGCAGATCGTCCGTCCCACGGGCCTGATGGACCCCCAAATCACCGTCAAACCTGCGGCCAACCAGGTGGACGACCTTCTGGGAGAAATCCGGAAGCGGGTGAGCCGGGGCGAGCGGGTCCTGGTGACCACCCTCACCAAGCGCATGGCCGAGGATCTCACCGAGTACTACCAGGACCTGGGCCTCAAAGTGCGCTACCTCCACTCCGACATCACCACCCTGGAGCGCATGGAAATCATCCGGGACCTGCGCCTGGGCGTCTTCGACGTGCTCGTCGGCATCAACCTCCTCCGGGAGGGCCTGGATCTGCCCGAGGTCTCCCTGGTGGCCATCCTGGACGCGGACAAGGAAGGGTTCCTGCGCTCCGCCCGGTCCCTCATCCAGACCTGCGGCCGGGCCGCCCGCAACGTCCGGGGCGAGGTGCTGTTTTACGCCGACCACCTCACTCCCTCCATGGAGGCCGCGGTGGTCGAGACCCACCGCCGCCGCCAACTCCAGGAGGACTACAACCGGGAGCACGGCATCACCCCGGAGACCATCCAGAGCCGCATCAAAGACGTCCTCTCCTCGGTCTATGAAGCGGACTACGTCACCATCCCCGCCGCCGCGGAAGAACCCCTCCCCTATCTCACCGAAGACCCGGAAAAACTCCTGCCCCGCCTGAAAAAAGAAATGCAGCGCGCCGCCAAGAAACTGGAATTCGAACGCGCCGCGGCCCTCCGGGACCGCATCCGGGCCCTGGAGAAGGCGGAGCTGAAGTACGGGTGAGAGTGTGGGGATGTTTGATGTGGGGGAGGGCCAGGGGGCTATGGATTATAATTTGGGGGAGGGGGCTAAGGGCAATGCTGTTCACTTAAGCATCGGCGACGCCATTTGTCGAAGGGGCGGGGTTTACCCGCCCGTGATTGGCGCTGCGGCATTCCTTCGGGCGGGGTGACTCCGCTCCTACCTGTTTGATGGCAACTTGGTATAAGGCCCTTACCCCCTCCCCTCAAAATTACTCCTGCAGCAGTCCCAAAGGGCGCCCCGCCGGGGCGCCCCTACTTCTTTTCTTGTTCCAGGAATTCCCGCAGCAGTTTTTCCTGCCGGGGAGTAAGTTGGGTGGGGGTTTGGAGGTGGACTTCCACCACCAGGTCGCCCCGGGAGTTGCCCTTGATGCCGGGGAGACCTTCTCCGGGGATGCGGAACTTCGCCCCGGGCTGGGTGCCCGAAGGGATTTTCAGGTTGGCGTGGGAGTGCAGGGTGGGAATCTGGATTTCCCGGCCCAGGGCCGCTTCCACAAAGGACAGGTGCGCGGCATATTGCAAGTCTCTACCCTGCCGGTGGAACAGGGAATGGGGCGAAATCCGCACTTCGATGTATAAATCGCCGGGGGGGCCGCCCAGGGCGCCGGCCTCCCCTTTACCCCGCAGACGGAGGCGGGCGCCTTCGTCCACTCCCGGCGGGATGCGCACCTGCACCTGTTTTTTTTCCTTGACGACGCCTTTCCCGTGGCACTGCTTGCAGGGGGAAGTTACCAGGGCGCCGGCGCCCCCGCATTGGGGGCAGGTGGTGAAGATGCGCAGCAGGCCCTTGTTCTGAGCCACCTGGCCCTTGCCGCCGCAGCGGGGGCAGGTCGCCTTCCGGGTGCCCGGCTCCAGGCCATTGCCGCCGCAAGGCCGGCAATGAACCCGGCGCTCCACCTCCAGGGCCACATCTTTGCCCGCGGCCACCTCATCCAGGGTGAGATTTATCCGGTGGGTCAGGTCGGCCCCGGCTTGGGGGCGGGGACGGCGGGAGCGTCCGAAGGCAAAAAAGTCTTCGAACATTTCCCCGAAACTGCCGAAGAGGTCGTCAAAGCCGCTGAAGCCGCTCTCTTCCATACCCATCAGCCCGGCGTGGCCGTACAAATCGTAGATTTGCCGCTTCTCGGTGTCGGAAAGGACCTGGTAAGCCTCGGATATCCGCTTGAACTGCTCTTCCGCGATGCGGTCCCCAGGATTCCGGTCCGGGTGGTAGCGCAAGGCCAGGCGGCGGTAAGAGGTCTTGACTTCTTCCAGCGTGGCGTTCCGGGAAACTCCAAGGGTCTCGTAATAGTCTTCCATTCCGACCCGGCTCCCCGATATTCCCTAAATTGCCTATCCCCCCATTTGTTTGATTTATAGTGGTCATCCTGCCGGGGGTTGTCAAGGATGGGAGCGGTCAGCTTCAGATTTCAGCTTTATAAAACCGAGGGCGGGATGCTTTGGGATGATAAGGTAAATTAGGGGGGGTGAACCTGGGCGATAAAGTTAAAAGCTGATGACATCGTAAAAAGTCAAATCTCGTTCCCAAGCTGAGATTGGGGAATAAACGGCTCATCAAAATGGGACAGCTAATATGCTGGATTAATTAGCAAAGCTAAGCTTTGCATCTATCTGGGTTCCCAAGCTCAGCTTGGGAACCAGATGGTTTGGTTGCCGATGCCGGTCTATTGGACTATTTACGAATCCATCAAAGCTGAAAGCTGAAAGCTTAAGGCGTTTCCAACAGCTTCTCCAACCGCTGGCGCAGCTCTGGTTCCAGTCCCGCAATTTCCACCACCTTGGCCCGGCTTTGGGCCCCGGAGGCCAGACGCAGAGCGCTCTTGGGCACCTGGAGCCGCGCCGCCAGGAAGGCCAGCAGCTCCTGGTTGGCCGCGCCTTTTTCCGGCGCGGCCGCCACCCGAATCTTGAGGCGGTCCCCATGTTGGCCGGCCACCTCTGTGCGCCGGGCCCCCGGCGTCACCAGGAGCAACAGACGATACCCCTGGCAGGTGGGCAGGAAATAAGAGGACATGTGGAGGGGGGTCAGCCCACCATGCGGGCCCAGTCGTGCAGGGTGGCCACCAGGAAGCTGCGCAGAAAGACGATGGCCAGGAGCACTATTATCGGAGTAAGGTCAAGACCTCCAAAGACCAGGGGGATCCGCCGCCTGAGCCAGCCCAAAACCGGCTCCGTAATGTTATACAGGAAACGCACGATGGGGTTGTAGGGGTCGGGGCTGACCCAGGAGAGCAAGGCCCGGGCGATTATGATCCACATATAAATGTGCAAGCCCACGTCCAGGACATAGGCGACGGCCTCCAGAAAGTGGCGCAGGGCTACAATCCCCATAATCGAATCGATCCCCTTCGGAATTTGCCGTTCATAGTACGTTCCGGGAGGGGGATTGTCAAGGCAAGGCTGAGGGCAGAGTTAAGCACAGTTCTTTTTTACAGGAAACCGAAAACCGCCTTCACCTCACCACCCGCCCCCGCAGGTCGTGGTCATGATGGTTGACCGCCTCCCACAGGTCCTGGCGGTCGGCTTCATGTTCGTGGCGGGTGACAAAGCGCTCCGCCAGTTCTTCCCGGCACCAGCAAAAGTGCTGGGACAGGTCTTCGATCTTCCTTTCCATCCGGGCCAGCATGCGCCAGAGCAAAAAGGCGCACGCCCCGCCGAACACCCCCAGCAGGGTGATCAGCGCGCCGGCATGTTCCCCCAGGTCCTGGTAAGCCATTTTGAGTTTTCTGTTTTCCGTTTTCTGTTTTCTGTTTTTTCTCTTCGATCTTCGATGTCATTTCAGTTTACTGCTCACCGCCCGCTGCTCACTCTCCCTTGGTCAGCGCGGACCGCAAGGCCGCCAGCCCCATGGAACCCATGAGCCCCAGGAAGATTTCATACTGGTCCTGCTCCAGCCATCCCATGGCCCGGGCAAAGGTGGCCAGGGCCAGCAGCAGCGCGGTAAAGTATGTTTTTTTGCCCTCCAGCATTTTTCCTCTCCTTCAGGATGCCTGCTTGCAATTTTAAAGAATGGTGGACCGCGCCCACCCTGTAATTAATACCGTTTTCGGTTTTCGGTTTTCGGTTTTCGGTTAGTAAAACCTGGAATACCAATAAGTTACAAATTGTATTTGTTGCATTTGAAAGGGCATCAAGTATAACCCCACCTAATCCCTGAAACCTAATCCCGGAAACCGGAAACCGGAAACCGGAAACCGGAAACCGGAAACCTGAAACCTGAAACCTGATTCCTGAAACCTGGTATCCGCCCTACTCCCGCCATCCTGCGGCCAGCACCACCTGGTTGGCGGTATTGTCGTTGTTCAAATAAATCCGGTTCCCGTCCAGAATCCGGCACTCAAAAGGCATAGCCCCCCGCACGCCTTGAAACTCATAAGCGGGGGGAGAACCGTGCAGCAGCAGGGCCGGATTGACGCCGTCATAGGAAACCGCCAGCTTCAGGTCATAGCCGTTCTGGGCTGCGCCGTAGCCCAGGAGCCGGCGGGCGGTGGGCGGGGTCACCGAAGCCAGGTCGGTGAGGGTGTAGCCGTTGATGGCCCCCGCGGTCAATTCCCGGGGGACCTGGTAAGTGATCACCCCGCGCTCCTGGTAAAAAGCCGCCAGGTCTCCGCCGGCGCCGTTGAAGATCATGCCCAGGCGCCGGAAATTGGTTTTCGGGAGGACCATGAACCAGTCCCCCTGGGTCAAAGTCAGGGCGCTGCCGCCATAAGTGACCGTCCCGCCTGTCTCGTTGTCGCTGTTGTTGGCGGTGATGGGCCGGGCCAGTCCCCGGGAGACGCCGCTGAGCGCCAGGATCTGGGCGTCCACCAACTCGTTGGCCACCAAACCGTAGCCGATATTGCCGGTATTGGCATTGTTCCTGAGGGTGATGATCTGGGCCGCCTGGGAAGACACCCGCATGGCCGGCATAGCCTTGAGGCTGAAAGTGGTGTCAGCGGGTCCCGCCAGGGCATAGACGCAGTACCACTGGCTGGCCTTCTCCGTCCCCCACCGGCTTCCGGAGAGAGCCAGATCCAGGGTGACGGGGGCGCTGTTTTCCCGATAGCGGCCATCGGCCAGACCCGCGTCCACCCATTGGCCGGGGTGCAAAGGAGAAGGAAAGCCGCACATCAACACCCGGGCCGGGCAGGCCGGGGTGGCGTTAACCCGGACTTTGGCAGCATCCACATATTCCAGAGGCGGCGCCTGGAAAACCTCAAAGCTTTCCAAAACCGCCTGCTCGATTTTGTCAAAATCGCTTTTTAAAATAACCTGGCGGCCGGTGCCGCTACCCCACTTGGCCTGGGGCAGATGGATTAAAGCCATGTTATCCTCTCCCTTTGAATATGGGGCGCGGGGCGCACCCTAAATGTCGTTGGGGCTTTGCGTGAGAAATAATTACGCATAAGCCCGGTATTTCCAGTTTGGATCATAAGTGCTGGCCTGGTCGATGGCCCAGGAGTCCTGGGCCGTCCCGGGGCTGTCCACCGCCCAGGACCAGGCCAGGTTTAAGGGCCGGTTCAGGTTCAGACGCACCCGCCGCCGGCTTAGGTCCACTTCCTTGCCAAACAAGCTGAACTCCTGCCGGCACAAACCGTGGAAGTCAGAAGAGAGCTCCACCGCGTTTCCCATTTCCACCCGGACCCCTTCCAGCCAGGTTTCCACCTCCACCTGTTCCCATGGGACCGACAGGCGTTTAAGCAGCCGTGCCGCCAGCAACTGGGCCACGTCAGGATTTTCCAGGATCACCGATCCCCCGTAGCGAAAATCCACATCCACCGCGGCCTCGCCCCGGGCCGCCACCGCCTCCTCATCCCGGGCCTCGGCATATTTGGCCGGGTCCCGGTCATAGTCGGCGTATCGCAGGCGCACCAGGTTCTTTAAGCCCGCCTGGTCGTAAGCCAAGGTCAAGGCCTGGATTTGAGCAGGGCCCAGCGCCAGGCGGTTTTCCACCAGAATAAAGTCCAGCAGGCGCTGGAACCAACTCCAGTCTCCCTGGGCCAGGGCGTACTCCAGGGCCGCGCCCAGCATCAGCACCAGGGCCTCGGTGGACCCCATCTGGCGCACCGCCATGTAGTGGGGGGCATAATCCCAGAGGTCCGCGTCCTCCATGAAGGAAAAGGGAATGAGGTCTTCGTTCAAGAGGTTGGGCTTCCCATCGCCGGAGCGGGAGAAGAGCCAGGACAGGAGGGCCTCAAAATGGTCCCGGTCTTCCTGGGTGGCCCCGAACTCGTAGGCCTGGCCGGTCCGGCCGTTCACCGCCAGCCCGAAGGCCTGGAGAACCAGGGCGTTGAGCCAGGCGTAATGGTAATCGCTCTTATACCCGCCGAACTCCGGGTCCAGCCGGTTTTCCCGGAGATCGTCCAGGATGCGCCGAGCCCAAAGCCCAGCCCGGTCGTCACCCCGGCGCAGATAAATCCACAGGCACCCAATAGTGATGGCCGCGGTTTGCCCCGGGTCATAAGCGCCATAATGAAAACCAAACTCCGAAAAGAGCATGGGAAACTTCCAGCCCTCTCCGTCTTCGGTTCCAAAGGTGTTGAGCCAGGTGAGCCAGTTATCTAGTACGGTCCAGGCGTTGGTGTCCCCGGAGACGAAATAGTAGTGCGCCAGCCGGTAAAAAGCCCAATACTGCCCCAGGCCGCAGCCCACTTCCGGGTAGGCGCTGCCGTTGAGGGCGCCCTGAATAATCTGCCAGTTGTCCTGCATCTCCTGGCTGCTCAAGACCCGGCCCTTGTGGAGGCGGATCAGGTCAATGCCCCCCGGGAAATAAGCGCTGGAGCTGACGCTGTATCTGCCCACGGTGAATGCCACAGTGTTATCCAGACTGCCCGGTCTTACCGCCGCGGCGCTGCCGATGGTCCCGTCCAGACAGAAAGTGATCTGGCCGTCCCGGTCCACGGAGATTCCCAGGTAATGCCAATTCTCCGTGTCGTTCACCCTTAATGGCGGGTCGGGGGTAATAACGGCGTGGCCGCTGGAGTCGCCCATCCATAAGGAAACTCTGTTGTCATTCCTAATATAGATTTCGTAGCCAATGTCGCTGATTCTCTTGCTGACCAGCCTGGCGTGATACGACAGGCTCACTTGACTCCGCTGGAACACTGCTTCGATGGTGAAGTCCTCGGTCCCCATGTCCAGATCGGCATGATCCGCCGCGGTCAGATACTTGCTGCTGCCGTCCAGGGTGACGGCCGTGTCTCCCGGCTGGCAGACTCCGGGGGCATAAACCGGATTGCCGCCGCCGCGCCAGGTGAGGGCATGGCTTTTGCCCGAGGCGTCCGTTAATGCTCCGTTAAAATGCCAGAACCCCATGACCTTGCCGTAGTTCCGGTATTTGGACCACCAGGAGAATCGGTTGAAGGCTTCGCATCCCATTAAGGCGATGTTCTCAATATCATTGCGGGTGTGCACCGGTACAATGGGCCCCTTAACCCCGCCATAGCGCTGATTAAATTCAACCTGCGCGTCCCGGTGCAGATGGACATAATTCTGGGTCAGGTCCAAGGCCCCCGCCAGATAGGAGGCCAGCGGATGGGCGTAGTGCGCCAGGGTGGGCCCCCGCCAGGGGTTCTGGCCGTAAGGGGTGAGGGAGATAGCCAGCCGGGGGACGTAAGGATAAGGGTCTTCCGACACCAGGTTGAGGCCCACTTCATCCAGCCACCATTCGTGCTCGGGGAGGCCCTGCTGCTCCAGCCGGAATTCCAGCAGGCGAAGACGGGAGACGTCGGTAAAAGTCAGGTGCTCATCAAACTTCAAATCCGTGAGTAACCAGGCGCCGCCTAGGGGCGGGTTGGCCGGAACGCCGATATCCGCCGCTTGCAGGGGGTGGGTGAGGGGCCAACTGCCCGACTCGAGTTCCATTTCCTCCAGGTTCACCGTGACCCGCTGCCAGGCGTTAACCGTGGTGGAAACGTCCCGGTAAAAATAGCTGCCCTGGGCGTCCTTGACCTTGACCCGCACCGTCAGGGAGTTGGCCTCGGGAATTATGGGTTTAAGGAGAAAATTGACGTTGGTGCGACCCCGGGAGTCCACCCGTTGGGGGTCAATCCCCACCCATACCCCAAAGGAGGTGACCTGGGGCGCTAAATTCCAGGTCACCTGGCGCTGGGTGTAAAAGGTTTCCCCCAAAAGCGTTTCCGTCTCTTCCCGGTCACAGAGGGTGATATCGCTCTGTCCCGGCTGAGCCGCGGCATACCAGGCCCCCCAGTTGGCCCGAACCCGGTCGCCATCATCAATGATGTTGTCCCGCCGCCAGAACTGGCTGAAGGGAATCTCCCATGCGGTCATTCCGGAAAAACGATCAGGCGCCGCATGGATGTAAGTGTGGGCCGGCCCCCAGGGGTCGGGGTCCGCGGCGAAGGAGTCATTGAGAATAACCAGCAGCCGCCGGGGATGCTCCTCGGGGTCGCCGCCCCAAAAGGTCCAGTAATCCCCCGCCGCCAGATGGGTCCCCGGTCCTCCTTCCCAGTAGACCTCCACCCCGCCCCACAGGGCCACCGGATGCTGGGCGTCGCCGGTGGTGAGGTCGGAGCCTTCCCAGGTTTGGCCTCCATTCCGGGACCAGCGAAATCGGGCCACCCCCACCGAGCCGGTGGTTTGGGCCTGCACCACAAAACGGCTCTTTTCCTCCCGGAGGTAATCACTTTTTAAAACCAGGGTGGCGCTTCCGGTCCCCACCTTGCTCAGGTGATGCAGGCGCCGGGTTTCGGCCGGTCCCAGGAGCTTAAACCGCACCCGGTCTATCTCGCTGAAGGGGCTGTCTTCCAGGGACCAGTCCAGGCCATAACCGAACCAGGCCGAGTCTCCCGTCCCCGCCAGTCCGGCCCGGACGTGCAAAGCCCGGCTGGCGCTCCCGGGGGCCAGCTCCGTCTGGAACACGGAGAAGGCCTCAACCCCGGTGGTAGCCCCCCGGTACATGAGGTGGCCGCCCCGGTCCCAGAACCGCCGCTCAAAGGTGTCGTGCACCAGGGGAGGAATGCGGCTCTCCTGCCGGGCATAACAAGCGTCCCAGAGGAACTTGATGGCGCTGGAGTAATCCCGCCCCTGCGCCTCACCGGCGAAGTGCAGGACTGCCATCAGGTCCAGGATCCGGTCCACCGCGAAGTCGTAGGTGTAATCGTCCCGGGACCGGCAGGCGCGGCGGATGCAGGGGTAGGTGTTCAGCGCCTCGTATTTGGCGGCCTTCTCCCCCGTGAGATAGAGGTAATAAAGCTGAACCTGGGTTTCCGGCGCCAGGGGCGTTCCTAACTGGACGCGGGTCTCCTCCCCCTGGTTGGTGAAAGACCCGCCGGAATAGTAATTGACCAAATCCCCCGACATGGGCTCGGCCCAGAAACCGTCCCAGGAAAACGCGGTTTCCTTGCGCCACACTCCCCGGACCAAGCAGACCCGGCCTCCTCCGGGATTGGGGGACCCGATGACCACCTGGCCGTCCGGGGCCACCGTGCTGGCGGCGTTGCTCCAGACCCCGGCCACCGCCTCCTGGAGGGGGGCCCCGCCCATGTTGTCAAAGACCCAATTAAACTGGGAGGACCTGGCCCATTGCACATTCGCCATTTTAAATCCTGTTCTCGAGTTGCGGTTTTCGGCGGGCGGGGAAACCCCGCTACTGATTACTGTTCACTGATTACTATTCCCTATTCCCTCTTCCCTAACCCCTAAAACCTGACACCTGACCCCTGACACCTGCCCCCTAATCCTCTCCCAAATACGCCCTGATCTTGATCTCCCCGAAGTCCACCCACAAATCATAGAGGCAGCGCTGGAGGATTTCCCGCAAGGCCTGGGCCGCGGTGACGTTTTCAAACCGCACCCCGATGGCGTAGCCCGGGGTAAGGCTCCGGCCCAGATCGAAAGAATCTTGGTTTATGGCCCCGTCCAGTCCCACTTCCGCCAGGATGTCGGTGATGATGTCCACCGGGTGGCTGGTTCCATCCTTCACCACCCGGGCCTCCACCGCGGCGCTGCGGCCGATGACCTCCACCAATCCTTGAACCGGATCCGCGGTAATGCCTTCCCAGGTGGGTTCTCCGTTTAGAAACACCGTGGAGATGCCCTCAAACGGCCCGCCGGCGACGACGTACTTGTAGCGCGGCGCCGCGGCCGTAAAAGTCCAGCGGTCCCCGGCCGCCAGGTCGGTCCCCGGGGCGGACTCCCAGTACACCGCCAGCCCTTCCTCCAGTTCCACGGGATCTTCCGGCCCCGCGGTCAGGCAGTCGGTCTCCCGCCAGGTCTGTCCCTGGTTGACGGACCAGCGAAACCGGGCCGCGCCCACTTCGCCGCTGGTTTCGGCTTCCACCAGGTAAGCCCGGTCATAATCGCTACGAAAAGACCCTACCACCTTGAGCGCGGCGCTGCCGCTCCCGGTCTTTACCGGGTCGCGCACCTGGGCCGGGACCACCTCTTTAAGCTCTCCCCGGGCCACATAAGCCCCCCGCATGAAGGGTCGGGGCTCGCCGGCGGCGGAAGGCGCGCCCAACTGCCGCTGCAAACCCACCGCGGCCAGGCTGCGGCTCTCCAGGCCGGCCCCATGCCGGCCCCGCCAGCTATGGCCCATGCCGCTGATAGCCTCCAACACGCCCTGATAGACCAACTGCCAGGCCACCTGGCCGTTGGGCAGCTCCCAGCCGTGGTATAGGCTTAAGACCTTCCCCTGCCAGTCCAGACCCCGAAGATAAAAATTATCGCCCCCCAGGACCCATTGGCTCCGGCGGTTGTCCAGGGCCAGCACGTGGCGGCCATCCCTCACCTGGCTGAAATCCCGGGCCAGCTCCACCTGCAACCGGCCCGGGTCCATGATTTCGCTTTCCGGTAAGCTAAGCCGGCCTTCCAGGCGCAGCCCGGCCACCACCGCGGGGGCCGACCCGTCAGCCGCATAGCTCTCATAACCCCCATCCGGGGACTGGTCCACCCCGTAGGCCGTGAAGGAGTCAGCTTCTTCGGGAGCATCCACCGCCCAAGCGCGGCACCGCTGCTGAAATTGCACCTGCACCTGATAATAGGGTTGAATACCCACTTCCTCTCCCGAAGCCCCCGGGCTAAAGGGCGTCTCCGGCGTCTTAGACGCTTCCGCCCCGCTTCTCAGGTAAACCCGGGGTTCCATGACTCCGCCCTGGTCTTCCCAGAAGGGGACCGCCAGGTTGAGGTGGGGAGTATAAGTGTGCATCACCGGGGAGGTCCAGGACCCGGAGGTATGGTAGCCGCTTTCCAGGACCAGCTTCCCCGGCTCGCCGCCATAAGCGGTGTGTACGAACTCCCCCGAGCCTGGCGCCAGCCCGCAGTCCAGCTCAAAAGGCGAAAGCACCGCCTGGACCCGGGGCCGGGCGCCCCGGGGCCGGGCTTCTTCCTGGAGAAATTCCGAACTTGCATCCCTCATAAGGCCGGTTTCCGGTTTTTGGTTTGCGGTTTTCGGTTTCCAGTTTCCGATATTGGTTTATCTTTGGTTACAGACAGGTTTTTATGGCATCCAGTCTTGGCGCGACACATCAAGCCATTACCCTACTGTCCTATTACCGAAAACCGAAAACCGCAAACCGTCTTTTAAACTTCTTCCAGCACCATGCTCCCGCTCCACAGCCCCGGAGCCGCTTCCTGAAAATTGAGGTCATTGGACCACACCCCGGTAAAGGTCTTGGGACCGCTGGCGTCTCGGAAGAAGGCAATTTCCACCCCGGCCTGCTTGATGGCGGCTAACTGCTCCTTCTGGGCGGCCGGGAGGTGCTTAAACTTCAAGACCCACCTTTGCTTCAGGGCCCGGTCATAGCTTCTCAGGGTGCCGTCCAAGGCCCTCTCCCGGTCGGCCTCATCCTGAAGCAGCTCCTGGTAATCCCAGGTGAAGTTCACCGGCAGGACATAGCTCTGCAGGCTGCCGCCCCGGGGCGTCCATTCCAGTTTGGCGTTAGCCATTCCCTTGCGCCTCCCTTAAAGCCCCTCACCAAACTACTTCCCGCTGCAAGGCCGGCAAAATGTGGCGCTGCACCAGGCGGTCCCAGTCCAGGCGGGAAACCCCGGCGGCGTCCAGGGCCTGCACCTGGATGGTGATGTTATAGGAGGGAGTCCTTTCGGCTCCCGTCTCAAACCGGCCGGTGCGCAGCGCCTCGAAATTCTTCTCTCCCAGCCGGGCCATGCTTTCCCGGGGCAGAATTCCTTCCCCGGTTTGGGCCAGCACCAACCGTTCGTCGGGCATAAGGCCCCCCGGCGCCACCACCAATCCCTGGTGCGCTTCCACCATGCCGCCCTGGTGAAACCAGCCGCCGAAATCCAGGAGGCTTCCCAGGAGTCCCGGCCAATTCTCCCCGGAACCCCGGCCTCCCGCCTGAGTCCAGGCCAGGGCCACCCGCTCCAAAACCTCGAGCATATGGTCGCCCCAATCCTCCACTTCGCTGGAGATTTCAGCCAGCGCCCCCGCGAAACTCTGCCTCAAGACGCTGCCCGTGGCCTCGCTCCGGGCGGCGATCTCCCCAAACCGGTCCGTCGCCAGGGTCGTCATGTCGTCCAGGGCGCTTTGCCACTCCCGGCTGAAAGCGGTCCAGGAATCCCCCAAACCCCTGGCTTCCTCCAGCCACACCTGCAGCCGGGTTTGGCTATAGTCCCGGGCCACCTGGAGCATCTCCTCCTGCACCGCCCGGAACTCCTCCAAATCCTTCTTCCCCCACCCGCCCGGATAATCGTCTCGGGGCATTTTCGCCTCCCGATATGCCGTAGGGTGCGTTCCACGCACCATTTATACGGTTTTCGGTCTTCGGTTTTCGGTTTTCGGTAAAGATAATTACGGATTATCAATAAGTTTTAATGGTGCGTGAAACGCACCCTACCAAAGGCCTCCCCCCAAGCTCAAAATGGCAAACGCTGGTTTCTTACCATGTCGGCCCTGGCACTTCCTTCCAGGACCCTCCCCACCCATTCCAACAGGAGCCAGGTTTCCAGGGTCAAGTCATTGGCTTTGAACGGGTATCCGGCCCGGCGGAGCTGATATAAGAAAAGCAGGTGCCAGGTCCAGGGGGAGACGGCCTCGGGCCTCAAATATTCCTGACAGACCCCGCAAGCCCAGGCCGCGAAAGATCCGTTTTCCATTTGGCATTTTTGCCGAACCTCCGGGCTGCAGATCCTCCCCGCGGCCAGGGTCTGGAGTTCTTGAAGGAGCGGCCAGTCGGCCGCCGTCTTGCCGGCGCCCCGGTTCAGCCCCACTCCCGGTCCTCCCGCACCATCCGGAGACCTTCAAAGACCACCTGGCCCAGGTATGACACCAGGTCCGGGGCGTGCCGGGCCAGCCGGTCCTTCCAGTCCGGGTGTCGGGCCGGGTCCAGATCCTCCCGGCGGCCCTCCTCGGATAAGGAAAAACTTCCGGGCGCGAATCCAGTTAAGATTTCCAGGCCGAATTTTAACCGGGTCTCCCCCAGGCGGAGGCGGCGCTCACCTTCCTCCAGGCGAAAGGCTGAAAGCTGATAAGCCACCCGCTCCTCGGAAGTGGGCCGGCGGTAAATAAGGGTGATCACCGACCCGGAAACCGGGTCCTGAATGGCCAGGCTGTGATGCTCTTCCCCCAAAACACGGCCCATATTTCCTCCTTAACAGGCCCGCTCATTGTTAGCCTGGGAAGTCGGGGCCAATGGCCAGCCTTCTCAATTAAAAATACTTATGGGGGTCGGGGGAGGGGGCAGGGGCCGGTGGCACAGGCTTTCCAGCCTGTGAAAGCCCCTGGCCCCCTCCCCAAAATCACCACTCCTTACCCCATGTAACTGCTCACCTTATTCTGCACGTAAGCGATCACCGAGTCGTATTCATCGTCTTCCAGCACCGCCAATTCCACATTCTCCGCCAGTCGCCGCTGGGCCGCCTTCACCGGGGCGGCCATCACCGCCACCCGGGGAAAGATCAGTTCCACCTGGTAGTTCAGCCCGGGCTCGAATTCCGGCCCCATGGCCTTCAGGTAAAAGGACAGATAGTCGTTGTCATGAAGGTGCTGGCCCATGAGAAAATCCCGAAAATCCCGGTCCACTTCCAGCTTCTGCTCCCGCCCGCGGCGAAAAGCCCGGTTGGCGTAACTTCCCCCGGCGCCGGGAACGCTTTCCAGGGCCAGATTGTTCTTCAATGTCCAGGTTAACCGGCGGACCTGGGCCGCCAACCGGTGGCCTCCCAGGAATTGGGCGCCGTCCCATCGCCCTCCCAGGTACACCTCCACCTGGCTCACCTTCAGGGGCGGCTCCTCCACCCGGTCCGGGAAGGCCATCCAGCCGCTCTCCCGGGGCAGGTAATATATCCGGTAGGTGGTCAAATCCCCGCCGGCGCCGGGAGGAGTGATGCCAATCACCGCGGGCTCGGCCCCGGACACGGCCTGGTAAGACACGTCTTCCCAGGCCTGGGTGGCGGGGTGGAGGACTTTAAGGGCCTGAACGTTGCTCAATCGTTCGGCCGCAGTCCCCCCTTCCACCCCATTGGCCGCCAGGGTGAGGCTTGGGGCATTGAAGGCCGCGCCCACCTCTTCCACCCGGGTGTTATCGTCCACCTTGCCGCTGCCCCCGACGCTTCCCATGGCTTTGGCCCACCCATCCCGGCCCAATTCCAGGCGCACCTGCTCAATGAAACAGGAGGCGAAGCGGCGCTTCAGCACCTGGCGGCCGAAGCGCATGGCCGCGGTGAAGGAAGGATTGGAGCGGCACTCGTCCACTTCCCCTGAGCGGGGAGTTATGGTGTGGCGGTAGCCGCCGGCTCCCACCGGCGTGCTGGCCGCCTCTCCCAGCCCATAGGCCAGCAGAAAGGCCAAGTGCTGCGGCTGGGCCCGGGAAAAAGAGAGGGTCCCCGCCACCACGCCTCCCAGGTCATGGACCCGATCCGGTTCTTCCTTGCCGGTCAGCTCTTCCCGGTTGGGAAACTTCAGAGCTTGGTAGTTGAGAATGGTGCCGGCGTCCGCCAGAAAGACGGTGTCCAGCTCCTGCTCGGTATTCATGGCCGCTTCCCGGCAGTTGGCCGACACCGCCAGCAGGTTGTGGGTGGCCAGAAAGTTGCGGATGGACCAGGGCATGAATATTTCTCCCCTTGGCGATTTTTGCCTCTTTTAGCGGCACAGGCTTTCCAGCCTGGGTTTTAAGAAAAATCTTGGATCATCCCGGTGCGGTACAAGGCCCCATAAACGGTGAACTCCGGACCGGCCAGCAGCCCCTCTTCCTCCACCAATACCAGGGGCAGAAGAAGGTCCAATCCCAGGTCCCGGTGCCACCAGGCCCGGCGTATGCCCTCCAGAAGCTCATATACCCCCCCCGGCTCCCGGCGGCCCTGGGCTTCCCCCCGAAGCTGGCGCACCACCACCAAGGCTCGGAGTTCCAGGGTGAGATCATAAGACCCCCAGCCCACCGCCTCTCCTCGCACCCGGCGACAGGTCATCAAGACCGCGGGCAGCCGCCAGGCCCGCTGTTCCAGGTCGGCCCGCCAGTCTCCCTGGTAAGTTTCCAGGGTCTGCACCTGGGAGCCGATTTCCGCCTCCAGGGCGGCCAAGGCCGCGTCTTCCAGGGCAAGCCAGCCGGCGATCATAACCTACCAATCTTTCTGGCCGTCCCGGGAAAAGAGGCGGCCCGCCGCACTCATTTCCGGGGCCTGCCGGGAGGCCGGGGGAATCTCCCCTGCCAATCCGACAACCGCCGCCCGCCCCGCCGCCACCTCTTTCAGGAAGGCCACTGCGGCCTCATACTTTTGTCGCCGGGCCCGGGGGGCCACACTGCGCCGGGTATAAAGGTGGTAGATGGCCATGTCCGCCGCCAGGGTCTGCACCTGGAGAGGCGCCTGGGACAGCGGCAGGATGTAACGTTCCGCCAGGTAGGAGTCGATTTCCCCGCTGGCTTGGGCCATGGCCCACGCCGCCACTTCCGGGTCCGGCTCCTCCCCGGCCTCGGAGATGAGCTGGGCGAGCTCCGTTTCCGAAATCAGCATCTTAAGGTCTTCCAGGGTGCAGTACGCCATTTTCAGCTCTCAGCTTTCAGCTTTCAGCAGTCGGCTTTTTCCCTTCCAGCTTTTGAGCTGAAAGTTGAAAGCTGACCGCTGACTGCTCCTAATAAAAATAAGTCACCCGCAAGGTTCCACTCCCTTCCCCTGCCTGCACTGCCTGGAACTGCCGCAAAGCCTGGGACCCTGAAATAATCAAGACATCGCCGCTGCTGAAGTAATGGCCGTTGTCGGCGGTGGGGGAGGCCCCGTCAAGGCGGAACCGGATATCCCCTTCTTCCAGGGACAGGAGGGCCGCCCGGGCCATCATCTTGGCGAAGGGACCGGCAACGGGCCTGATTTTTTCAGGGGACAGCGCCGCTCCCCCGGGCCCCAACGTCACCACCTCGTAATCGCCTGGAATCCGGTTATAAGTTTCTATGGTAAATCCACCGAACCAACCCATACGCGCTCCTTTTCAGGGATCAGGCTTCAGGTTGCAGGTTTCAGGAATTATCAATTCGGATCAATGAAAGACATCAGAATGGGCCACCATCATTGGTAATGAAGGAAAATGGAATAAGACTCCTATTCCCTATTCCCTGACCCCTAAAACCTGAAACCTGAAACCCACCTACCCCAACTCCGGCACCACCAGCAGATCTGCGGTGCCCTGCCAGATATTTCTCTTAGTGCCGCCGATGGCCGGATCACCGATGATGAACTGGGCCTGAAGAATCTCCCGGGCCAGGGCTTCCAGGGTGGGCCCCACCACCAACAGGCTGGGCCGGATTCCCAGGGGCCGGCCTTCGGCATTGGCCAGGGACATCATAGCCGCCCGGGCCGCGGCGTAACTGGTCGGACTCAAGCTTTCCTGGCCGGCATAGGCCATCTGCCACAGGCCGTAGGCCGCGGCGCCCCGGTAATCCACTCCATAGCGGATTTTCTTGCGCATAAAGACCTGCTCGTCTTCCTGGCCGTCCATGCGCACCAGTTGCACCCCCCGGCGCAGTTGAAAGATAAAGGGCTTGATGGCCCGGGTGGTGTCCAGGAGAAACCAGGGACTGCCGGTTCCGCCCCCGAAGTTGGAGGCGACGGAGTTCCCCACCGGGTGATCGGTGTCAAAGAAGTATTGGCCGTCGTAACAGGTGGTGGTGAACCCCCCCAGCATCAGGTCCGCTATCAGACGGTCCGGATGCCGTTTGGCTTCCTGGGCCAGGGCCGCGATAATGGGGTTGTACAGCCCCAACTGGTCGTCTTCGATGTCGTTGCGGTCCACCTCGATGGTGGCTTCCCAGTCCTTGCTTTCGATCTGGTAGGCCTGGGGCTCCAGGGAGCTGATTTGCCGGTCCCCCATCCACTCCCGCACCATGGGGAAGTCCAGGAGGAACTTGTAATCCATGATCCGGGTATTGGCGGGCACCATCATGGCCACCTGGTCATGCCAGGTGGGCGTTTCTTGATAGGCGGCGTTGAACACCGCGGAAAAAGCCGTGTACAGCCGGGCCAGGCCCTCAGCGTTGATGATCATCCTTCCTCCTCCCTTTACCGGGCGATGTCGATCCAGCCTTTGGTGGCGGATACATATTTGACCAGAACCCCCACCTTGACGTCGTTGGTTGCCCCCGCGGCATCGTCAAAGGTGTGGTCGTCCACCGCGTACATGGGTTGGCCCACCATGGCCTGGGTGAGGCTGATGGCGTCAAAATCGAAGACGCCGATGCGCCGCAGCCGCACCGTCTTGGCCCCGTTGCTGCCGGAGCTGTTGTCCGCCTGCTCCTGGGCTACCCCTACAAAGGTGTAGCCCAGGGTATCCGCCGCGGGCGCCGCCCAGCCCCCGGCGTTGACGCACACCAGGGAACCGGCATAAATTTTGGTACTGGCGGCCACCGGGAATTCCACTTCCACCCCTTCCCGGTAAGCCGTCGCCCGGTCTCTGCTTAACGCTGCCATAATTCGCTACCTCCAGGTTTCTTGGACTTGGCCGCTGGCGGCCTTGGCTTTCAAATATTCTTCCGGGGCCAGGTTCAAGGCCCGGCAAATGGCAATTTCCTCCGGGGCCAGGCGTCCCTGGGCATGGCGGCCTTCACCCGGCCGCCGCAGTTCCCCGGTGGGCACCGCCTGGGGCGCCCGGGCCGCAAAAGTTTTAAAGCCTTCCGGGTCCTGGCGGAAATACTCCAAGGCCCACTCTTTTTGGGCCGGGGTTATTCTTCCCGCCTGCAGCGCCTCTTCCACCGTCTGGGCCGCGGACTCTTCCGCCAACCGGGCCTTCAGGGCCTCCAGTTCCGCCAGGATTTCCTCCATCCGCTCCGCCCCGGCCTTCAGGGCGGCCGCCGCGCCCTTCAACTGGGAGGCCGAAGCCTTCTCCGGCAGCCCCAAGGTCGCCCCCAGATCCCGAAACACTTCCAGGGTCTTGCTCCAGACGGCGTCCTCCGCGGCTTCGGCCTCCAGGCCCATCAGGACTTTTAGCTTCTCCAGCACCTTTCCCTCCTCTTCCCGTTCATCCAGGGCCAGGCCCTGGAGTTTTACCCGGGGGGCCGCTTCACACCGGGCCACCAGCGGGGGCAGCCCCTTGATGGCCGGCACGTTGGTGAGGGCCACCTGCATGAGGGCCTGGGGGCGGCGGGTTTCCGGGGCCAGCTTGAGCACCGGGGAAAAGTACCGGTATTCCCGGCGGCGCAGGTGCTCCTGGGCCTGTTGGGTCCACTCCACCCGCCCCCAGAGGCCGTCTTCCCGGATTGCCAGCTCCTTGATCCACCCCGCGGCCGGCGCCCGGCCCCCTTGCAGGGATTGGTGTTCGTAGTCCACCACCACGTCCACCCCCCGCTGCTGAAAGCTCTCGGCCACTGTTTTCAGGGCCGCCAAATCCACCTCCAGCGGCTCCCGCCTATCAACCAGCTCCACCGTGCCCAGGGGTAGGATGCAGATCCACTCGGGCAAATCTGTTCTTTCCGCTTTATTGTCGGTGTCTTTAGCCATCTTCTTGGCTGACCTCACTGAATTTTCCAGGCGCGAATCTCGTATCCGCCCCGGGCCAACACCAGGTTCGCCCCTGCATCTTATTCCTCCGGCATCGCCGCTCCGGTAAGCCCCTTCTTGATGGACGCCGCCCCTTCGGCCATCTTTTGGGCCTGGCGGGTCTGAAGCTCCAACTGGTCCGCCAGACCCGGGGCCGGGCACCACTGGCGCTCCAGTTCCCCGGCCAGGGCCAGGGTGGTATCCGCCGCCACCACCGCCAGCCGGATTTGATCCGACCATTCGGTTTCCTTCAGCAAATCCCCATAAAAGCTCTGCACCGTGGTCAAAGACCGGCGCACCTGGTCAAAAACCCCCGGGTGAGGGCAGCAACTTGCCGCCAGCCAGACCAGAGCCAGGAGCCAGGGCCATCTTGGGTGCTTCATCCTCGGGCCTCCTTTCCCTGTTTGATTAATTCCGCGTCCCTTCCCGGCGCCGGGAGGCCGAAACGTTCGGCCACGTGCTCCACCGCAAGCGGCATCCCCATCTCCGCCAGGTTCAGGTACACCTCGGACAGAGTCTTGAGGTCCTGTTCTTCCTCGAACTTGAACCTTAGCCAGGGGATGGGCCGGTCCCAACCGAAATTGAACCCCACCAGGGGCCGCAGGAGCTGCTCCCTTAAGGTTGCGGACAGGGCCTGGGCATCGGCTTCCACCAGGTCCCGGCGCACCTGGGCATGCACCCGGGCCGCGGCGTAAGTGCCGGTGGCCCCCGCCGTGTCCGTGGTCAGGGTCTGGCCCAGAACCGCTTTGGACATTTCCCGGTTGCAGAATTCCGCCATGGCTTGATAGGGATTGACCCCGAAACGGGACGCGGCCTGGACAAATTCAATCTCCGTGGTCTTGCTGATCACTCCCGCGGCGTCGGAGCCCAGGTTGCGGATGGCCTGGAACAGCGCCTCCCGGTCCGCGGGGGACGCCAGGGGATCGTATTTCCCCAGCCGCAGCGGCATGCCAAAGACCTCATTGAACGCGGCCCAATCCTTCAGGGAGTAATTTTTCAGCAGGTACATCCACCCCACCACCCGCAACACTCCGGCTCGACTGGGATAGCCGCTGCGGGCCTTGTACCGGTGATAAACCACCTTCCAGGGGGGCGGCTCCTCACCCCGCCAATCGCCTATCCCGGCCAGGAGGCGGGGACGGCCGTCTTCCCCAAAAATGACGCGTTTCTGGTGAATCCACCTCAAGTCCGCCACCCAGGCCCGGCCTCCCGTCACCTCCCAGAGGATTTCCGAAAACGCGAAGCCCTTGCCGATGGCATCCAATAGGTCCAGGAACGCGGCTTCCAGGCCGGGGATGCGGTAAAGCATTTCCCCCGCCAGGTCCGCAACCCTTTCATCCTCCGGGGTCTTGGCATAGGGCAGCACCTCGTAATCCAGGCTCAGCACCGCCATCTTCCGGGTCTGGAGGAGGGCCGCCAGGTGGGCGTCCTTTTCCTCCATTTCCTCAAACAGCTCCATCTGGCGCTGAACGTAACCCTGGTCCGCATCCCGGAAAATCTCCGCCAGCCGGGAAGGGGTGAGGCCCACGCTGGGATAGGAGCTCCACCGCTCCGCCAGGCTCACCGCGGCCAACTCCCGGGTTTGGGGCGCCCCCCCGGGCTTGAAGAACCTGCCAAAAAAATCCTTCAGCTTCATTATTTGACCTCTATTCCCTATCCTGTTCCCTATTCCCTACTCCTAATACGCTCCCCGCTTTTTAAACCCTCTGGTCTGGACGCTCTCATACTGGGCCGCACTCACTCCCGAAATCTCCTGGGCCAAACGCACCGCGCCTTCCAGCGCGTCCGGGCCGTCGTCGTGCACCGTGCGGGAGGGGAAATAGAGCAGCTGTTCGATGAGCAGCTCCTGATCCGAATGTCCCCGGATAAAGCGGATCTTCCCCCGCTCCAGGAGCGGCGCCAGGCTGGCTACCCGGGTCTCCTTGGCCACCCGGTTGGTCACCCCTTTCACCGGCAAAGCCAGTCCCATTTCCCTCCCCAACCCGTCGAATTCCCGGAGCAGCAGCCGCTGGAAGAGGTTGTCCTCCACCCCCAGCAACTGGTAGCGGTACTGGCGGTGCCGGTTGAAAATAGCCCGCAGGGTCTGCTCCAGGGAAGTCCGCTTGATGAAGGCGTCCATGAGATAGAAAATCATTTCCTTGCGGTCCAGACCCACGGTTATCCAGGCCTTGTAATCCGAAGCCGCCCCGGTTTCCAGGGATGGGTCAAAGAACCCCACCACCACCAGGTCCCGGTCCTTGAGGCTGTCTGGATGGTAGTAATGAATCCATTGCTCTTGAAAAAGCCCTTTTTCCCGCGCCGGCTCGTTCATCTTTTCCCGGTTGAAGGCCGCAGTGCCCATGAGCTGCTTCTGGGCCATTAAGCGGTCCAGGGGATGCCGGGCCTCCCACAAGGGGGCGCCGTCTTCCTGGATGGCCCGGTAAATATGGCGTTGGAAGTGGCAGTAGGGTTCATCCGGACTGGTGAGCATCAGATGGAGGGCGCTGCGCCATCTCAGGATCGTGCCGATGATCATCAGGCTGCCCCGGGCGTCCAGGGAGGGGTACACCGCGGACTTGACCCAATCCAGCGCCTGGGCCACCATTTCGGGGTTGCGCACGTTGATGTCATTTTCCAGGTCGTCCAGGATCACCAGGTCCGGGCGGTACTGCTTGTGCTTCAAACCTCGGATTCGCTGCCCCTGCCCCCGGGCCTTCACCCGGACATCGTTCTTGGTGACAAAGTCATCCACGCTCTTGTTGGCCTTCGCCAACTCCCCGAAGTCCTGGTGCAGCCTTTCGTTATAGAGCAATTCCAGGTACAGGTAGCCCGTGAGGTCCGAAGCCAGGTCTTCAGTGTTGCTGCCGACAATGATGAAGTGCCGCTTGCCGAAGCAGATCTGGTGGAGGACGTATCCGAAGGAGCACACCGTGCTCTTGGCGAATTCCCGGGGCGCGGCCACCACTGCGGGGGTCACCACTTCGCCCCGCTCTTCCAGCATCTTTACCAGCTCATAGTGGAAAGGCGCGGGGGCGTGGGAAAAATAATGGGGGAGATAGGTGCGGCAGAAATACAGGGGATCTGCGGCCGCCCGGGACCGGCGCTCTTCCTGTTTGCCCTCCCGGTCGTCCCAGAAAGGCGTGACCTCCAGGGAAAGCCGCATTAAGATGTTTTCGGCCCGCTTCTGGAATTCCGTTTTGGTGAGCTTTTTCTTCAGGGTCATCCTTGACCTTGTCTCAATCTCAGGGTCATCCATGATGCTTGGGAAAGGGTTTGGGGCCATCCCGTTTTTGGGCCCCCCTCCGGCCTGTTCACCCCTTGGCGCGCCAGACTCCGCATCTTCCAGGGAAAACTGTCAACCGAAAACTGAAAACTGAATTAATTAGGCTTCTTCTCCTTCTTCCAGTTTCCGGAAGAATTCCTGCATCATGGTGGTGAGGCGCCGCAACTCTTCCGGGTCCGTCACCCAGCCCCGGATGAATGCCCCGAAGCGGTCCATCACTTCCAGGGCCGCGGTGCGCAGATCCCACCCCTGGCTGCCCATGCGGTCAATGAGGGTGAGGAGCTTGGTTAGCTCTTCTAACTCCTGGGGCTTAAGGTCGCCCTTTTCCAGCATTTTCCCGGCTTTTTCCCTGAGAATGCCCTTCAGGGCCTCCCCCAGCCACCGGGAGGACACGGGCACCTGGCGGCGCTTTTCTTCCCATTGGCCTTCCTTATGCCAGTGTTTCAAAGTGGTCGGGGCCAACGGCAAAAGCTCTTGGATTTCCTCCAATCCTTTGCCCGCCAGGTACAGGGATTGGGCATCGTCAAAGTAAAGGTCCCGCTTCCCCTGCCGGATCTTCTTCCTGATTGCCGTCATGATGGCCGGAGATATATCACCAAGTCCGGCAAAATCTCCAGCACACCTGGGAAAGATGTCTTTTAAAGCATTTTTTAGGTTTTAGGTTTGGAAATTTATTTGGTAGGGCGGACCTCCGTGCCCGCCAGACCATGCTCTTCCCCATGGGCGGGCAGAATGGATGTAGGCCTATTCCATTTAACAACGTTTTGGTGGCACAAGCTTCCAGCCGCGCCCGATTCAATCCCCCTCCCGCACCATCTCCGCCACGGAACTCTGCAGGATGCGCACCGTGCCGCCGTGGAGCTTGACTCCCCGGAGCTTCCCCTCCCAGAACCAGCGGTACACCGTGGAGCGGGACACCGCCAGTTCCTTGGCCACTTCCCGGGGCCTGATCAACCTCTCTTGAGCCATGTCCTCGGCCTCCTTTGCCCTTTGGCCGCGGTAAACCATCAAGAACCATGCCCCAGCCGGTGTAGTTGTCACAAATGCCAAAAATCTGGCGGGTAGTTACGATGACAGATATGGACAAGGCCCGCGGCTGCCAATTTCATCTCGTTCCCACGCTCCTGCCTTGAAAATGCAGCCGCGGGCTTCAGCCTGCGCCGCCCCGCCGGGCGCGCCCACTGGGTGGGGCCTCCGTGCCCAACGTTGCCGCCCGGAATTGGAGCCGAACCCCCGCTTCGCCATCCTCCAGGCAGTTCAGCGGTCCGGTTTTCCCCTAGGGATTCACTAAAACTCCTAGGGTTTTCCCCCTAACCCCCCCAAAAATCTTAGGGGCTTTTGGGCAGTCCCCCGGTTAACCGACCCACTGCCATTTCCCAAAACCGAAGACCGAAGACCGAAAACCGAAAACCGTCTTTGATGGCCTTGGCTTTGCAGAAAGAATGGCAAAGACGCGAGAGAAAAAAGGAGGATGGGATATGGAGTTACTAAAAGGCTTACTCCGGACCAAGCGCCTCTTCCGGCCCGATGAAGTGGCCCAGATCTTGGCCCTGTCCCGGCGCACCGTTTACCGCATGATCCGGGATGGCCGCCTGCCGGGGATCAGAGGGGACTCCGGCCCCTGGCGCATCCCCCGGGAAACCTTGGAACGCCTGGTGGCCGGAAATCAAATCCTGGAAGCCATACCCAGGGAATACTTGCCGGGTGGATGATTTTACCAGGCATGAATACCTGAGCCCCCCAAGGCGCGGGCGCGGCCTGGGGGGCTTGGCGCCTTGGCGTTAGGCCATTATTGACTTTCAATCGCCAAATCGGCAGCCATCACCTCAAAAAGCAAGAATGCCTTGCAATTAACTGGAAAAAAAACTACAATCAAATTGTAAAAGTCTGTTAATAGCCAAGGGTATGGATGAACGCTCGTTTAAATCCCTTTTATAAGAATATCGCCTTGTGGCTCCTCATCACCCTGGTGATGATCTTCCTGTTCAATTATTTCAACAGCGTGGAGCGCACTAAGGAAAAGCCCCTCAGCTACAGCAAGTTCATTGAACTGGTGCAGGCTGATAAAGTCTCCAAGGTCACCATCCAGGGAGAAGAAATCAGCGGGGTCCTTTCGGACAGCAAGACCTTCAAGACCTATTCTCCCCTGGACCCGGACCTCATCAAACTCCTCCAGGCCAAAAAAGTGGAAATCACCGCCCGGCCCAAGGAGGAGAACAACTGGTACACCACCCTGCTGGTCTCCTGGCTCCCCATGCTGGTCCTGGTGGGCATCTGGATCTTCTTCATGCGGCAAATGCAGGCCGGAGGCGGCAAGGCCATGAGCTTTGGCAAAAGCCGGGCCCGCCTGATGACGGAAAATACCGTCAAGGTCACCTTCAATGACGTGGCCGGCATCGAAGAGGCCAAGGAAGAAACCCAGGAGATCATCGAGTTCCTCAAGGACCCCAAAAAGTTCACCCGTCTGGGCGGCCGCATCCCCAAAGGCGTGCTCCTGGTGGGCGCGCCCGGAACCGGCAAGACCTTGCTGGCCCGGGCCATCGCCGGGGAAGCCGGAGTCCCCTTCTTCAGCATCAGCGGCTCCGACTTCGTGGAAATGTTCGTGGGCGTGGGCGCCGCCCGGGTCCGGGACCTCTTCATCCAGGGGAAAAAGAGCGCCCCTTGCATCATTTTCATTGACGAAATCGATGCCGTAGGGCGTCATCGGGGCGCCGGTCTGGGGGGCGGCCACGATGAGCGGGAACAGACCCTGAACCAGCTCCTGGTGGAGATGGACGGCTTCGAGGCCAATGAAGGGGTCATTCTCATCGCCGCCACCAACCGCCCCGACGTCCTGGACCCGGCTCTGCTGCGGCCCGGCCGTTTCGACCGCCAGGTGGTGGTGCCCGTTCCCGACCTCAAGGGCCGGGAGGCTATCCTCCAGGTTCACACCCGGCGCACGCCCCTGGCCGAATCCGTGGACCTCTCCGTCCTGGCCCGCAGCACCCCGGGGTTATCCGGGGCCGACCTGGAAAACCTGGTGAACGAAGCCGCCTTGTTCGCCGCCCGGTCCGGCAACGAACTGGTCACCATGGATGCCTTCGAACAGGCCAAGGACAAGGTCTTGATGGGAGCGGAACGGAAAACCCTGGTCATGAGCGAACGGGAACGGGCCAACACCGCGTACCACGAGGCCGGCCACGCCCTGGTGGCCCGTCTCGTCCCCGGCACCGATCCCATCCACAAGGTCACCATCATCCCCCGGGGCCGGGCCTTGGGCCTCACCCAGCAGCTTCCCCTGGACGAGCGCCACACTTACCCCAAGGACTACCTACTGGGCATTATGTGCGTGCTCCTGGGGGGCCGGGCCGCGGAAGAGCTGGTCTTTCAGCACTTTACCACCGGCGCCGGCAATGACCTGGAGCGGGCCACGGAACTGGCCCGGAAAATGGTGTGCAACTGGGGGATGAGCGATGAACTGGGCCCCGTAACCTTCGGCAAACGTGAAGAGCACATCTTCCTGGGGCGAGAGTTCGCCCATGCCAAGGATTTCAGCGAAGAGACGGCCCGGCTCATTGATAGCGCCATTAAGAATTTGATTGTCACCGCCTACCAGCGGGCCCAGGATCTCCTCACCGCCCACCGGGCCCAGCTTCAGGCCGTGGCCCAGTCCCTTCTGGAAAAAGAAACCCTGGACGGCAAGGAAATCGACGCCGTGATAACTTCTTTCCAGAAACCGGAGGAAACGCCGCGGGTGGCTGAGGAACCCGTCCCGCCCATCTCCCTGGGCCTCCAGCAGGCCTGAACCCTATTTCATCCGCCAGGGCCGACAATTAAGGGCTGCGACCTGAGTAAGGCGCAGCCCTTTTAATACCAATCTGAAATCACAGATAGAGTTTAGAATAGACGGGAGACTGAAGACGGAAGACGGGAAAAGGCGTAGGCGATGGCCCGGCAGCTCCGGCAATTCTTAGTTCTTAGTAGAATTATTATAGCGATTGCC
>Ga0194126_10002047_pt1 | contig 33053 bp, 46 predicted proteins | sample TA2KigC150mmetaG_FD_148641 | JGI IMG/M metagenome (GOLD analysis project Ga0194126, IMG submission 148641) | Freshwater microbial communities from Lake Tanganyika, Tanzania - TA2015035 Kigoma Deep Cast 150m | ecosystem: Environmental > Aquatic > Freshwater > Lake | place: Tanzania: Lake... | reverse complement strand
AGCAAAGGCATAGTAGCCAGTTTGATTCGTACCGAGGAACGCTTCACGAGCAGTCTGAATGCTCACGCCCTCGCGCTCACCGATGCGATAGTAGGAGAAGTCTCCAAACACCGCTGCGATTGCGTTTGCTGCAATTGTGGGTGCATCCGCAACGCAAACCACGGGGTAGCCCAACAATCGGTCAGGCTCGCCGTCTTGCAACCTTCCATCGCCCATGCTCCAACCGAATGGTGCGTAGGAGAGTGCAGCAGGACTTGATCCAATTGATTGGGTTTGGAGCAGGTTGCGAATCAATGCAAATGTCGCGTCCGACATCACCCACTTTGCGTTAGCGCGATACTGGCGGGGCAGTGCATAAACAACCGCCATTAGGTTCGCTGCGGTAATCGTTGATGCAGATGCTGCCGTCACGCTTGAAATTGTGGTTCCTGTACCCGATGTGTATGTGAAAATGCCCTTTGGCTGTGCGCTACCCGTACCAACGGTAAACGCTGTTTCCTCGCGCAGTCCAATCACGCGACCGATTTGGTTTGCAAGGATCGTTTCGATTGAGAATGCCCCGCCGCGAGATGGCGCGTCCGCAATCAGTTCGTTGGAAACCTTCGTGAAGTAACGCAGCGTGTATGGCTTCAGGGTGATGTTGGCGAATGTCGGCGAAACTTCGGTTACCTCGCCTGCCTCTGCAATGTAGTTAGCGGAACCAAATGTCGATTCAATCGTGACTTCAGTCTTGAATGTGCCAAGCGGCATAACCGTAGCCACCTGACGCATCGCGTTTGCTTGGAATCGCTTTTCGATCAGTTGGTTGTAAAAATCTGTCGAGGGCAGGAATCCACCATCAGTGTTGACTCCCTCTGTCATCGCTCGCAGTTCGCGGTCACTGCCGCTTACGAGATAGCGTTGGAACGCGCTGCGGTATTCGGGTGAGTCCACCGTGTTCGCAAACGCAACCGCCTTGCGCGGGGACATTCCACGCCGTTCAACAATGCGAGCGATGCTGTTGGCTCGCGTATCACGCGCAACGCTTGCCGCATCCATCATTCGGTATTTCTGATCGCGCAAACGAACCAGTTTAGTCATGCGCTCATTCATCAAGTTATATCTCGCCTGCCTGCTTTCGCTCATTGGCTCTTTTTCGCCAACTGCCGAATCAACCATTCGCTTCATGCGCTCATACAACGAGTGGATTTCGTCTGTCAGGCTGCGAAGCGAGTTCCCTTTCAGTCCCAGAGCGCCACCCTCTCCACTATCGCCGCTTGCACCATCGTCCTCCTCCATGCTGCGCTTGGAAGCAAGTTCGCCAACAACCTCCTCCTCATTGCGCTTGGACGCAACCTTCTCCTCGGTTTCTTTGTTGTTGCGTAGGGTTCGACTGTTTCTGCTCTTGAAAAGACCCATTTTTGCTCCTTTGTTTTCTTGTTATGAGGCTGCTAACGACAAACCAAATACATTTTTGGTAAACAACGCCGTGCCAACGGCTCTGTGTGTTGCGTGAATCACGCTCACATTATTGCCGCGCTTGGTTTCGCTGTCAATGCTCACTACCAACGGAGTTTCATAAATCCGAATTTGGCTCATGGGGAACGCAATCATGGATGCCTGTTCGGACTCACTTGTTACCCCCATGTCTTGCGAGAATATCACTCGCGCACCACAAATTCTGTTGTATCCACCCTCTGTAGCAAACTTCAGTGTATTTGCGACCTGTTGCGCCACGGAAGTGTCGCAATACTGCAAAAATGCTTCATTGCTGCAAACCAATACCGCATCGTCATTTTGCAGCACGGTCTGCGGCAGTTTCATCAACAGTTTCAGGGGGTCGTTTGGGGTTATGCCAAATTGCACATTTGACAGTTGCCCCGCTGCCTCCGCAAACCCGCGCAACACCCCTACCAGTCGCGCAGTAATGGATTCCAACAACACCATCGCAAGGCTGTCGCACAGGGTTTGATAGCCGCTTGGTGGTAGGTCGGTCAGCAGTTCGTTGCTGATCTCTACCCGCGCTCTGTGTGTTTGCAGCGTCAAATCCTGCCGCGAGACCGTTGGATCGGCAAGCGTGAATTTGGTGGTTGACGCGCTTGGAAGGTTGCCCGCCCAAACAAAGTTCGTCTCAAACGCACTTCCATTTCCAGTACCGACTGCCGTACAGACAAAAATCGTTCCCACATTGTTGTTTGCTGCGCCGCAGAGTGTCCAATTCGTACTACCCACGACTTCGATACAGTATTCCCTACCCACCACCAGTGCGGTAGCAATCGGATTGACCATTCCCGCTTGTACCAAAGACAGGGTTGATGCACCACCGCGAACGGTCATGCGGAGTCGCGCACCCGACAACACGCTCGTGTTTGCCGCCATGTAAGTGCTGTCGATTCCTCCAAGTGCAGCATCCTCTGCTACCACCATCGCCGCAGACAGTGCGTTGAATGCGTTTACCTCAACCGTTCCTGTTGAAACCATCGTGCGCGGAACCGCACCGTACAACCAGTGCTTGTCGTAGCGTTTCGCAATCAGCGATTCAAGGTAGCGCGGACGCAACCGCGCTGCGTCAGCGGAAGCGATGTCACGGGTTTGCAAAATTGCCTGATTGCTCGACCTACTCATTTGTTTGCTCCTTACATTTGCAGATACGCAATTTTTGGCGACATTTCCCTCGAAAAAGTTACAGCAAAACTTTCCGCCGCGTCCTCGCATGCGGTTATCCATTCTTCGTTTATTTCCTTCGCTAGGCGTTTTGCTTCTTCGTTGTTACCCCCGTCTTCCAAAAAGGCATTTCGATCAATATGCTCCTCCCACTCCCTACCAATTTCTTCTACCAACATCGTCTCCATTTTTAGGCTGACAGAATCTATCGCCCTTTGAACTTCCTGCTCACAAAACTTTCCAAGTCTTATCAAGTATTTGTCAATATTGAAACCGTTCGCATCTCGCCGCTGAAGTTTCGGCGTTGGCTTGGGCTTGGGATCGTGGTTGTAGATGTTGTTGTTGCGCATGGTTGTTCTCCTAAGTTTGTTTAGCCGCCGTCCTGCCCCTTGACGATGTCGCTTTTGAACTTTTCCACCTGTCCAAGTAGGGTTTGGGTCTCGTCATCAAGTGGCTCCATATTGAACATGGCGCGGCATTCTTCGGCTAGTCGCTCCAATGCTTCGGCCAGTGTGGCTACCACCTCTTCTTTGGCAGAAATTATTTCGTCTGCGATATCCTCTGCATCTTCAAACCTACTGGCTGCAGCCTTGATATATTTTTCGCCCCCAAACGCGAACTCTTCCTGCAGGTTAGCGACCAGTGCTGTAAGTTGGCTTTCCACTTCATCAGCGATGTCTTGGACACCGTTTTGAGCCATATCTGTAAGTCCTACTGTTCTCATTGGTAAGGTTTCCTTTGGCTTCCGTGTTTATTTCGCAACTACCAGTCATTGCTCTTGATGAACCTGACTAGGTCTTGCTTCAATCGCACGACTATGTCATCTACTGCATCAATGCAGGTTTCCTTCATCTTTTGCACGGCTTCATCAAAATCACCCTCGTGCCCGTCTTTGGCAATGTCATTTCTAAGCGGGCCTAGCACATTACTGAACACACCCACGAAAGCGTCTGTTGCCGTTTCCAGTTCGCCGTTCACATCGTCAAAAAGTGCCTGTTCGTACGGGCGTATATCAATATCATCGCTGCGCTGTCTCATTGTTGTGTTCTCCTTAGTTAGATTATGTTTCATACGATGCTCTTTTTTGGCGAGGGCTTTATCAACCACTCCGCCAAACACACTTTCCCACTCCTGCTGTATCGCCTTTGTCATTACCTCAACAACATGCTGTTTCGCCTCGCTTTTTTCAGCACGGGTTGGTTCGTCAGTGTTATTGTTTCCATAGGAATAAATATACGCTTCAGTCCATTCCTCTACAAGACCCGCCACCAATTCCCTAGTGTCATAGCCCTGTTGCCGCCACTTTTTTCCCGTTGTCGCACTATCTTCTGCTATCTGTTCCTCAATCTGATCTTTGTACTCCTTCATTAGCAGCCCTTCTACAGTAAACTGCTTTATTTGCGAATCGTGTTCTCCGCTAATGATGTCTTGAATGTCATTTTCGGCATCCTCCTCGCTGCGCTGTCTCATTGTTGATTTTCCTTTTGTATCAGCATCTTATCACAGGATCCTCAAATGTAAACCCCAACGTAAACATTTTTTTGACAATTCCTTGTGCCTGCGAATCTTATAGGTTTGTCAACGATTGACAACGATCTCTAACTGATTTCCCTGTTTTTTCGTTTCAGATAGCGTTTTGTTGATTTTGGTTTGTCTACTGGAACACTGCTGCCTTTGGTGTCAGGCTGAGGGGTTGGCGCAACTTTGTCTAGTGGGCGATCAGGAACAGCGTCCGTGCTAACCCCCAAATCACTAAAGTTTTTGCCGCCGTATGGAGTAGCGGTATCGATCATGTTTGTTGGCTGCAGGAACACATCGCCTTCCTCGCCGATTCCTGCGCGTCCAAGTTCTGCGCGGATTTCGTTCACGCTCAAAAACCCAAACTGCCGCGCAGTTGAGTAGATTTGGTAGCGCGTCTCTAGGTCGCTCCGCAGCAACGCATCAAACGATATTTCGGTCTTGACACCCTCGTCAGAACGCAGCAGTTTGCGATTCGCCTCTTGCTCTAGTCGCGCCGCCCAAGTCGAGAGGCAGTTACTTACCCACTCACGGTTAGCCTGCTCTGCGCTGCTGTAGGACGAGGCTCCAATTCCGATCACGCTTGGCGGCACACGGAAGATGCTGCAAATCTCTAGCCGTTGGTACTCGCGGCTCTCCATAAATTGCGAGTCCTGCGGAGACAATGACATCTCCGTCCATTTCAACCCGCCCTCCAATACCGCTATCGAACCTACATTCTCAACCCCCCTCATCCGCGCTTCCCACGACTCGCGCATCCGCTGTACCGCTTCGCTCGTCAATTCCTTGTCGGTAGTCAACGCGCCACTAGGTCGGGCTGCGTTGCGATAGTAGGTTGCGCCAAACCGTTCTGCTGCGATGGCGAGCGCGATGCTCTGCCGCGCTAGACTGATAGGGCTATAGCCTAACAACCCATCAGGGCTGTTCCACATCAGGTGAAACATATCGGTTGCGGGAATGATTTGTATCCCCGATTCCATCGAACCGCTCCACTGATACACCACCTCGCCATTTGGTAGTTTTTGCACCATCACCTCATCACCACGCAGGAAATGGAGCGCAACAGGAGTACCACCATCGTTGCGTTCAATGAGCGAGTAGCCGTTGCCAGTCAACACCGCGCTTGTGAGCATCAACTCGCGCCATGTCATCGCACCCATTGAGGGGTTGGGGTTGTCGGATAGCAGTTTCGATACGGGGTGTTCTGCTACCACCTCACGCCCACCGCTTTCGCCTGTTCCCATCACATTCCACGGCAGTTTCGCTAACTCGGTTGCAATCGCACTGACACACGCATTCACCGTGCTGCACTGCATCGCCTGAATAGGCGTAATCAGTTCACCAGTGTCGGATGCAATGCCTGTGTAGGTTTGCACCGCTTGAACGGGCATTCCGACAGGAGTACGACTTTTGAAACGCAATTTTTCAGAAAGCCATGTGCGCCAATTCATGGCTGCAAATTACCCGATTGCGGGAGTAAGACAATAGCCCAAACCACTAAAGCCAAATTAGCCCCCTGCTTTCATAAATGCTCTTGCGCTGCTTCTCATCGTGTGTTGCCGCCGCAATAGCAATCGTCAAGGCAATCACGGGGTCAATTCTTTCGACAGAACGCTTTTTGCTTGGTCTTGGGTTGCCAACACTATCCCGATCAACCACCACATTTGACATTGCCCACGCCAACACAGGATTGCCGTCATGGATCATTTCGTGTGCGATGATTGCGCGTTCTAGCATACGGGTGGGCGTGGCTAACTGCAAAAAAGACTGCGGGCAACGGAATACCGACAAACCACCCTGCTCTAATTCGTTGCCGAGGTTTTGCGCGTTGTAGGGGTCGTAGGCAATGTGCCGCACCTTGTACTTTTTTGCAAACTCAAAGACCTGTTCACGCAAATAGCCGTAGTCGGTTGTGTCGCCGCTTGTAAGCGTAAGCCAACCGTTCCGCGACCATTCCTCGTATGGAACGCCATCCCTCGTGCTGCGAATGTGCGCCCCCGCTTCGGGCGCATAGTTGTACGAGCGCGTGATAAGTTTGTCGCCGTCAACCCAAAGCAATGCAAGGCTTGTTAGGTCGGTGGTCTGCGCCAAATCAATACCGATGTAGCAGGGAAGGGTTTTTAGTTTGTCCTCGCTGAACCACTCACGGTTGGCACATTTGTCCCAATCACTCATGCGTATCCACCGATGCGAAGTGGTTATGTGTTGGCACAAAAAGTATGTGCGAAACGGGCTTTCGTATGACGGCTGATCGTGCGCTCGCTTTGCCTCTGTTGTGTACCAGTCAACGCTTGTGGTGTAGCCAAGACTCGGATTTGTCTGCCGCCATGTTGTTTCGCTTTTCCAATCTGCGTCCATGTCGGCGTAATACAAACAAGGCAAAAAGCCCTTGTTTTTGACAACCCCGCCACAAACTTTTTTTGCATATTCGAACAGGTCGTATTCCAACGATTCGCGCAGCACTCCCGCCGTAGTGATTGACACCATCAGCGGCTGTTTCCTTGCGCCCATGCTTGTCATAACCGCCTCCCACAATTCCCTGCGATTTTCCATTGCGTGAATCTCGTCCGCAATGCAAGCACTTGTGTTCAAACCGTGGGCAGACGGCGCATCACTTGAAAGCACCTTGTACACACCGTAGTTTTGCGGGCACACGAGCCTGCCTTGATACTGTTGTGTTTGCGCCCCAATGCGCGGCTCCTGACTTGCCATAGAGCACGCCCGTTTCAGACACAACCTTGCCTGCGCCCGATCACGGGCAATGCCAACCACTTCGGGCGTTGGTTCATCGTCCGCAAGTAGGTGATACAGCGCAAGTGCGGCAGCCAGTTCCGTTTTGCCTGCTTTGCGCGGAATAAGAATATGTGCCTGACGATATCGGCGCGTTCCATCGGGACGCAGCCAACCGTACAAATTGCCTAGCAGACAACGCTGCCACGGCAATAGCGCAAACTGCGTTCCCGCCCATTCGCCTTCCGTGAAACGACACACATGTTCAACAAAATGAATGACATGCTCTGCGGCCCGAGGATTCCAAACACAATCCTCTGCCGTTGCAATAGCGTCATAATTGGGTAGGTGATTGAAGCGCTCTGCCGCCCATTCATCCAACCGCTTTGGATCGACTGAATGTGAAGTCTTGCGTTTCTTCATGGGTTGTTTCAACTCTTGAACGCGCTGCGGGTGTCATACCAAATTCGCAGGAGTAACGGCGAACCATAAGCCCATATTCGATTTGCATAGCAACCCATGGGGACCGCTTGAATGACACAACTGCGCCTTGCGCATTTCTAACAGGTATCACTTCGCCTAATTTTTCAAGTTGCGCGGTTGCCTTTTTCCAACGCACTAGATATTCCGCAAATTGCTCAAGAGCGAGTTCGTCTACAACGGTTATCACTCGCATTGGTTCAAGCACGGCAACCAATCTGTTCCATTCAGCCAAAACTTCCTCTGAGGCATTGGCAGGCGGTTTCAATTTCTTGCGTTCAGGCTGCGGTTCTTTTTTTCTGCGGGTGGCGCGATAAGACCCCGCCAATCGAAGCAATGCTGTTGGTGTTGGAGGATTGCCGCTCATGTTCAGTTACGCCCTTGCAGGCTGTTCGCCTCGTTGTGGTTTTTGCCGCATAACATATTCAACGCCAAAGCGTTCTGCTAGGAAAATGCTTTCCTCATTGTTTGATAATGGTATTGCATCGCCCATAGGCTGCACGACAATATCAACAGAAAAGGAGGCTTTGCACCATAGAGCGTGTGCCAAATCGTCAAAAATGACGCACAATTCTTGTATTGGTTGCGTTTGCGCGAAGCGACAAATGCCTTCAATTGCGCCCAAGGTGATGCGATGCGCCTCATTCCAACCAAGCGTAGTTGCACATTGTTTGCGAAACAAACGCATATCAAGACCTTGGGAAAACGGTGGGGTTATCACACTGGTATCACCAATCCAAGCAACGAACATTGTGATGCTATTTGCTTCGCGGATACCCCGTATCTTGACATCTAGCGGTGTTTTGATGTTGTCGTGGCAACGCTTACATAGCGGTTGCAGATTGCTAGAGTCGTTTGTACCACCGTCCGATAGGGGAACCTTGTGGTCAACAACAGCGGCTGCCACCGTTTTCCCCGCTGCTAGGCAGAGGGCGCAAAGCGGTTGTTGACGCAATACGGCAAGTCGTTTCTTGCGCCACTGGTAGCCGTATGTGGTTTCGTTCAGACTTCGAATCTTGTGTGGCACTACTTTCCCTGCTGTTGTATAAGCGGTACTTCAAACGGAATGCTTTTGATTGTGATTGCCAAAAAATCGGTAAAAGACGATATCTTTGCGCTTGTCTTTTCTGCTACTTGGGAATCATCATTCCACACCGCTGCCGCAGTCAAGGCATCCATTACGGCTTTTTCCAAATTGTCGAGGTCGGGACGCGCCGTGCGATAGACAACAGCACCACCTGTTTTTTTTACTGCGGTATTTGCAAACCCAAACAGCAGTTCAAGACGAACCGCCCCTTCGATGCAACCTACCCCCTTTTCAATAACAGCGTTGATAATTTGCTGTTTGTATTCCTGCACGGGATGTGTTTTGGGCAAATACATGTGGACAAAGCCGTTTCGAGCAGTTGCCCGATGACGAGGCTGTGCAATGGGTTTTATTGGCAACACCAAACGCACTTCGGTCAGTTCATTTGCTGCAGCACATTCTGAATTTTCGTTTCCAGTTCGTCTAGCCAATTCATTGGTCTCCCGCGTGCTTTGTGGTAGCGAATGAAGGATAAAATAACACGAAGTCGTTCATCGCACATTGTACAACACAAAAGCCAACGGCTAGCATTTTCCTCACAAGCACGGCGCTTGGCTTCGCAATCCGACTCCATGCCCTTATGCTATCCACCGCAACAACGCAAACGCCACACCACATCGGCTTTTGTCGCGCCAAGCCTAGCCCAAGCGCGTAGGTCTTTTGCGCTTGTTGGCGGGGTAACAATGCTGACACGGTTTGCCTGCCCACAAACTTTTTGCAACGCCTTTGCGCCTTCAATGCCTGCTCTATCGTTGTCGGCAATGATAAGTGTGCGCTTGCCACGAGCAAGTTGGACGATAATTGCCTCACATGAACGGCAGCCAACCCGTGCAACTGCGTTCATACCCCAACCCGCCGCAACCATCAGGTCGCTTTCGCCCTCGGTTACTACGAGGGTGGGCAGCGCAGGATTGAATGCTTTAGCCCGAATAACACCAAGTCTTGAATGAAGCGCACAAAGTTTTTTGCCGCTTTTCGTTCGCAATTTCAAACCAGTTGCATTGCCGTTTGCATCGGTCATCAGGAATGCGGCATCTCCATTGCGATTGCCGACTTCTACACTGGCAACCTCGGTTTTCGATAGGGCTAGGGTTTCGCGCAGCCAATCGTCAAGCGGTTGGTTGACGGCAGCATCTACCGCCTTGCGCCACTCCGACATCCAATCTATCGCCTGATCGCGTATAAGCGGTTTTCTGATTTCTACCCTAGATACACACGGCATTGCATGTCCGCGCTCATGCAGCCAACCCGCATTACCAATGCGATTCCCTGATTCGACACGGGGACAGATGCACTTGCCGCGCTGTAGATCGACTAGACACCAAGATTGCCGCTTGTGCAGGTCGGCACATACCCAACAAGGCACGGCGCGGCTCGCTCGCACCCCATCGAATGTTACTTCGCCTGTTCGCCTGTCTCGCAGTATCACCATTCCTCCTTTTGCTTTGGCTGCCGCCGCTTGGCAATTGCCTCTGCAGCCTCCGCAATAGTTACGATTGCAGCAGGCGGTACGGTTAGCGTTAGGGCGTTGTCTATGTCTTTGCCCGTGCGATCCACTGGCGCACACGACCACTCGCCATCCCGTTCGGACATAATGCGAGCGCGGATCATCACAATTTGATGCGTCTTGTATGTCATGGCTTGCCGTCCTCGTCATTCACAATGGTGTAGCCCGACTCTATAAGGAACCTTTCGACCGTTTCGCGCTGCCGCTCGATTACTTCTAGCCACTGCTTGAAGTCGCGCGGCTTGACGATAATCACCTTCGCATAATTTGATTGCTGATCAAGCACCCATGCCCGAATGCGCGAGCGCGGAATGTCTTTCGATTCGGTTCTCATCGCCCGAATATCTCCGACAGTTTGGCGCTTGCTGACCGCCGATCAAAGTCCGCAGGGTCTAGCCCATGCCGCAGCAGCACCGCACTTTGCTTGGGCGTAGGCGTTGATATGGCAGCGGTGATTAGCCTTCCCGCCTCCTGCTTAGTCAACATATCAGGTATGCCGACCCGCAGCCGCCGCAAAAAGTCAACCTGCTTGTCTGTCGGCGGATCGCCCCGCGACCATGCGAGCGTTCTGTCATGCGCCAGTTCAATGAGGCTAAACGGATCGATGTCCTGAACGGCATATTGCGCCTTGACCACAATACCCCGCCGCTTTTTGCGCTCTTCGATGCGCTGTTCCTCTATTTCTGCCCTTGTCAATGCCTCAAGCACATCTATTTCGTCATCGGCTGCTTGCCGATTGACCGCCTTGTGGGCTCGCTCTTGCACGGAGTGGCTAAACGATTCGCCCAGTGCATCAGCCGCATGCACGAGTTTGTGCCTGCCTGCGTTGCCGCAATAGTCAAGGATGATTGCGGCGGGTTTTGGGCTTTGGGCAATTGCTGCCCTGCGTGCCGCCGCCTCCGTCAGTCCGTCTAACAACTTCGGTACTGGTCTTGTCGCTCGTCCAATACACTGGCAATACAGCGCGCGGGACTTGGTGGGGCGCATCATTGCAACCACGCTTACGCCAACGCCATCAAGCGCGGCATCATCCCATCCCTCGGTGGCTACGCCCACATTTACAAGGAATTGAAGCCGTCCACTGCTGAAGTCGCGGAATATATTACGCCGCTCATCTCGCGGTGTTTCGCCGCATACCCAAGCCGCTGATGCGGGACGGTGTCGATTTATAATTTCCGCGACACGCTCCGCATGGGCAACGCTTGCGCAAAATGCGATGCAGCGCCGATTGCCTGCTATTTCGATTGTTGGATAGGTCATGCCGTGCAGCACTTCCTCGTACTCCACCACCCGCCGCAAGTCGCCTGCATGCAAATCGCCTGCCTGCGTTCGACATGTGCTAAAGTCAAGCCCCTGCACATTGACTACGCGCTGTTTGATTGGCACAAGCCATCCGCTTTCGATGCCCTCGCGCATTCCAAATTCGTAGCCGATGCTGCCAAACAGGTCTAGTAACCCTACGCGATCATGTCTATCAGGGGTTGCCGTAACACCTAGCAAACGCAACCCGCCTTTCCCATAATGGTCAATGGTTTGGCGATAGGAACCGCTTACTGCGTGGTGCGCCTCGTCAATTATCACCAAACCAAACCGTTCAGCATCGAATCTCTGCATACGCTTGCGTTCGTTGCGCCCTGCGCATTGTGTCTGAACGGTAGATACCACCACCGATTCCTTGCGCCATGCAGATTCATCGCTGCGCTGCTCGCCCATTTCAATTGCAACCGCATAGCCACTTATCATTTCGATTGTCTTACGCGCCTGCATTACCAATTCCTCGCGGTGCGCGAGAACCATTACGCGCTCATGCGGATGATCATGTAGGAATCGCCTAATGATTTCGCCAAAAACAACGGTTTTGCCTAGCCCTGTTGCCATGACAAGCAGCGTCCTTCTGTCGCTGTCGAGTCTTGAAATAATGGCTTCGACCGCTCGCTGTTGAAAGTCCCGCAGATTCATTCGGCTACCCCCTCTCGCTGCGATTTAGGAATGAGTTTGTATTGCTGCACTGATACCCAACCCCGCTGACGGCACATTGCGCAGCCCATTCCACCGCATACTGGACAAATGGAATGTGGTGAAGCGTTGCGGATTGCTGATTTGACGGCTTCCAAGTCGCACAACATGGTTTGCACATTGAGAAAAGTGGTAATGTCGGGTTCGGCTGCGTTTGCGGCTGCTGCGATCACGATTTTCTGTTTGATTGTCGCAATGAGTTCGAACAGTGTGGACGCATCCCTTGTAGCGATTGCCATGCGTTTCATCACAAGCGCGATTTGCGGATCGTGTTCCTCGCTACTGGCTTTGGTTTCCGCATCCAGTTCCACTATCTGCGGCGTTGCCATTTGCTTTGGCACACTTTCGATATCGAGCATTGCCAGTTCCGTGTCGCGTTCCTTCTGTATTAGGTTGTAGACGAAGGTTCGTGTAACCCCACACTGTGCAGCCCACGATGCCACGCTGCTGTCGGGCAAAGCACGCCGAATCAGCATGACAGATAGCCGCTTGTCTGCGTTCGTGCGCCGTACACCATGCTGTTGATTGGCAGCGGCAGCGGCAGCCATTGCATCGGTGCGTGTGCCGAATTTGACCACCGCAGGCAATTCAGATAGCCCCGCCTTGAGTGCGGCAAGTACCCGATGCCAACCATCGACTACCCAACCCTGTTTTGCGTCCTCGTCAGATACCACAACGCTGATCGGTGGCAGCGGCTTGTTGTTTTCTGTGTCTGCCATGCCTTCCGCATATTCATCGACTGCCTCGTTGCAAATTTTTGCCCGTGCCTGCATGTCCTTGTCGAGCAGCAGTCGGCTGATATCAACTATCGATTCACCTTCAGACCACTTGCCCGTTACCCTAACGCCCTTACTTTTTCGTTTCGCCATTTTTTGTTTCCATGCGCATCTGATTCCTGAGACCAAGCCCCCGCGAGATGCGGGAGCGCGAAGGCTTGGGTTGTTGAACATTTCGCATCGTCATCCGTCAACCTTGCCAACGCATCTACCATTTCGCTGTGGTGAGCAGCCGCTTCGTGCGTTGTCGAGCGCATTGCAAACAACCCACAATGGGATACGGTAGGGGCAAGCCGTATCACTACAACCATCGCCGCGTCAATGCCGCCGCGCATAGCACCGATCACCTCGCAAGGTTCGCAGCCTGATCGAAAGGCTGAAAGTATTTTCTGCCGTGAACACGGCATAATGGGTACTGACCCAATACCCACTATGCCGTGCGCTGTTATTGTTTTCTCGGTCTTCCGTTTGGTCTGCGTGCAAATGAATCAAAGTGCGATCTTAGCCACATACGCCTATTTCCAAACCACACACAAGATATCCCTCTGCTTCGTGCTATTGCCGATACTCGTTGCAGTGTAATTCCCAAGGCGGTTGCCAACTGTGCGGTCGTGATGAATTTTTCCTGCACATGCTTCTGCTGTGCTGCAATTAGATTTGTTTTTTTGCAATTGTTCAAGATACACCTGTTCGGCTAGACCTTTCAACCGTTTCGTCAGCAATGTCAGCATACACCGTGTTGCGTTCAACCCATCCATTGATGCGTTCCATCCACGCGCGATCCCATGTTGCCATGTCATCAGGAACATTTACACCGCTTTGCTGCATTGCAGATCGCAGTGCGCCTTCCTTGCAGCCCGCAGTAACCAACGCTTTGCGTAACGCAATCGCGCCCTTGATTCCGATGCTGTTGGGCTGATGTTCCGTGTCGTTGCGCTGATCCATTTCTGCTTCATCTTCGCGCGGCACAAGCAATAGGTCGCGGAGGTAGTACGACAGGCTCGTGGTCAACGCTCCCGCAAGCGCCTTGTCAAGTGGTCGCCCTTGCGCTTCAATGATAAACCATGGAGATTGACTGCTTGCAACCGATATGCCTGACGCAGCATGAACCAACAGGTAGTTGCTAAACAACACCATGCCTGTTTCGGCACTGGACTGAACGCTGTACGACTCGCGCAGCAAGATAAGTCCTGCCGCATGCAAAGCCTTGCGGCACTCCGTCACCATCTGATCCGCACTGACATACGCATATCGCGCTCGCTCCCCATAGTTTGCTTTCGCGTCCTTTACCACTGATGCTATTGCCTGCTGCGCCTCCAACAACGCGCAAAACACCACCGCCTTATCGTCATCCTCCACCGCTCTGTAGTCATCTGTCTCTCGCTTCATTTGGTTTGCTTCTTCCTTTCCTTGACGGTCACTCTGTTGTAACCACCCGCAATTCTGAATTGGGCGGCAAGTTCGGGATGCCCTTGCTGAAACGCCCTTGTGTCAAATCGTTCCGTTTTCACGGCTGCTACCTTGATGCTGTAGCAACCATCTTTGCTTTGTCCTGTACGCGATTCGCCAAGTGCGGCAAGTAGCCTCGCCCTACATGTATCTGCGTATGCCTCTGCTTGCTGCAAACTTTGTCGCGCATCTATGTCCGCAATCAGAAGCGCATCGTCAATAGTTACGGGCGCAGCATCTTCGGAGTACCGCATACGCTTGACGCATTCCAACGATGGGCTGCTGCTAGGTGCTGTTCCTGATTGAACATAGCCCCACCAGTCATCAACCGCGCCAACGATTGCCACCGCAAGCCCTTCGTCATATTCGATTGGGTGCAAAGTGAACGAAAGTCCGCGATCTGCTCGTAGGCAAGCAACATACGCAATGGTGCTTGAAGTGATCAGCATTTGATACATCACTTGCGCCCTAACCCCTTCAGGGATTTCGTCCGTGCCATCTGCGCCCCAACCTTCAAGCCATCCCGTGCTCTTTGCCTCCACTATCGGATGTCCGCGCTTGGCAATTCCAACCATCCCATCAATGTTTGCGCGATGGTGAGGCTTACCGCCCACGAATGTCTGCGATGGTCGCACGACTCGCTCGCCGATACGCTGTGCTGCCATTGACAATAGCAACGGTTCAATTTGCGAGCCGATTGTCATAGCCTCCGTTTCGGGCGGCGGCTCTATCCGACCCATCCGTTCAAGCCATAAATCGTACGGGGTTTTGAACGGCGACAAACCCAAAATAACTGGCACATCACTGCTGCCTACGCCCCTTGCTCGCTGCGATTTTTGGTAGTCGGTAATCACTGATCGTCCTCCTCCTTGCTATCAATCGGATAGGTGGCCTCAATCCACAACGCCGCCTGCTCATCTAATTCTGATATCGTATACTGATAGTAAACTGACGGTCTCCAACCTAATTTGTACGCAATCGCCGTCATGGGTTCCTCGCCCAACAAACACTGCTGCACAACCTCGTACTTATTGATTCTGTGCAACAGGCGCACAACGACTGGATCGGGCGATGAACCAACCCAACCGCATTCTTTTTTTCGCCGCCGCGCATCTACCTTCTTGTGCATTTGATGCAGCGCTGCCCCTACAAGTTCCAAGCACTGTGTTCGCATCCATTCCTCACGCATTTTCATCCAAGCCTCCGTTGATGTTTATGCCATTTTCATCAAGCACATACCAATCAAGGTCGCCGTAGTTTTCCTCTGCGTATTCGTTTGCAGCCTCATCGTTGCGAGCCTCAAACTCTGCAACAACATCCCAACCACCAGTGTCGCCGCAAACCTCTGCAATTTTGTACTGTGTCATTTGCCTGTCTTTCTGACTGCGGCTAGGTTCGCTGCCCTTCCAATCTCAATACACCTGTTGGATGCGGCTTGCATTGCCTCAAAAGCCTTGCGCTGCTCTACCGTTTCGTTCGCGCAGTTCAAGTACCACAACATCGCCTCATCCAATCGCGCGATTTCCGCAACCAGTTCCGCTTCTGCCATTGCTTGCCCGATCTTTTCAAACGCATCGAATACTGGGTTCATCTGCCTGTCCTTTCTGACCCACTTGGGGTCGGGGTTTGATTCCTTGCCAACTGGCTCGGACGCTTGGGGCGGCGGTTGCCGCCCCTCGCGTTCGGGTCAGCCATGACGCTGCTTCAGTTCCTCTGTCGCCAACTTATCCCATGCGCGATCACACCGCACGCCCAATCGCTGACGCAGTTGGTAGCGGCGTTCGCTTGGATTCTTGAAGTACGCCACCTCCGCCGCATCCAATGCTTGCTCCAACTTGTCGCACGCTCGCTTCAGCGCAATGAGTCTCGTGATATTGCTTGCCCTGTTCATCTTGCCTGTCCTTTCTGACCCACTTGGGGTCGGGGTGTTTGATCTGCAACCATCTTACACCAATATCGGCAAAAGTCTACCCCATTGTGAACATTTTTGCAGATTTTTTTTGTCGCTGTTTTCTTTCAAATGTTTACGACCGTTCTTTCTTTCGCATCCCACCGATGACGGACAGGATCATCGGTTTCCCGCACTTCCCATTCCTTTGCTCCAAGCCATCGTTGGTACAGGTCTGCCCCATACCCCTCCGCTTCTTCCCTCGTTGCGAATCGCAGTGCGTTCGTAGCGAATGAACAATCGGATGCAGTGCGAAAATAGGCGGCAAACGAAATGTGAGTCATGCTGATCCTTTGTTCCCACCTCACGCTGCACCTCCTTCGCTTTGCGCTTTCAGCAGTCGATAGGTGTCATTGGCGTGTCCTTCCCACAACGACCTAAACCGATCATTCGTGTCAGTCACCGCCCATGTGTTGGCAACGCTCAACGCCATGCCAAACTCCCTGCGATCAAGGTAGTGGAGAAACTTCAGGTATGCGTCTGCCCTGCGAATCGCCATGAGTTTTGCTTTCGTTATTCGCTTCACGCTGCACCTCCTTGATGTGCATCGGCGGCAGAGCCGCCAAAGGTGTTGGCGCAAACCACGCGAACGCTGCAGTCGATGTGCGATGAACATCGGTCTGCCTCTGCGTCAATGCCTTCGTCAATGCTTTCATCGCTGTTGGTAGGAACGCCTGCGAGTTGTGCCTGATGGCAAAGTCGGTCGTACCCGTTTGCAAAGATCGGGTAGCGATGCTGCATCTCCTCAAAACTCATGGCGGACTGGTCGTACATCGCAGTGATCGTGACGATCAAGTCTCGCAATTCAGACCTGCGGAGTGTAATTGTAACTTCGCCGTCCTTCACGCTGCACCTCCTTCGCTGCCTTCGGTGCGCCAACCACCCGCAATCAGCCTGTCGTGGTCGCCGCCAGTCCAAATCTGTTCGTGTTCCATATCAACGAATCTTTCCACATCGGGTTCAATCGTGTAGGTCGTGCGCTCGACCACGGCGGTTCCACCATCGCGCACGATCCTCTGCGCGGACTCGATTGCCTGCCGCTTGCTGTGTGCGCTGCCATAAAACGAATCCACATCCTGCACATCGCCGTACTCGTCAATGGTTCGCACATCGTATTCGACTGCCTTCTTCGTTTTCATTTGCCTTGCCTTTCTGACCCGCTAGGGGTCGGGGTGTCTGATCTGCAACCATCTTACACTGCTATCGGCAAAAGTAAACCTAAATGTGAACATTTTGTCAATCTTTTTTCTCGCGGATTTCCGTGCCAAAGCGCAACCAACGGAATCTCGCAATCTCTGCCAAGCGCAAATCTAGCCGCGTATGAATAGATACGCACAAAAAAGATTTGCAAAAATGTTCACAATGGGGTAGACTTTCCCAAGAGGCAGGTTATGATCATGGCGCAACTGTCAATCGTTGACAGATTTAGGAACCAGTCCCCGTGTGGGACAAAACAGAAAGGCAGCCAAATGGCTCACGAGATTACAGAATCAGATACAGTCGGAATTGTTGGCAGTACTGGATGGCATGGCTTGGGAAAGAACATTGAGGCAGGGCAGTCCGCTTTGCAGGCAATGGAAACGGTAGGGCTTGATTGGACGGTTACCGAGGAAACAATCCAAACCGCAACCGATAGCAGGGACATCAACAGTCATAAGGCGCTGCGCCGAAGTGACAATCAGGATGTGCTCAATGTGGTTGGGATCAACTACTCTGTGGTTCAGCCCAAAACACTGGCGGCGATTGCCGATTCGTTGGCAGGCGGCGATAACTCGCCCAGTGTGGATACAATCGGCTCACTCCGAGGCGGCAGAAACATTTTCATCGGCTTGCGGGGTGAGGATACCGTGATCGGTGGGGACGAAACCTATCAGTACCTTCTGCTCGCAAACGGCTACGGTGACGGCAGACCGCTGCGCATTCACCCTACCTGCACTCGCGTGGTTTGCGCCAACACCTTCGGAGGCTCTACCGCAGATGCACATCTCGGTTACACTTGGCGACACACCGCAGGGCTTTCCCTCCGTGTGGAAGAAGTACAGGATGCGCTTCGCCAGTGGCGGGATCGGCTCCGAATCATCAAGTCGGAAGGCGACACCCTTGCCGCCCTCGATGTGAATTCGGAACGGGTCTCGGCAATCATGGTGGCGGTCTATGAGGCAACCACGGGCATCAAAATCCCAACCAACCCCACCACTCCAGTCGAGCAGCGCAGGCTGATCAGGGCAACCGATGCCATTTCTTACATGCAAAAGGTGTTCGATACAGAGCGCTCGCAAGGCTCAAAGCCCTCGGTTTGGCTCGCCGCAAACAGTACGACAAACTGGATTCAGCATGTGCATGGACGGCTTGACGGCGAGGATCGGGCAGCATCCTGTGTGTTGGGCGCAAAGGCGGTCGATACGGCACGGGCAATGCGAATCGCCCTGACGGTTGGAACGGCGTAAAATGCGCAAACGGAAACAAAGGGGGCTGCCTAACGGCAGCCCTCTTTTTGGCTTCCACAAAAAATCGGCTAACCCGTAGGCGCATACAGGACGGAAACGAAACCGATGTACAACGCTTTTCAGTCGGATTTCAACCCCCCCTACCCCTGTAGCCCACAAGGCGGCAGGGCTTTCGATATGAGGCGTTGCTTTGTTTGCCTATCTGCTACACCAACCAACACCAAGGAATGTCAGGTATCGAAACTGGCTTCGGTTTGAGGCATGGCGGCGGCGGCTTGGTGTTGCCCTGCCTAACCTAGACTGGACTGTGCTTCTGCAACTCTTGGCGCACGATCTTGGGGCAGGCAGCGTTCCAGTCTGTTAGGTGGTGGAATCGTGGCATCCACACATGGGCGTGCCAGTCTGTAAGCGTACTTACCTTACAACAGGACGGCGCGTACATGACGCTGTAAAACGACTTGATGTAGGTCCCGAATCGCTTGTAGATATCGGTCAGTCCGCGAGCGTTGGTCTGTGTTTGCACTTGCGTAAGCATGATTTGCATAAGCGTTAGAAACAAATCGCCCTGTCTGCCAAGTTCCAAGTAGGTGCTCACATCCTCGTTGATGATTCCGCGAAAGGCAAAGGGTCGATCTGTATTGCACAAGAACGAATTCATTACCTTGCGCCTGTAGCACCTACGCCCATCAGGTATCTGCCCTGCGCCACTAATCCAGTCGCCGCCCTGCGAAAAGGCAAGGCATTTGATTGGCGTTGCCTCCATGAATTGGATCATCAACTCAAACACGCTATCGAGCGTTCGATGGATAGGTGCGTAGGTAATGTAGTTGCCAAACTCGTCATGGCGAAACCGAAAGTCAATGTAGTCATCGTCAAAGACCATGTGCCATTTGATGCCAAGCCTTTCGGCAATCGACCATGCTGCATTACGCGCAAACACCACACCGCGCCGATCACCCCACGGGTTTGCGCTATCGGTTTTGGCGATGTATTCGCTCTTGCAGAATTGCAGCACCTTATCGCCATACAGGTCGCGGTATTGCTGCGCAGTAGAGTCCTCGTCATCAATAACGACATACCACTTGCCCGTGTAGCCCGATTTTTCCAACGCCTTGACGGTTTTGACCCTATCGGGTCTACCGTGGCTCAAAATCAGCAACACAAAGTCTTTGCGTAAGCGTGGCGGCTGCCACGATTCACTATTCGCTTTCACGGTACTCGGCTTCCACATTCATGAGTTTCGACATCTGTTCCGTGATCTGTACAAACCCGTACTCAACCGCCTTGTCGAAATCGACAATAACCAGTCCGCTGCGCTCCATAAGCCGCTGTATCTGCGGCGTGGCGTGTGCGTAATACTCTGCGATGTTCTCAAAGTTGAATACGGTGTGTCTATGTGCAGCAGAGCGCAGGAAGTTACGAAGCCCCTCCTCCATTTCCACGCGATTGATTTCGTTCAGTAGGTCGAGTGTTTTCCCGCCATCCGACAATTCGGCAATTGGTGGACACTCGCCCTTGGGTTCGTAGATTGGTACTTCGATCTTTTTTGTGTACAGGTTTTGACCTGTTTCGTTGTATTCGTCTAGCCACTTCTGATCAAAGCCCGTTGCATCGAACATGAGGCTGTTGTTCTTCTGTAACTCTTGCAACACATCTTTCAGCGCCGTTTCGTCCCACATCGCAAGTTCCGCGCTTCTGTTATCGGCAATAGCAAAAGCAACCGCCTCGTCTCCATTCAATTTCGTTCGTACAACGGCGATTTTCTCCCAACCTAAATCACGCGCACACATAAGCGTACCGTTCCCCGCAATCACAATGTTGTTTTGATCAACGACAATGGGCTTCTGCTGCCCAAAGCGCGTAAGGCTTGTTTTGATCGACTCAAGATTGTCCTCGGGATGCTTGCGCAAATTCTTGGGATCGTGGCAAAGGCTCGCAACTGGCATCGTTTCAATTTTCATTCGCTACTCCGACAGGGGTTTGATATCGCGTACCTGTTCTGTTGTAATCGTTTCCTGCGACAGTGATTTCCAGTAGCCTTTTGGACAAGACGGGTGCAAAATCTTCGCCTTGACCCGTAGTAAGGATAGTGCGTTCTGTGGGCATCCACAAGCCCCGCACCACCCGACATCATCGGGGTTCTCGGCAGGCTTTAGGTGGGCGCAAGCGCGACAGGTTGCCAAGCGCACCGCCTGCTGTTCGGCTGTAGCGTGTTGAGCAACAATCGCTGACATCATGGATCGACCTAAATTGGCAGCGCGGCTTGCGAGCGAGGGAGCCTGCGTTGGTATGTAGTCGGTGCAGGATTCACAAACCTCTACGCTCGCCCTATGACCCGCAGCACAAGCACCCCGACAGGTGTTCGTGTTCGTCAGATAGTTTTCGCAATTGACCGTGAGCATGACTGCATCCTGCCGCCCCCCGTGGACATCGTGCTGCATAAATTGCTTCAGGGGGGTACACGGAATATGGGATGCTCGCACAGTCATCAGGGTACAGTGAATGTGTGTTTGGGAGTCGCGCTACCGTACACGGCGTTGGCAGGTGTTAGTGATAGCCCACTCAGGATGTCCTGTCCTACTCCTACCCGCAACGCTCGCGCAGCACTCTGCGCTGTCGATGAGTGGGATTCACTGCCACCCATGTCCAGTGCGGTGCTAATGCAGCCGCCGACTACCTGTTGTGGGTAAACCTCTATCAACTGCGGTGCAGGATCGCAAGGATGGTTGCAACAGAGAAAGTCCCAATCGTAATACGGGGGAACCACAAATGTTATAGTGTCCGCAAAACAAGTGGCTTTCTCGCTTACATACACCGAAGCGCGTATCCATAAGGACGGAATTGCGTAGTATCTCTTGGTTTCGTTTGTGGTTTCGGGAACATACTCATAGGTTGTGTATAGACCCGACATACAGCCCGTGCATCCAAACTCGTATACAAACTGTTCGGGGTAATCGGGATGATTGCCAAAATACTGCGGACTGTTGCAGCACCCCCCCAAAATCTGTGTTCCTCCAACATAACTATCCCCCGACTTGATTGCAGAATATCCAGTGATGCTATACCCCCGCTTCGTATCTGCTGTTTGGTTTTCTGTGTACTGCCAAACGCCGTTATCAAAGTTTTGCACCAACTTTTCCCACAAACTGCCCAAATGTCCGCGACCGCGCACCTCAAAATGATGCTTGTAGATTGGCAGGACAAGCCCTTCTGCACAATCACTAAAAACCGTTGGCTGACCATTTGTAAGGCACGGAGCGCAGTTGACCATCAGACAGGCGGTAGCGGTGAATCGTTGCCCCACAAACGGCGCAGCACCCGCGCCAAAGCAACCCCAACAGAACGATCCCAACTCTCGTATCTCGTACTCCTGCCCGATCACCATTTCGGCGGTGCTAATATCACCACCGCGCTCATCAATGTCAATCCATACACGAGCAACCGCGCATGGACTGCACACCGCGCACTTGGTAGTACTGTCGCAATCGGTTGTGAGTGGTGGCAAGCCACCCTGTATCGTTTGTCCACACATACCATTGCAAGCGTTCATTTCGTCTTGCGACAACGGCATATTGCCTGTGAGCAACCCCGCTGCTGTGTATTGCGTTGACCCTCGCACTGGCGTAGAGCCTCCACCTGTTACACAATCACCGTGTTCCACATATTGCGCTCGGAACACCCCCTGATATTTGCCAACATAATCTATTTCAACTGCTGCGGCATCGCGGCTGATGGTGGAAACAAGGTCTGCGCGAACATTTCCACTTACCAACGCCCCCGCATTATCGTAATTGCTTGGCGAGTATTTGTGTCCATCTGCTCCTGTTACTAACGCAGCAGCCACAAGCGATAAACTGCCCTTGCGATGTGTGCATTTGTCAACGCTGCGCGAATAGTTGCCAATCGAAGTCTGACAGTATCCACCGCTCAATTCTGCCGCTCTGTCGGGTGAATACTCATCATTTGGTATCTGCCAACAGTAATCCCTACAAGCACGGGGATCAACAGGCTCACACTTGAAGTCATTGCAATCCCACATACAATTGCAATCGACACCAACCCGTTTTGTATATCGGTCAGGGTATGCAAAACACGCGGGACAACCCGCACCCGCACAAGCGGCACAACCACTACTCCCCAAAATACCTCCACCGCAGAGTGGATCGCAGGCATTCGGATTCGGTGGGCAAAAGTGGTTTGCGGGTCTGCTTGCACACGAACAATACGCGCAGGGCGTGAAACAATAACCGCTAGGCGCGGCAGGATATCGACCATCACACGCTGTTGGTATCACCTCTTGATAGGTCGGCTGCTGCGTACACCCGAAATAGGCATTCCACAGGCTGTAGGTGTTCCCTGATCCATTTTGATAACGCGGATCAAACTCAACGCAACCGTTTTCGCTACTACGCCAAGCCCCCAACTGAATGCAGTGATCTGACTCAAAGTACGCGCTGTCTTGACTGCCTAAACTGCAAACAGGATTCACCCATGAGAACAATGGCGACCACGAAACCTGTAGCCCTGACGGGAAACCAACCCCCGCATCGCCTTCATCCAGTACGCAGCACTGGTTATTCGTAGGGCAGCAGCAGGCGGTTTGTGCCGTCATTTGGTGTCCTCTACAAACGATGGATCAACTGCGTACCACCCCTCCGCTATGCGTACACGGTTTCCGCTGCGTACCCACTCCCCATCATCGGCAAGCGTGTAAATGTAGCAATCGCAATCAGCCGCTATCCGAATCGGCTTTCCGCTCTCCACTAGCACTGTCCTGCTGCATCCTGCGCTTACGCAGATACTCGCTGATGCGACCGCCAACGCGAGCAGCGTGATCGGTGGAGCCATGCGCTGTCGTTGCACGATGTCCTCGCCGTGCTTCGCCTGCCAACCATCCAAGTATGGATTCAATGATTGCTCGCAGGAAAATCACTTCTGCTTGTTATCCGCTGCCACAATCAAACCGACTCCCGCCATGATTGCTGCAATGACCGCTCCCCAATCCACTGGAGTTGGCGGCGTGGCAACAAGATGCTGCGCTGCTGTTCCCAATGCAACAACGATGGCTGCGATTCCTGCGGTTGTTGTTTTCCAAGATTGCTTCATAATCCTCGTGCCTTTCGTTCGAGTTCGTTCAGTCTACCAACAATCTGTTCCAGTGTTTTCTCCGTGTGCCTTGCGCCTTCAAGTTGCGCGGCTTGCGTTTTTGCCAGTTGGATGCTAACGCTTTGCAACTCTCGCACGGTTGCAATTACATCAGTCAAACCCGCATCGCGTTGCCCAAGCATAATAAGAATGCTGCCAACGGCGACAACGGCGGTAATCAGGTTACCCCACTGATATGGTGGAAGTCGGCTGTGTGATGTCTTGCACTCCATCCCGTTATCGTAACTCATCCGCAATCGCCGTCAATAGGATTTGGTGCTGAAAAATACGCAAATGCGTTTCCACCACGGCTGCGAACAACCGTCATCTCCACTACCGCATTCACGGGAACAGGCAAAACATTGAACGCATCGTTGCTTACCAGTTGAATTCCCTGCGATCCCTGAACCGCTACCCCGTACCAAAGCGTACTCGTGTTTCCCGCTTCAAGCAGATTGGTTGCCTTGTAGGTTGCAAGAGATTGCAAATCGCTCGTGATACCGCCAGTGCGAGGGCTAAACAACGCTGTAGCCATTCCGCTAGTATCGGGATTGCGCAACACCTCTTCAAAGCCGTATTTCCATCGGGCGATACCCGTGATTTTGGTTGCGTTCGTGATTCGTGCAAGGAATCTTTGGGGCTGCTGTGCAGTAAACGATTCGTGGTATTCGCTAACCAGTTTGTTTACGCTGTCTGCGATTTGTCGCCACACGGTAGGACTCAACGAGCCAAGCCCTCGCTGAATTGTGCGCTTCATCGTTGGCATCAGGTTACCAAACCCAATGCAGTAAAATTGCCAGTAGCAGGGAACGGTTGTTTCCACACAACCTGTGTAGCGTGTCGAATGGGTACGCCTCCAGTGCCGATAGTCTCTGCTCCCATAATGATTCCACCGCTATCGCCGAGCGCAACCTGTCTACAGTGACCGTACCAATCGTAAACGAATGTGTAGGTGATTTCGTACTGCGATGTGTTTACCCTGCGGGACTGACCTCCCGTGAATAGCAAATAGCCTGCTGCTATATTCAAGAAACTACCGCTGTTCCTGCGACCAACAAGGTTTGCGATTATGCCGTATTGTGAATCAGGCTTCAGATTCGTCACCGTAAATGTGATTTGGGGAACCTGAACGGTGATTGGCTCGCCGTTCGCGTCAAGCGGTGTACCAGTCAAGGCGGTTTGCGCGGGATTTGATAGGTCGGCGGGTGGCGAGGTTTCTGCCCTCCAAAAATCGACACCCGTAGTGCTAGTGTTCATCTCACGCGCAACGAATGACAGTGCGGGTGTGGATGTCGGAGCGTTGTCCCATACGGCGGTTCCGTTCCACACACGCAATGCGCTGTTTTCAACTGCGCTTACGGTGCGTGATTTCAGATAGACGGTTCGCCCAACCACCGTGTAAGTAACGCTTTCGTCAGGCATCACCTGCAACGCCTCTTCGTAGGTGACGGGGTCAACGCCCGAAGGTCGTTTGATGATGTAGTTTACAGTGATCGTGTCCTTCTCTGTGTCCTGCGAAACCTCAAAACTCGTTTGTTGTGCTACGGGTGCTGCCATTACTGCAACGGGATAAACCCGCCCTTTGTGTTGTCTGCAATCTGCGACAGCCACCGATTTGCCGCCATTGCCAAGTTTTGTTCCTCCTGCGACTTTACCGCACTCGCCGCAGCAAACTCACGGACGCTTTTCTCTGTTTGCGCCTGCGCGTCTTTGTACGCTTGTGTCAAGACCTGTGGGGACAGCACCGACAGGTCAACCCCACTCGCATCGACATTTCGCTCGCCTAACACGCTCCGCGCAAGCACATTGACAGCCTCGTTTACTGCTGATATTTCAGCCTGTGACATCGCCTCACGCTCTGTAGTCTGCTTTCCTGCTGCATCCACTCGCGTAACCAGTTTCGTGTACGACTCAAGCATCGAAACCAAGTATCCATCTTCATCTCGCACCTGAACATATTTGGCGGGGTCGTTCGCCTGCAACAGTTTGTTCGATTCCTCCAGTATGCGCGTTTGTTTTTCTGCCTCTGACAGTTGTTTGCCTGCAATCTGCTGCGCCTTGCTTGCCGCCCCTGACGCAAGGTTTACGGTTCCCAACACGGTTTCTACACCCGTAGTTCCCTGCCCCAAGTCCCTGTCGCGCTTCTGTGCTGCTGCCGCAGCAGCATCTACCACCTTCCCCTGCTGCGCTACAACGCTGCCCTGCCCTAGCATCGCTTGAAGTGCAGCGATTGCCTTCTGCACGGGATCAAGTGTTCCCCCGTATTGCTTTTGAGCGTTGGGGGCGATTTTGGCGGCTTGGTCGCGCATCGTATCCGCCGCTGACTTCAGCGCATCCGCCGCCGTTGCAGTCAAGCCCAATCCGCCGTCCTGCGATGCGGCATCGCGCAACTGCCCCGCTTTCGCCAACACATAATCGGTTACGCCTGATCCCGTTTCGGGTGATTCAACCTTTCGCGCCGCAGTACCCATCGCTTGTTGCAGTTGGATGTTTGCGGTGTAAATACCCTCCATCGCCTCACCCGCCATGTTGCTTGGCTTATAGTTTTGGTCAAACAAGTTTCCGCCTGCGCTTGCAAATGTGGGGAACGCTTGTGCAAGAGCATCTATGCCACCTAGTGTTGCACTGGCGGCAATCGCAGCCCCATCAGCCACCATCCCCGCAGCCCACGCTACCGCACGGATCACCCCCGCCATCGCGCCACGAACCGTTGTTTCGATTGAAGCCATTACACTGCCGAGCGCGGTCAAAAGGTCTGCCCCGATGATTGCTACCCTGTCGATCAGTTGATCGAGATACGGTGCAACCATTCCCAATAGCCCTGCGAGGGCATCGGAAATACGCGCACCCGTTTCCAGTGCCATCGCCTTCATCCCGCCCCAATCGCCACTGAACGCAGCACGGACAATTCCAACCGCGCTGTCAATGATTGACACGATGACCGATAGGGATTTCAGCACAGCAGTTCCAATCGCAGGAAGCATTTGCTGCACATAGGCAAGCGTTTTATCAATGAACCCTGATAGCGCGGCAACTATTGCGCTAGTGTCGATTGCCTCAAACATTTTGCCAAAGGTTTTTTGCAGTGCGTCCGTGAATCGCTTGATAGCCGCGCTTGACCGTTCGACCGCCTCGGTCAGTATTCCAGTCTGCGGCTCTGATATCTCCTCGCCACGCTCGTCATACCGCACCTGTTTGCCGCCGCGAGTCATCACCCTCAAATCTTGCAGCGTTTTTCCAATGATCCCGCTGTCATAGGTCAATTTTCCTAAATAGGCGACCACCGCGCCCATGAGAACGCCTTTGATGAATCCCGCTGCGCTGCGTAGCCCGTCCATGATGTAATCAAAAACGCTTTGCGCGACCCCCATTATTTGACTGCCAACCCACATGAACGGCTTGGCAATTTGCGAGAGTATTGCAACACCGATTTCTCCGATTGCGCCCAACAGTTCGCCAACCGCACCAATTGCGCTTGTCAACGCGGAGCCTAATGCAGAAAACACGCTGCCGAACGCGCCCAAAATCCCACCGACAATGCCAACGATTCCGTTCAGCACCGATGCAGCCGCGCTAAACAAGCCGCTGATTGCCGCCCATGCAATCCGAATGCTTGCGAATGTTGCGTAGATTGCGGTCGCGCTTGCAGCCATCGTCCCAAGTGCCGCCGCGCCTGCCGCCCACCACTTGCCGCCTGACTTCGCTGCGGTATTGTTGGACACTTCGGCACTAGCCGCAGCCGTTTTCTTGCCAAAGTCAAAGATTTTAGCCCATGAACCTACCATGTCCCCAACCTGTTTGCCTACGCGAGTAAACGCCGCACCTATGCCCTGCGCGTTTTCTTTGACAACCCTGTATGCAGCCTGCGCCTTCGATAAGAACCCCGCCATCTGACCAACCTGTTGCGCCATTAGTGTGTTGGCGGTTTCTCTTGCGGTTTCTTCTGATTTCCCCATTTCCAACTGCTTGTTATAGATTTGCTCCCAAGCAATTCGCGCTGTCCCAACCCTCTCTACATACGCCCCCGCAGTTTTGATTAGCGAGGTTGATAGTTTTCCATATCCTGCGCCCACCTTTGCGCTGACCAGTTTTTCAACGGCGGTCGTTGCCCCTTTGACAATAGTGTCCGAAAACGCTTGCGCTACATTTTCTAGTCTGTATCCCGCCTTTTCTAAAAGTGCCGCAACGCTTGCCGCAGACTGTTCAAGCGCATCGGCAACCTGTGTCATCGCATCGGTGTTGACTGGCGCGATAGCCTGTGCTGCGATTGGTTGCGCTGCGGTTTGCGCTGCGGGTTCGGCTATACTTGGCTTCGCAACAAACCGCCCCCGCTCATCTCGTGGTTGGCTCGCTGCTGCCCTACGCCGAACCGTTTTTTCGTGCGCGTCAATTGGGATTTGCGTTCGCTGCTTACTGACGCGCTGCATTGTGCGTTCAGTCCGCGCAATGGACTTCTCAAACCCTGCGGTGTTTGCACCAATCGAAACATACATTGACGCAAGCGAACCCATTACGCACCCCCCGTTTTCGGCTTCATGTTTGCAGCCATCGACTGAAACATCCGCAGCATTTTCTCATCGTCCGTTAGAAAATCTTCTTCCTTCGGCATGAAAGGCATAAACGCTTGGGGGGGTATTGGCGCAGCCCCTTTCCGTCTGTTGATGTTTGCCAACAGGGAACAAAGCATTCCCGAATTGTAATCATCTCGCCACGAACCGATAGGTTCAATAGCATCGAATGCCATCCATTCTGTAAGTTCCCGCGAGTCTAATCGGTCGAGCAACTCGCCTACGGTGCATCCGATTGCGAGAGCAAGGCGAAACAGAAACCGCCTCCGCAGACCGCTCTCGCTCGTTAGTTTCCCTTCAATTCCTCAATGTCGGTTGGAGCCAAACCCGACATCGCTTGCGCTTTTGCAAACAGGGTGTCGAGGATGTCCGCAGGGATGTTTCCTAACGCCTCTGCTTCGTTGTCTGCAAACAACCGTTCGCCCTGCTCGTTGCAGATAGAGCGCACGAGCAGTTTGGCGCGGATGTTGTCGGTTGTGAGAACCCTGTCCTTACCGCGCTGCGTGAAGCAGCCGTTCTCAAACGCATCGCGTTCGCGTCCAGTGAGGGTGCGTAGAAACAACGGTTCCGAAAGTCCGTCAATTGCTACGGGTTCGATTTTCAGGCGAGATGTAAGACCGAGGATGGTGGCTTTGTCGATTGGCATGGGGGGTAGTGTAACACCACGCCAGTGATTGCGAAACCCCGTCAGGACTCTATCTCTAGCCGCTTCTTGAGTTTGAACCTCCAAGTCAGAAAGTCTCTCAGCATTTCATCGTGACTTATTTTTCCACGCTCACTCCATAATTCTCCGTCCCCTTTATTTATTCGCACGCCCGCAGCATTTGCTTCATAAACATGTGTTTCGTTCATGTCTGCGATGTACCACACGATGTAGTGCTTGCCCCTGAAGCGATACAGGGTTTGATCTTCGCCGCCAATGTTTTCCTGCATTTTTTCTGCGTGGATTGCTTTTGATCCCCAACTCCGCGTTTCCAACCCGTAAGCCGCAATCTCCGACAACAGGCTTGGAAACTCAACTGGCAAACGGGATCGTTCGCAGGGCTTTGCTTTGGGTGTTTTCGGCGACTCGCTGTGTTTACGCAACAAACTGCGCACCTCTGCTCTGTCGCGCATCGACAGTTTGGCATCGGGATTTGCGGGAAACGCTACCACGCTTACCTCATGCAGTTCGCAATCCATAATGCGCCGATGAACCCCGCCGTCCCGATATTCAAACCTCTGATCCTTTACCTTGAACCCAAACGACATCGCATCAAGCGTTCCCGATTCCACCAACGCGACCACATCTCTTGCCTCCTGTGTATCTACTGGCACGATTTCACAGCGCAGACCGCGCTCATCAACGGTAAGCGACAGCGTTCCGTTTTTGGTTCGACCTATCACCCGTGCGGGATCGTGTCCAACCAAAGCGTACACATCAGGTTTTTCTTGCAGCGTTCGCGTGAACGCCTTGCGATCAATGATCTCCGTTACCATGTCCACGGGGTATGGATGATCGAATGTGGACGCATAGCCCACAAGCGTTTTTTGCCCCGCTTGGTTCGTGCGAATCTCGACCTTTGCGTTTGCGCGAGTTTCCATGTGGCGCAGCCTTATACTTATTATTCCGTCAACGATCCCGATGTCGCCGTGATGGTTGGTAGGCTGCTCATCTGAATTGTGTAGGAGCCTGTCACGCTTTCATCCACCCCACCACTGAAACTTGTTTCGATGATGTAGCCATTGAATGAAACATTGATGCCCTTGTTTACAGCGTTGGGTCCAAACCGAATCACAAAGCCTACTGGCGTGTTTGCGCCTGCTGTCGGCAAATTGTGTTGCCCATCTCCAACTGCGTTGAATTCAACGGTAATCGTTCCACCGTCCAGTGTACCCAACACACAAGATTTGACCGTGGTACTCAAAATGCTTGTGTCGATTTCAGTAGCGGTAATCCCGCTCATTGAAATGCTTTTGATTTCCCCAATGAGTGCGGTTCCAGTTGTTCCGCTGCCTACTGCTGTAATAACTGCCATGTTATTTGCTCCCTATTGGTTTGTTGCCAAACAATTATGCGTTCGTCACCTCAAAATGCCCGCTTACACGAAACTTATATTCAAGGGTCACCGCTTCATCGACTGATGCCCCAAGCGTGGTCGTTGTCAAATAGCCGTCAAACGCGACCGTGAATCCATTTGCACCACCGCCACCATACAGGATGCGATACCGCGTAACCGTATTGTCTCCCGCGACAACCATATCAGGCACATTACTAGAATTGTCCTCCGCAAAACAACTGACGGTAATTGTGCCGCCATCAAGCATTCCGCACACATACTCCTTGAATTGGCTTGAAATGCCCGTGACATCAATTGCGCTCGTGCTTGCGCCGTCAACGGAAATGCTCTTGATCTTCCCCTTGACTGCGGGATTAGTACCCGCTGAGCCTTGATACATTACTGTGCCTACGCTGCTAATCGGCATTGTTCAATCTCCTGTGTATGCGATGCTGAATGTTGCTGATTCCGTGAATGTTCCAGTTGCAGTACCCGCTGCGGGTGGATCGTATCCGCTGACCTCGTTGGATAGTAAACAGTGCAGGAACACAATTCCACCACTGTTACCAACGAATCTGTCAAGGGCTGCGATAATTTCCTTGTGCGCCCCAAGCGCGGCAAGCCTCGTTTCAGCCACAACCATCGTTTCAACTGTTGCTACCCTGTAACTGCGCTCCTGCGTTGCCTGTACCGCCTCCGTGCTACTAACCCCGTACACAACTGCGGGGTATGCGGAATCCTGTTTGAGCGCATCGGGGAATATGCGGGTTCCCACCAGTGCGGTTAGCGCGGTACGCTCGATCAGCCGTTGGTAAACGATGGCGTTGACACTCATGCTCAAAGCCTTTTTGCAGTGCCGCCGTAACTCACATAACCATGCCACTGTTTTATTGCTGTTGCCGCAGCCTTCCCAACGATCATTGCGATCTCGCGCCTCGTCTCCTCTAACGCAGGAGCCAAAAAGGGGCGTGGCTGCACATTTTTTGCGGCTTTCCGCTTGCGACCGTAGTACGCATGGGTGATGGTGAATCCAAGTTCGATCAATGGCGCAAGGGGTAGCGGATCGCCGTCTGCGGCAACCGTGCTCAAACCACCATGACTGCCCTCAACTTCGACAATCATCGTACCCAACACATATTTTGCGTGGATTGCTTCTGCAATGCTGTTTCGCACATTCTTTTGCGATATCGGGCTTTCCCCTTCGCCTACGCTCTTGGCTCCAAATGGAATCGTAAGAATGTTCCGCTTTGCTCGCTGCGCAACACGCCCTGCTGCCTGTGCAACCCCAATTTCTACTGCCTTGTTCAGCGTCTTTGCAATACTCATCGCAACACCCGCTCTGCTCGCACCACAAACTCCCTGTTCCGACCATCGACATCGACCACGCTTTTGATGTTGTAGGGGTTGCCGCGCCACTTCAGGCGAGAGGCATTGCTAATTTTGTTGGTAGGTCTGCAACGCACCTCTATCACCTCAACCGTTGTTTCCCCCCGATCAACCTCCTGCTGATCTGAAGAAACCACCTCGACCTTACCCCAAATGCTCGCGTTGTCGGCAAACGACTCAATCACCTGACCTACCGCATCGGTTGTCCTCGTAGGCAACTGCACCGTGATTCGCTGCCGCATCGCGCCGATGTTCACGAGAACACATCTCCCATCCAATACGCACTACATAGCGATCCCACCGCCAGTTCAACCTCGCTCCCCGCATTTTCGCTCACCGCTTCTCTGTTCTCGTAAAGATGCCCGAGCATCAGCCGTACGGCCTGCACCAACCCCTGCGGTATGGTGGCTTGGGTTACATACCCTGCGGTGAATGTCACCCGCACAGCGTCAGGAACATCGGCTGTTACCGCCCATTGCGTTGCCCCTAACGGCAAGCGGATGCGCCCGATGTCGTTTGCTACAACAACCCTGTAATCAGTGTCCTGCACTAGCGTTATGGTTGCTGCGTTTGTTGTGACATAGGACAGGGTTTGCACACTGACAAACGGGGATTTGGCTATAACCATTTCCCGACCCGCTGTTGGAAACCGATCTGCCTCTGCGTTCCACACCCTAGCGCACAATGATCGGTTGCTGCGCCGTTCCACATAGTCGGTCGCGGCTGAAACAATGCTCGTGATGAGCGTATCATCATCGTTGTTATCCACACGGAGATGCAGTTTTGCCTGCGCGAGCGTTAGCGCGTCAAATGTCCGCGCTGCGTTTGTCCAAATCCTCATATCTGCTTTGGTTTGCGCCATGATGTTGCCTTGCGGACGGGATTGACTACCGCCGTTTCTTCTGCTACTGGCTGTTGTACCGCCTCCGCGATGTTAGCACGGATGAATTCCGCTGCCAGTTCGTCTGTCACCTCAACGATTTCGCCCTGTTGGTAAGCCCGTTCAACGGTCGCGCAGGTTGTGGTAATTCGTATAAGCATTTCCACATCCTACCCAACAAAACCGCCCACGGTCGAGACTCCGTGGGCGGTCGTTGAGGCAGAGACCAAACGATTAGGCAGCAGCCATCTTCAGATAGCGGAATGCGTCCAACAGGGTGGCTTGTGCGTCATGGCGAGCAAAGGCATAGTAGCCAGTTTGATTCGTACCGAGGAACGCTTCACGAGCAGTCTGAATGCTCACGCCCTCGCGCTCACCGATGCGATAGTAGGAGAAGTCTCCAAACACCGCTGCGATTGCGTTCGCTGCACTTG
>Ga0194126_10002045_pt1 | contig 33058 bp, 29 predicted proteins | sample TA2KigC150mmetaG_FD_148641 | JGI IMG/M metagenome (GOLD analysis project Ga0194126, IMG submission 148641) | Freshwater microbial communities from Lake Tanganyika, Tanzania - TA2015035 Kigoma Deep Cast 150m | ecosystem: Environmental > Aquatic > Freshwater > Lake | place: Tanzania: Lake... | reverse complement strand
GGAGAGAGTTTCTGGTCGCGCGGGTACTTTGTGTCCACATGTGGAAGAGATGATGAGGAAGTCAGGGCATACATACGGCACCAGGAGAGCGCAGACAAGCGGCTCGACCAATTAAAACTGTTTGATTGAAGCCACCTTGGGTGGCTCAAGGTTTATCAATCCGCTTTGAGCGGTTCACATGTTTCAAGCCTCCGGCTTTGCCGGAGGTATATGACAGACCCTGCACAGCTCGAACACGTGCTGTCGGAATTGTGCCTGAATGCCAAAAATGCTCTTGCGGGTAAAGGCATAATTACTATCGCAACCGGGTCTGCTTCAATCAGTGAGGACCTGTGCGCTCAACCCCCCGGCTATGCTCCGGGCGAGTTTGTCACGTTGACAGTAAGTGATACCGGTAAAGGGATAGACGGCACGACCGCAGCCAGGATTTTTGAGCCGTATTGTTCTCTGCATGATATGGATACACGAAGCGGACTGGGGCTCCCGGCGGTTTACGGCATCATAAAACAGAACAGTGGATTTGTTAACATTGCCAGCGAACCGGGCAGCGGCACATGCATCACGATCCATCTGCCGCGATACGGCGCTGAGGAACCTGCAGGCACTGAGGGCGGCGAACAGGCCTCTCCCGTGCCGAGGCACTCCGCAACCATTGTACTGGTAGAGTATGAACCCGATAATCTGGAACTCTACGCGGCAATGCTTGAGAGCCTCGGCTGCACCGTGCTGCGCGCTGCAACTGCTGAAGAATGTCTGCGTCTGGCAGCGTCGCACGACGGCCGAATTGACCTGCTCATCACGGGCGTGGTCCTGCCCGATTGCAACGGCCGTGATCTGGCGGATGCCTTTTTGGCAAAACGCCCCAAAACACAATGCCTCTTTATGTCCGGGTATCCTTCCAATGTCATTGCCCGGCAGGGCATGCTTGAAACGGGCAGCAACTTTATAGAAAAACCCTTCTCTCTTCAGGACTTTACCGCCACAGTTGCGCAGCTGCTCAAAAGGAGCGAAGTGCATGCAGGATGAAAAAATTCCTGACTGCTTCAGTGCTAAAATGATTTGAAACAACCGGAGTGTGCTCGGGCCTGGTTCTGGTTGTCTCGCCATACTAATGCAGGGAATGCCACTTCGTATGCAATGCGGGGTCTATTAATCATGCAGGCACTGCCGGCGCAGCGGTAAATCTTTTGTAAAAAGCCACAGCCCCCTTCCCGCAGCAATTTATAGCGCTTGATTTTAAAGCGCGCTTGCACTATACTTTTGAACATAAGGGTAGTGCCATACGCTTGATTAGAGAAAGGATCGTGTTATGGATACGAAAAGAATTATTGCAGTGCTGATCGCCTGTATGTTTTTTGTGGCGGGCTGCGCGACCAAGACGAAAACGGGAACCGCAATCGGCGCCGGGGTGGGAACCGTCCTCGGGGCCGGAATCGGCTATGCTATCGGCGGCAAGGAGGGCGCGGCAGTCGGCGCCGGTGCGGGGCTGCTTGCCGGCGGGCTGGCCGGCATGGGCATCGGACGCTACATGGATAAACAGGAGCAGGAGCTGCAGAGCGCGATTGCAGCGTCCGAGTCCGCCTCTTTGAAGCGTGAGCAGGACATTCTGATTTTAACCTTCAAGGCTGATGTTCTGTTCGATGTTAATTCCACCGCGGTCAAGCCCGGCGCTCAGACGGAAATCAGGCGGGTTGCCGATGTGCTCTACCGCTATCCGGAGACACGCATCCGGGTGGAGGGCCATACCGATTCAACCGGCGGTGAGGCGTATAATCAGACCCTGTCCGAGCGGCGCGCCGAGTCGGTAAAAAATGAACTGGTCGCTCAAAACATTCAGGCCGAGCGCATCCAGACAATCGGGTTCGGGCTTACACGGCCCGTGGCCACAAATGAAACCCCGGAGGGCCGGCAGCAGAATCGGCGTGTGCAGATTTTTATCACCCCTCAGGGCGAGCCGTATTAAGGCGCAATCGGACTTTGCGGGAGCACGTAAAAAAAGCTTGCTTTCTCTGAAGGGTGTGCTAGTATTACCCAACACCTGAAGCGCAGTACCGGTTGCAGTCAATACGATGGCACAACAAAACCGCATATCCGCAAAGGGAAATGCGGTTTTTTTTGCGCGCACGACAGCAGAAGGTACTGTCCGCCCGGGGCCGAACGGCACCGGGCAACTAACAAAAGCGGGTCCCGCGGGACCCCAGTACAAAAGGAGTACAGAAGTAATGAAAGAAGGAACAGTGAAGTGGTTTAACGATTCGAAGGGGTTTGGATTTATTGCGCAGGATTCCGGTCCGGATGTGTTTGTGCATCACAGCGCCATTCAGGCCCAGGGTTTCAAAACCCTTGCAGAGGGCGCACGCGTGAAATTTGACATCGTTGACGGCGCCAAGGGCCCTGCTGCTGCAAATGTTGTGCAGCTCTAAGAGCGGGTAACGCCGTCTGTATCTTAAAAGCCCTGCACCCGCAGGGCTTTTTTTTTGGATTCAGTTCATTTTTCTAAGTGCTGTAGTCTGTAAAAAGCATCGCCCGTTCACCCTGAGCCTGTCGAAGGGCCGAACGGATCACATATAGCCCGGCAGGCCCGTTCATGGTTCGACAGGCTCACCACGAACGGAGAGGCGACTGCAAAGTAACCACGAACGGATTTACATCGTTTTTATAGTACCAAGGGAAACGCTTTATCGCACCCCGCGCGGCGTGGGTTACAAATTTACTTGCCAGCGCGGGCTTCTTTTTGTATTTTACAATGTCCGTTTTGAGTTGAACATCTGATCGCAGGAGAGAGTGTATGCCAAAGCTGGAGAACATCAGGAAAGTTCTTATCATCGGGTCGGGTCCGATTGTTATCGGTCAGGCCTGCGAGTTTGACTATTCAGGCACGCAGGCCTGCAAGGCGCTGCGCAGCATGGGCTATGAGATCGTGCTGGTGAATTCGAACCCGGCAACGATCATGACCGATCCGGGCATGGCGGATGCGACCTACATAGAGCCGCTGACCATTGAGAGCCTGACGAAGATAATCGAGAAGGAGCGCCCGGATGCGCTGCTGCCCAACCTGGGCGGCCAGACCGGACTCAACCTGTCATCGGAGTTGTCAAAGGCCGGGGTGCTGGATAAGTTCGGCGTGCAGGTGATCGGCGTGCAGCTCGATGCCATCAAGCGGGGTGAGGACCGCCAGGCATTCAAGGATGCCATGCAGGAGCTGGGCATAGAAATGCCGCGCAGCGAGGTCGTTGAAAATCTTGAGGATGCAGAAAAGGCCGTGGGCCGAATCGGGCTTCCCTGCGTTATTCGGCCGGCCTATACCATGGGCGGCACCGGGGGCGGGCTGGTGTATAACATGGAGGAATTCCGGGAAGTTGCCGCGCGCGGCCTGCAGGCCAGCATGGTGGGCCAGATACTGGTCGAGGAGTCGGTGCTGGGCTGGGAAGAGCTTGAGCTTGAAGTGGTGCGCGATGAAAAAAACCGGATGATCACGGTGTGTTTTATTGAAAACGTGGACGCCATGGGCGTGCACACGGGTGATTCTTTCTGCACGGCCCCCATGCTGACGATTTCGGCTGAAACGCAGGCGCGCCTGCAGAAATTTTCCTACGCGATCGTTGAATCAATCGGGGTGATCGGCGGCACCAATGTGCAGTTTGCCCATGATCCAAAGACCGGCCGCATCGTCATTATCGAGATCAATCCGCGCACCTCGCGCTCCTCAGCCCTGGCATCCAAGGCCACGGGACTGCCGATTGCCTATATTTCAGCGCTTCTTGCCGGCGGCCACACCCTTGATGAAATCCCCTACTGGAGGGACGGCAGCCTGGATAAGTATACGCCCTCGGGCGATTACGTGGTGGTGAAATTCTGCCGCTGGGCCTTTGAGAAATTTCCCGGCCTGACCGACCGTCTGGGCACGCAGATGAAAGCCGTGGGCGAGGTGATGAGCCTGGGGAAAACCTACAAGGAATCCCTGCAGAAGGCCATCCGCTCGCTTGAAGAAGGCCGCTACGGGCTCGGATTCGCGCGCGACTACCACAGACGCTCACTTGATGAGCTCATGCAGCTGCTCAATGAACCCTCCAGCCAGCGCCAGTTCATCATGTACGAAGCCCTGCGCAAAGGCGCCTCGACGCAGGCCCTGTTTGAGAAAACCCATATCAAGGCCTGGTTCATCGAGCAGATGCGCGAGCTGGTCGCGCTCGAGCAGGAAGTGCTCTCCCATCGGGGCAAAGCGCTGCCCGATGAGCTGCTCAGCCGCGCAAAGAAGGACGGATTCTCCGACCGCTACCTCTCGGCCCTTCTGGGTGTGACGGAGAAAGATATTCGCGACCAGCGCAAAAAGGCCGGCGTGGTCGCCGGCTGGCACGCGGTGCCGGTCAGCGGCGTAGAAAACGCGGCCTATTATTATTCAACCTATAATGCCCCGGATCAGACGCCGGTTTCAAACAACCGCAAGATCATGGTGCTGGGCGGCGGACCCAACCGCATCGGGCAGGGCATCGAGTTTGACTACTGCTGCGTGCACGCGGCATTCGCCCTGCGGGACGAAGGCGTTGACTCAATCATGATCAACTGCAACCCGGAGACGGTCTCAACGGATTTTGACACCTCGACCAAGCTGTATTTCGAGCCGCTCACGGTTGAGGACGTGCTGGCGATTTATGAAAAGGAGCAGCCCGACGGCGTTGTCTGCCAGTTCGGCGGCCAGACGCCGCTCAATATCGCCCGGCAGCTGCAGGAGGCAGGCGTGAAGATCATCGGCACCTCGGTTGACAGTATCGAGCTGGCCGAGGATCGCGACCGGTTCCGCCGGAAAATGGAAAAGCTGGGCATTCCGCAGCCCGAAAGCGGCATGGCCTCGACCCTTGAAGAAGCGCTGGCGATTTCGCGGCGCATCGGCTACCCGCTGATGCTGCGGCCCTCGTTTGTGCTGGGCGGCCGCGCCATGGAAGTGGTGCATGATGACGCAAGCCTTGAGCGCTACATGCAGGCCGCGGTGGATGTCTCACCCGAGCGCCCGATCCTGATCGACAAGTTCCTGGAAAACGCCATTGAGGCCGAGGCCGACGCGATTGCCGACGGCACGGATGCCTTCGTGCCCGCGGTCATGGAGCACATTGAAGAGGCCGGCGTGCACTCGGGCGATTCGGCCTGCGTGATCCCGCCGGTTTCAATCGCTGAAAAACACATCAAAACCATCGAAGAATACACGCGCCGCATCGCCATCGAGCTCAATGTGGTCGGGCTGATGAATATCCAGTACGCGATCTGCAATGACACGGTCTATATTCTTGAGGCCAATCCAAGGGCCAGCCGCACGGTGCCGCTGGTGAGCAAGGTGTGCGGCATCTCCATGGCGAACATCGCCACCCAGATCATGCTCGGTAAAAAGCTCAAAGACATGCAGCTGGAGAGAAAAAAGATTCCGCATTACGGCGTCAAGGAAGCGGTGCTGCCGTTTTACTTCTACCCGGAAGTCGACCCGGTGCTGGGCCCGGAAATGCGCTCAACCGGCGAGGTGCTGGGCATGGCCGACTCCTTCGGCGTGGCCTACTTTAAGGCCCAGGACGCGGCCAAAAGCTGTTTGCCGCTCTCAGGCAGCGTATTGATGACGGTTGCCGACAAAGACAAACAGGCGGCAGTCAATGTTGCCAGGCGTTTCACGGAGCTCGGCTTCTCCATCGTCGCCACCGGCGGGACCCGTGAGTTTCTGCAGAAAAGCGGTATTGAGGCTGCGCTGGTGAATAAAATGCACGAGCCGCGCCCCCATATTGCCGACTGCATCAAGAACGGCGAGATCCAGCTGGTGATCAATACGCCGCTGGGCAAAAGCAGCAAGGAGGATGATTCCTTTATACGCAAGGCCGCGATCAGCTACCGCATACCGTATGTAACCACGATTGCGGCCGCGCTCTCAGCAGTGCAGGGCATAGCGGCTTTTAAACAAAAGGCCCCGACGGTACAGTCCGTACAGGCCTATCATGCGGATATCAATCGCGCCTGAGGGCGCGCGGGCCGGTCGGCCCGGGATATGAATCTGCCTGCGCAGACCGGCAGCAGACTTTTCAGGAAGGAGCCCCCATGGGCGGTTTTTTCGGCGTAGCCTCACGACAGGACTGCGTGCCCGATCTTTTCTACGGCACTGACTATCATTCACATCTCGGTACGCGCAGGGGCGGCCTTGCCGTGCTGAACGAGGGCCGCATCACCCGGTTTATCCACGATATTACCAACACCCAGTTCCGCAGTAAGTTCGAGGATGATATTGCCAAGCTTCAGGGCCTGAGCGGCATCGGCGTGATCAGTGATTATGAGGACCAGCCGCTCTTGATCAGTTCGCATCTGGGCCGTTACGCGATCGTTACCGTCGGCGTTATTCACAACATCGAGCAGATCGCCGCAAAACTGCTGGGCAAGCGCGCGGTGCACTTCTCGGAGATGAGCGGTAATGAAATCAACCCGACCGAGCTGATCGCAACGCTTATCAATCAGGAGGAAAGCTTCACGGCCGGCATTAATGCGGTCCGCGATCAGGTTGAGGGATCCTGCTCTTTGCTGCTGCTGACCGAAGAGGGCATTTACGCGGCCCGCGACCGGTTCGGCCGCACGCCGGTGATAGTCGGCCGGGGCGATCAGGGCCATGCCGTTACCATGGAAACCTGTGCGTTGCCGAATCTGGGTTACAGCGCTGTCAGGGAGCTGGGGCCGGATGAGACCGTACTGGTCACCCCTGAGGGAATCGAGCAGAAGAACCCGCCCGGTGACATGATGAGGATCTGCGCATTCCTCTGGATTTACTACGGCTATCCGGCCTCAAGCTATGAGGGTATCAATGTTGAAGCTTCACGCTACCGCTGCGGGGCCGCACTGGCTGATCAGGAGAGCATCGAGGTCGACTGCGTGTCCGGCATACCCGACTCGGGCACGTCGCATGCTATTGGCTATGCCCAGCGCAGTGGATTGAGATACAGCCGCCCGTTCGTGAAGTATACGCCAACCTGGCCACGCAGCTTCATGCCGCAGCAGCAGAATATACGCGACCTTGTCGCCCGGATGAAGCTGATCCCGATCCGCGAGCTTATCGACGGCCGCCGGATTCTTTTTTGCGATGATTCGGTTGTGCGCGGCACGCAGCTTAAGGATACGCTGCGGCGTGTTTTTGAATACGGCGCCCGGGAGATCCACATGCGGCCCGCCTGCCCCCCGCTGGTGTTCGGCTGCAAGTATCTTAATTTTTCCCGTTCACGATCGGAATACGATCTTGCAGCCCGCAGGGCCATCAAGGAAATTGAAGGCGGCAAAGAATGCAGGCTTGGGGACTATGCCGATGATACAACGGACAAATATTGCGCCATGGTCGAGTGTATCGGCAAACACATGGGCGTAACGTCGCTGCGCTATCAGAAACTCGAGGATATGATCAGCGCCATCGGTGTTCCGCGTGACCGCGTGTGCACCTACTGCTGGAACGGGTGCGAGTAGGTTTTGCAGGCTGCCCCAAAACACCCGTCTGCGGCGTTGTGCTCGTCATTCGTCACTGCGGCGTACAGAAAAGTACGCCTCATTCCTCATGACTTCGCACGCCTTGCATCCGGGCATTTTTGAACAGCCTGTATAAACATACTTTTTTAACAACCTGCACATTGATGCTCCGGGCACGCGTTCGCACGTAAACGTTTGTGATGTCAGCCCCCCGCCGACACGTTCAACAGAAACCGCCATGCGGGTACCACGTCTATTGTGCCAGCCCCAAGCTGCATGTGTTCCTCTTCTCCACGGGTCACGATAGTGCCCTGTTTTAATTTCAGTTCAGCCATGGCTTCGGCGAGCGCGGTGGTTTCCCTTTTTCTTGTTTGTGGGTCGGCTATCGACTCGCAGACCTGTACGAGCATAAGAACCCGTTTGTGCCGCCGGATAATAAAATCAACCTCACGACCCGACCTGGTTTTAAAGTAGAAGATATCCGATGTGATCCGGCGCAATGCGGTAAATACCAGGTTTTCCAGCAAATGGCCTGAGTTGATAAGTATGCCGGAACTGATCGACCTCACCAGCGCATGGTCGACGCAATAAATCTTCTTCGGGTTAGTATTGGCCCGTGCCAACGAAGCATCGAAAATACGTACCGTAAACAGAACGTAGGCGTCCTCGAACCATGCGAGATAGTCGGACACGGCAGATTTCGGCGCTTTGTGGCCCAGGGATTTCAGATAGCCGGTCAGATTGTTGACGGAATACAGCGAACCCGTGTTGTCCACCAGCCAGTATGCAAGATCCGTGACCGCCCTGGGATGGGAGATATCGTGACGCTCGACAAGGTCCCGGAAAAGCATGGCATTGAAATATTCTTGATGCGTTTTGATCCGCAACAGCCGGTCGAGTCCGGCGACTTCGGGAAAGCCGCCGGTTTCCCAATAGTCCTCAAAAGCCTTCTGAATGATCAGTCGTTTCCTGGTCGAGCATGGAACGTCACCCTCAATTCCCTTGTAATCAAGAAACTCCCGGAATGAAAACGGGAACATCTCCCAGGAGAGCGCCCGTCCGCGCATCTGGGTTGCAATCTCCCTTGAGAGCATCTGTGCTGATGAGCCGGTGATGTACACCTCACACTTTTCCGTTCGCATCAAACGGTCAACGAACGTCTCCCAACCGGGTACGACCTGAATCTCATCGAAAAAGCAGTAGACCTTCTCGACATTCTTTTTTTCCGGGTAGAGCGAGAAGTAGGCTTCAAGAATGACGCCCAGGCTCTCATGCTGCAGCTTGTGGAGTCGATCATCGAAAAAATTTAGATACAAAATGTTCTGTCGAGAAACGCCGGAGTCCTGAAGTTTTTTCATGAGTTGAAACAGGAAGGTCGATTTGCCGCTGCGTCGCACACCGATGCATACCGTGGTTTTACCCGACACCGGCGCAATATCGAGTCGCCGGGGCACGCCTGTCGACAGATCGATCTCTTGAAAATCGAGGAGTATTTCTTTGAGTATGTCAATCATAGCATAACCTCCGGCTATAAATATTTCCGGTTGATGGTGAAACTGGAAATATTTATAGCCGATTTTAATCACAAATGGCAAGAACTTTTTCCGGGTATCCGGCCTGTTGCTATCCTATCCTGCAACATACAGATTTCAGGCTATCAGCCAAAAATTGCATAATGTATCTGTCCCGGTTACATTTTAGACTGCACGCCACAGAACAAAAATCCTGATCCGACCCCTAACCCTAACTAGAATTCTATCAGCTTCTTCGCGCCACGGCCCGGAGGATGAGCGCAAGCAGCGCCAGGGCCGCCACGACGGGCAGCATGCTGTCATGGCTGTGCTGGGCCCCGGACGCCCATGAGCTGATATCGATTGCAAGCCACCCGTACAGCATGTTGACTGCCATGCCCATCACGAGCGCGCACAGCGCAATCACCGACACATAGACTGCCGCCACCGGTCTGCCCAGCAGGGCGGCAACAACGGTGATTGCGGCAGCATTGGTTGCCGGTCCGGCCAGCAGAAAGACCAGGGCAGCGCCAGGGGACAGGCCTTTCAAGGCCAGGGCGGCCACAATCGGCGTTGACGCTGAAGCGCACACATAGAGCGGAATGCCGGCCGCGAGCATGATCAGCATGGGTATGATGCCACTGCCCAGGTGTTGCTCGATAAAACCGTCCGGGATCAGCCAGGTAATCAGGCCGGCGATTGCGATACCGGCCAGCAGATACGGTCCGATATCACCCAAAAGCTGAGTGAATGCATAGCGGATACCATCCGGTAGCGCACGGCGAAGAGGCATCTTGGGTGAACTGTGCTGTGCAGTGCAGGTCGTGTTGCAGCAGGACCTGCCCAGGGCGCATGCCGGGCCCGGCGGTTTAGCCGGCAGCAGGTTCACGAGCAGGCCCGCGGTTGTTGCGGTGATAAAAGCCGCCAGCGGCCGCACAACCGTCATGACGGGGTCGAGCAGGGCCCAGGTGATGGCGATCGAGTCAACGCCGGTTTCCGGCGTTGATATCAGGAATGCGGTTGTCGGCCCCGGGCCGGCGCCCTGTTTTCTGAGCGAGGCTGCAACCGGCACCACGCCGCAGGAGCACAGCGGCAGGGGCATGCCCAGAAGCGAGGCCTTTATAACGGCCCTGACCGAGTTGCCGCCCAGGTGCCGGGAGACAAATGAGTCCGGGATAATGCCTTTGAGCAGGCCGGCCATCAGCAGTCCGAAAATTACATAAGGCGCTGAGGCGCACAGCACCTGCCAGGCGGCTGAAACAATCTGTGAGGCAGCTTCAATCATGGTGGTTTCCAGCGTATCCTCGCCCTGGAACTACGTTTCGGGCAGTTCGAATAGTATACTTATTAGTATATTAAACACTGCAATTAATGCCGGAATCTTAAAAAAGCTGCTAAAAAGCGAACTAAACAGCAAGGCAAAAAACCATTGTTTTATCTCATGGTTTTTGGTATAAGTCTATCTTACTTTTAAAGGCGGTACAAGGCGCGCTGTTCCCCGCAGCCCTCGCCCGCTTTTTACAAACTGGCAATCAATGCAGTCTGTCGTATGATCTTTTGAACCCATCCGAGGAGGTAGCTATGATTAAGGAGCTAAAGGATATTGTCGGCTCTAAAAATGTCCTTGATGATCAGGATACCCTGGAGCTCTATTCCGTTGACCGCAGCCTTGCTTCTCCAAAGAAGCCGATTGCCGTGGCAAAGCCGAAAAGCACGGCGCAGGTGCAGGAGCTGGTGAAATTCGCCAATAAAACGCTTACCCCGCTGGTGCCGTCAAGCTCGGGCATTCATTTTTACGGGGCCACGCTGCCGGAGCAAGGCGGCGTGATCGTGGATCTCTCCGGGATGAACAAGATCCTTGAGATCGACCCACAGAACCGCAAGGCCAAGATCGAGCCCGGCGTTACCTGGCAGCAGTTGAACGACGCCCTCAAAGAGCATGACCAGATGGCCTTGAATCCCCTGTTCCCGCATCCGAAAGCATCGGCCCTGACAAGCTCGATCGAGCGCGAGCCCATGCTCATCCCCAAATACGAATACGGCGAGCCCGCGCTCACCATGGAAGTCGTGCTGCCCACGGGCGACATGTTCCGGACGGGCTCGGCATCGGATGATCACTGCCAGGGCGCCTACCCGGAAGGCCCGGGCATCGACTTCTGGCGCACCTTCCTCGGCGCGCAGGGCACCATGGGCATTGCCTGCTGGCTGAACGTAAAGACCGAATACCGGCCCAAACACCAGAAATGTTTCTTCGTCGGTTTTGACGACCTCGGTGATGCAGCCGACCCCATCTACAAGCTGCAGCGCCGCCATGTGGGCAATGAGTGTTTTGTGCTGAGCAAGTTCCTGCTGGCGCAGATCATCGCGGCCGATTCCAGGGAATTCTGCAAGCTGATGGCCGACCTGCCCAGCTATATTCTCGTTCAGGTCATCGCGGGCGCGCCGCGCCGGCCGCTTGAGCGCATCGCCTATGAGGAAGATGCGCTCATGGAGATCGCGGCCGACTTCCAGCTCCAGCCCGGCAGGACCGTAGGCGGCGTTGCCGGCCTTGAAAACATGATGATCGACAAGCTGCGCAACCTGCCCGCGGGCGACTACTGGAAGACCCCGTCACAGGACGTGTTCTTTATCACCACCATGGACCGGGCCGCCGGCTATGAAGATATTGCCATGGGCTATGCCGCAACCTACGGACTGAGCCTGAACGAAGTGGGTGTTTACATGCAGCCCCTTGAGCGCGGCCGTGCCTGCCATCTGCAGTTCAGCTTTCCCTGCGATCCGGCGGATGAGGCTGAAAAAGAAGCCATCGGCTCCCTGACGACCGATCTGGCCAAACAGCTCATTGATGAAGGCGCCTTTTTTACCCGGCCCTACGGAACCTGGGCGGACATGGTCTATCGCCGCTCGGCCTCGTATACGGCGATGCTGAAGGAGCTTAAAAAGGTTTATGATCCCAACGGCATCATGAACCCGGGTAAACTTTGCTTTTAATTTAATTTTCAGATAGATGGAGGATTTCATGGCTAAGGAAATGCTGCTTCCCAAAGATCCGCGCTATTTAAAATACCCCCTTGAGGCGCCCTTCGATCAGGAGAAGGCGCGCTGGATCGCTTTCAACTGCTCGCGCTGCTCAGTCTGCAAATGGGTGAATTCCTGGCAGGTAAAAAGCGCCAAGTACGCCCGCATCTGCCCCCAGCACACGAAGTATCTCTATGACTCCCACTCCGGCCAGGGTAAGTGCGATCTGGCCCTTGCCATTATCGACGGCAAAATGAAATGGGGCGATGATCCCGAGATCAAGGACATTTTGTTCCAGTGCACCATGTGCGGCGGCTGCGACGCCATGGATAAAAATATCCGCGACGCCGAGCTTGTGAAGATGTATCGCTGGATGCGCGCCGAATACATCAAGGAGATGGGGCCCCTGCCCGAGCACAAGCCCATGCTTGACAGCCTGAAGCAGTACGACAATGTCTGGCTGCAGCCGCGCATGAAGCGCAACAGCTGGACCAAGGAACTGAAGGATCTGGGCATCAAGGACCTGAACAAGGAGAAGGCCGAGGTGCTGCTGTTTGCCGGGTGCACGTACGGACTTTCCGAAGAGCTGAAGGGCACGGTCGTCAATATCGCCAAAATTCTCAAAAAAGTCGGCGTTGACTTCGGCACTCTCGGCGACAAGGAACTGTGCTGCGGCAGCCCCGCCGAAAAGACGGGCAACCTGGCCGAATACGAACGGCTTGGCACGGCCAATATAAAGAAATTCAATGAAATGGGAGTGAAGATTGTGCTCACCCCCTGCGCAGGCTGCTACGGCACCATGCGCGTTGCCTACGAAGAGCTGCCCGAAAAGATGAACTTTGAAGTGCTGCATGTGACGGAGTATCTCGAACGGCTTACCAATGACAAAAAGATAAAATTTAAAAAAGAGGTTCCCGTTACCGTGACCTGGCATGACCCCTGCCACATGGGCCGTATGGGCCGTCCCTATGTGCCGGGCAAGGACCTGCTGGGCGTGTATGAAGAGCCGCGCAATATCCTCAAATCCATCCCCGGCGTTGAGCTCGTGGAGATGGAGCGCATCAGGGAATACGCCTGGTGCTGCGGCGGCGGCGGCGGCGCGTTTTCCGGTTTCAAGGATTTTGCGCAGTGGACCGCTCGCGAGCGCATCGAAGAGGCCAAGGACACCGGCGCTTCCATGATCGTCACCAGCTGCCCCTGGTGTGAAACCAACCTGCGGGCGGGCGGCATAGGCATGGAAGAAAAGATGGAGATCGTCGATCTGTTCGATCTTATGATGCAAGCACTGTGAGAGGAGGCCAGCTATGACAGCTAAAGCTAAAAACGACGACCGCCACCAGCAGATTCTGAATGCGTTTCAGTCTGCTATCGGCGCAGACAATGTGAGAGATAATCCCGCAACGGTCAATGCCTATTTCGGCGACTTTCTGCCCCCGAAGATCCTGGGCATGTCCATGCCGCCTGAATTCGTGGTGCTGCCCAACGGCACCATGGAAGTTCAGGCAATTATTAAAATCTGCAACCGCTATAAAATCCCCTTTATCCCCGTGGGATCGAACCAGTGGTCGCTGACCGGTTCTCCCAACCGGCCCCATACCGTGATCATCGACTGCAAGCGCATGGGTAAAATCCACGAGATCGATGAGAAGAACATGTACGCCGTGGTCGAGCCCCTGTGCACGCTGGCGCAGATGCAGGCCGAGGCCTACAAGCGCGGTCTCTACATCGGCTCACCTGAGGCGAGCGCCACGGCAAGCTGTATCGGCGGCCATGTATTCCAGGGCATGTGGGGCGTGGGTTACCGCCTGGGCGTTGCCTACCGGAACATCCTGGGCGTTGAATGGGTGCTCCCGAACGGCGAAATCCTGCGCACCGGGTCGTTTTCACAGGACGCGGACAATGGTTTCTGGGGTGAGGGTCCAGGCCCGGACCTGCGCGGCATGCTGCGCGGATATGCCGGCGCCATGGGCGGCGTCGGCATGGTAACGAAGATGGCCGTCAAGCTGCACCCCTATCCGGGCCCGAAGGTATGGCCCGTGGAAGGCATGATCCCCAACCAGACCTCGGTGCTGCCCGAAGATCGTTTCAAGTGGTACATGGTGAAGTACGAGTCGCTGGAGGATGCCGTCAATTTCATGTATGAAGTGGGCCGGGCCGAGATCGCCGGCGTTATCCAGAAATGGCCCACCGTGTATTATATCATGTGGTGGTCCAATTCCTGCGAGCAGTACTGGACCGAGTGGCAGAAGCGCACATTCCAGGACAACGTGAAAAACGCCGTGGGCGTGTGCCTCTGGGGTTTCTCATCGGGCAAGCAGCTTGAGTATGAAAAGCGCGTGCTTGAAGACATCATCAAGGAAACAGGCGGCAAGCCCGTGAAGCAGGAAGTGCAGGACATGTGGGTGCCGCGCCAGGCAAACAACTGGATCCGCGACACGCATGGCTCGCGCATGATGCGCGCCTCGGGCACGTTCCTGGCACTGCGCCTGCAGACCGACACCCTGAAGTACGCGATCGACCATGTGCGTCAGGGCTACGAGTGGGTGGACAAGTTCTCGCCCCCCATTCTCGACAGCGACGGCCCGGACTGGATCGGCGGCTATGACTTCGGTCATTTCGGCTTCGGCGAGACCGATTTTCCGGTCGAGAAGACGCCTGAGGCCATCGGCGATCTCATGGGCAAGCTGTTGGAAATGACCAAGCAGGACGTGCAGAACGGCCTTGAAAACGGCATCGGCCCGTTCCTTGGCGGCGTTTACCATGCGATGGCCGGCCCGGTATTCGGCTATGACCGCCTGCTCAAAGGCATCAAGAAAGCGATCGACCCGAACGTGGTTTCCAACCCGCCGCATAATTTCCCGATCGAAAATTAGCCGGGCGGCATGAAGGATACCTTTACCTTTACAAGGAGACATGATTATGGATTTGAAGGTTGATTCACTGAAATGCACCGGCTGCCGCATCTGCGAGTTTGCCTGCAACTATCATCAGGATGAGACGATCTCATCGATCGGATCGAGCCTGATGTTTTATTTTGAAGAAAAAAAGAACTATTACGGCATGATGGTCAAGCGCGCCAAAACACTGTACCTGGGACGCCCCGAGGGCGAGCAGCTCCTGAAGCCGGGCGAGCAGATCGAAGGCGCGGGCGCAAGCGCCAAGCCGATCCTTCTGCGGGTCGCCTGTGACTGCTGCGCAGACGAGGATGACGGGCCGTTGTGTGTGCGGGCCTGTCCGTATGGTGTTTTGAGCCTGGAGGGTTAATGCTATGGAACTGATGAACAATTACAAAGAGACGATCCTGATTGTTGACCTTGATGCAAAACAGTGCGATACCGAATCGCTGAGCGAAGATATGGTGGCCGCTGGTCTGGGCGGCGCCGGCATCACCACGGCCCTGTATGAGCAGTACAAGGACCGCGACCCGCTCATTATCGGCACCGGGTTTTTCACCGGCACGTTCATGCCCGGCGGCTGCGCCGGCGTGGTGAGCGCCAAAAGCCCCGTGACCGGCAAGCTGTGCCATGTGCCGTTCGGAGGCTATGCGGCCGTGGAGCTGAAGCTGACCGGCTTTGATTTCGTGGTGGTGCTGGGCTCATCCGACAGCCCGGTGAGGCTGTGGCTGCACGACGGTCTCTCAGACCTTGACGATGCCGCTGATATCTGGGGCAAGGACGTCTGGGATTCGGTCGATAAGATCCGCGAGGCCTACGGCGATGAGATGATCCAGCTGCTCGTGATCGGTCCGGCCGCTGAAGCACAGTCAAAGGCCAGCCAGTTCTCGGTCAACTACTGGGGCAGCTTTGACAAGTCAGCTCTCGGTGCGGTGTTTGGCGCCAAGAAGCTGAAAGCGATCGCTCTGCGCGGGCTTGATTCGCTCGATGTTGCCGAAGGCTTTTTCGGCGCATGCGTCGATTTGAAAAACGCTATCTGCGCCGGGGCCATTTCCGGAAAGTACGGACTGAAGGACATCGCGAAGGACATCGGCATCGATGCCGGCGCGATTGAAAAGCTGGCGAGCATGACGCATCGCAACAATGCCGCTTACAACTGTCCCTACGCAGCCGCCGCGTTCGTGAAATATAACGAGGCACCGACCGCTGTGGATATGAAGGGCCATCCGGCCCCCGGCTGCCTGATCACCGACATTCAGGGCTTTGCCGCGCTGCACGGTGCCGGGCTTGACGCAGGTCAGGCCATGGAGCAGTGCTTCCGTCAGGGCATTGAGCCTGAGGCCGCTGCAAAGGCTGGAAAGACAGACGGCGTGAGCGCTGACGCTGGAAAGGCCGGCGCGTTTTCAACCGCTGTGCCGGTTTCGATCTTCGGCAGCGGCCAGGGCGATGCCGGATGGCAGAAACGCCAGGCGCTCGCGGCTGTTCTGGGAATCGATCCCATGCTGATGGTGATGGCGCCTGAGATTACAGAGGCAAAGATTGTTGAGCTTGTGCAGATGTCGGCCGAGTGGGATGATTTCAGCGCTGAAGAGCTTGACCGGATCGCATCCGCTGTGATCGCAAAAAGTGCTTGAATAAAGGCCCTATAACTGTTAGTTTTTTGAAATATGATTTTCACCTGCGTGCGCACTGACGTCTGCACGGCGGGTCAGGAGAGGAAATGACATATCCAAAAATCGACAAGAAGGTCTATGAGCGCACCCTTGAGGACTATCGCGAGATGGCCTGGGGAGATGCGCGCTGCAACTGGTGCATGAACCAGTGGGGCTGGAATGTTAAAAGCTCGAAGTATAACGAGATCTGCCCAGAATTCCGGCACAACCGTTTTTTCTCCCACAGCGCGATGGGAAAATTTCATATCATCCGCGCCCTGCTCGAGGGCGATTTCGAGGTTGAGGATTCCGAGAAAATGCTCGAAATCTGCTATACCTGCACCTCGTGCGGCGCCTGTGAGATGAACTGTCTGCGCCTCAATGAAAAAGAGCCGCTCAAGGCGGCCGAGGCCCTGAAGACCCGGCTGATCGAGATGGGGATCGGGCCGCTGCCCCAGCACCAGGAGCTGCTCAAGAGTATTAAGAACTATGACAACCCCTGGCTGCAGCCGCGCACCAAACGCGCTGACTGGGCCAAGGGTCTTCCCGTTAAGGATGCCTCTAAAGAAAAGTGCGATTATCTGTTTTTCGTCGGCTGCACACCGGCCTTTGACCCGCTGCTGCAGCATGAAATCATCAATGTCGTTAAGGTGCTTGACAAGGCCGGCATCAGCGTAGGCATTTTCGGCGAAAAGGAAATCTGCTGCGGCAGCCCGGCAATCCGCATCGGCGACCGCGCGGCGTTTTTCGACCTGGTCAAGCGCAACATGGACATGTTCAAGAAGGCCGGCGTGAAGAAGATCATCACGCACTGCGCCGGCTGCCACCATGTGCTCAAATACGATTTCCCGCAGGTCCCCGGCATTGAAACCGACGGGATCGAAATCGTGCATGTTTCGCAGGTGCTGGCAAAGCTCGTTGCCGACGGAACCATCAAATTCACCCGCGAAGTACCTATGACCGTTACCTGGCATGATCCCTGCCACATCGGACGTCACTGCGGCATCTACGAAGAGCCGCGCGATATCCTGAAAGCCATTCCGGGCCTGCGCCTGGTGGAGATGGAGCGCATCAAGGACCAGGGCTGGTGCTGCGGCGCCGGCGCCGGGGTGCGCATCGCCTATCCCGAGCATGCCTTCAGGATCGCTGAGGAGCGTATCGAAGAGGCCAAGGCGACCGGGGCCGACGCGATCGCGACCTGCTGTCCGTACTGTGAGCAGAACCTTAACGATCCCCTGCAGCGCAATCAGGAAAAAATGAAGCTCTATGATCTGACCGACCTGATGCTCATGGCGATGGACGGATAGCAGCAAGCACGTGCGTTACTTTGTCAGTGAGAACAATTGCAGCGTAAACCTTTGAGAGAGGAGAGCACCATGGCAGAATTACAGTGGGAAGCCAACAGCAAGCAGATGTATGATAAACTGATTGAATCTTCACCGAAGCCGTTTCGCGCCATGACACAGAAAAAACTGACTGAGGCCATCGTAGCCAAGGTCGGCGACGGCGGTATGGTAACCGAGGATGTCGTCGTTGCGTGCACCAAGGAAGTTACGCCCAAGCCCTTCGTCGGCATGGCTCTCAAGCATATCGAGCCCCTGATGAGCAACAAGGCCTGACGACAGCGCAGATGATGTTTGATTTTCAGGCGGGTGCATACTATGTGCGCCCGCTTTTTTATTCGACATTAGCGGACATGCACCGTAAAGGAGAATAACCATGCAGTGGGAATTCAGCCCCGATCAGGTGGCCTCAGGCGAGGTCGGCTACAGCCTGGAGGAATTCAGAAAAGACTACTACGCGGAGATCAAAGCCAATTTCCCGGAATTCGACGGTCCGGAAACAGACCGCATGTTCAGTGTCGCCTATGATGTCTGCTACTGCGCGGCAACCAACCGGGATCTGGGTGATCTGGTTGAGCACCTGCGCACAAAAGGGATATCTTCCGATGTGGCGTACCTTGAGCTTATCCGCGCATCGAATCTTGACAATATCGTGATGCTCAAAGCGATCTTCGCCGCAACCGTGGCAGGGTATTTGAAGGAAGGCGTTTCCTCCCGCGAAGCGGTGCAGAAACTTGATGCGTATCACAAAAGCGCAATTTCAGATTTTTAGAGCATTTTTCTACATACTCTAGCCTTAAAAACAGCGTCCGTTCGCCCTGAGCCTGTCGAAGGGCCGAACGGACAACTTATCGCACGGCACTACCCGTGCATGGTTCGACAGGCTCACCACAAACGGGCTTACATTTCCTCTTCGTAAGGGTTAGAGTACAAAGAAGAATGCTTTAATTAACACTTTTTTTGCGTTTTTAAAATATGGTAGTATGCTAGAGTGTCTAGCAGGCTGTTGAAAAAGGTCTCTTTGAACAGCCGGTCAGGAGTATCTTTTATACAGGGCGCTGCCGGGTATATGGAAAGAACGCACGGATGAATGTCCAGACCTCACGCATGCACGGCCTGTCGGCAGCCAACCGGTTGCCGGCCTTTCCCGGGAGAGCCGTGCGTGGCTGCGCCGTACTGCTGAGCGTGCTGTGTTTTGTTTCGGTTATGCGCGTTGCTCCGGCATGCGCGGATGAATACGCTATCATCATCGAAAAGAATCTTTTTCATGATCAGCGCCAGAAATGGGAGATGGAGAAGTCCCCGTCAAAGGGCGCCGCTGCACAGGCCGGTTCAGCAGAAGCGAAGAATATCGAGCAGATTAACCTGTTTGGAACGGTTATCAGGGATTCGCACTCATATGCGGTCATGCGCGTAACCCAGCCGCCGGCGCCGCGGGCCGTGCAGCGCGGGCGCCCCCCCAGGGGAACTCAGCCCGCCGAACAGAGCCAGGAAGGTAAGCGCCCGTATGCTGTGGGGGATTTTATCAGCGGCTTCCGGCTGGTTGAGATCAGGCCCGGCAGCGTGCTGCTGCAGGATCCCGCTGATAATAATCGTTATGAAGTTTTTATGAATCAGGGCGAGACGGAGCGCAGTGCGGTCAGAACCGAGATTGTTGAGGACAAGCCGCAGCCTGCCCCGACTCCGGCGGCTCCCGCCAGTGCCCGCCGCCCCGCGTCCCGCCCGCAACCAGCCCCGGAGGAGTCGCCGAATCCGGCCCAGGCAGCTGATTTCATGCGCCAGCGGTTTCAAAGTAATATGCAGATGCTGCGTGATGATCCAAATGATACGGCCCTGCAGCAGGCTGAGCGTGACTGGGAAAAGCTGCAGCCGATGATGCCCGCTCTGGAAGAATCGGGCCGTGAAGATCTTATGCGCCTGCGTGAGGAATTTGAAAAGATGCGGCAGCGATAGCTCAGTGCCGCAGATCGCGTTCGTTTTCCGTGTATCAGGGGATGCTGCATGAAGAAAAGGGCGCTGACGATTTCACCGAAACTCAGCCTTTTTAAGCGTACGGTTACCGATCCGCGACGCATATACCACGTGGGGCGTAATGATCCATGCCCGTGCGGCAGTTTTAAAAAATATAAGGACTGCCATGCGGATGCCGGTGAAGCGTATCTCAAAAAACTTGAACGTCAAAGAATGCAGGATGAGCTGCGTGCCCGGGGCGTACCCCTGTGGAAACGCTGGCTGATGATGAGATAAAACCACAACTGTCCAACACAAAGGACTGGATTAGAGTGGCAGGCCCGTCGGCCGGGGGTGCTCCGGCCGGCGGGCCTGCGCATAGTATTTTTCGACACTGCCGGGATAAAAAGAGGGACTTGTTTTTTTTGGAAAAGAGTGTATTCTTACATCCTTGGCCGACAGTATTTCGGCAGGCCGGCTGATTTGACATAAGTAAAAAATTGCCTGTCCGGGGCATTGGTTTTTTGTCAAAAAGTCACAGAATGTCACCGGGTCAGGCCGGAAGCAGCGGATAAAAACAAAGTTTTTTTAATACATTGAGGGTGGTTGGGTCTTTTAGTCTGAATGGCATGCGTGTTGCATTATACGGGTGCAGAGCGCACGGGCAGTTCGTGCGGTGATGATAACCATCAGAACCTGGCAACATCCGGCAACCGGTTCCGGGTACCCCAAAAAGCAAAGCCCCGACAACCCCTCAGTATTACCCTTATAGTAAACGGAACCGGTTGCCTTCCCCCCACCCTTTGCGTGTGAGAAACGGCGGTTCGTGGTAACGGAACCGCCGCCGGGCACCGGGAAGCATGCATCAGTGCAGGGGAGCGTGCTGATATCGGTTTACAGCACTTTTGGGCTCTATGATCGATTAAGGATCGCTGCCGGTTGCACAGGGTGCCGCGGCGCGTGCTCACATACAGATAGTTTCGGCAGAAGATGCAGGTATTACACACATAGTGCACCAGATGCAAGGGAGGACACATGAACAGTATTGTATGTTTGAAACAGGTTCCTGACACAGAAGCACAGATTCTTGCGACTCCGGACGGTTCGGATGTCAAGCTGGACGGCGTTAAGTTCATTATCAGCCCGTATGATGAGTACGGAATTGAAGAGGCGCTGCTCCAGAAAGAAAAAGCCGGCGGCGGTGAGGTGACCCTGGTAAGCATGGGTCCGGCCCGGGCGGTCGAAGCGATCCGCACCGGTCTGGCCATGGGCGCTGACAAGGCCGTGCATCTTGACGATGAAGCCTTTAACGGCAGTGATGCCCAGGCCGCGGCCAAAGCGCTTGCCGCGCAGATCAAGGGTATGCAGTATGACATCATTTACTGCGGCCGTCAGGCCATTGATGACGACCAGAGCCAGGTCGGCCCCGCGCTGGCGGAACTGCTGGGCCTGCCGCACACCAGCCTTGTAACGAAGGTGGAAGTGGCTGCCGACAAAAAGAGCGTGAAGGTAAACCGGCAGATCGTGGGCGGCGAGGAAATCCTTGAAATTCCCCTGCCGTGTGTGCTGACCTGTCAGAAAGGTCTCAATGAGCCCCGCTATGCCTCTTTGCCCGGTATCATGAAGGCCAAGAAAAAACCCCTGCAGCCGGTAAAGGCCGCTGAGATCGGTATCGACGCCGGTACGGTCGGCGCAGCCGGTTCCGGAACCCGGGTTGTGAAATTTACCGCGCCTCCGACGCGCACGTCCGCAAAAATAATCAGCGGCGAGTCCCCGGAAGAAAAGGCCGCCAACCTTGCCAAGGCCCTGCGCGAGGAAGCCAAGGCTATTTAGGTATCGGCGTATATGTGAACGAACGGACACCATTCATGATATAAGGAGATCATTCTCATGGGTAAAGGAATTTTTGTTGTTACAGTCCCGGACCAGGGAACCATTCGCAAGGTTGCCTTTGAAATATTGAGCGAAGCCCGCAAAATTGCCACGGCCAAGTCAGAACCTCTGTGCGCGGTGATCATCGGCAAGGGCGTTGCCGCCCTGGCCGGAAAGTTCGCGCCGTACGGTGCCGACAAGGTGTATGTGGTTGAAAATGATTTGCTCGAGAATTACACCGCTGACGGCTATGCCAAGGCTCTGGCCGACCTGATTACCAGGGAACAGCCCTCAATAGTGCTGGCCGGGGCAACCGTGGTCGGCAAGGACCTGATGCCGAAAGTTGCCGCGCGCATCAATGCCGGCATGGCTGCTGACTGCACCGCCATCGGACTTGACGGTGATGCTTTCACTGTTAAACGCTATATGTATTCCGGCAAGATGATCGCGGATGTGAAGTTTCAGGCCGACAAGGTTGCCATTGCTACGATCCGTCCCAACGTGCTGATCGCTGCTGCACCTGACGCTTCAAAAAGTGCTGAGGTCGTCAATGTGGCTGCAGAGGTATCCGCAGCTGACATCCGCGTGAAAGTCCTGGAAGTTGTCAAGGGCGATGCGGGCAAGGTCGACCTGACCGAAGCAGAGGTTATCGTCTCCGGCGGTCGCGGCATGAAGGATGCGAGCGGTTACGGCATTCTGGAAGACCTGGCCAAAGTGCTGGGCGCGACCGTGGGTGCTTCGCGCGCCGCGGTTGACGCGGGCTGGCGCCCGGTTTCCGATCAGGTCGGTCAGACCGGCAAGGTCGTTTCCGCAAATCTTTACATCGCCTGCGGTATTTCCGGCGCGATTCAGCATTATGCCGGCATGGGTACCTCCAAGGTTATCGTGGCGATCAACAAGGATGGGGAAGCCCCCATTCTGTCAAAGTGCGATTACGCCGTGATTGACGATCTGTTCAAGGTTGTCCCGCCGCTGACCGAGGAAATCAGAAAGCTCAAAGCCGACTGATAGTCACGGCCCGCAGTTCAAACGTTTTCCGCAAGCCCGGAGTTCTTCTCCGGGCTTTTTTTGTGCCTGCAGCTGAAATAAATTCCCTCCTTTTGCGACTATTACAGTTGGGTGTCTCTCAAGTCAAGGCTATCGTCAAAGGGTATAGCAAGCCCTGTGCTTATTTTTTTAACAGGAAATGAACTGACACCCCGCCAAACATCCCCTTGACAGGGGAGGCTTTTTTAATAACCCCCCCTTCACTGCGCTCAGGACAGGCGCTTGGCAGGGAGGGACTTTATAGTTGATTAAAAGCGGAGGAGCGTATGGGACGCAGTAAAGGTTTCACGCTTGTGGAACTTATGGTGGTGGTCGCGCTTATCGGTATTCTGGCGTCCGTGGCAGCGTTAAACGCTTTTGCAATCATGCCGCGCTATCAGCTGCGCGCGGCCGCGAGCGAATTTGCCGGTAATCTGCGCCGCGCCCGCATGGATGCGATACGCTCATTCAGCAACGTGCGGGTTGTGTTTGATCAGGACGGCAACACCTACAGCATCGGCAGCCGGACAGTTCCGAACCGGGGCACGCTTACAAGCCATTATGGCGGCGGGGTGTGTTTCGGATTCGGCCGGGCAACCACAAGCGCATCAGCCGGATCCTCCCGGCTCCCCGCATCGCCCATTACCTTTCAGGGCAAACCCCGGAGCGTGACGTTCAACCAGCGCGGTCTGAGCAATGCCGGCACGGTGTATTTCGCCAATCGGTGCGGGGATTGTTGCGCCGTGGTGGTCAGCACCTCGGGGCGGATTCGCATGCGTACCTGGAACGGCACCAGGTGGCGATAGCGCTGAGCATCCGGAGGTGTCCTTGACAGAGCACGGCGCATACACTATACTTTTGGCAGTCCGCAGGACATCTGCGGTAATCATCTGCCGGCGGAGATGCCATGATACGAAAGACCACAGTGTTGATGTGCCTGGTTGCGCTGCTCACCAGCGGTTGCCTGTATACTAATGTCCAGCGCCCCCTGGATAAAGATCTCCAGAACACTGATCTGGGCAGCAAGGAGGGCAGATCTTCCAACCGGTCGGTTCTGTGGCTTTTTGCCTGGGGAGATGCCGGTACTAAAGCCGCCGCTGAGAACGGTGATATCACCGTTATTAATCATGCCGATCAGGAGTTTATGGTAGTACTCTTCGGCCTTTATTCTCGTTATACGATGGTGGTGTATGGCGATTAGAGCCGTATTGCTCTGTCTGGCTGCCATTATGATTATGGGCTGTTCCGTCAGGGACCGTGTTCGGGGCGAAAATCGGGGCTCCGCCCGGGGCATTATTTATAGCAGTTCGATCGAACCCTATTCCCAAGATTTTCACAATACGCCCGTTGGCACGAAATCCTTGGTTGTCAACTCGCATATGCTCCAGGTGAGAGTTTCCGGTGAGTGGGATACAGATGAAATCATGCGTCTTGCCCGAGAGGAAGGCATAACCGATCTGCACCATATCGACATTAAGACGCTCAGTGTTTTGCTGGGCCTATACCGACGCCAGACCCTGATAGTGTACGGAGATTAACGGGCTGCTGAAAATCCGCCCAGTGTTCAGCTTGTGTTTCGGCTGCGCAGCCTGACAGGCGCACGGCACAGCTGTAAGTCGTGATCACCACGGCTGACACCCCCTGTTGTTTTTATTGGACTATCGCATTTTACTTTTTCCTGTAATCCTTCCAAAGAGAAAATGAAAATCCGTTCGTGGTGAGCCTGTCGAACCATGAACGGGTCTGACGTGAGACAGTTTGTCCACCTGGCCCTTCGACAGGCTCAGGGCGAATGGATGATGTTCTATAATATTGCGAAAAATGCCCATCCGTTAAAATCAAAGGTCATGCTCTGTTACAGGCAGTATATGATCAGTCCTGCCACCCCCACAGCGATGGTGTAGTAGCCGAACAGATCGAGCCTTACCCTTTTTACAATATAAAAGAGTACCTTCATCGCCCCGAGGGACACTGCTATGGTGACGGCCATGGCAATGGCCAGCGGAAGGTACAGCTCCGCGGGGAAAGAACCCTGGGCCGCCTTAATGCCCTCCACAAGGCCCGCCCCTGCGATGACCGGTATGGCCATGAGAAAGGAAAACCGCGCGGCCTGGACCGGCTCCATGCCGCTGAGCAGCCCGCCCGCGATGGTCATGCCCGATCTTGATATGCCCGGCAGAATGGCAAAGGCCTGAAAAAATCCCACGATCACTGATCTGGTCAGCCCCAGCTCAGCTATCTGCCGGTTGTGTATGGATATTTTTTTAGTCGCTATCAGGATGAAGCCGTTCAGTATGAGGCAGATGAAAGCGTACAGCGACGTGGAAAAAATGCCCTCGAAGAAATCGTTGAAGAGAACGCCGATGATGCCGGCCGGCAGCGACGCCGCGATGATATTGAAGGCCGTTTTCATGGCAGGGCTGCCAGCGTTTTTTTGCACAACACTGATGGTAATGCCCTTTACCAGGGAAACTATGTCCTTCCAGAGGAATATGACAACGCCTGCCAGGGTTGCCACATGCAGGGCCACGTTGATGAAAAGAAGGCTGCCTTCGCCCAGGCTTTCAAGCGATGCCTTGATAAAGGGGATGTTCTCCAGGATGACCAGGTGGCCTGATGACGATATGGGAAGAAATTCTGCTATGCCCTGAACTATGCCCAGCGCAAGCAGGATGAAAAAGAGAGCGTCCATGATGATATGAGTACCTTGTATAGTTCGTTGGGTTTGTGTTGTGTGAGCGAGCAGCGCAGGAAATGCGTTTTGACCTGCACAGACTATAAAGCAGGGCCGATTATGTGTCAAGGCAAATGCGGGTTCAAAAGTTTGCAGTGGTGTCCGGCACGGCACGCAATAAAAGCATGTGATTAAAAATATTGCGGTGCGGTGTCCGGTTTGCTATGTGGTTGTGGTGCAGGCATTCTATCTAAGGGTTGCCGCCGCCAGCGAGGTTTGTAAGACTTTCTTCTTTCACAGGCAACGCATACCGGATAATGACGCCGATGCTGCTTATCCATCCTCCTGTCACCCGTCCCTGCGAGCCGCCTGCCGGCATCGCGCGCCTGAAGGCCGCACTTGCCATGCGTGGTATCAGGGCGACTGTGCTTGATGCCAACCTTGAGGGCTTGCTGTACATGCTGCAGGCACCGGCACGCTCCGATGATACCTGGACGCGCCGTGCCGGGGGGGCAGTCGATCGCCATCTGGCTGATATGCGCAGCGGCCGGGCACACAGGAACCACTCAACCTACAGCCGCGTTGTGGGTGATTTGAACCGTCTGCTCGAAGTCTTCAGCGCACCGCTCGAAACGAAGGTTTCGTTTGGCGACTATAGCGCGCATGATCTGGAGCCCGTGCGCAGCGCGGATCTGATACGCTCGGCAGAGCACCCTGAGAAGAATCCCTTTTTCGGCTATTACTGCGCGCGGCTGCCGCAACTGCTTGCAGAACAGTCCCCGGCATGGATCGGTATTTCAGTTAATTATCTCAGTCAGGCCCTGTGCGCATTCGCGCTTATCGGCTATCTGAAACAGCTGGCGCCGGGTCTGCGTATCGTGCTCGGAGGCGGGTTGATCTCCTCCTGGCTGCGCCGCCCGGGCGTGCGGCTCAGCTTTGAGGGGCTGGTAGACGTTCTGGTTGAGGGCCCCGGCGAGGAAGAGCTGTGCCGGCTCGCGGGCGCCGGCCATGTCCCCCGGATCGCGGAACTTATGCCGGAGTATGAATCAGCGGATCTTGACCGGTATCTCGCGCCGGGCAGGATTATTCCCTACAGCGCTTCGCAGGGGTGTTACTGGCAGCAGTGCGCGTTCTGCCCTGAACGAGCTGAAGGCAATCCGTATCGTCCGCTGCCGGCTGCAACAGCGGCGCAGCATCTGCAGCAGCTGTCGCTCAAATACAGCCCCGCTCTGCTGCATCTGCTCGACAACGCAATCAGCCCGGCCCTGCTCGCGCAGCTTGTCCGAACACCGCCTGGTGCGCCATGGTACGGCTTTGTCAGGGTGTCGCGCGAGCTGCAGGATCCGGATTTCTGCCGTGCGCTGCGCGCATCAGGCTGCGTCATGCTGCAGCTGGGGCTTGAGTCCGGCAGCGACCGGGTGCTGGAACATATGGGCAAAGGTATAACCGTGCAGGAATCAGCGCGCGTGCTGCGCTGCCTGCACGAAGCCGGGATTGCAACCTATGTGTACCTGCTGTTCGGCACACCGTGGGAGACGGAGCGCGAGGCGCAGATGACGCTTGATTTCACCGCATCGCATGCAAACACTATCGATTTTCTCAATGTCGCAATTTTCAACATGCCGGCAGCCCCTGAACAGAATGCGGCTCATGCGTTGCGGTCGTTTTCCGATGCTGATCTGTCCCTGTACATCGATTTTGTGCACCCCGAGGGCTGGGACAGAAAGAGCGTGCGCCGTTTTCTCGATCAGCGGTTTAAGCGCACCGGCGCGATTGCTTCGATCATCAGGAGCAAGCCCCCGCTGTTCGGCTCGAATCATGCGCCGTTTCTGGCAGGGAAGATGAAGGCTGATATGGTGTGAGCACTGATGCTTTGGGACCGGGGGGACTGCAGGGGTGGCCTGTTATGGCCACCCCGACGTTTTACGTGCGGGTGTTTATTAGTTGTCCATGCTTTTGGCGCGTTCAAGGTCTTCGCGCAGGGTGCGTGCGGCAGTCCAGAAGAAATATGCTCCTGCAACGGTAAGCATTGCGACCGCAAGCAGTGCATAGCGCAGTGAGTTCTCGCCGTACGTCGGCCGCAGCAGGTCGCTCAGAATACCGACCGCCTGCGGGCCAAGCCCCAGTCCGATGATATTGGTTACAAACAGCAGCACCGCCGCGGCGGTCGCGCGCATGTAGCTTGGAACCAGACCCTGTGTGGTTGAAAAAATCGGGCCAAGGAATGAATTCATCAGAAATGTCGGCAGTACCATGAAACAGACCGCGACAATCGGGTTGGGCACCAGGAAAACCCCGATATAGAACGGGGTTGCCAGAAATGTGGCCCACATGGGCAGCCACAGCAGCCAGCGCTTGTCGCGCGCCGCGAACTTATCAGCTGCATATCCGCCCAGCAGGGTTCCCAGTCCGCCGGAAATACCGGCCATCAGTGCCAGGTAGGAGCCGACCTGCGTGGTTGTCAGTCCGTGGCAGCGCATAAAAAAGGCCGGATACCATTGCACAAGGCCGTAGCCTACAAACATCTGGATGGCTGTGGCCAGGGCCATAAAACGGAACGAGCGTTGCGCCCACAGCATTTTAAAAACATCCTTAACCGGCGGGTCAGCGGCTTTTGTTTTCGGTTTTTCCCTGCGGGGCTCTCGAATGGTCAGCCAGATGATAATTGCCAGCACCACACCGGGAAGGCCGAGCAGCATGAATGTTGCGCGCCAGCCGTAGGCGTCATTGAACAGCCCGGCCACAAACAGGCCGACCATCATGCCCAGCGGCCCGCCCAGCGAAAAAATGCCGAGCGCGGTTGCGCGTTGATTTTCACTGAAATAATCGGCGAGCAGGGAATGCGAAGGCGGGGTTCCGCCGGCCTCACCAACCGCCACGCCGATGCGGGCCAGGAGCAGATGCCAGAAGTTCTGCGCCAAACCGCACAGGGCGGTCATCACGCTCCAGGCGGCCAGGCTTATGGAAACGACCGCTTTGCGAGAGGTCCTGTCGGCAATACGCGCAATCGGGATGCCCAGGGTTGCGTAAAAAATTGCAAAAGCGATACCGGAGAGAAATCCCAGGTGCGTGTCGGTTAATCCCAGGTCCTGGCGAACCGGCTCCATCAGGATCGCAAGAATCTGACGGTCAAGCACATTGACGCCGAATACAAACATCAAAATACCAAGCACGTAATAGCGGTAACCGCTTTGCTGCTGGGGCGCTCCTTCAGCCTTGCTCACGGCGTTACTGGCAGTCTCAGGGACATCGGGCGTGTGATCATGGGAACTCATTCGGGGTGGTCCTTCCTGTATCAAACAGTTGTCGAGTTCGGTGGCAGTCCTGCACATCGTGAAACCATGCGGGGTACGTGCTGCCGCAGATTTTTACAATCATTAATTGCCTAACCACTCAGTGAATGCTGGGAATGCCATGAGTGAATGAAACTATTGACGATGCCGTGCGTTTCTGCAAAACCTCCGGGGACGGCATAGGGGAGGAGCGTTTGAGCAGTATCCCGCAGTATGGACTCAGCGGGTGTATTTTCCTGCGGCGGTTAATGAAGTACGCAATTTGAATTATTTGACATTCCCTTAAGCGTCAGAATTATAAGTAAATATCGATAGGAAGTCAATTAAAACCGAACGCGGTCATATTTCAGGCTTCAGCGGACTGGCAGGCCTGCCCAATGTATATCAGGTCGGATCAGATGATGGCAGCACAGGAAAAAAGCGCACCGCGGCGCGAAAGCACAAAACGATGCACAGGATCAGTCCGAGGGTGAGGGCGAACTCGGCCAGAGCGGGTACGTAGGATGCCTGAGCGTACTGAGGGTTGACGGCCAGAAAAAAAACTGCGCAGCGGTTGAGCGCAATTCCCGCGATATACATGCCGGAAGCAATTGCAAGCGCGCGTCCGTTCGAGCGCACATCGCGCGACATGAACAAACAGCACGGCACCACGCTCAGCAGGCCGAATTCAATCCAAAACACAAGCGCTGCCGCTGATGGCTCAAATAGAAACACCCATGTGCCGCGCACCAGTATGTCAGCTGCTCTGCACACACAGTACAGGCCGATCAGCCAGGGGCAGAACCGGGCCAACGGGGTCAGTATATACATTTTGGGGTTGCGGCTGAAGGTGCGGCTGGAGAGCAAAGACTCCACGATGATCATCGGGAATCCGACAGCAATCGCCGAGGTCAAAAACAGCAGCGGCAGCACAGGCGACCAGTACAGCGGATGCAGCTTGTAGGGCGCGATCATCATCAAAGAGCCCAGCGATGACTGGTGCAGGCAGGAGAGCACCACGCCTGCGATGATCAGGACCGGCATCAAGCGGCTGAGCGCATATGCGGCCACGCGCAGGCCCAGGTCAAGCGTGCTGTTCAGGCGCACACGCCCGATAAATCCCTCGAGCACGACCGGCGCAAATTCAAGGAACAGCACGCCCAGGTACAGCATCACGCAGATTGCAACTTCGAACAGCACAGAATTGCCCTGCCACATGGAAGGCAGCATCGGGTGCCAGATCGCATGCCAGCGCCCCAGGTCGAACATAAGTCCGATTGCCACAAAGGTGTAGCCCAGCAGGGCGGTCAGCAGGGCCGGGCGAATAATCGCCTTGAAGTGCGCGCGGTTGAAAATATACACCAGTGCCGCGCTGGTAAAACCACCGGCCGCCAGGGCCACGCCGGTTGCAACATCAAGCCCGATCCACAGGCCCAGCGGATACTGATCGCTCAGGTTGGTCGCGGCCCCGAGCCCGGCAACCATGCGCCAGGCGCCGAACCCGAGCCCGATCAGCATCAGCGCGGCCATCAGCCGCGTGCCGGGTGTGAAGAAGGGTTGTGCGTTTTCGGGCGCGTGCTTCATTGTTGTAATGTTGTTTTTAATTATTTACCTTATTGGTTCGCAGTCGTTATTTTAACCGAAGCACCGAATCTCTGTAGGGGCAACCCCCTGTGGTTGCCCTTTTTGTTGCAGTGCAAGCCCGCATGCCGGGTGGTGTGGGGGCTGGGGGAGCAAAACCCCCGGCTACCCGATTAGAATTTTTATTTGAGCAGATGTATCGGTAGATGTTTTGCGTAATGTTGGAAGTCCTTGTCGAGAGTGAAAATGCTGAGATGTTCCGTGTGTGCAACTGCGCAAATAAGGAAATCAATCGTCGACCCCTGGATACCTTTTGAACGACAGACATTGCAAAATTCAGCGGCTTTTTCAAAATGGATGCTTTTAAGTTGAATTTCTTCAAATGCGGACAGAATGTCTTTAAGCTTTTCAAACTGATTGGAGCGGGAAATGCCGGAAAGCAGCTCTTGTTTTACAGGTCCGATGAGCACAGCCCGGCCGTCATGGATCAGGTCGGAAAGCTTTTTTATTTGTTCTTTGTCCGGATTTTTGTGACGCAACGCGTGCGACCAGACGCAGGTGTCTACCAGGACTTTCATCGTTTTCTGGCCGCCTTGTAGTCATACTTTTCGTCAAAATCGACCGTGCCGAACATGTCGATGACTTCAGCTTGTTTTTTATGGGCAATATATTCCCGCAGAGCAGTATTTACTGCTTCTTTCTTGGTTTTGTGGTGGCCGACCTTTAATGCCTGCAAAATGAGCTTATCGTCTATTGCCAGATTTGTAGCCATAGTAACCTCCTATTTTTACACAAAATATAACACATAATATTGTGTGAATCAACGCGCGAGACCTTTATTTATTGTGCGTCTTTTCCATTCTCTGCGTCTAAGCGCCTTTGCGCGAGGTATTATCCTGCATTGCAACAATTGTTTTCTCCCGCAGAGGCGCAGAGCCGCAGGGGACCTTGAGCAAGCGGGCAGGCGCAGGGGGAAGCATCAGCCCCCCCCCCTCGACTCTCCGATTCGAAGTTCTTCAGATTTTTTCCCGCCAACGCTTCGGGTCCCGTTTTGCATGGAAGACTGACAGGATGACAATGCGTTCTTGATCTTCGACGAAGAAGACTTCATAGGGGAAGCGACGCGTGAGTGCACGACGGACGATTTTGTGTATTTGGGGGAACTGCTGGGGGGAACGGAGGATGGCATTGAAAACGGCGTCCACGCACAGAAGGAACTCGGAGCCAAGACCTGGAACGCGGTTTTCATACCAGTCGAAAGCCTCCGCCATCTCAGCTTCCGCTTCAGGGCGGACGATAAAACGTCGGCTCATCGGCCGCCCCTGATCCGTTCCCGCACCACCGCCCAGGGGGCTCCCTCGCCCGGATTCCGGTGGTATGCATCCAGGCGGCGGTCAAGCTCTGCTTTTTGCTCGTCGGACAGCCTGATCTCGTCCGGGCACTCTGCGATTGTGTCCCAGATGTCTTCAACAAGCTGGATGCGCTCGGGGATGCTCAGGCTCAGTACGTCTGCTTTGACTAATGTGCTCATGATATCAATAACCTATCACGGATTGTATCGGTTTTCAATCGCCCGCTGCGAATGACAAACTTTACGGGCATGCGTCTTTTTGCGTGTCCGAAGCAGCAGATTGTGTGCGCCCTGCATGGGCGTTAATGTATGGCGTGCAAACCCCCTCTAAAGAAATCCGGTAAATGTTTGAGTACAGCATTAGCAGAAGTACCAGCCGAAGACAAGGGCGCAGGACAGAACGGAACAGGGAAATTATGTGCATCTATGTTAAACAGCCATCTTGCAATTATTAAACTCGCCACCAACGTTCTCAAAAACATCAAATTGTTAATCGTAAATTCCGCATTGTGTGTCTTTTTAATTCTCTGCGCCTCCACGCGAGGTATTATCCTGCATTGCAACAATTGTTTTCTCCCGCAGAGGCGCAGAGGCGCGGAGGGAAAAACCAGCCGGACACGCTGCGCGAGTACCGGCCTACGAATAGTTTTCTGATTACTGGCTTTTGACTTTCAACCCCATCGTTTCGCAGCCGAGTTCGAGCATGAGCTTCGATGATGGTGGACACGCTTCGCGAGTCCACCCTACGTTTTTTTCATTCTTTGCGTCTCCGCGCCTCCGCGCGAGGTATCATCCTGCATTGCAACAATTGTTTTCTCCGGCTGAAGCGCAGAGGTGCGAGGGGGATGAATAATCGGGCAACCACAGGGGGTTGCCCCTACGATATGTCATTCCCCGATTGTTTTGTTTTGCGTTTGTTGTACCACATGGCCCCTGCCAAGGCCGCGAACAAACCCAGCGGCGGCAGGAACCATTTGAACAGCGCGTGCTGGATCGGCTCGGTATAGCCCGGCAGCGGGTGATAGCCCAGACGCGGAAGATCAAGCTGCTCAAATGGCACCGGCGTCAGGTACATCCAGGCTGTGCCCCCGGCTTCCTGCTCGCCGTAGATATGCTGCACATACCGTCCGGGGTTTTTGCGGATACGCTCGCGGCCAAGCGTTATCAGGTCGTCGCGCAGGCCGAAGCTCATAACGCGCATGGGGCAGGCTGCAACGCAGGCCGGAATTTCGCCGTTTGCCAAGCGCGTGTTAAAGCAGAAAGTGCATTTGCGCACGCGCGGCGTGAGCACCGAAGTATATTCATACGCCGGTACCTGGAAAGGGCAGGCGGCCATGCAGTAGCGGCAGCCGATGCACTTGTTTTCGTCGTATACGACCGCGCCGGTCGCATCCCGGGTCAGAGCGCTTACCAGGCAGGCTGAAACACACGCCGCGTTCAG
>Ga0194126_10002040_pt1 | contig 33094 bp, 20 predicted proteins | sample TA2KigC150mmetaG_FD_148641 | JGI IMG/M metagenome (GOLD analysis project Ga0194126, IMG submission 148641) | Freshwater microbial communities from Lake Tanganyika, Tanzania - TA2015035 Kigoma Deep Cast 150m | ecosystem: Environmental > Aquatic > Freshwater > Lake | place: Tanzania: Lake... | reverse complement strand
GTCGTTGCCGTTTGTCGTCGTGGGTCGGCTCACCAGAGCCGACGCCGTCCGGCATTGATCTGAAGGCTCTGTCGGCTCTGGTGAGCCGACCCACGACGACCCAAGACTTCGCGGCTGACAGACCACTGGCTAACTTGGGTAGTATGTAATACGCGCGGACGTTATTACATGATGGCGTGGATCCATGTAATAACCCTCTCCGCCCCGCCTGTCAAGGGTCAGTCGCCCCTGACCCTCTCCATCAACCTATCCCGCGCCTTCCGGAGCGGTCCATTCCCATTCGCCTTCAGTTTCAGTCGCTCGCGCTCGGGGATGCGCGCCAGCCAGACGGCGATCGCGTACCGCAGGGCGTCCATGCAGTGGTCGTCGGTCTTCTCGGGCTCCTCGTCGGCGTTGCGGCCCTCGGCGCGCTCGGGGTAGCGGTAGAGGTTGAACTCGCGGATCGTCTCCTTGCACCGCGGGTCGATGTAGAGGCGGGTCTCGGGTCTTGGGTCCTGGGTCTCGGGTTCGCGCCGGCCGGCGGTCGGGCCGGAGACCTGAGACCCAGGACCTGAGACCGGGAGTAGCAGCCGTCGGATCTGCTCGATCCCTGCGCGCTTCTCGCCCACCCGATCGCCGCGCGTGCTCAGACGGCGGAAGACCGTGGGCAGGCCGCAGTGCTGCTTGAGGGTCAGGCGCCCATCTTTCGCGGACGGATCGGCGGCGGCCCAGACGATGGGGCCGTAACCCATCTGGCGGTGATGCTCCAGCAGCCGCTCGCCGTTCTCCAAGGTCGTCTTCCCGCGCTCCACGTACTCATCGAGGATGAGCAGCTTGTCCTCGGGGGTGAACTGAACCCACAGGCAGACGAAGGGGTTCTCGACGCCGAAGTCGATGGCCAGCGCCAGCGGCAAGTCCGGGTCGTACTTCAGCGGCTTCACGTGCAGGGCCTCATCGAACTCCGAGTAGACCTGTCCGGTGAAGTGGGTGAACTTCGCCTCCCATTCCTGCAGGAAGGCCTCGCGGCTGTAGGTGCGGCGGGCCTCCTCGAGGGCGACCTTGGGCAGGTTGGGGTTCACGCTGCTGGGTGCCCAGAAGCTCTTCCACGCCGGATCGCCCCCGTTGCCTCGCTGCCACAGGTCGTGGAAGTGGTTGTAGCCCTCGGGGGTGCTGATGAACAGCGCGCGGCCCTGCCGGTCGGCGAGGTTGGGGTGCAGCTTTCGTTCCCAGACGCTCCCCGGGCTCTTCGCGACCTCATCCCAGATCAGCAGGTCGACGGCCGCGCCTACCAGGCTCTTCTGCGCGCCGGGGTCGGTGCTCTTCCCCTCGCAAATTGAGCCCCATTCAAAGGCCAGCTTCCGCGGGGGGTTGTCGTGGCGCACCGTGGGCACGAAGCCCAGCACGTCGCACAGGATGCGCACGACCTCGTCCCAGACGCGCCCGGTCAGCTCGTGGTCGGGGGCCACAATCCAGACGCGCTTCCCGTCCTGCAGCAGGCAGAAGGCGGCCTCGACCGCGGCCAGGAGCGTCTTGCCTGCACGGCGTCCCCAGCGCACCACGCGGCGCAACGCCCCGCAGCGGTGAACCGCCCACTGCGCCCGATGCGGCCGGTAGCCGATCAGCGCGCAGAAGGCCCGCAGCTCGCCGCGCTGGGCGACGATTCGCGCCAGTTGGCGCTTCCGTTCAGCCAACGGCTCCGCCCGCAAACTTAGCCAGCAGCTTGCAGGCGATTTCACGCTCTTGCTCGGTGAGCGCGCCAAAGTCGATCTCCTCGCCTGCGCCGTCCATCGGGGAGGCGTCTTGGTTGGGGCCTCGATCGAGGCAGATGTCGATGAGGGCCTTCGCCGCCGTGACGCCCGAGGAGGACTTGTCGGTGCGCGCCGTTTCCACCAGCCGGCGCGCCGCGATCGGCAAGGCCCGCGCCAGCTCCTCCTCCCCCACCTCCCGACACAGCTCCGGCCACTCGGGCCGGCGCCGCCACCAGGCGAGGCGCTTGGGATCTAGCCCGGCCTTCTGCGCCGCCGCCTCCCACGTCGCGACATCTGGCGAGGCATGGGCTCGGATGACCTCCTTCACGAGGTCGCGTTGCTTGGGCATGGGATCACTACCTGTGGCAGGTGATGAGTGAGAAGCGAGAAGTGCGAAGTGGGCGGCGACGGCCCGACTGGCAGGACCGTTGCAGGGCCCTGAAGGAACCCGGCGACGCGGGCGATCGCTCTGGATGACGGGACACGGTGCGGGGAGGCAGTGAGCGTGGCGCAGCCCGTCGTCGTCGGGTTCCGCGCCTCCCATCTCCGTGTCGCTCGTGCCCGCGGCTCTCCCGAGCCGCGCCGTCGCTTGGTCCGCACCGTGAGGAGGCCCCGGACCGCCCGGGCATCGGGGGTGACGACCGGGCGGCCGGGTGTCGGGGAGGCGACTAGTGGCGTGTCAGCCGTGATTCTGGCAGTTGCCGTTTGTCGTCGTGGGTCGGCTCACCAGAGCCGACGCCGTCCGGCATTGACCTGAAGGCTCTGTCGGCTCTGGTGAGCCGACCCACGACGACCCAAGGCTTCACGGCTGACAGGGCACTAAGCCTCGGGCGGGTCGGCTGCGTCATCGGTGGCTTGGTCGGTGGGTTTCGGTCGCTGCGGACGGGAGTAGCGGTCGGAGAGGCTGCGGGCGGCCTTGAGGGCGCGCCGGCGAACCAGTGTTGCGGTCATTGCTGCGGGGTCCTGGGCGGCCATGATTCTCTCCGCGCCGAGGAAGACCTCAATCCGTCCCTCCTGGTGGAGGTCCGCCAGTTCGTAGCCCCGGCGGGGGGAGTGCTGCCAGGCCTCTCGGCACGTCTTCCGGATGATCGGCTCCGCCCAATCGAGCAGATGTTCGATGTTTGAGGCCAAAGAAAAGCGCCGAGACCAGCGCTGCGGAACACTGACCGTCGTCACTGCGGTCGCCATCACGTTCGGATCACCGTGCTCCTTTCGTGTGCCTCCACTGTATATGTGCCTCTGACCCCACCCTTCATCGCGATATTCGAACAGATGTTCTCCATCGATACCGTGCCTCGGTCTTGCCTGCCTGAGTGGCATAACACCGGAGCTTGCGACGCAAGTGGGCCATGGCCCGGTTAAGGACCCGGAAACACCGGTCGCGGGAGCACCCCAGAGCCCGCCCAACATCATCCAACGTACACTCCAGCTCCAGCGTCGCCCACAGCAGAAACCTCTCCTCCTCCGCGAGGCACTCCAAGGCCCTCTGCACATCGACCCGCAAGCACATCTGAGATTCCGTCAGCAACAGGCTCTCCTCCAGTTGACAGCGCGGTTATAGTGAAGTAGACTCACATAAGTGAATTATACTCACGTCAACGGCCCATGTCAAGTCCCGTGAGCGGACACGTGGGTCCGCCCCTACGGTCCCATCGCCTGGTCGCTGTAGGGGCGGACCCACGTGTCCGCCCCTCTCCCCAATCCCCAGCTGTACATGAATGAGATTCACAGCCTACGTCGAACCAACCAGCACGCAGTAAGCAGGGGGCTGTCGCCATGTTCGATCCGGAGCGGATTCGTCGCGCTCGTAGAGAAGCCCAACTGTCGCAGGCTGCCCTTGCGAAGCAGATCGGGAAGAGCGCCGACACAGTACGCGGCTATGAGAAGGGGCGCATCGAACCGCCGGGGAGCGTGGTGAACCGCATCGCCGCCGCGACCGGCAGACCGGCGACGTGGTTCGTCGGCGAGGGAACGACTCCGCCTGCCACCACTGCGGACGAGGGCGTCCGCCCTCCCAGGGCACGGCGACGAAGTCGCGCCGTCGCGAGCTACGACCCCGACGAGCCGGCGATGCCCGGCGGCCTGCAGCAGCTGATCGACATGGGGCTGCCCCTCCGCCAGGACGAGCTCGACGATCTGGTGGGCTTCGCCGATCCGCGAGATACGACTCGCGGCGCGCGCGGGGCGATGGGCTGGACGCCCGGCCAATGGCTGGACGTGCTGATCAAGGAACGCCGCAAGGGCAGAGGCTAACGGCGACGGCAACGAAAGGGGGAAGAATGGAAGCCTGGAAGAACGGCGAAGCAGGCCTGTCCTGAGAACTTCTGTCCCTCTTCCATTCTCCCCCCTTTCGTTCCCGTTGCCGTTCCCGTGGCCCGACTTCACCTCAGGGAGTGACTCGCATGGACCATCATCTCGGTTGGCTGACGATCGCCGTAGCTGTGCTGCTGTGTACGGCGGCGGACGCGCAGCGGATCCAGGAGCGCTGGGACGCGGGCTGGCGCTTCCAGCGCGGGGACGCCCCCGACGCCTACCGCGCGGACTTCGACGACTCGGCGTGGCGGGAGGTCGAGTTGCCCCATGACTGGAGCGTCGAGGACCTGCCGGGCGCCGGAGGGCAGATGGGCGCGCTGTCGATCGCCAAGGGCACCTGGCGGTTCAAGTCCGGCGATGACGCTGCGTGGAAGGACCCGGCTCTCGACGATTCGGACTGGCAGGCCGTCGAGCTGCCGGCGCACTGGGAGAGCCACGGACAGACGGCCGACCGCGCCTTCGGCTGGTACCGGAGGAAGCTTGAGATCCCGGAGGCCATGCGCGGGAAGGACCTGCTGCTGGTGGTGGGCAAGGTCGATGACGTTGACGAGACGTTCGTGAACGGGGAGCGCGTCGGCGGGACGGGCTCGTTCCCGCCGGGTTACCAGAGCGCCTGGGAGAAGCCGCGGCGCTACCGCGTGCCCGCGAAGCTGTTGAGGGGCGACGGGACCGACGTGGTGGCGGTGCGGGTCTACGATGACAACGGCCCCGGGGGGCTGTACGAGGCGGTCGCCGCGCCGATGCAGAGCGGCCCCTTCGACTCGGAGGCCGAGGGCGGCGGCGCAGTCGGCTTCACAGTGGGCGGCGTCGGCTGGTACCGGAAGGCCTTCGTCATCCCCGAGGCGCAGCGCGGGAAGCGTTTTCAGCTCACCTTCGACGGCGTCTACATGGACTCGGAGGTCTGGCTGAACGGCCAGCGCATCGGCGAGCATGCCTATGGGTACACCGGCTTCCATGTGGACCTGAACCCCTTCCTGCACTACGGGGAAGACCGCAACGTTCTTGCGGTGCGCGTGAACGCCTCGGGCAAGACCAGCCGCTGGTTCCCCGGCGCGGGGATCTACCGGCATGTGTGGCTGACCGCGACGGCGCCGCTGCATGTAGAGGAGTGGGGCGTCTTCGTCACGACGCCGGAGGTCAGCCCGACGCAAGCAAGCGTGCACGTCGCCACGACGCTGCGCAATGAGCAGCCGAGGGAATCGCAGGCCGCCATCACCTCGGAGGTCGTCGACGCCGCGGGCAAGGTCGCCGCAACCGTCTCCTCCGACGCCGCCATCCCGCCGTGGAAGCCCACCGTCCTCGAGCAGGACCTCGCGCTCCCGAACCCGGCGCTCTGGTCCACCGACTCGCCGACGCTCTACACGCTGCGCACGACGGTCGCCGTCGACGGGAACGCGGTCGACCGGACCGAGACGCCCTTCGGGGTCCGGGACATTCGATTCGGCCCGGGGACCGGGTTCCTGTTGAACGGCAAGTCGCTGAAGCTGCGCGGCGGCTGCGTGCACCACGACAACGGCCCCCTGGGCGCGCGCACGTACGACCGCGCCGAGGAGCGCCGAGTCGAGCTGCTCAAGGCCAGCGGCTTCAACGCCATCCGCACCAGCCATAATCCCCCCTCCCCCGCCTTCCTCGACGCCTGCGATCGGCTGGGGGTCGTGGTGATCGACGAGGCCTTCGACTGCTGGCGGAAGCCCAAGAACCCGCAGGACTACGCGCGCTTCTTCGACGACTGGTGGCAGCGCGACATCCAGGCGATGGTCCTGCGCGACCGCAACCACCCGAGCGTGATCCTCTGGAGCATCGGCAATGAGGTCATCGAACAGGGCTCGCCCGAGGGCGACGAGATCGGCGCGATGCTCGCCGAGTACGTGCGCTCCCTCGATCCCACCCGCCCGACCACGATCGGCGCGCATCCGGGCACCGATCCGTGGGAGAATCTCGATCCGCTGTTCGGTCGCTTGGGAGTGTCCGGCTACAACTACAAGTGGGACCGCTACGCGCCGGACCACGACCGCGTTCCGACGCGCGTGATCGCCGGGACCGAGTCCTTCCCGAACCAGTGCTTCGACTCGTGGATGGCGACCGTCGACAACCCCTACGTCATCGGCGACTTCGTCTGGACCGCCTTCGACTACCTCGGCGAGGTCGCCCTGGGCCACGTTCAGTACGAGGGCGAGCCGAGCCAGTACGCGCTCTGGCCCTGGACCGCGGCGAACTGCGGAGACATCGACATCTGCGGCTTCAAGCGCCCGCAGTCCTACTACCGTGATGTGGTCTGGGGCGTCGGGCAGAAGGTCGCGTGCTTCGTGCAGGCTCCGCCGCCCCCGGGCAAAACCACCGAGACCGTCTTCGGCTGGGGCTGGCACGATGAGCGCCCCTCGTGGACGTGGCCCGGCCAGGAGGGCAAGCCCCTCACCGTGCGGGTCTACTCCGCGTGCCCGCAGGTCCGGCTGACGCTCAACGGAGCGGACCTCGGCGTGAAGGACACAACACGCGACACGCGCTTCACGGCGACCTATGAGGTCCCCTACGCTGCGGGTGAGCTGGTGGCCACGGGGCTCGACGCCGACGGCAAGGAGGTCGCTCGCTGGCCCCTCAAGACCGCCGGCGCGGCCGCAGCGATTCGCCTCGCTCCGGATCGCAAGACCCTCACCGCCGACGGGCAGGACCTCTCCTACGTGACCGTCACCGTCACCGACGCGCAGGGCGTTGTGGACCCCAACGCCGCGACACCGATCCGCTTCTCGCTCACCGGTCCCGGCGCCATCGTCGCCGTCGGCAGCAGCGATCCGCGCAGCGTCGAGAGCTTCCAGCAGCCGCAGCGCAAGGCCTACCAGGGCCGCTGCCTCGTGGTCCTCAAGGCCGGCAACGAGCCCGGCACGCTGCGCCTGACCGCCGAGGCGGACGGACTGAACGCGGCAGAGGCGGAGGTCCGCGTCGGCCTGAGGGAAACGGGGTCAGGAACCGTTTCCTGATGAGTGAGGTGACTGGATGATCCCGTTGCTCTGTCTGCTTCTGGTGCTTCTGGCGACTGTCACCGTTCTGGCGGAGGGCCCTGCGCCGCCTACGCCGAGGGTCGCGGGGACGTACTCCTCGTGGCTCGAGGGCGCATACGCGTACCGGGAGAGCCTCGATGCGCTCTACCAGGAGCTCGGTTGGCCCTATGTCCGCGTGGAGAACACGCAGGTAAGTGAGCTAATCGCGGACCTGGATCGGTTCGACGTCTTCTGCCCGCCGGCGCTGTACAACTACAGCAATGCCCAGCCCTTCGAGGCGCACCTCGAGGCGTGGAAGCGCTTCCTGGAGCGCGGCGGGATTCTGTTCGCGGTGGATGCCAACTACGGCCAGCAGCTCTCCTGGGTCAGCGCCCTGGGCCCAGGGCTGGAACTGGCCTGCCGTCAGTGCCCGGAGGGCATGAGTGATCCCAAGAGCAAGCACCCGGTTCCGGTGGTCGCCGACGACCCCTTCACGCCGCCGGGAAGCGCCACGCTGCCCTGGGCGCACTTCGAGTCGTGCGGAGCGGGCTGGCAGGTCCTGGCGACCTGTCCCGAGGGCAAGCCGCTGCTGCTGAAGGCGCGCATCGGGAAGGGCGTGCTGATCGCCACGAACCTCTACTCCGATGCCGGTTTCCCCACCCCCGAGTACCTGAAGCGCGTGTGGGAGGCGCACTGGCCGACGATCATGGAGGCTGGTGCGGTGAGCGACTGTGATTCCGGCCGTCGGGGCATCGGCCGCAACCGACTGACGGCGAGCCTACCGGCGGAGGCGTCCGTGGCGGTGGAGATCCAGGCGGAGGGCGGGCCGTGGGAGGCAGCTCCGGCTACCGTCCCGTATGTCGTCGGACCCGGGCGGACCGACGTGCGACTGGTGATTCGCCGAGGCGAGCTACCGATCTGGTGGACCGGGTTCACGGTGCAGCAGCCGGACGTGCCGGGGCTGTGTGATGCGCTGGAGGCGAAGCTGGCGCCCCACACCGCCCTGGTGGAGGGGCTGGGCGACCATCCCCTGCGGGACTGGCATGACACGCTGACCGCCAAGACCCGGGAGACCGGCGAGCGGGTGCCCGCGCTGCTCGACCGGGAGGCCGGCGAGGAGACGCAGCGTGACTGGGATGCCGCCGCAGAGCTGATGGGGGCGCTCAACGTCGAGGCGGCGGCGCTGAACGGGCGACTGAGCGCCCTGGCGGCGCACCCGGAGGCAAGGGGCAAGCGCTTCTTGGTGGTGCCTGCGCGGCCGCTGGACAAGCTCCTGCGGGACGAGCCCCCACCCAGTGGCACGAGCGGCTCGCCCGTGCGCATCGAGGCGGCCCGGGGTGAGGGGGAGAGCGTGCAGGTCGCGGTCGTGCCGCTGGATCGCGCGGCGACGGGAGTCCGGGTCTCGATGGAGCCGCTGCGGTCGGCGACGGGCGCCGAGATCGGGGGCGATGCGCTCGAGCTCTATCGCGTCGGCTCGGTGCACGTGCCGGGGCCGAGCCCCGGCACCCCCGCGGGCCAGTCGTGGTGGCCGGACCCGCTGCTGCCGATCGCCGGTCCGTTCGATGTTGGGCACACCACACAGCCGGTCTGGCTCGATCTCTTCGTGCCCCGCGACGCGACGCCGGGCGAGTACACGGGCGCCCTGCGCGTCGAGGCCGAGGGACAGGTCGAGCGCGTGCCGATCGCGCTTCGGGTGCGCGAGTTCGCGCTGCCCGTGGAGCACGCGCTGCGGCAGCTCTTCGTGTTGCGCGCGTATGTCGCGGCCCAGAAGTACCTCGGCGGCGACGGCGACGACTACGCGCAGAAGGTGCCGCTCGAGACGATGCTCGCAATGGCCGATGTCTGCCTGAAACGGCGGCTGGGCACTCACGTCTGGGGCAACGAGGCCGCCCAGCACCTCACCACCGTTGCGCCTTACCTCCGCGAGACGAAGACGGACGCGGGCTGGGAGTTCGACTTCACCGAGACCGACCGCATCTGGCAGCACCTGTACGACTCGGGCTGCCGGACGATCTGCGTGGGCTTTACCCCGGGCTGCGGAAGCACCTCCGGCGCGACCAACCTCCCCGACTACTGGGAGTTCCTGGAGGCGTATCTGCGCGTGCTCCAGCCGCACCTCGAGGAGAAGGGCTGGCTGGACGAGGCCGTCTGGTACATGGTCGACGAATCGTGGCAGGAGAGCGCGATCACGGCGAACATGCGGCTTGCCGAACTCATGGATCGCGTGGCGCCCAAGATCAAGCGCCTGGCGACGGCCCCGCGCGACCCGCGGCTGGTTGGTCTCGCGGACATCTGGGTCCCGGGGGGCCTCCCCGAGGCGCACCCCAATGACCCCGCCTCCCAGGACCTTCTGAAGGCCTGGGCGCCCCACGACCCCGAGCGCTGGTGGTACATCTGCTGCGGGCCGGTGCACCCGTACCCGAACTTCTTCGTCGATTACCCGACCATCGACCCACGCATGGTCTTCTGGCTCACCTGGAAGTACGAGAAGACCGGCTTCCTGTACTGGGGCGTCGAGTACCACGGCGACCCCAAGCAGATGACACCCGACGGCCCAACAGAACAGTACCCGATCGGCCCGCCGCACATGGGCAACGGCGACGGTACGCTCTGCTACTGGGGCCCGGAGATGACGCTCTACCCCTCGATTCGGCTCAACGTCATCCGCGACGGCCTCGAGGACTACGAGTACCTGGCCTTGCTCAAGCGCCTCGCCGACGATGCCGAGCAAGCGGGCCGCGCACTCGAGGCCGTCGCCCGGGCCCGGGAGCTGCTCGGGATCGACGAGCGCGTCCTGAAGCGGACTGACGGCTCGCCCAACTTCACCTACACCACCGACCCCGAAGCACTGCTCGCCGCCCGGCGAACAATCGCCGAGGCCATCGAAGCCTTCGGAGCCGAAACCGGGGGACGTTGACGTCCTCCGGGACCGCCAGCGTCTCGCCGGCCGGGGTGGAGGGAGGTGAGCCGTGGACGTCAACGACTCGGCAGCGACACCACCACCGACCCCGAGACACTGCTCGCCGCCCGGCGAACAATCGCCGAGGCCATCGAAGCCTTCGGAGCCGAAACCGGGGGACGTTGACGTCCTCCGGGACCGCCGGCGTCTCGCCGGCCGGGGTGGAGGGAGGTGAGCCGTGGACGTCAACGACTCGGCAGCGACACCGCCGCCGACCACAGCCGCCGCCGAGACGGCGGCGGTCCCAGGGGACGTTAACGTCAACGACTCGGCAGCGACACCACCACCGACCACAGCCGCCGCCGAGACGGCGGCGGTCCCAGGGGACGTCAGCGACCCGGGCAGGGGGCATTCGGTGGATGACCAGGGCCCCAAGGGTTGGTATTCACGAGGGTATCTTCCCCACTTCGATGGCGGCGAGATGCCGCAGCTGGTGACGTTCGGCTTGGTGGACGCCGTTCCCGCCCAACGAATCGAGGAGTGGCGTGAGCAGTTGCGTTTGGTGCCGGATGAGCAGGCCAAGGCCATCCTGCGCCGCCGGATCGACCGGCACCTCGATCGCGGTTACGGCCGACCCCTTCTGAGGACTCCGCAGATAGCCGAGGTCGCTCAGCAGGCCTTCCTCCACTTCGACGGCGACCGCTACCGGCTTTCGGCATGGGTCGTCATGCCTAACCACGTGCATGTGCTATGCACACCGGATCGCGACCACCGACTTCCAGACATCGTGCATTCGTGGAAGTCGTTCACTGCCCACGAGGCGAACCGTCTGCTTGGGCGGACAGGCTCCTTCTGGCATCGCGACTTCTGGGACCGCTTCCTTCGCGATGAACGTCATCTCAGGGCCGCTGTCTCCTACATTGAGTGGAACCCGGTCCAGGCCGGGCTCTGCGCGCGACAGGAGGAGTGGCCGTTCAGCAGCGCCAACCCACGTTTCCGGTCCGTGCCGTGAGCTGTTGACGTCCTCCGGGACCGCCGGCGTCTCGCCGGCCGGGGTGGAGGGAGGTGAGCCGTTGACGTCAACGACTCGGCAGCGACACCGCCGCCGACCCCGAGACACTGCTCGCCGCCCGGCGGACAATCGCCGAGGCCATCGAAGCCCTCGGAGCCGAAACCGGGGGACGTTGACGTCCTCCGGGGCCGCCGGCGTCTCGCCGGCCGGGGTGGAGGGAGGTGAGCCGTGGACGTCAACGACTCGGCAGCGACACCGCCACCGACCACAGCCGCCGCCGAGACGGCGGCGGTCCCAGGGGACGTTAACGTCAACGACTCGGCAGCGACACCACCACCGACCACAGCCGCCGCCGAGACGGCGGCGGTCCCAGGGGACGTCAACGTCAACGACTGAGGCACGACATGATCCACATACTGTGGGCTTCTCTGGCTGCGTCGTGGCTGTGTCCCGTCCACGCCGATGAGGTCTACTCGCGCACGGATGCCGGGGCTGTCGTCTTCGGGAACGAGGCGCTGGAGCTGCGGTTCGATGCGGCAACCGGCGAACTGCGGCAGATGGTCTATCGGCCGCGGGACCTGGTGGTCCTCGACAACGTCCGGGGTCTGGCGAGTTGCGACCTGAACGCGGGCGGCAGGTGGCTGTCGGCGCAGGAGCCGTCGGCCTGGCGGCATGACACGCACCGGGTCGAGACGCTGCCCGACGGCGCGGCGCTGCACGTGGAGTCGAGCCGAGATGGGTGGCGCCTGCAGGCGAGCTATCGCCTGTGGGAGGGGAAGGCTTCGCTGCTGCGTTCGGCGGTGTTCACTCCGCAGGTTGCGGGCCAGGGCCGCGTCAACGGCCTGCGGTTGGTGCTCCCCGGGCTGAAGTTGGGCCGACCGGCCGACACTACCTACACTCACCTCAGCAATTACCCGCCGAGTTCGGTGGCGTTCAGCGAGCTCAGCCCCGGCCGCGTGACCGATGAGATGATGTCGAGCGTCTCGGGGCACTTCGTGCTGCTGCATGACCAGCAGGCGGGCGTCGCGCTCCCGGTGACGTACTACAGCGACCAAGAGTACGCCCACGCGATGGTCATCGAGGGCGAGGGCTCGGTCACCGTGATCGGCCAGCAGAGCGCGATCGTGGAGGCCGAACCCGGCAAACCGATCGCGTTGGGCAGCCAGTTGCTCGGCGTGGCCGAGGGTGATCGGCAGGCGGGCTTGGCGGCCGGGCAGGCGCTGTACGACCTCGTCGGGCTGGCTCCGCCTCAGCGCACGCTGGAGGCTGCGGCGAAGACGGTGGTGTATTCCGCGCACCCGGGCGGGACGATCGACTCGGGCTTCCGGGATGTGGGCGGCTATCGTGAGTTCGCGAAGATGCTGCCTTACTACGCGGACCTGGGCGTGAACATGCTCTGGCTGCTGCCCATCTGGCACGGGCACGTGTACGCGCCCGACGACTACCACAGCCTCGATCCGCGCCTGGGCACCGAAGAGGAGTTGAAGGCCCTCGTCGATCAGGCGCATGGGCTGGGGATTCGGGTACTGGGTGATCTGATCCCGCACGGGCCGCTGGACAGCTCGAAGCTACACGAACAACATCCCGATTGGATCTGCAAGAACGAAGACGGCTCCTTCCAGTACTGGTGGGGCTGCCTGTACTGCGACTACGCGCACCCGGGCTGGCAGGGCTTCATGGGCGAGCACTCGGCGGACTGGGTGCGGCGCGTGGGCCTGGACGGCTACCGCGTGGATTGCGCCGGAGGCGGCCCGCCGAACTGGCGGCCATACGCAGACAACCGCCCCTCGATGTCGGGCCTCGCCGGGGGTCTCGGGGTGCTGGCCGCCTCGCGGAAGGCGATGGAGGCCGAAAAGCCCGAGGCGTTCCTGCTGGCCGAGTCCGGCGGGCCGCCCTTCTTCCGCAGCTCCAACTTCACGTACAACTGGGCCTTCCTGTTCAACGTCGCGCCGACGTTGCTCGATGAAGGCTCGGAGACGTGGGTCCCCCGCGCCTCGCAGTGGCTGCAGCAGCAGCGCTACAGCTTCCCGCGCGGTGCGAAGCAGATCATGACGCTGGAGAACCACGATACGGTCCGCGCGCAGCTCAAGTTCGGCGTCGGGACGCACCGGGCGCTGCTCGCGCTGGCGGCGCTCTCGGATGCGACGCCGTTCCTGTACCACGACCAGGAGATCGGCTACGGACCCTACCTGAAGCGCCTCTTCGAGGTCCGCCGCGCGCATGACGAGCTGACCCTCGGCGATGCGGACTACACGAGCTTCCCGGCGAGCGACCCCTCGGTGCTGACCGTGATGCGGGAAAAGGGGACAGGCACCGATCTCCCGCCGACGTCACGCGGGGAATTGGTGCCTGTCCCCAATTCCCGCGCTTCCCTGGTGGCGATCAACTTCAGCGGGCGCCCCGTGGAATGCACCGTCGATCTCTCTCAATGCCCGGGGCTGGACCCACAGCAGAGCTACTCGCTCTGGGAGGCCTTCGAGGACAGAGCGGTCGAGAAGGCCTACAGCCGGCGCCCCGAGGACATGCGGGCCATCGGGCTCTCCCTTCCCCCCTATGCCCCGGCCGTGATCACCTTCCGCCCACCGCAGGAGGCGCCGAAGCCCCCGCCGCCGCGCTACAACCCACAGCCCCCCGTCGTGAAGGCCACCGTCGTCCGCAGCGGTGACTCGCTGACGGTAACGAATGCCCACTACACGCTGCGAGTCGGCCCGCAGACCGGCGGCCTGATCGAGTCCCTCGCCGCGGGTGAGCGCACGTTGCTCGGTCCGGTTCGCTTCGGCACGGCGGGCCGGCGGCTCTGGCTCGGCGGGGACCTCGCTCTCGGTCCGGGGACCTTCCGCGGCGCAGCGGTCACCGAGGACGAAGGGGAGCTCAATGTCGCCGCCCGCGGCACGGTGACGCGCAACCTGGGCGGGAGCGCGGAACCCGCGATGGACTACGAGGCGGCGTATGTCTGCGATGAGTGGCGGGTGATCCGCTGCTCGGTGCAGTTCAGGCCCCGGGTGAACATCGAGGGCGTGCTCGGCTCCCTCGCAACGACGCTGACGTTCCCTGAGGCGACGCGCTGGGCCGCGAGGACGTTTGAGGGGCTGCTCTACGACGATCTGGTTCCGCGTCGCCTCGATGACCAGCCCTACCACTCGATGTACGTCCGCCCACATAGCGACCGGCTTTTCTCGTCCGAGTCGCTGCCGCTCGATCCCGACACCAGCTTCCTCGGCGCGGAGTGGCCCGACGGAACCGCGCTGCTGGTGCGAGACATCCGAGGCTGGGTGCCGGGCGTGCCCGACTGCGTGAGGCTGAAGGAGCGGCTCGGCGACAGCTTGGGCCTCCATGCGCGGCTCCTCTGGGCAGATGGGTCGAAGCCGCTCACGCTGCGGAGGGGCGAGGTCTACGAGCTTTCGTACGCCCTCGAAGTGCTCGGGAGCGGCGGCGACGACATCGAGGCGGTAGCGGCGGCGGGCGCTTCCGCGACCGGTATTCCGTTGAGGACCGAGGGCAGCCGGTACATCGTGGAGACGCCCGAGTACCGCGCGGTCATCGGGCGCTCGCAGGGCGGCTCGCTCGAGAATCTGACCCTCAAGGCTGCCGGAGCGGACGCTGTTCGTGGCACCAATGTGTACTCGGACTACGGCATCTACGCCGACTGGACCGATCCCAGCGGCAACAAGCACCGCACGAACGCTCTCTCGCAGTTGGACATTGAGTGTGTGCCCACCATCGAGCGCGGGCCCGACCGCCTGCACCTGACCTTCGAGGGTGTCTTCCGTGACGCGAGCTGGTCCGGTCGACCCATCCCCGAGCCCCGCACCCAATACCGAGTCGCGTACGAGTTCACCGATGAGCCGTTCGTCTCCGTGGAGTGCTCCGCGCGACCCCAGATGACGAAGGCCCAGGTGCAGGCCTTCCTCGCGCAAACTCTCGGCCTCCCGAACGCCGGGCCGTGGGCCGTCTACCGTGGGGAGCCGCCGCGCCTGATCGCTTTGGGCAAGTCGCCGGGCCCGGGAGACCGCGTCTGGCAGTCCGCCACCGAGCCCCTCACCGATGCCGACCGCCCGCGGCTGTTCTTCGAGGCGCCCGGGCCGCAGTGTGTGGAGTTCTCCGGCTTCGCGGGCCTCGAGGAGGTGCAGAACCTCTTCTACCTGCAGGGGAAGGTCGACTCGACCCTCTTCGTCGCCTTCCTGGACGGCCAACCGACCGACCTCGCGCCGCGTTGGCGCACCGTGCGCTACCGAATCACGCTGCATCGCGGGGCCCTTGGCGAGGTGCTGAAGGTGCTGGGTCTGCCCGCACCTCAGGAGGGAGCCCGATGAGGAGCCTAACTGTTGGGCGCCATGAATGGCGCCCCTACATGGGCGGGCGCGACGAATCGCGCCCCTACCCCGGAGGCGTGTGTGCGGGGCCCGCATGTAGGGGCGCGATTCATCGCGCCCGCGTCGTGGCCGCAGCCCTCCTCACCCTCGCCCACCCGGCGTTCGCCCAGCCGCCCACGGTGGACGACTCCCCCGAGCGCCTCGTCATCGCGAACGCGCACTACCGCGCCACTCTCCAGCGCGCCTCGGGAACGCTCTTCGGCGTGGCGCTGCCCGACGGTACGGAGCTCCTCGGCGCAGACCGGCTCTACAGCGACCATGGCCTCTACCCCGAGCCCCACATGGTCGGTAGTGACGGGGAGACCAATGCGGCGGTTGAGCTGACCCGCGACGGCGAGCGCGTCACCGTATCCAGTCGCGGCGTCTTGCGCGGCGAGGGCGAGCTCGCCGATCCGCAACGGCGCATCGAGTATGCGTTCAGCTACGCCTTCGACGCGTCGCCGACCATTCACATCCAGTTCAGCGCGACGCCCAACTTCACGGTCGAGGCGCCCAGCGGGTTCTTCAGCTACCTCATCGGCGTGCCGCGCTACGCGGAGTGGTTCGCGAAGTCCGCCGAGGGGGTCATCTTCCAGCCCGCCGGCTCCATCAGCACCCGCACCTATCAGTCGTCGCTCGAGCCCCTCGACCCGAACGACCCGTGGATGGGCGTGCTGCTCCCCGACGGCGGGATCCTGGCGTGGTCCGGCTTCCAGGGCGGTCCGCCGCTCACCAACGTCTTCATGCACGAGAGCGGCCAGGGCGCCACGGGCGTCTTCCTCGCCTGGCTCAGCGGCCCCGGCGTCCGGGACTTCACCGCCAACGAGCCCTGGACCGCCGAGTTCGGTCTCCATGTCTGGGGGCTAGCTCTGAGCGACAGGCCGCAACTGCCGGGGTTCTTGAGGTAGTAGGAGAGCCGGCGACGTTGGTTGCCGGTGGAGGGTGGAGCGATGACCTGTACGAGACCGCTGGTCTTCCTGCTGTCCGTGTTCCCGGCAGCGTCGAGTGCGGCGCCGTACCCGATCTATCGCGCCATCCGCATGGGCAGCGTGGCCGACGTGCGCGCCCTGTTGGAGGCCGGTGGGCCTGCCTACTTTGAGGACCGGCCCGGTCCGCCGTCCCCTCTGCACGAGGCGGTAAGCCTTGGGCGCATTGCGGTGGCCCGGCTCCTGCTTGAGCACGGCGCTCCGCCGGACGAAGGCGGGGGATCGGACCAGACGGCTCTTTGTATCGCGGCCTACCGCGGCGATCTGCGCATGGGGCGGTTGTTGCTTGAGCATGGCGCGAAGGCCGATAGAGGCCGGGGCTGGTGGCGGAGCCCGCTGTACGACGCGGCGCTCGGCGGACACACGGAGATGGCTCGCCTCCTGCTGGCGCATGGGGCCGACCCCAATGGTGGAGACACCTACGGCCGCAACGCGATCACCGCGGCCGCCGAGGGCGGGTACGCGGAGGTTGCCGAGGTGCTGCTGCGCCATGGGGCTGCGGTCAACTCGCTGCGCGATCTTCGGGCGGGCCGCGATCTTGAGGCCATCCATATCGCCGCCGAGAATGGGCACGCCGACGTGGTTCGCGTCCTGCTCGACCATGGGGCGCCCGTCGAGGGGGCGCACAATCGCGGGCTGACTCCTCTGGAGCACGCGGCGTGGAATGGCCGCTCAGCGATGGTGAGCTCGCTGCGGGAGAACGGCGCCGACTACTCCGTCCATGCCGCGGCTGCCCTCGGCGACATCGAGGAAGTGCGGCAGGCCCTTCGCAGGGGCGAGGACGCCAATGTCCGGAAGCCCGGGGACACCTCCCTCCTGCACTGGGCGGTTGTCAGCAGGCGAGTCGACCTCGTGAGGCTCGTGCTGCAGTACGGCGCGAACCCCAACCGAGAGGCGGAGGACTTCGGGCCTTCTCCCCTATGCGTCGCGGCCCAGCGGGGCGCGGTTCGGGTCGCGGCGCTTCTGCTGGAGGCCGGCGCGCGGATTGAGCCCTCTCGGCTGGAGGACCATGACCCGCCGCTGTCGGCTGCCGCCAAGGCCGGCAACCTGCGTCTGGCGCAACTGCTGGTCCGCTACGGGGCCGACGTGAACGACCGCGCCGGCGGGTACCGGCTGCCGCTGGAGCTCGCGGCCGGGGAGGGCCGGTTGCAGGTGGCACGGTTCCTCATCAGCCAGGGCGCGGCGATCAGCGGTGAGGGCGTCCATCCGCTCGACGAGGCCGCGTACCGCGGCCATGTCGAGGTCGCCACGCTCCTGCTTCAGCATGGGGCGCCCGTGACCGGAGACGACTGGGGCACCCCCCTCCATGCGGCGGCGCAGCAGGGCCGGGTGGGAGTCGCTCGGGTGTTGCTGCAACACGGTGCAGATCCCAACGCCCTCGACCAGCTGGACACCCGCCCCCTCCATGACGCGGCAGGCAAAGGGCACACGGCCATGGTGAGCCTCCTGCTGGAGCACGGCGCTGAGGTCAACGCGCTCCGGTGGGGGGACACACCTCTCACCCTTGCCCTCGATGGAGGGCATCGGGAGACGGCTCGTTTCCTGCGCCGGCATGGTGGCCGGGACCGGTACAGTGGCCTGGAAGCGGGGCCGCAGTACTGAGGCGAGGCGTTCGGGGAGGGGCTTGGGCCTGGACTGTTCGGGGCTGCAATCCCTCCAACAAGGCAATCGGTGTTGCCTGACAGAGCGCAAACAACGTCGCCGCCGAGCGCTCGGAGGTGTGTGATGACCGGGGGAACGGTGGATGTGAGTCGTCCGCGGATTGCCGTCGGCGTGGCCGTCCTGGTGCTGCTCCTGTCGCTGTCCGGCGAGGCAGTGGCCTTTGAGCGCTGGTGGATGTACCAGGACGATGGAGCGCCAGACCTGTTCGATGCGGCCACGACTGGGGATGTGGCACTGACCCGGAGGCGTCTCAAGTCCGGCGATGATCCGAGTGAGAGGCACTACATGACCACGTGCAGCCCGCTGCACGAGGCTGCGCTGTCGGGAAGCGTGCCCATCGCCGAGTTGCTCGTCCGGGCCGGCGCTGAGGTTGATGTCCGGAACGAGGAGAACCAGGCGCCTCTGCACCTCGCGGCCGGCCAAGGGCACGCCGAGGTGACCGCGTTCCTCATCGCGCGGGGCGCGGATGTCGAGTCGCGGGACGAGGATGGGTGCACGCCCCTGCACATTGCTGCCGACTACGGTCGGACGCCAGTGGTACGTCTGCTCCTCGACCACGGGGGCGACATCGAGGTCCGGAGCACAACGGGCCTCACGCCGCTGGCTTGCGCCGCCGCTGAGGGGCACCTGGAGGTCGCGAGTCTACTGTTGGAGTCCGGCGCCGATCCGCGAGCCAGGGGCAAGGGAGGCTGGTCGCCGCTGGGCCTCGCCCTGTGGTACGGCCAGGAGGCGGCGGCCGGTCTGTTGCTAGGTGAGGGCGTCGAGCCGACGCTGCTGGAGTGCGCCATGCGCGGGGACTGCGCCGGCATCCGCGCCGCCGCGGAGGCTGACCCCCAGGCGGTCGCGAGCACGGCGTCGGGTTGTCTCCCGCTGATCGGCGCCGCGGCGACCGGGCAGCTCGAGGCCGCGAAGCTGCTGCTGGAGCTGGGCGCCGATGCTAACGTCGCCGGAGGGATGGACGGGACCGCGCTGCATGAGGCGGCCCGGCGCGGGCACGCAGACATGGTCCGGCTCCTGGCGGCCAACGGCGCGCTGCTGGACGCCCGGGACGAAGCTCTCCGGACGCCCCTGTTCGCTGCGGTCGGCGGAAAGCACGCCGACGCGGTCGCCGCGTTGCTGGAGGCCGGGGCGGACGCGATGGCCCGGGATGGCCAGGCCGCTACGCCGCTCAACATCGCAGCCCGGCTGGGGCACCTGGGAGTGATGAGGCTGCTGCTGGAGGCGGGAGCCGACATCGAGGCTCAGGACAGTACCGGAGACACCGTGTTGGCGCGCGCCATCCAGTCGGGACACACCGAGCTCGCACGTCTGCTGCTTGAGCTGGGGGCCGACCCCAACCAGAAGGGGTTCGTGTACTCGCCCCTGAACGGCGCGGTTGCTACACAGAACGTGACCGTCGTGCGCGCGCTGCTCGATCACGGTGCGGACCTCAACGCACACTCCCCCGGCCATCGGGGAGACACTCCTCTGCACTTCGCCGCAGCGGAGGGGGCCCTGGAGGTCGGGGAGCTGCTCATCCAGCGCGGCGCGGACGTCAACGGGCGCAGCGACCAGGACGAGACACCGCTGCACCGGGCGGCCTTCGCCGGGCAGGTGGAGTTCGCTCATCTCCTCCTCGACGAGGGGGCCGACCCGAACGCCGTGGGGCGCGACGGACGGACCTCGCTCATCTCGGTGCTGACCGCCAACGGCGCCGCGATGACCGAACTCCTCCTCGGGCATGGAGCCGACCCCAACCGGGCGGGAGGCCACGGGTGGACGCCGCTGTGCCGCGCGGTGTACGAGAGGGACGACGCGACGGCCGAAGTGCTACTGGAGCATGGCGCGAGAGACACGCTGGACACGGCGGCCCTGCGCGGCGACGTGCAGGCAGTGCGGCGCCTGCTCGACGAGGGCGCGAGTCCGGATGGGGCCAAGGGATCGGAGGGGCCGTTGTACCATGCGGTGCAGCGGAAGCATAGACAGATCGCCCGATTGTTGCTCGAGCGAGGGGCCGATGCGGGGAAGCAGGACCCCCATCATGGCGAGGCTCTCCCGGTCGCCGCGGCCAACGGCGATGCAGAGCTGGTGCGTCTACTCCTCAAGCATGGCGCGGACATTCACTACCGCGACGAAGGCGGAGCCACGGCGCTGCTCAGCGCGGCCGGGACAGGACACACCGCCGTGGCGAGGCTCCTGCTGCAGAAGGGGGCCAGCCCTGGGGAGCCGGCGCGGAGCGGCGCGACGCCCCTGTCCTGCGCCGTGATCGGAGGCCATCTGGCCGTCTGTAAGCTACTGCTCGAGCATGGGGCCGATGTTGAGGCCGGCGACATCAGCGAACAGGCCAGCCCGCTGCTCCTCGCCTGCTCTCGGGAGCGCGGGATGCACCTGGCGAGGCTCTTTCTGGAGGCCGGGGCCAATGTCGAGGGGGCCGGGGCCTACATCACACCCCTGGCGGCCGCCGTGGGAAGTGGGAAGCGAGACCTCGCGGAGCTGCTGCTCGAGAAAGGCGCCAAGGTCAACGGACGCGGCAGTACGGGTAGCACACCCCTGCACGCCGCGGCGGCGGCGGGCCAGACCGCCATGGTGCGCTGGCTCCTGCTCCTCGGCGCCGACGTGGACGCCGTCACCGACGACGACAACCGCACGCCGCTGGCCCTCGCGGAGGAGGCGAACCACAAGGAGGCCGCCGACCTCCTGCGCGCCCGCACGGCAGAGCAATGACGGCGGGAGCGCCTGGCGGAAGAGAGGAGGCGAGGCATGAAGCTGCGGACGTGGCACCCGTTGGTTGCCGTGATGGGCGTCGCGGGCCTTGGGGCCGGGGTGCGCGCCGATACGTGGCCGCTGTTCCGCCATGGCTCGCGGAACACGGGCACGAGCGCCGACCGCCTCGACGCGCCCCTGCGCGTGGCGTGGCAGAAGCGGATGTTCCGGCCGAGCGAACCGACCGCCATCGGGTTCAGCTACATCGTGGCTGACGAGGAACGCGTGTACGTATCAGCGCAGCGTCGGGGCTGCCCGGAGGCGGGGCCGCTATGGGCGCTGGACCTGCGCACCGGTGAGGAGGTGTGGCGGGCGCGGGGCTGCCTCGAGACGGGTGCGCTGGCCGACGGTGCCATCTACTCGATCCTCGCGATCCCTGGACGGGAGTACGAGGAGCCCGTCGAAGGCCCTGTGTCGCCGTGGGTCGTATGGCTGACAGCCCTCGATGCTCACGGAGGCCAGGTGCGGTGGCAGCGGCACATTGGCTGGTGGCCGGGCGTCTGAGAGCGCCGCGAATTGCTGAGCATAAATCCGCCAACGCCGGTTTGTGCACTATTTCGAAGCTGTCATGACAGCAAGATAGCCCAGGAAATAGGGCTTCTCGGCAGGTCGGAATTGCGCCGAAAAGGGTTGACTGGATGACCTCTTCGTCCGCAGTCGCGAGTTGGCGGAGGGCTTGGCCCTGGCGCATTGCGGCGTCCCGCCGTCGCGGCAACCTCCCACGTGTTCCGGGCATCCCGTGGTTCCCTCGCCGTGCCGTCTTCGTGCCTCTTCGCGAGCTTCGCGTCTTCGTGGTGGACGTCGCTGTGCCGTCGCCGTTGCCTTGCCGCGGCTCCGCGTTGTAAGATGGCCTCGTGCAGCTGATCTCCCTGGCCCTCGACAACTTCCGTGTGTACGCGCAGGCGCGCCTGACGTTTCCTGCGCAGACGACGGTGATCGTGGGAGACAACGCCCAGGGCAAGACGAGCGTGCTGGAGGCAGTGTGTGCGCTGGCGCGGACCAAGTCGCACCGGACGAACCGCGATGAGGAGCTGATCCGCTGGGGCGCGGAACAGGGAACCGCGGCGGGCGAGTTCCGGCGGAGCGCGCGGGGGCCGGTGTCGCTGCGGATGGTGCTGACGGCGCCGGAGACCGCCCAGTTCCTTGGCCAGCCCGCGAAGCAGCTCGCGGTGAACGATCAGCCTGTCAAGGGCCCGCGGGACGTGATCGGCGAGATCGCGGTGGTGGTCTTCTCCCCCGATGACCTGGCGCTGGCGAAGGGGGAGCCCTCGCTGCGGCGGCGCTTCCTGAACGTGGCGATCGGGGGCATCCAGCCCGCGCACCTGTCGGATATTCAGCAGTACACGCGGGCGATGCGGCAGCGCGGCGAGCTCCTTTCGCTGATCGCCGAGGGCCAGGGATCGCGTGAGCAGTTGCCCTCGTGGGACCAGCAACTCGCGCGGCACGGGGCGCAGGTCGTCCTGTCGCGCGCACGGTATGTCGCGCAACTGGCGGCAGTGGCCGGGCGTATCCACCGGGACCTGACCGATGGCGCGGAGACGCTGGAGATCGCGTACAAGTCCAACGTCTGGCGGGAGGGCGCCGACCAGGCCTCGGCGATCGAGGGAGTCCTTCTCGAGAAGCTGGAGGCGCGGCGGTCCCAGGACCTCGCCCTCCGCCGGACGATGACCGGTCCGCATCGGGACGATTTCGCGCTGCAGGTAGGGGGCAATGAGCTCCGCAGGTTCGGCTCTCAGGGCCAGCAGCGGACGGCCGTTCTCGCGATGCGGCTGGCGGAGGCCGAGGTCGCGCGCGAGCGCCTGGGCGAGACGCCGATCGTCTTGCTGGATGATTGCCTCAGCGAGCTGGACGAGGGCCGCGCGGGCCGCGTGCTTGAGCAGGCCGGGGACGCCACGCAGCTGATCATCACGACAACCCACCTCTCCGAGGCGTTGAGGGGAAGAGGCGACGCCGCGGTCTATCGCGTCCACGACGGCCAGATCGCCTGACCGGGTCTCGTAGGCCGGGACTCCAGTCCCGACGCCGCGTCCGCGCCGTTCCCCCTTCTGAGGGAGGGGGGCAGGGGGGAAGGAACCCGTTGCGCCGGGCTGGCCGCATCTCACCGCTGAGCGTCGCGCTGGAGGACCTCCTCTCCCGACGGGAGGCGCGCGTCCGCGCGAAGGAGCGCCTGGCTGCGCTGGTCTGGCGCGAGTGCGTCGGGTCCTTCTATGCGGAGCGCACCCAGGTGACGGGCATCTCGCGGGGCATCATGTACGTTTGGTGCAACTCCCCCGCGCTGGCGCACCAGCTCAGCCTCGACGGGGTGGAGATCATTGGGCGGCTGAACGCCGAGCTCGCGGGTCAGTACATCAAGGAGATCCGCCCCAGCGCCACGGGCCGTCGCCGGGGGCAGGAGGCCGCCGAGGCCTCGCGGCCGCGACGCGCGAGCCCGACCCGCCGCGAGCTCGAGGCGATCCGGCTTCCTCCGGACGAGGTGCAAGCGGTCGAGGCCGAGGCGGCACGCATCGGCGACGAGGGCCTTCGGGCGCGCTTCCTCGGGGCGGCCCTGGCCCAACGCCGCGCGCAGAAGTGGCAACGGCAGCACGGTTACCGGTCGTGCGAGCACTGCGGCTGGCTCACCCCCCCGCCGCTCTCGCACTGCACGAAGTGCGGGCGCACTCTCTGACCGCGCCTGGAGCGGGAGGTGACGGGCAATGGCTGAGAAGTACGCGGGGAAGCTCGAGCAGCTCGACGCGTTCCGCTGGCGGATTCCGGCCGATCGGAACCTCGGCATGACCGTGCCGGGCATCGTGTATGCCGACAGGCCCATGATCGACGAGATGCGCTCCGATCCGGCCCTGCAGCAGGTCGCGAACGTCGCGACGCTGCCGGGCATTGTCGGAGCCTCCTTCGCGATGCCCGACTTCCACTACGGGTATGGCTTCTCGATCGGCGGCGTCGCGGGGATCGATGCGTCCGACGGCGTGATCTCCCCCGGCGGCGTGGGGTATGACATCAACTGCGGCGTGCGGCTGCTGCGCACCGACCTGATGCTGCGAGACGTGCAGGACCGCATCGACCGGCTCGTTGACGCGATCTACTCCAACGTCCCCGCCGGCACGGGCAAGGACGGGAAGGTGCCGGTGAAGCGCGGGGAGTTGGAGGAGGTCCTCGTCAACGGCGCCGGCTGGGCGGTCGGGCGCGGCTTCGGGCGGCCCGAGGATCTCACGGTCCTCGAGGAGGAGGGCGCGATGGAGGGCGCCGATCCGGGCGCGCTGTCCGACCGCGCCATCCAGCGTGGCTCGCCGCAGTTGGGCACGCTGGGTTCCGGGAACCACTTCCTGGAGATCCAGCAGGTCGAGGAGATCTTCGATGAGCGGGTCGCGCGCATCTTCGGGATCGAGGCGCCGGGCCAGATCACGGTGATGGTTCACACCGGCTCGCGCGGCCTGGGCCATCAGACCTGCGATGACTCCCTCGAGGAGATGCAGGACGCCGTCCGCGAGTACGACATCGCCCTCCCGGACCGTCAACTCGCCTGCGCGCCGATCGACAGCCCTCCCGGCCGCCGGTACTTCGCCGCGATGGCCTGCGCCGCGAACTATGCCTGGGCCAACCGGCAGTGCATCACCCATTGGATCCGCGCCGCGTTCGAACAGATCCTCGGGAAGAGCGAGCGCGCCCTGGGGCTGGACATCGTGTACGACGTGGCGCACAACATCGCGAAGTTCGAGACCCACGAGCTGAAGGGCGAGCGCAAGCGCCTCTGCGTGCATCGGAAGGGGGCGACGCGCGCGTTCGGTCCGGGCCACCCGGAGGTCCCGGCGCCCTACCGCGCCGTCGGGCAGCCGGTCATCGTGCCCGGTGACATGGGGCGCAACTCCTACCTGCTGGTCGGTACCGAGGAGGGGATGCGTCAGACCTGGGGCTCGACCTGCCACGGCGCCGGCCGCCGGCTTAGCCGCACAGCCGCGCTGAAACTCCAGCACTCCCAGGCCGTCATCGCCCGGCTCAACCGCGCGGGGATCTACATCCGCTCCGCTGGGAAGAAGACCGTCGCCGAGGAGGCCCCCGAGGCCTACAAGGACGTGAACGATGTCGTCCGCATCTGCGACGGCGCCGGAATCTCCCGCCTCGTCGCCAAGCTCAAACCCCTCGGCGTGATGAAGGGCTGACCCGCTTCTCCGGTCTGCGGACGACCGACTCACAGGAGCCAAGGGTTGGACGACCTCTCCGACCGCATCCGTGAGCTGGCCGAACGCCTGGCTCTGGACCATTTCGATGGGCCGCCGGTCGACCCGACAGCGCTGGCGGAGCGGCTCGGCCTCGTGATCGAGGAGTCGGTCACTGCCCCGCACTGGGTGCTGCGGAGCAGCGGCCCGGTGATCTCGCTGCCGGCCGATCTGCCGCCGGATCGCGCGCGGTTCATCCTGGCCCACGAGGTCGTCGAGGTGCAGTGCGCGCTGGCCGTGCCGCCGCTGGAGATCGCCCGGGATGAGGCCGATCGTGCGGAGCGGATGTTCCAGGCCGGAGCCTCCGACCTGTTGATGCCGCGCGAGTGGTTCGAGGCCGAGGGGACCGCGTCGGGGTGGGACCTCGCGCACCTCCGCGAGCGGTTCGAGGTCAGCTGGGAGGCCGCCGCGCGGCGGGTGCCGGCCTGCACGCCGGCCGCCTGCTGCATCGTGGACAACGGCGTGGTTACGACCCGCCTGGGCAGTCCTCAGCTCTCCCTCCCCAGGCGCTGGGATCCTCTGGAGCGGGAGGCGGTCGGCGCCGCCTACGCGGCGTGGCCCTCCCCCACTCCCCACGAGCGGGAGGGCCCGCACTTCCGCTGCGTCGCGTGGCCCGCCCTCCCCGAGCGCAACCGCATCCGCCGCGTGTGCCTGCTGACGTACCCCAGCGAGTGGTGAGACGACGACCGTCCGGCTCGCCCCGGGCACGCCCTTGACGCGGTACCGCACATCGCCTAGAATGCCGCCATTCCTTGGGGAGGCACTACCGGCATGGCTTACTTCCTGTTGGCGCTGCTGCTGTGTTCGTGCGGTCCGACGCCGGTCTGCGCCGCGACCGAGCAGGAGGTCACGGACGCGTTCATCGGCCGCCTGCGCGCCGCCACGGCGGACTCCGAGGATGAGTGGACCCTCTCCGATCTGCGTCTCGCAGCCCTGCTGCGCCTCGCCGCGGACGGGCGTGCGCTTCAGCTGCAGATCGCCCGCAAGCAGCTCGCCGCGGACCTCGCCGCCGCCGCTGCCGACCTGGCCGCCGCGGAGGGGTCGGCGGCGCAGGCCCGCGGGGTCCATGTCCAGGCGGTGAGCACCGCCCTCGGCCAGTACCAGCAGGCCATCGGCACCGCCTACAACCAGTGGGCGCAAGACTGTGGGGCTGCCTACAACCGAGCCCAGCAGGACTCCGGGGCGAGCCTCAACGCCTTGCAGCAGGCGCTCTCGGCCGCGTCGCAGGGGTTCGTCGCCGGCATGCAGGATCCGGCGCTGGCCGACATGCCGCCGGTCATCGAGCCGGCGATTCCGGACCTGTCGGCCGCCGGGGCCTTGGGGCCGGAGCAGCTGCCGGGGATCGAGGCGAGCCTGGCCGAGGCCCGCGCGAACTGCCGCAACGACCTGGCCCAAGCCCTGGCTGCCTGCGACGGGGAGTTGCTGGAGGCCGTCACGACCACCGCCGGGCCGGACCGCGGCACCGCCATCCGCAAGGCCATCGCCAGGCTCAAGCTCAACTGCCTGGACCGCCGGGATCAGTACGAGGCCGAGGTGCGCGCCATCCTGCGTAAGGCCCTCCTCGGCGCCGAGGAGTGACGCGAGCAGTGGCGCCGGCGACCACCCACGCGCCGCCGGCGGCCGCCCCGACCCCTCCGGCCTCTGCCGCGCGTGCCCGCTGATCTGCCCGACCGAGGGGTGACTGCTCTACGGTCCCGCCGGACGGTAGGCGCCGGGATCGACCCCGCGTCGCTTGCTCTCCACGACGGCCTCCGCTTCCTGCTGAAGCGCCGTCAGCCGCTCCCGCAGCAGCCGGCCCTCCCCCACCTCCTCCAGCGCCTCCCGCAACACCTCCGTCGCCTGTTCGGGTCGCTCGGCGAGGAGGCACAGCTTCGCCGCGATTTCCCAACCCATCACCTCTGCCGGCGTGCCCCGGTAGCCGTCCGCCCCCGTGCGGAGGCTCTCCAGCGCGCGGCTCAAGTCCCGCGAACCGCGTGCGCGCGCCGGGCCGTTCCCGCCGCGGTACTCGTTCGAGTCCAGCCACCCGGCCAGCTTGGCGACCGCCTCGTCGAAGTGCGTGCCCTCGGGGCCGGCGGAGACGAGAGTCAGCAGGCACTCCCAGCGGCCCGTCTGCCAGTACGCCTCGCGGGCGCGCGGGTCATCGAGGTGACGGCCGAGCACCTCGATCTCCTCCCGATCAAGGTACGGGTGCGGCCGGCCCTCCAGGGCGTGGAGCGCGATGTCCAGCTCACGTTCCGGCAGGCGACGTTGCAGCTCCGCCACCAGGGCCTGCTCGTAGTCCAGTGCCTCCAGGTCCTTCTCTCCAAGCCTGGCCTCGCGGATCCACGTGCCCCACTTCTCCCTCAGCCCGGCCCGCTGTCGCCGCGCGCTCTCCTCGAGGTATCGCCGATCATCCTCATCCCCGTAGCGCGCGACAAGCGCCCCTACGTACGCGTCGCACGCCGCGTCCCGCCGCAGCGCCTTCAGCCGCCGCTCGGCGGCCCGGACCTCACCCTCGTCCGCCAGGCGGAACGGCCCGACTGCCTGCGCGTACAGCGCCTCCGGGGAATGGGGGTAGTCCCTCACGAGTCGAGCACATGAGGCGTCGGCCGGTGAGCGGTCGCCCGGGCCCGGGGCGACCAGGTCTGCCGCGATCAGCGCCTGCCACAAGGCGGCCGGGGCCACCTTCGATTGCGCGAAGCGATCGGCGATTCCGCTGAGAGCTGCCCGGAGCACCTCCGGATCGGGCTCGCCCGGGCTGCGGAACCCTTCGCCCAAGGCCAGTCCCGCGAGGAAGTCCGCCACCGCTTCGTCCGGCTCGCCGGCAAGGTAGTCCAAGACGGGTCTGAGCGGCGTGCCGATCCGGTCGAGGACGTCGTGCGTCTCCGCGAGTTCGACCAGTTCCCGCACCAACGGCAGGTCGCGTTCCAGGCAAGCCTGCGGGAGCAGCTGCTGGAGCAGGTCCTCCGCCAGGTCCCCCGCCGTCAGCGAGAGGCTCTCGTACCGCTTGGGGACTCGCTGCGCGGCCAGCGGGTACGGCTCGGGATCGGGGGGCTTGAGGTCCAGCAGCGGACGGAGTTCCGTGTAAGCCTCGCGGTACTCAGCCTGCCAGTACAGCATGTCCGCGGCCCCGACGCGCGCCGCGAGACCAACGGCGCTGTTCGGGTAACGTTGGGCCACTTGCCGGAAGCCGTCGCGCAGTCCCTGGGTGAGGGCCCGGGGCGGTGCGCCCCACTCGGGGCTCCCGTAGAAACCCTCCCACTCGGTCAGGACCAGCGCCAACTCGGCCCACGGGACGTACCCCGACCGAGGGCATTCGGTCAGGAGCCGCCGCAGGAGCGCCGGTGCGTCGCGGGAGTACCGACGCTGCCACTCGGAGTCCGCGCCCTGACCTTGAGCCTCCGCAATCAGCACCTCCGCCCGCCGGTTCTGCCGCTCGACCTCCTCCGTTTGGGACAGACCCTCTCGTGGGTCTGTCACCGCGAGGGCCCGCTCGAACTCCCGCCGAGCCTGCTCGCGCTTCGCCTCATACTCGCGCTCGCGGGTGATTCTCCCGATCAGTCCGAGCGCCCGGTCGCGGGCATCGCAACCGTACATCGTTCTCGCCCGCTCGGCGACGCGCAGAGCCTCATCGTCCTGCCCCGCGGCGTGCAGATGCTCGGCCAGGAGCACGATCGCCTCCGGCGCTCGGGCGATGTATTGGTGCGCCTGGACGAACCCCTCGATCGCCACCGTGCCCGACGCGAGGTCGGCCTTCAGCGCACGGGACAGGGCCGCCATCTCGTCTCGTGCCCGGGCCTGCTCCGCCGACGCCGGCGTGCCGAGCGCGCCCAACCACGCCGGCTGCTCCGGCGCGTCGTACGGGTCATCGAAGCGCGCCGCCCACTCCTCGTCCGTGAGCCGCTTCCTGTCGGGCTCGATGATCTCGTAGTAGGAGCCGACGTAGCCGACGGCGCCCAGCCACCCCGTGTCCCGCTCGAGCAGCACGATGATCTCGCGGAACGGGCCGCTGCCCGCGTGGAGGATCTCCCCCAGTTGGGCGTCCGTGCACACGTCGGCGATCACCCGCGGGTCCTCGTAGATCGTCGTGCCCATCCAGGTGCCGAAGCGCGTGATGTCGTCCGCCGCCCAGGAGATGTCGCGCCCGGCCAGTTGGTCCTCGGCGCAGCGTCGGAAACGCTCCGCCTTGGTCTCCAGCAGCCGCAGCACCGTCGCCGCACGCCCCTTGACGCCCCGCGACTCGAGCTCCTCGGCCAACTGCCCGCACATGGCCGTATACTGCCCCCAGAAGCCCGGCAGCGGCTCGACCAGTCCGGGAGCCTCCGGGCCGACTCCCAGGGTCGAGTACGGCTGCGCGCCATAGAGGATGTAGTTGTGCCGCTGCTGCGCCCAGCTCGTGAGGCAGGCGTTGATCTGCTTCTCCTCATACGCCGGAGCCTGCGCGAAGGCCGGCAAACTCTCCGGCCGCGCGAACAGCTCCCGCAGCGTGTCCAACCACGCGCCGTACACCCCCGGCCCCCGCATCTGCGGCCCGAACTCGCGCACGACCTCGACGACTTGGGGCGGCGCGTGGGCGTCCGGCACCAGCTTGGCCACCGCCGTCTCGGACCCCAGCGCCGCCGCGACCTCCAGCCCCGTCGGCAGCGCGCGGCCGCGTATCAACGGGTCGATGGTGCGCTGGAACAGCTCGCTGTCCGGCAGCCAGTGCTCGCCCAACACGGCGACGTTCTTGGGGGGCAAGCGACCTGGGGAAGGGACCGCCCGGTTCGTGATCCGCGTGGCCGGGTACCGGTCGGCGGCGAGTTCAGCCTGCAGGGCGGACAGGTCCGCCAGCCGCTCGACGCCCCAACCCTCGCCCCAGACGGCCTCGCAGGCGCCGAGCAACTGATCCAGGCCGATCGTGTCCGCCGGGCCCGCCAGCCGAACGCGCAGCCCCGCGATCTCGTCATGCCGGGCGCGGAGCCCCGGCCCCTCGCGCAGCGCCAGCGCCAACCACACCGCCCGCCGCAGACCGACGCGGGCCCCCTCGGGGTCATCGGGGGCGAGGACCGGGAGGTACTGCCGCGCCAGGTACTTCGTGCCCCGGAAGTACGCCGCCAGATCGGGATCCTCCGCGTAGTGCCCGCGCACCGTATACTGCGTGTAGTCGTCGGCCGGGTAGCGGCCCATCTGCCGGTGCTCCAGCACCAACCCCACCTCCGCCTCAACCTCCGGCGCCAGATCCCCCGGCGGCACCCACACCTCGTCCAGCAGCCGCCGCGCGACGGCGAGCGTGATCGCGTTGGCTCGCAACTCCGGGAGGTCCTGCGCGGCCCGCCGGGCCTCCGTCGCGTCAAGCAGCCCGGCCACGAAGTCGCGCGTCTGGGGAAAGAGGGTCTGGGCCTCGAGGCTCATCAAGGCCTCGCGATGCGCCTCATACCAGAGGTACAGCATCGCGTCGGCGGTGATGTACACCGGCAGGCCGGACCCCTCCAGGTGGTAGTACAGCGCCTGCAAGTGGGGACCGTCCGTCGCAGGGAGCACAACCAGGCCCTGCTCGACAAGCCGCGCGAGCGCGGGCTCGTCCAGGGACGCCTCCCCGCGCAGGGCCTCGAGGTTCGCCGGCGGCCCAAACGTCGGCTCCGCGCAACCGATGGTTGCCAGGACGGTGAGCGCCGCGACGTACATGAGCTTCCACCTCCCCAAGGCCTACCGGGTAGGACGCCCACGGCCGGGCTGCGGTTGCGGCCGGACCCGACGGTAAAGGACCTCTCCCCCACTCCCTGGAATCCCCGTGGCGAGCGCGATGGAAACGGAGACCTGACCCTTGGAGCAACCCAACGGATCGCAGCGTCTGTTCGGGACGGATGGCGTGCGCGGAGTCGCGAACCGCGAGCCGATGACGCCGGAGGTGATCTACAACCTCGGGCGCGCCGCCGGGTATGTGTTCGGCAAGATCGGCGCCGATACGGTGCTGGTCGGGCGCGATGGGCGCCTGTCGGGCGACATGCTCGAGTGCGCGCTGGTGGCCGGGTTGTGCTCGGTCGGCACCAGCGTCTGCCGCGTGGGCATCGTCCCGACGCCGGCCATCGCGCATCTGACGGGCGTGCTCTCCGCGCAGCTGGGCGTCATGGTCTCCGCCTCCCACAACGCCTTCGAGCACAATGGCGTGAAGTTCTTCAAGGCCGACGGCACCAAGATCGACGATGACCTCGAGTGCGAGATCGAGTCCGCCTACTTCGGCCGCGAGCACGTCTCCGCGAACCCCACCGGCGGCGCCATCGGCCGCGTCGTCGAGCGGCTGAACCTCGTCGACCGCTACCTCCACCACGTCGAGCAGACGGTTCCGCGCGACTTCGATCTCTCCGGACTGACCATCGTGGTGGACTGCGGGAATGGCGCCGGCTCGCAGACCACCCCCAAGCTCCTCGAGCGCTTCGGCGCGGAGGTCGTCACGATCCACGACACGCCCAACGGCCTGAACATCAACGAGGCCTGCGGTTCCCAGCACACCGCGCCCCTCGCCAAGGCGGTCGCTGCGCACCTCGCAGACGTGGGCGTGGCCTACGACGGCGACGCCGACCGCGCCGTCTTCGTGGACGAGCGCGGGAACCGCATGGACGGCGACCATGTCCTCGCAGTCTGCGGCCCGCACCTGAAGGAACGCGGCCGCCTCCACGGTGACGTACTCGTCACGACCGTCCTGGGCAACCTCGGCCTCGACCTCACCCTCAATCCCCTCGGCATCCAGGTCGCCCGCAGCCGCGTCGGCGACCGGTTCGTCTGGGAGGAGATGAAGAGCATCGGCGCCTCCCTCGGCGGCGAGCAGGCCGGCCACATCATCTTCGCCGAGTTCGCCTCCACCGGCGACGGCCTCATCACCGCGCTGCAGATGCTCGACGCGATGGAGTCCTCCGGCAAGCCCCTCTCCGAGCTCCGCCGGCGCCTCATCATCGTGCCGCAGACCACCCGCGACATCCAGGTCTCCGCCAAGCCCCCTCTCGAAGACCTTCCGACCGTGCAGCAGGTCGTTCGGCACGCCGACGAGACCCTCGGCGACCGCGGCCGCGTCATCGTCCGCTATTCCGGCACCGAGCCCCTCGCCCGCGTGATGATCGAGGGCGAAGACGAGGACCAGATCAACACCCTCGCCGACGCCATCGCCGAGGCTATCCAACAGGAGATTGGGGACCGGCGCAGAGATTAGGGACAGGCACCAATCTCCGCCAGACGTCGCGCTGGAAATTGGTGCCTGTCCCTGATTTCTGCAAGGTGCATCATGGGCCGCATTGCGCGGGTCGTCGTCCCCGGCCTTCCTCACCACGTCACGCAGCGCGGTAGCAACCGACAGACAGTCTTCGTGGACGATGACGACCGCCGCCTCTATCTCAGCGTGCTCCGTGACCGCGCGACTGATGCGCGTCTTCGCCTCCTCGCATATTGCCTGATGCCGAACCATGTTCACCTCGTCGTTGTGCCGGAGGCACACGACTCCCTCGCATAGGCAATGGGGCGCACTCACCTGCACTACGCGCAGTGGTACAACCGCCGGCATGGGGCATCGGGACACCTGTGGCAGAACCGGTTCTACTCCTGCCCCCTGGACGAGCAGCATTGTGATCGGGCCCTCGCGTACGTCGAGCACAACCCCGTGCGTTCCGGGCTCACGGCGAGAGCGTGGGAATACCGATGGTCCAGCGCGAAGGCTCACCTTGCGGGCGCCGACCCTTCTGGCCTGCTGGACATGGAGTGGTGGCGCCGATTCTGGGATCCGGCGTCGTGGCGGCAGCTCTTGCTTGCGGAGGTCGGCGACGAGGAGGTTCAGCAGATACGGCGTTGCACGTCGTGTGGACGTCCCTTCGGCAGCGCGGAGTTCGTTAAGGGCCTTGAGGCGGAACTCGGACGGACCCTCCGAGCGGCGCCTGTGGGCCGGCCACGTGGAGCCTGGTGAACCCTGGCGGAAGCGAGCCGCGAGTTACGTCGTGGAATAGCGACGGTTCTGCCGCCCCTTCGGGGCTTAGTTGGGGGGAGGGACCTCGGCGGTCCGTGGGTTTCACCCACGGCTATTCACCCGTCGCCCCTTCGGGGCTAACGGCCGTCAGGGCTTCGTGAAGGGCGGATGGCCTCGACAGCCCCGCAAGGGGCGAACGATGGCTAGTGCCTCACTTCGTAAGTTCGGTGACGTATGGAGTCGGAGTGTAGTTGGGGTGCCGAGGGAGCGGGTTGATCGTCCAGGCGTCCGAGGACTCGCTGCAGG
>Ga0194126_10002035_pt1 | contig 33111 bp, 25 predicted proteins | sample TA2KigC150mmetaG_FD_148641 | JGI IMG/M metagenome (GOLD analysis project Ga0194126, IMG submission 148641) | Freshwater microbial communities from Lake Tanganyika, Tanzania - TA2015035 Kigoma Deep Cast 150m | ecosystem: Environmental > Aquatic > Freshwater > Lake | place: Tanzania: Lake... | reverse complement strand
CACCCTCTCTTAGACCCTGGGCCGCAGTTACCCTCGCGGGCGCGGTCTCGTTCCCCAAATCCGGTGCGCAGATCACCCCGGACACAAGCCCAATCCTTCGCATCGAGAAGCGCGAGGGAAACGTCCTGATTCACACCCCATCCGAAGACACTCCGGGCGTATTCGTGCTCTGGGCTGGATCGACAGAAGCGAGCCAACGCACCACCTCTCCCCAGCCCTCTCCTCCCTTCGGGAAGAGAGGGAGAAGACTTCGTTGACCGACCGCTTTAATTTTAATCGCACCCAGCTCAAGGCCGAGGCTCGCTCACTGCAAACGCAGCGACGGGCTCGGCGGGCTTCGGTTCGGAGAGTTCTTCCGCTTGCTCCTCGCCCTCGCCCGCCGCGCGCGGCCAGATGTGAAATCCGCCGCGGCAACCATCATGGATTTCCCATGTGCCCCAGATTCCTTTGCCTTCCCGGAAACCTCGGTAGAAGACGTCGTGCGATCCGGGGTAAGTCTTGGTCCAATGACATTCCAGCGACGCCGCGTCGTATCGGCCTTGAATGAGAAATCGGCCCACGTCATCGTTCCCATCGCCGCTCATGCGGCCGCCAGCAAAGGAGAGATGCAAGCTCATCCGATGTTTGTCCTTCGGACCCGAGTAATTGTAGAAACCGACCCATGGCCCGGACGGGAATAGGTTTTCGCTCACGAAGGGACTGTTAGACCAGGGGCGCGGGATTGTCAAAGGATGGGGAGCACTGGGCGGCTTGGCAGCAAGCGCAATTCGTTACAACGGCCTTCGTTCTCTTCGTTGCCTTCTGTTGAAATGCAATCCGACATCGAACATCCGACATCGAACGCCGACCATCGAACAAACCGTGACCATTCCGATCAGGTCTCAAACGCCTTGCGCAGGAGATCAAGGCTCTTCGCCACGGCGACGTCGGCGTCCTCTTTGCCTTCGAATTCGAGCGAGACGTAGCCGTGGTAATTCACTTCGGACAAAATCCGCGCGACCCGCGTGTAATCCAAATCCAGCGTGTACCATTCGCCCCCGCCGAAGTAAGTCTTGGCCTGGACGAAAATCGTTTTCGGGGCGATTTGCTTCAGCTTCTCATAAGGATCTTCCAGGAAGTTACCCGTGTCCATCAGGACGCCCAGCCAGGGCGAGTTGATCGCATTAACGATGCGGAGCAAGCCTTCCGGCGTTCGGGCGAGGCCCCAGTGGTTTTCCAGCGCCAGCAGCACGCCGCACTCCTCCGCTTTCGGCAGGCAGCGTTGCAGGCTGTCGATGCACCACTTGAATCCTTCCTCCTCGGTGTGGCCCGGCAAGATCGGCTCGATGCCGCGATTGGCCATCAGGGTGTCGAAGTTCACCGTGTTCCATCGGCCCGTGTTGATGCGGATGCTCGGCGCGCCCAACTGATAGGCGATTTCGATGCACTTTTTGGTGTGCTCGACGTTGGCCTGGATTTCTTCGGGCTTCGGACTGACAAAAGTTTGATGCGTGGAAAGGCAGATCAGTTCGACACCGTTGACGAACGCGAGGCGTTTGAGGCGGCTGCAATACGCGCGGTAAGCGGCGTCCAGCGGCCCCTTTTCTTCGCCGTCCATTTGCCGGTGCAAAATGTCCACGCCGCCGACGCCGAGTCGCGCGGCTTTTTCAATGACGGATTCGATGGACACTTTCGGGCGCCGAAAGTGCCAGTACGAATAGGTGGAGATGCCCAGTTTGATTTTGGAAGCCGTGGCGGAGCTTGCGGCGCTTGCCCGGTCCGCCCCAAACACGGTGGATGCGGCTGCCAGGCCAGTTGAGGTTAAAAAGAATCGGCGTGTTAAGCTCATGTTCCCTTGCTGTTTTCAGTGGTTCGTGTGCCCGGCCATTCGCTTTGACCTTAGACCCGGCTCTGCTCTTTGAGAATCTTCATTTCGGCGACGCTTTTCATGCACCCAACTTTGAACTTTGAACTCCCGGCGTTTGGCTAATGTTTGGAGCGAAAGAACGACTGGATTTTCGGCGGGAGCAGTTGGGAGAGCGCATCCTTGGCCGCCGAGGCCGCCCAGGCGGAGAGCGGTTTCCATTCGGAGCCGCCTTCGGGTTTGGCCAACGTTTGCCAATCGATACGACCGTCCGCGATCCACTCCATGATCTTGCCGCCCGTGACCGGCCCGTAAATCTTCCGGTCGCTGGCCACGATCCGGTATTTCTGAGCCGCTTCCAGCCGCAACACCTTCTGCACGGCGCCAGCCGCAGATTTCGTCTTTTCCACCAGCTTGGCCGCCGGCCCTGCGGCGGGTTCGGAGGTCGCCTCCGCAGTTTCTGTTGGCACAGGTGTGGTCTGAGTTTGGGTTACAACGTGGGCGTCTCCGATTTTGAACTCCGGGAATTTCATTTCGCCAACGGCCAGCGAAGGAAGCTCCGCCAGCGGCGTGGAAGCTGGAGAGCTGCGCTCTGCCGTCGCAGAAGTCGCCGTCCTGAAGGTGTCAAGGGTCTGGTAGCCGTTCACCAACCATTCGAGTTTCCCATTTGTAATGTCCAGCAGCAATCCATGCACGGGAATCTTCGGACCGATCAGCGGGCTGTGGCGCACGATGTCCGCGGATTTGAGCACATTTTGCCGTTCGCTGGCGGAAAGGCCGAAAAACTCGACCAGGTTCTCCGGCAACCGCGCGCGTTCCACTCCGAGTTGGCGAAACCGCTCGGTAAGCTGAAGAATCGTGGTCTTGCAGACCAGGCAATCCGTGTGGCCGACGATGGCGATTTCCTTGCCGCCCTTAACCGCGCAAGCCAGGGCCAGCGTGCGCATCATCGAACTCATCGAGTCGAAAATGATGTTGCCCGCGTTGCGCAGCCAGATGAAGTGTTCCTCGCGCACGCCGAGCACTTCCGGAATCAGCGGGTTCAACCGCGGATCGATGCAGGTCAAAGCCACGACCGGCAACGCGTCCGTGAACTCGTCGGGGCGCAAGCCCGCCGTTTTGTCACCGGACAGTGCCCGGTGATTCGCTTCCACGATGGCTTCGAAGAGGCGCATGCAGGTTTACTCCTTTCCCATCGCCTTCTTCAGCGCTGGCACTTGTTCGAGCAACTTTTGGAAACTCACGCCGGTCAAACTCTCCAGCACCGGCGGCAACTGGCTGATGATTTCCGTGACGTCGCCGGTGACCTTGCTCGCCCCGCCGCCGGAGCCGCCACTGTTGATGATCACGATCTTCTCGGTCTTCGCGAGCGGCTCGCTCACTTTGCCCGCCACGTCTGGCAGCACGCGCACAATCATCTCGATGACGGCGGCTTCGTTGTACTGCTTGAACGACTCGGCCTTCATCCGCATGGCCTCGGCGGTGGCTCTGCCTTGCGCTTCGATGATCGCGGCTTCGGCCAGACCGCGAGCCTGATTGGCTTCCGCCTCGGCGATGCCGGTGGCTTTGGCGACGTCGGCTGAGGCGAATCCTTGTGCCTTGGCCGCCGAAGCCGCGCCCGCTGCTTCCGTCTCCAATTGGAATTTCTTCGCGTTCGCAAGGGTCTCGACTTTGTAGCGCTCGGCGTCGGCCGGTTTCTGCACGTTGGCTTCCAACTCGCGCTGCTTGCGCAGGATTTCCTGCTGCTGCAACTCGATCTGCTTCTGCTTCTCGATGATGCTGACCTGAACCTCTTCCGCTTTGACGAGCTGGCCCGTCTTGAATTTTTGCAGGTCGTACGCCAGGTCGGACTCCGCCTTTTTCTGGTTCACCGCGGCCTGGTATTGCGCAACGTTCGATTGATAATCGCGCTGCGCTTCGGCGATTTTCGTGTCGGCGATAAACTTCGCTTCCTGGCCCGCTTGCTGGGCCTGGGACGACTTGATCATCGCGTCGCGGTCGGCCTCGGCCTGGGCGATTTGGGCGTCGCGTTTCACCTGGGCGATGCGCGGTTTGCCCAATGCTTCAAGGTACCCTTGCGAATCCCGAATGTCGCGAATCGTGAAGCTGACGATCCCCAAGCCCATGTTCGCCATGTCGCCCGCCGCGACCTCCTGGACCTTGGAGGCGAACGCATCGCGGTTCTGATAAATGTCCTCGACCGTCATTGTGCCGAGGATGGCGCGCAGATGGCCTTCCAGGGTCTGCGTGGCGATGTTGCGGATTTCATCCGTCGATTTGCCCAGGAACTGTTCGGAAGCGGTGGCGATCGAAATATCGTCGCCCTTGACTTTGATTTGGGCGACGCCGTCCACGCGCACGGGTACGCCTTTGCTCGTATAAACTTCCGGGGTCTGCACGTCGATGGTGAGCAGTTCCAGGGAGAGAACATCGACCTTCTCAAAGATCGGCCAGATGTAAGCGCCGCCGCCTTTGACAATGCGGAAGCCGCGTTCGTGGACCGCGCCGTCCGGATCTTTGACCTTGCGCCGAATACCGGAGACGACCAGCACTTCGTTCGGGCCGACCTTGGTGTACCGGCTCAGCATGTAGGCGAACAGGATGAGGACGACCAGGACGATGATGATGGCTGAGCCAATGATCAGTGCGCTGCTCGGCAACAGTTGGGCCAGGAAAAGGTGGGGATTCATAGGATTCGCGGCTAAACTTTCCTCACGTAGTATTGAGAACCGGCGACCCGCGTTATGACCACGGGCGCGCCGTTGCCCACGGCCACCCCATGCTCTTCCCGCGCCGGCGCCGTGTAGCGCGTGCCGGCATAAACATACGCGATCTCTCCGACGCCGTTTTCCGGAATTGGAGTAATGATCGTGGCCGACGTTCCGACGAGGTTCGCGACTTGCGGTTCACTGGAACTCGCGGTCCTCGCCATCAAGTTGCGCAGGAGGATCAGGAACGTCCCGGCAATGCACCCCGCGCCCAGCACAGCCAGCGGGGCGCTGATCCACGGGCTTTTGGTCGCCTCAATCTGGCTGAAAATAATTCCCAGACCGCCAAAAGACGTGACGAATGAAGCGATGACGGTTGGACTGAAAATGGAAATCCCCGGAGCGTCGCTCATGTCCGCACCGGCCTCAGCGTGCCCGCCGCTGCCGATCACGTGGGCGTCGTGGCCGCCGAAGACATGGCCTGCAATCGCTGTGAAGAGAACGAAAACAACCCCGACCACCAGACAAACCAGGTAAATGAGAAATTCCATACGCTGCCGTCTTGGTTCTGGGCGATCATTAGAGCATTCTCGAACCCCAGCAAGGAAATTTGTGGCGCGACACTGTAGGGCAGGCTTCCAGCCTGCCAAGACTCTTTAGCCTGATACTTCTGGAATCTCTTCTCAGATTTTCTAACCACAGATGAACACGGATTCACACGGATAGGAGGGAAGTTTTGATCCGTGTGAATCCGTGTTCATCCGTGGTTGAATCAAATTCCGGATTCATTGCGGCGCGTCTGCTTGCCGGCAAAATGCGTGACTGGGCAGGCAGGATGCCTGCCCTACGTTCGGGCCAGGAATCGTTCGAGGCCTCTCACCGCCTCGGCATCGTTATAGACCTTGGATTTGCCAGCATTGATCTGCGAAGCAATTTGCGCACGCCACGAACGGTCCAACGCCAGACGCGCGGACTTCTGGACATAATCCTCCAAATCCCGGGCCACAGTTTCTTCGATTCCAAGCCGTTTCAAGATCGCCGCCGTATGCCGCGAGCGCATCATCTCGCCCGGCAGCGTCACGGCCGGCTTGTCAAATGCGATCGCCTCGAGCGTCGTGTTGCCGCCGGACCAGCCGATGCTGTCCAGGATAATGTCCGACTCCCTAACCAGGCCGAGAAAAGACCCGAACTTCATCTTCGGAAGGATGCGCAGATATCGATTTGGGTCGAGCCCGTGCTTCGTGAAGGTTTCAGCCAGCCTGTTGCGGAAAAGTTCCGTCACCTCCTTCGAATCCAAACCGATAAACCAGAATTCGGAATGAGGCGCCTGGGCCGCAATCTTCGGAACCAAATCGTCATACTGCGGCAACAGCTTGAAGAGGCTTTGCAAACAAAGAAAATAGGCCTTGCCGGGGTCGCGCTCGCCTAATCTTTCCGGCCGGAGCGCGACTTCAACATCGGGCGGCGGATAGGAAATCGAGAGGTTCGGCAGCCGGACCAGCGTTTCCGAATAATGAGTGCCGGCTCCCGGACCTTCCATCAGGTCGCTCGACAGAAAATAATCGATGGTCTCCAGTCCGGAGGTCACGGGATGTCCCCACGCCATGCATTGGACCGGCGCCAACCGCAAGGCGGCCAGGCTTTGCGTAACCGGATCCATGCCGATCTCCGGGTAGATCAGCACGTCGAGTTCGCACGCCCCGATTCGCTGGATGATTTCGTCCGGGGAACGAAACTGGGAATAGAAATGAGGCGTCTGGTCCCGCAAGTGCATCGACGCTTTGTCGAAGTCTTTGCCGGTGTGAAAACAAAACACCTCAAACTCGTCCCGGTTGAGGTGCTTGATCCATCCGTGAAAAAGTTTGAAGACCGTGTGCAAGCAGAAGAATGCCGAGACGAAGCCAACTTTGAGTTTCCTGCCCGCAACGCGGCGCGCCGCCCTTGGCTGGACCCAATCCGGATGAGCCTGGGCGGCCAGGCGTGAGAGCACTTTCGCGTACGTTCGCTGCTCCGCAAGGTCGTTGAAACCTTGATAGTGCAAATAGAAGTTGGTGTGCGGCGCGGTGAACGGCAGCCTGGCCTTGCGCGAGACCGCGTGAGTCTCGACGAAACTCAGAAACTTTCGGACGCCTTTCTGCCAGCGTGGGCGGTGGAACTGAATTTCGTCGGCGTTGCGATAGAGGATTGGCAACGCCAGGCACGTGTTCCATTGCGCGTAAAAATTTGCCGGGTCGAGCGTGGCAGCCTTCTCGAAGCAAGCCAGCGCCTCGTCGAATTGCCCTCGCTCCCGGAGCGCGTGGCCCAGCTCCAGAAAACCTTTGGCATTCGAGGGCGCGCGTTGCACCACTTGCCTTAACTGCGCGACAGCCGCGGCGGAGTCGTCCCGGGCATTGAAGGCGCGCGCCAGTCCAATCAAAGCGTCGGCGTAGTCTGGCCGGAGCTGAACTGCCGCCTGGAATCTCTCGACCGCGGCGTCGAGCTGGCCCTCAGCCAAAAGGAGATTGCCCAGATTCAAATGAACTTCCGGAATCGACGGAGCGATCCGCCGCGCATTCTCGAAGGCGTCGATCGCTTCTTGCGTTCGGCCCTCGGCGGCGAGCGCGCTGCCGAGATTGTTCCAGGCCTGGGCGAATTCCGGATGGATCCGCAGCGCAGTTTGAAACGACTCGATGGCTCGGGCGTTTTGTCCCTTTCTTTGCAGGACACTTCCAAGGTTCGTGTGAGTCTGGGCGGAATTGAAATCGCGGCTGAGCGCTTTGGAGTATGCGTCGAGCGCCCGGTCCAGTTCGTTCAATTCGGCGAAAAATAGACCCAGGTTGCTGTGGAAGGCGGCGCGATTGGGCTCCAATTCGATGGACCTCAGGAGCAGCGCCAGGGCGGCGTCGGTCTGCCGCTGCAGATGCTTGCACAAGCCGAGGAAATGCAAGGCCACCGCGTGATTCGGTTCCGTGGCGAGAACGGCCTCGAACGCGCGCGCGGCGCGGTCGATTTGGTTCCCGGCAAACAGGTTGATGGCGTCCTGAATCGGCTCCGGTGAGTTTTGCATACGCATCCGCCAAGCCCAGAATCGCGCGGTTACATTCGCAAGCTCGACGAGCAATCGCAGTCTGCTGCGGAGCCGCGAGCGGTCAATGATATTGTTTCTGGAAAGTGTCCTGTTCCTTTCGGACCTGCATTCGGCCCATGAACCCGGTAGGGCGAGTCCGTCCCGGCGAGCCGACCGACGTGCGTGGAACACGTCCGACTCGGCTCGCTGGGACAGGCTCGCCCTACCATCTGGTTCATGGGAAGCCGCGATGAATTCCGGATCGCGTCTTGAAGCCAAAAACGCCTCGGCGGGATAGTGTGCCCTGTGAGGGCGAAGGAGTGGGTTCGTTTCGGAAAGGCACGGGGAGACCGGGGAGACATTCAAGGTTGCGAACTCACCTCAGCCAAATAAAATGCTCAGCCGCGCATGCGCATCGCGTTGCTCAATCCCAATCTGGCCCACGAATACGACGTCGAGACGCCGTTCCAGCAAGCGCTGGCCGGTTCGCAATCGGCGCAATGTTATCTGGCGATTGAACTGGCGCGGCGCGGGCATGAAGTCGGGCTGTTCAATGGAACGAAAGCCAGCCGCGTCTTGCGGGGCGTTCGGTGCGCGCCGTTGAGTGAGTTGGCGGGCTGGGGCAAGCCCGACGCCATCCTCGTTCTCAATTCGCCCAATCACGCCCGCGAATTGAGGCAGAGGCTTGGCCCGGAGGTTTTGATTTTCTGCTGGGAACACAATCCGTGGAGCCCGGACGCGAATTACACCGCGTTCCTCCGGGCGCCGCTCTGCGCGCGCGATTTGATTCTGTGCGTGAGCGAATGGCAGCGGCAGAATTACCTCGCCGGCGGCCAGGTTCCTCCTGAGAGGATCTTCGTGCTGCGCAATGCCATCTCGCCCTTTTTCGAATCGATGTTCGCGGAGCGCGATCCCATTCTGGATTTCAAAGCCTGGCCGCCGGTGATGGCGTTCACCAGCACGCCCTACAAAGGGCTCAAGGCGGCGGCGGTGTTTTTTCGAGAGCTGCGCAAGGTGGATCGGACTGTGACGTTGAATATCTTTTCCAGCTTCGAGATGTACCCGCCCAACAACGAACATCGCCTGGACCGGTCCTGGTACGAGTTCTACGAATCCTGCCGCGCGATGCTCGGCGTCAATTATATCGGCAACGTGAGCCAGTCGCTTCTGGCGCGGACGCTCAAGACGACGCTGGTTTTGTTTTTCCCGAGCACGTTGCCGGAGGTTTCAAGCATCTGCATCATGGAAGCCATGGCCGCGGGCTGCGTGGTCATCTGCTCAGGGCTTGGCGCGTTGCCGGAGGTCATGTCTGGGTTTGGGCATGTGATTGAACTGGAGGACGGCAAGATCGTTCAGGGCCGGCATTTCATTACGCGCGCGCTGATGCTCCTGGAGGAATTCAAGCGTGGTGATGAAAAGCTGGGGCAAAGCCTCAAACAGCAGGTGGCTTACATGAACGCGAATTGCCGCTGGTCCGTGCGCGCGGCGGAATTTGAAGGCATCGTCCGGGAGATTCTCAAATGAAAATGACACGCATCACCTTGCGGAAGACATTCGTTGTCGTCGCTTTGGTCCTTTCGCAAACCACCAGGCTCTGCGCCGCCGAAATCATCGAGGCCGATCTCTGTGTTTACGGTGGAACCTCTGGCGGAATCGTCGCCGCAGTGCAGGCCGCGCGCGTGGGAAAGACCGCGGTCCTGGTGGAGTTCGGAAGTCACCTCGGCGGCATGACCACGGGCGGCCTGGGCGCGACGGACATCGGGAACAAAGCGGCCATCGGCGGAATCGCGCACGAGTTTTATCGCCGGCTTGGCCGGCATTATGGAAAGGACGAACAATGGACCTTTGAACCGCACGTGGCCGAAAATCTGTTCTTTCAGATGATCAACGAAGCCCGCGTGCCCGTGTATCTCCAGCAACGGCTGGCTTCGGTGAAGAAGGAAGGCGCGCGCCTCGCCGAGATCACGATGGAGAGCGGAAAGATTTTCCGTGCCAGGATGTTCGTGGACGCAACCTACGAGGGCGACTTGATGGCGAAAGCCAAAGTCAGCTACACCGTCGGACGCGAGGCCAATTCCCAGTACCGGGAAACGCTCAATGGCATTCGCGCCGAGACGCCCAAACACCAATTCACGGTGGCTGTCGATCCGTACGTGAACCCCGGCGACCGATCGAGCGGTTTGCTGCCGTTCATCCAGGCTGGTGATGGCGGCGTGCCCGGCGAAGGCGATCATCGCGTGCAGACCTACAACTATCGCCTTTGCTTCACGACGAACGCCGCGCAGCGCCTCCCGTTGCCGAAACCGGCAAGCTACGATCCGGCCCAATACGAATTGCTGGCGCGCTATCTCGAAGCGCTCGGGGCCGCGGGCCGGAAACCGGCGCTCAGCCAATTCTGGCACCCGATCTGGATGCCGAACGGCAAGACCGACATCAACAACAACGGCGGATTTTCGACCGACTTCATCGGCATGAATTACGATTATCCCGAAGCCGATTACGCGACGCGCCACCGAATCGCGAAGGCGCACGAGGATTACACGCGCGGCTTCATCCACTTTCTCGCGACCGACCCGCGCGTGCCGCAAAATATTCGCGACGAGATGCAGCGATGGGGTCCGGCGCAGGACGAGTTTCTCGACACCGGCGGCTGGCCGAATCAGCTCTACGTTCGCGAAGCGCGCCGGATGGTTTCGGATTACGTGATGACCGAGCACAATTGCCGTGGCGCCGTCAAAGCGGAGGACGCGGTCGGGTTGGGCGCTTACAACATGGATTCACACAACTGCCAAAGGATCGCGATGAACGGCCGCGTGCTCAACGAGGGCGACGTGCAAGTGCCGGTGAAGCCGTATCCGATTTCGTATCGGTCGATTGTGCCGAAGCAAAGCCAGTGCGAAAACCTGTTCGTGCCCGTCTGCCTTTCCGCGACGCACATCGCTTACGGATCGATCCGGATGGAACCGGTCTTCATGATTCTTGGCCAGTCCGCGGCGACGGCGGCCGGCATCGCCATCGACGAACGAGTTCCGATTCAAAAGGTGGATTACGAGAAGCTCCGCCGCCGGCTCCTGGCGGACCAACAGGTCCTGGAATGGTCGCCAAAGTAGGTCAGGGATCTTGCCTGACCAGACGGGCTCGAAGCCTGTCCTACTTTGGAAGGAAATCTGCCCCGTGGTCTTCCGGCTGATACCCGGTCAGCTTTTCCGCATTGCTCAGATCCCACAGATTGCCCTCGTTCTTGGAGAGTCCAAAGAAGATGGCGAAAGGCAGATCGGCCTGAATCGACTTCACGATGAGTTGCGTCAGATCGCGCGGACTGCACCAGTACTTCAACATGTCCGGCCGGGTTCGGAGCAACTCGCTATCGTATCCCTGAAACCACGCAATCCGCAGGCAAATCATCGACATCCCGTGGATATCCGAGTAGTGCCGCGCCAGCGCCTCGCCGAAAGCCTTCGTGCAGGCATAGACCGTGACGGGGCGCATGGGCATGTCGGGTGTGACGCGGACGCCGTCTCCGTAATTCACGATGGTCTGGCAGGTGCTCGCGTAAAACGACTTTCTTTACGCCCGCCTGGCGTGCGGCTTCGAAGGCGTTGTACACCCCCAGGAGGTTCATCGGGAGCAGCCGCGTGTGGAAGTCATCCTCGTCCGACACCGCGGCCAGATGCACCATCGTCCTCACGCCGTGGCACGCCTGTCGCACCGCGTCAAAATCACGGATGTCCGCCTGAATCACTTCATCGTCGCCGTCGGCTGGCAATGGTTTCGCGTCCAGCCATGTCTCGGCGCGGATTCCACTTGCCTCGCCAGGCGCGGATGCCGCCTTAACCTTGAGGCCGCAGGAGAGGAGGACGGATGCCAGGACAATTGCGCTCGCTTCCACGAATCGTTGGCGAAGTCGGCTTGGTCGGTTGGGAGGCGTGACGGGTTGGCTCACAGGCGCGATTGGACCAGAGCCCGGGACTTCAATCAAAAGGTTCTTCGCTGTCCTCAGTGGCGACGTACCGGTGGCTTGATCGTCACGTTCCCCTCACCCCGACCCTCTGCCTTGGGGAGAGGGAGAACGGGTTCCAGCGCTCGGCGCAAATGATGCGTCGCGGTTGGCCAACGGTGTGAACCGAGATTCCCTCTCCTTTGGGGAGAGGGCCAGGGTGAAGGGAAAGGGAGCGGACATCGGCCGGTTGTTTCCAAGGTCGCCCTCGGCGCCAGCCACTGAAAACAGCGAAGAGTCAGAAAACGACGGTGGAAATACGGCTCCAGGGCATCTTCTTTGAGGATGGCGATCATCGGAGAATTCGATAGGTTCCACGAATGCAAACGCTGCCAACCACGAAATCCTGCTTTGTCTGCGGGCGGCAAAACGCGCACGGCCTGCGGCTTCGTTTCGAGACTGATGGTGTCCGCGTTCAAACCCGGCTGACCTTCCGAGCCGAGCACGTGGGATTTCAAAACACCATCCACGGCGGATTGATCGCCACCTTGCTGGACGAGGTCATGGTCTGGGCATGTGGCGTGCGGACGAAGCGCTTCGCGTATTGCGCCGAGATGACGGTGCGCTACGCCCATCCGCTCCGGCCTGGAATCGAAGCGCTGGCCATCGGCGAGTTGGTGAGCAATAGGCGCGACAAACTCTTCGAAGCCCGCGGCGAGTTGCGCGACCCGCAAAACGTCGTCCTGGCCGCGGCGACCGGGAAATACCTTGCGATCAAGCCCGGCGAACTTTCTCTGATCGGCGAGGACTTCGACGGAGATATCATGGGCATCCTTGGCTCGATGCCTGGATAGGAGCATTCTTTCGTCGTTTACCGAATTGTAATAGCCACAAAGCTCAACCAGCGGCACCCTCAGAAACCTCGAACGAACAAAACTCTCAGTAAATTGTTGACATGAGAAAACGATCGATCAAGACGGGCGCGAAGGACAAGGCTTTGCTCCGAGAATTGGACGGACTCTGCGAAATGGGTATGCAGGGCGAAATCGTTCGGATGGTGGGGTGTCTCATATCGCAGAAACCCTTGTCTGCCGTGTTGTTCAATGAAGCGATTCGTGCATTGCTCGCTCATGGCGACGACCTCAAGCCATGGACATGTCGAATCGAAAAGGCTTACACATCCATGGGCCTGCGAAGCAGCCGGAGGTGCCGGTATTCCATGCTGTGCTTCTATCATTCCCTCGGCGATTCCCAAAAGGCTCTGGAGTTCATTCCCGCGCGGTTTTCGCCGACCGTGGCGCCACTAGAATTGGCTTTCGCACTCGACACTTTCAAGGCTCTGCGGCTTGTGAAGAAGGCCGATGCGTTGGTGCCGCGCTGCCTGAGAATACTTCACCGAATGGGCCGGTGTAACGAGATCAGCTTACTGCTCCATTCGCTGGCTGACTACTTTGCTTCGCAGCGGAATTGGGAAGGCGCCATAGCGCTTTGGGAAGAGTTGATCTCGGACGATGTGCTCGGTCCCCAGGCCTTCGTCGAGATCGCGGCCGCACGAGCAGCACAGGCCAGGCATACCGTCAAGGAAGGGCTGAACCATATCAACCTTCTGCGCAAGGCGGCCAAAGACGATTTGGCGATCACGCTTCCTGGCAATTTCAAAGCAAGGCTCGACGAAGCAGAAATGGAACTACTTGTAATCAAGGCAAGCTTGAATCAGTGCTTTCCGGAAGAATGAAACCAACACATCAGATTATGGAATGCCAACCAAACTCGCGTGCAAAAGGCTGCGGCTGCTCAGCCCAGGAAATCCACCAACCATTTCCACCGCGTTCGACTAAGCTGGGTAAGAATATGAATCGGAGCCTTGCTCAGTTCAAAAGAATCAGCCTCAAGAAAGACGGTGAAGTGTATGCCTACCTCCTGACGACAATACGACGCACGGCGAAAAACGGGCTACGACAGGAAGGGAGTGCGCCGAATTTCCAGGGTAACTGCATCACTCTGTGCACATGCAAACACCGCATGCGAACATGGCGTGATCAGTCAGATTGGAAGAAAGGCGTCTGGATAGCTGGACTGACAAACCTTGGGACCGTGAAGCCGGAATATGGCCTCTTCTATCTGATGCGTGTCGGCGATGCTTTTGAATCGCATTTCGACCTCTGGAACGCTCGTTACAGCCTCAAGGACGAATACGGCATGACGCTACAAGCGAAGGTGGCGCACAGGCACTTCCTCGGTGATATCTTCTTCCCGAAATCCTCTCCGCTTCTCGGTCGCGACCGGTTTCTACCAGAGAATTACCTTCGGCCAAAGGAAGAAGGACATTCCCATTCCCAAAGGCGCAATCCTAACCAGTGGCACAAGGATGTCCGTCGGGCGTACCTCTTAGTCGGCGATCCTAAATTGAGTTTTATTTGGGACAAACCGGAATTGCGCCTAAAGAAGGATCGGCATGCAAGAACGAAGAAATACCGAAGCGTTGCCGAATTTCTGGAGGCTTTCAAATCTCTCAAATCATAAGAATGAAAATCGCGCTTCTCCGCGTCGGAATCGATACTGGCTGCGGCGGTATCCACGGGCCACTCTTTCAGGATGGCCGATTTGAGTATGTCCCGATTCCGAGTGAGTCCGCCAAGGATGGGAGAACGTATGGCAACGTTCGCGGACGGTACGGAGGTTCTCTGGTGGAGTATTTTTCGGAACACAAGCAAGCGAGGATGAAAGACTCGCATATCCACTTTGATCCTGAGTTTGAGACGTTCACTTATGGCGACCCGACGCGACCCAAGGCGGGGCTGAGGCATCTTCAGAAAGGTGACTTCCTGGTGTTCTACGCCGGGTTGCAAGGATTTGATTTTGCGCGAGCGCCTGCTCTCTACCTCATCGGTTACTTCATCGTCAAGACGGCCGGCCTTGCGAAGGACTTTTCGCGCGACGCGATACGCCGTCTGTTCAGAAGGAACTATCACATCATCACCAAAGATCGCCGCCCTGGCCTCGTTTTGGTGAAGGGCGCCAAAGGAAGTCGTCTGTTGGAGAAGGCGCTGTGCATTAGTGAGGAGGGCGCAGACAGGAACGGCAAACCATTGAAAGTGTTGTCCCGGAAGATGCGGCGAACCTTTGGCGACTTTGCTGGGAAGGTCGGCATCCAGAGATCTCCGCCGCGCTGGATCCGTGAAGAACCTTGGCTCACCAAAACAGTCACCTTCCTGGAGCGGCTCGTATAAGATCTGACACGCCGGAGACATTCCGTGACTGGCTTGTGACTGGCTTGCTTCACCTGTGCGGATCGGATAGGGTCTGAGTGTCATGAAACGGCCTGCTCGCAAGCGGAAGAAACTGGATTACCCGGAAGAAACGAATGGCACGCGATGGGCGGCGGCAGCGCGGAGGCTCGCCAGCAAGCTCTCACCGGAGGAGGAAGCCGAACATTTCCGCCGGGCGATGGCAAAGGTCTATGGCCGCCAGCCCAAAGAAATCACTGGCGCTGGACACTAACGTTCTGCTGGACCTCGCCGAGGAGAAGGATTTCGCGCACGACTTCAGGGAGGAGTTCGCGGCGCGCGGCTACCATTTCCTCGCACCTCCAACAGTGCTTGCGGAACTAGAGATTCTCGCGAATTCAAATCTTGCACCGCAGTTCCATTTCGCAGAGATCGCCCTGAGAAAGCTCGCGCCCTGGAACTGTCAGCCATTTGCGCTGTCCACCACGGAGATTACCGTCTCCTATCGGTTTGCTGAGCGGTTGCTCGATCTGGGCCTCATCCCCGAAAGTGAGCGCAACGACGGCAAAATCCTGGCCCAGACCTCACTCGCAAGTATTGCACTGCTGGTCACGTCGGACAAACATCTGTTGAACATTGACGAAGAAGCATTCCTGCTGGCCTTTGGCGACTCTGACCTGCCGCCAGTGCATCCGGTTCATCCCAGGCGGTTGTTGAGAGCTTTGCGATAAATGAGAACTCAAATGCTCCGCGGGCGGCGAAGCGCGACGTAATCGAATGCGCGAACCGGTTCTCAATCGCTCCTGCCCGTTGTGCAACGAAGACAAGTCGCGTCTGTTTCTGCGGAAGGAAAGCCTCCGGTTGGTCCGGTGCCAGAGCTGTTCGATGGTCTATGCGAAGGCGGTCGGTTCCGAGTTCGCGTCGGGTTCCTTTTACGACCAACGCGGTGAATCCTTCTATCTCGCCTCCGACAAATTGCAGGGCGATCACGCGCCGGTCCGGTTTGAACGGGAGCTGAAGCTGTTTCGCGCTTACTGCCAGCAAGGCTCGGTCCTGGACGTTGGATGTTCGACCGGCGGATTCCTGATTGCGCTGAAATCCAGGCATCCGAAGGACTACTCGGTGTTTGGCACGGATGTCGTCGGATCCGCCCTGGATTACGCCGAGCAGCACGGGGTCGAAGTCATTCGAACTCCGTTTCTTGAGTTAAGCGAAAAGCAGACGTCCTTCGATGCCGTGACATTTTGGGCTGTGATTGAGCACCTCGTCGAGCCCAAACGATTTCTGAGCAAGGCGGCCAGGTTGCTGAAACCGGGCGGGTATTGCTTTGTGCTCGTGCCCAATCTGAAATCGCTCGCGGTCCGCGTCCTGGGCGCGAAATACCGTTACATCATGCCGGAGCATGTGAATTACTTCACGCCGGCCACACTGCGCGCTTTCGCTCGAAGCGGTCCAGAGTTCGAAGTTGTGACGCTGACTTCGACGCACTTCAATCCGGTCGTCATCCTGAAGGATTTCGTCGGCAAAGGGAGAGGCGTGCCGGACGCGGAGCGGGCGGGCTTGCTCAAGCGCACTACGGCCTGGAAACAGAATCGCTGGCTGGGGCCGGTCAAGGTTGTTTATTCCCTCGCCGAACGCATGCTGGCCGCGTTCAACCTGGCGGATAACCTCGTGTTCGTCCTGCGAAAGAAGCGCGCCGACTGAAGGAGCGGTGGACCACGAAGAACACTATTAAACCCACTCTTTTTGGCAGCCGCGGGACAGAACCCTGAACTTTGAACTCTGAGCAACGGGTCGGCCTGTCACCACCAACCTCCTTCCGCAGCAATCGGGCGGACCATTGGCCGGCCATCAAGAATGACCAAGGGGCCATCGATAGCGAGGCGTTCGCCTCGGATCAGCACGCGACCGGGACCACCCGGAACGAACACTCTGTTGCGCGGGATGGCCATGGGAACGGGCGGCATTCGCGGCACGACACTGGCCGTGGGCTTGGGCCGCGCGATCGGGTAGAACTGCACCCGCTCGAACGCAGCCGGATTCATGACGAGCTTGCCCAGGCTTGGGTGAGAACCGACGACTTCCTGTTGATCCCATTTCTCCAGGCGTAACGTCAGACTGCCGCCACGCCGGAACGTTGCGCGCACCGTGGAAGTGTTGTCCGGCGGGCGCTCCATTTTTTGCCCGGCCATTTGCAGGACCTTTATCCGGTCGATCGGAATGTCGAGCGTCGAGCCCTCCGACAAAAGAAACGTGGCCTTGCCCTCCTGCACGCGCTGAAGGTCGCCGGCAACTTTGTCGCCGTTTTGAAGCCGGCCCAAATCGGTTTTGCTTTCCGGCGCGGCGGAAGGTTTCTCATCGAACTGGCCGTCCCATTCCGTGACCCGGATATTGCTGAGTTTCACCGAGCCTTGCCCCTGGTGGACGAAGCGCACGCCCGTGCCTTTTCCGACGAAGTCATCCGTGTCGATCCACTGTTTGACGAGCAACCCGTCCACCATGAGGGCGATCATGCGTTTGGCTTTGTTAGCGCGGATTTCCACGTGGACCTTGTTTTTCTGGTTCAAGGCCGGCACGGAGGTCTGGCCCAGATAACGCAGCGGCTCTTGCTTGCTCACGGGCAGCAAATTGACCGTGTAACTGTTGAGCTGAAGGCTGTAGAAGCCGCCGAAATCAGGGCCGGTTTCTTTGGTCTGGAGATTGATGGGCTGCATGTAATCGGTGTAAAGGGCCACCGCGATGTAAAGCATGCCTTTCCAGTTCAAATCGAATTGAAGGCTGGCAACGTCCGGGAGTTTGAGGTCGCGCGCAATGGAGGCGGATTGCGTGGCGTAAAAAGCGCCGTTCTTGTAACTCCATTGTCCGGCATTCGGGACCGTCTGCACCAACCCCATCGTCCAGCCTTCCAGGCCGGCCGGGCCCTCGAAGACCGGAGGCCGTTCCACAGGCTTCGGTGAGACGGACTGAACGAACTTGCGGGGAATCTCGAGTTTGCCGGCGTACCAGGTTTCCAGGGTCACGCGCTCCGCGTCGATGGACAGCAGGTTTCCTTCGATCTCATCCTGGTTGCTCAGTCGAACTGTGCACGAGTTGGTGGATTCCTTCTGAGGTTGCGGACGGTACCCAAAACGAACTTCCGAGATCTGGTCCGAAATGAACTCGATCACTTCAGCCGCGGAAGGATGGCGCCAGCGGACGCCGATGGTCGGATCGATCAATTCCAAGGTCCCATAAAGCGTGTCGCCGTTATTCAGCAGGATCGCGTCGCGGGCGTCGTTGGCTAACACGGCAGCGCGGGTGGGTGTTGCGGTTTGATTGGCAGCCTCCGCAGCGACAACACGCCAGGACACAAGCGTAATCAGACAAGCCAACGCCAAACCCGGTAGGGCGAAGCGTGGGCTGGTAGGGACGCGTTCCACCGCGTCCCTGACATTGCTCTTTCGACCGCAGAGTAAAGTCAGGGACGGAGTGGAATCCGTCCCTACCCGATTCATGGGAAGCAGCCATGGCCGCGGCGCCATGCACTCGGCCCTTGAACCGATCGCCGGTAGGGCGAGTCCGTCCCGGCGAGCCGCTCCACGCGCTTTGAACACGTCCAGACCGGCTCGCTGGGGACAGGTTCGCCCCACCCAGCGGCTGATGGAAAGCTCCTCAATCATCCAGGTCCCAAATGTCGATGTTTGGCGCGTCGAGTTCATCCGTTTCCTTCATCGGTTGCGATTGGAATTGAATCTGGCGGATGGACGCGAGATTGACGGCCATTTTCCCGAAGTTCCGGCTTGTCCCGGCGATTTGCTCGCCTCCCCATCTCTCCAGTTGGAACGCCACGGACCCGCCGCCCGCGACGTCAAAGCGCAGTTCCCAGGGTTTGCGCGCGATGGTTTCCGAGGCGGATTCCTTCATGAAAATCTGCGTGACTCGCTCGACTGGAATATCCAGCGCCGTTTGCGGAATGGCAAACTGCAGCTTGCCCTCCCGAATGCCGCGCAACTCGCCCGTGACTTTGTCTTTGTTCGCCAAATAAACCAGGTCTTCGTTCACGGGGCCGGTCGGGACGGGGCGCGGTTCGATCACGCCGTTCCATTGCGCGACCCGCATGCGGCTGATCCGGATGGTCGAACCATCCATCTGGGTCGAGAAGACCACGCCCTGGCCCTTGGCCACGAAACCCGCGTGGTCTTTCCACTGGCTCACGGGCGTGCCATCGATCACGAGGGCGATGGTGGCGTCATCGCGGTTGGCGCGGATTTCGACGTGGACCTTGTTTTTCTTGAGCATGTCCGGGATTTGCGCCTGATGCCCCAGGCTCATCACGCCGGTGCCCGTCTGCACGCGCTGAAGGTTCACATAGCCAGGCGCCATGTGGAACATGTAGGAACTGACGCTGTAGTCGAAGCGATCTACGGCGTCGGTAAACAGAATGAAGCTCAAGCTGAAATGCCCGCTCCAAGACAAATCGAACTCCAGGCTGCACGACCCGGAAAGGCCCAGGTTGCGGCCCAGAATGCCGACGCTGTTAGCCACGAACGCGCCGTCCTTGTAACGCCAGCCTTTTGGGCCTTGCGTCATGATCCAGCCATCCGGCCCGCTCGGTCCTTCGTACAGAATCGCGAACCCTTTCGGAAAAAGCGTAATGGATTGGAGCGCATCGCGCGGCGCTTCGAGATCGCCGCCAAACCACGTCTCCAGGCGCAGTTTCTCCGCGTCGAGCGATTTCAAACTTCCAAAGACTTCATCGCCGTTGCCGAAGCGGAACCAGCAAGTCGGTTTCGACTCGGCGCTCACGCGCTGGGCGTTTTCGAATTTGATGGAAGCGATGCCGGCGGGCTGAAACTGGATCACGTTTTTCGCCGCCGGATGTTCCCATTGCACGCCCTGATTCGTATCCATGGAACGCAGACGCCCATGCACCGACGCGCCGTCAAGAAATTGGAGCAAGTGAGAAAAATCTCCGCGCGCTGCGGTCTGGTTCACATTTTTGACCGCCGGGGCCGTGTTTGTAATTTCTGCACGAACGGAAAGACCAAGGAACAGAAAGTGAGCGACGACAAAGATAAGCAAACAGAGCGGGTATGGAGTGAGATCGGGGGAGCACACGCGCCCTCGCGTGTTTCGACCGGCGCCTCGCCGGTCGAAATGAACGGGTCGATCTATGCCATGTTGATGGTTCCCTCGATTGAAACAACGTGGTCGGCGAGGGCGCCAACCACAGCACGCGAGGGCGCGTGCGCTCCCCAACGCGACTGGATACCGCAGATTGAAAATCTGCGCCACTTTGGCAGCGAACCGTTGCGCTTTACCGCTCATAAATCGGGAGAAACCGGTAATTCAAAGCCAGCGAAAGGAGGGATGCCGACGTCGCAAACGTCGGACCGAACTGGCCGTCCCAACTTCCATCAGGATTCTGCGTCGAAGCGAGCGTCTTGATGTTTCTTCGGTTCCAGGTTTGCCACTGCTCCGGCGAAATGTGAAAGAAAGCCTGCGACGCGTAGTAAAGGTAGTAATGGTAATAGCTCGATTCCAACGGGGCGTTCTTCAGGAAATTCGACGCGGCCTGGAACGCTTTCGAATTCTTGTCCTTCGCCAGCGCCAGGATCACGCAGCCAATGGCGGTGCGCGCGGCGTTGGCCGAAGTCCCGGCCGTGTAGCCGTAGCCGCCGTCCGACGTCTGGCAATTCGAGAAGAAGCTCAGCCCCTTTTTGATCGCCGCTTCCGGCACGTTGATCCCGGCGTTGCGCGCCGCGAACAACGCCACCATTTGCGCGCCGCTCACGGTGGTGTCGGCATCGGTGCTTTCCGGAGAATAACGCCAGGCGCCGAACGGATTTTTGGCCTGCGAATTCAGAATCAAGCTGACCGCCTTCTCCAGGGCCGGGCCCAGCCGGGGATCATCCACAGCGCCGTAAGCTTCCGCGAGCGCCAGGCATGCGAAACCGTGATTGTACATCGACCGGCCGATGTATCCGGTCTGCTGGTTCATCTGTTTCAGAATGAAGTCGAGACCTCGGCCGATCGAACTCTGATACGGGCCGAAATTCGGATCGTCGCCGTGGGCCAGCATGCTGAGCACGGCCAGCCCCACGACGGCCGGCTCGCTTCCGTAAGAGCGGTCCGGCCAGTGGCCCTCGGTATTCTGGCTGCGCGCCAGATATTGCATGCCTTTCACGTACATCCGCTCCACTTCCATCGGCGTGTTATCCGATTTCTCGATGAACAGCTCCTGGGCGCACAGTGACGAGGAGAGCAAAACCAACGCGATCGCAAGCGTAGCGCAGATTTGTAATCTGCCGTATCGCGGAATTGCATTCCGCACGGGCTCGACAAGTTCCAGGGCTCTGGAACTCGCCGACGCGCCGCCGATTGCAAATCGGCGATACGGCAGAGTGCAACTCTGCGCTAGAGCGGAAGGCCCGCTAAACCGGGATGGACTCACCCTACCGGGTTCATGGGCCATATCTGGAATTCGACCTTGCAGGAGGCGGGCGAGTTCAATTCGCTTCTTTTTCGAGGGCATTGAAATAGTTCTCCAGCGCTTCACGGAATTCCGTGGGCAGATTCTCCATGAGACTGCTCGTCTTGTTCACGCCTCGGGCATCCGGACTCTTGCCTTGCGCATCGCCTTGGAGCGGGCCGGCCGGTTGCTGCGTGTTGCCCCCCATCGTGCTGCGGCCTGGATTGCGGCTCATGCTCATGCCGGTGGTCTGGCGGCTTTCCGGGGACATCATTTGCAGCAGGAACGCCATCTCCTCACTGGCGTTGCTCTGCGAACTTCCGCCGCGTTGGATTTGTTCGTTGATCAAATTGATGACGTCGGAAAGCGTCTCGACCGTTTTGGTCTCCGATTGCACCGTCAAGGCGTCCGTCTGAGGCACTCCCAGCAGCGCTTCCGCGCCTTGCATCGCATCGAAGATCTCGCTGAGCGGCTCCTCCAGCGGGGGGAACGGATTCTCCAGTTGCATTTGCGTGAGCTTCTTCAGGAGCTGGCGTTGTCCGGCGTACAGCGCCTGGGCGCCGTCCTGATATACCGCCGTGTCCTCCTTCCGGGTTTCAAGCAGTTCGGTCCGCTCGCGGAGGTTGATCTCGCTTTCCCGCATCCGGAGCAAACTCAAGAGCTGCTGAATCAGAAAATTCGCCAGGTCGTTCGCCTGCCCGCCGCCGCCGCCGCCCGCCCCGCCGGCGGAACTGCTCTTGGGTTCGAGCAATTCGGCCCAGGCGTTGAACTGGCTGGACCAGCGGCCAAGCTGCTGAATCGCTTCCATGGAAATGTTCTCGGCGATCAACCCGCGGACTTTGTCCAGCTCATCGGTCGTTTTGGCTTCGGTCATTTCTTTGCTGACCTGGCCGTAATTCGGCTCCCGGGTGCGCTCGAAAAACCGGCTGATCTCGCCCTGCAGCGTTTTCGTCTCTTCCTCCGCGCGCGATTGGAACGTGGCGAGATTCGTGTTCGCGCGCTGATACGGCGCGGGAAGATCTTTCGGCAACAGTCCGATCGTGACCGTGAGATTCTTGTGCAAGCGGCTTTCGATTTCCTTCTGTTCCGTGCCCAGCTTGCGGAGCCGCTGCGCCAGTGTCATGGCTTGAAGGTCGTCGAGTTTCTTATTGACCATTTGCTGCATTTTCTGGAGCGCCTCCAGGATTTCCTCTTCTTTTTCCAGCGCTTTGGCGAGGTTCTCCTCCCGCGATTTTGGATTTTGCTGGGCGGCCTTCATGGACTCCGCCGCCTGCGGCATCTTGTCCTGCGTCAGGCCCTGCATTTGTTGGACGGTGTCCGCCCACTCGCGCAGGGTTTGTTCCGGAAGGAGCGGATTGCGGAAGGCTTCCTGCAACATCTGGGTTCCCTCCCGGGAAAGCTGTTCCAGGTTGGCTTTGTTTTGCGCCTGGTCCTCCAGCGTGTCCGCAATTTGATCCGACGCTTTGTCCTCGGCGAGCTTGTCTTTGGGCAGATCCTTCAGCTCGCGGGTTTCATCGACGATCTTTTCTTCCAGGCGCGTGACTTCTTCGAGCCGTCCGAGCAGGGACTCGAATTTTTGCCGCACCATCTCGGCGTGCTGTTCGTTGCCCACGACATAAATCCGATAGACCGGCGATTCCGTGGGTTCGCGGTCCGGGAAAAAATCCTTCGCATACGCGCGGAGTTCAACCAGCGAGCCGGCCGGGATCTTCAGCAAGGCCGGATTGAATTTGAACGCGCGCTCCAGCTTCTTTTCCTGCGCGGAAGCTGCTACATATTTGAACGGTGTGGCGGAAGGGCTGTTGGTCGGTTGCCAATCTGAAATCAGGTTCCAAGTCAACCCAAGTTCCCGCACCCCGTAATCGTCCTGCGCGACCGCTTTCAACGGGACCACCTCCGTTTCCAGCACCGCCACTTCCCGATTCATTTCCGGCAACTCCGGCAATGGCGGTAAATCTTTTTGGCTTTGCACGGAGAGCCGCCACGGCGCCGCGGTCTCCAAGCCCAGTTCATCCTGCCAGGTGAACGAACAGTGGAACGCGCCGTCGAGGTTCACGGGCTGGCTCGCAAACGCGTCGCCTTGCACGGCGAGACGCTGCGGATCGCTGCTTTCCACGGCCAGCTCCGCGCTTTGGAGGCCGCGCGTGATTTTGCCCTGAAAAGAAACCTGGCTCCCTTCGAGGACGGTGAGCGAACCGCTGCGGATGTTCTCGGTCAGCGCTGGATACTTCAGGTAGGCGGGGAGATCGATGCGCGCGATCAGATCTTTCAAGGACGGCCGATGCGTCGGCTCGACCGGCACTTCGCGCCGCGCGTCGCCAACCCGGACGCTCAGGCGTCCCGGCTGAACCTGGCCAGGGATTTTCAGTTGCACGCGCTCGTCTTGAACCAGCGTCTTGATCGCCGGCTGCCGCTCGTACTGGCCTTGCGCGCGGGCCGGGTGCCAGAACGACCGGTACTCGACGGCGGAAACCACCTCGAACGGCTCGCCGTGCGGCACGATTTGTTTCGCGGGCAACCCGGCGATATTCACGAGCGTGTAGCGCTCGATGGCGGCCCAGGGCGTGGCCCAACGTTGAAAGGCATTCCAACTCGCGCGCGGCACCGCCGCCGCCGGCAACAGCGCCAGCACGAATAGCCCGAGAGCCGTCGCCGCCTGAACCTTCGCGGGCCGAAGGCTGACCGCTTCTTGAAAATCGAACTTCCTCGCGTCCTCGGCGACCTGCTGAATCGCGGCCCGATACAGCGCCGGAGAAAAATGCGGCGGGCGCTCTTTTTCATCCGCCAATTCCACGATGCCGAGCAACCGATCACCCAGACGCCGGTATTTCTGCTGGACCAGAATCGAGAGCGCCTTCAAATCCCGGCGCTTGAAAACCCAGCGGAGGCTCCACCGCGCGATTCCGGCCAGCGCGATGCCCAGGCCGATCAGGCTTACTGCAATTCGCGACGCGATGGCGGTGTCCCAAATGCGATCCGAGAGGAAGAGGAGCAGATAAGAGAACCCCAGCCCGCTCAAAGCGAGGCACACAGCGACGGTCGTTTCCACCTTCCAGAGGCGCTGTTCCAACTCGGAAAACCGGCGGCGCACGTCGTCCGGCAGGCTCACGGAAATCTGGTTCTCGACATCAGCCATGTTTTGTCGCAAGTGCGCTATACCATGCCTGTTAATCGTCCTTCCGTCCAATAAATCCTCTTGGGCCGCAGTGGGAAGAGCGGGAAGGGTGAGCCTTTTCATGGTCGGCTGATACCTTGGATCCTGCTTGGTCACGGCTTGCCGGATGAACGCCGTCGGCTCTTGTGGAATCCAACACGGCATGAAGAAGGCGCGCCGATTTCGTTAGGAGTGGATTGCTTGCAATTCTGAAGGATGCTGGACTGAGATCATGATCAGAATGAATAGAGGCTGGCGCTACGCATTTTGGCTGGTCCTGGTTGTCGCTGTCGTCTGGGCCAGCTTCTGGCTCCTCGCTCCACGCGAACCGCGCTATGAGGGCAACCGATGCGTCGGTGGTTCCGCGAACTCAGGCTAGGCTGTGAAGGACAAAGCCATGAGGTTCGCAAAGCCGCCGCCCAAGCACTGGGGGACATAGGCGTCGAAGCCGCCTCGGCCAAGTCTGCCTTGAGCAAGGCCACGAGAGACGAATTCCCTTCCGTTCGCGAAGCGGCGTTCCGGGCGCTCGGACGAGTAGTCCGCGAAGAAACGCCGGCCAGAGCAAAAACAAAAAACCCCTTCCGCACAGGCGCGGAAGGGGTGTTAGCAGCGGATTCGCGCTTAGAATTTATATACGATGTTTGCCGCCAGCGTGATGGCGTTCTTGTCCGACACGCCAAATGGCCGGGCGCCGCCGAGGCCGTGGTCCCAGCGCAGTTCCGCGCGAGACAGGACGTTCGCCCAGAGCGAATAATCCACCGTGGCCGTGACCGCGAGCAACTCGTTATGAGAGCCCGCCGCCTGGCCAGCGCCGGCTGACGCATACCAGGTTCCGTCGTCGGCATTGGTGTAATCAACCCGCCCGTTCAGCTTCAGTTTTTCCGTGCACTGATAGGAGAGGTAGCCGGCCACGGCATAGGCGCGGTCGCCACCCACGCCGCCGGTCCCGAAGTCCTCACGATAATCATACGCAGCGCCAAGCGAGAGCCCTTCGATGGGCAGCGGCACCGTGGCGCCAGCGTAGTAGAGCGTGGTGTCGTGCGGTCCGCCGGCCAGCCCATCAATGGCGGCGCCATAGATCGAGGCGCCGGAAAGGAATCCAAAACTTTCCGGCAACGTGATCGTGATCGAGCCCATGTAGGTCTTCTCGGTTTCATCCGCGGCAACCCCGGCTCGCGTCGGGCGCGCATTGATCCCGGCAGTCCAGGTGTTCGCGACACATGCCGCCAGGCTCAGCCAGTCCGAAGCTTTGTAACCCGCGTGGATGCCTGTGTGTTGAGTGGGCTCCAGTTGCCACCCGTACGACCGGCTGTAGTTCGGATTGTTCGGGCCTTCGAAGACTTCATAGCCGACGACTGTGGAGAACGTGCCGATCTTGAAGTCGATCCCGTTTCCGACAGGCGCTCGCAAGGCCACGTACGCGTCCTTCACGGTGACGTCATCGCCAAGTTCCAGAGGACTGTTGTTGTAACCGACCGCGTCGGGTCCGAAGAGCAGTCCCACTTGGTAGCCAGCCGACCACTGGCCCTCATCGAGTGGCTTCTCCAACTGCAGCTTGACAACGTTGAGGTTGAAGCCGTCCATCTTGCTCGTGCCATCGAAGGCACGGCCAGGGAACGGCGCGTTGCCGCGGCCGAACTTCCAGATGGCGGAGGTATCGACGTAGCCGCTCAAGGTCGTTTGCGACAGCGCGGTCATGACTTGTTGCGCGGCTTCTTCCGCCTGGACGAGCGTGCCCAAGCTGACCAAGCCGGCACCCGCCAGGGCGAGAGTCCATGGATTCGGTTGAACCCTGGATCTGGCTTGCTTCAACGGACTATTTATTTCTGTGCATTTCTTCATGGTGTTTTTTTGGTTTGTTCTTACGTGTTGTTGGTTCTGAGCTTTTACGCGTTTAAGGTTTGTGGTTGTGACCACCGACTTACCAGCCCGGAGGAAAGGCCGGCAAAGCTAAAGCCCGGCAGCAAGGATCGCATCGTTCATGAGCGCATGAATCTGCAACCCCGGCTGCCGAGGCACGCAACACATCGCATCGTCGCACCGGAACGAGCAGTCCAGGTGCCATGCATTGATCACGGCGGTACATCATAGGGTTCCAGGCATTCTTGCGCCAAAACCGCGTCATTAAATACACCTCGCCACGATTGAAATAGCCACGGTGCGCAAATTTCAACAGCGAGTAGCTGACAAGGTAGGCGCCGCTTCGACTCGGAACGAGGCGAATTTGTAGGCGGAAGCCTGAAAGACTGCAACAACTTTGTTTGCGCCCTGAACCACGGATAACCACGGATACCACGGATAATTTTTCTCAACCACGAGTGGACACCAATGCCAATGAAGGCAAGGGTTTCACGAGATGCCGCGCCACGGCCATATCTCTCAGATTTCTAACCACGGATGAACACGGATAGACACGGATTTAAATTGCTTCCTATCCGTGTGCATCCGTGTGCATCCGTGGTTAAATTTCAAATCTGTTCGGCTAGAATTTTATGACGTGGATTTGGGTGGCGTGGTTTCGGGTTCAATCGCGCGACTTCCCCAACAAAAAACCCCTTCCGATTCTCTCGGAAGGGGTCCACTTGTATGAAGTTGTTCCTTAGAACTTGTAGATGATGTTTGCGGCCAGCGTAAACGCGTTCTTTTGGTTGCCAGCGCCTCGGCCGTAGAGTTTGTCCCCGGTCAGGCTGTGGTCCCAACGGAATTCCGCCCGGCTGATCACATTATCCCAGAGCGAGTAATCCAACGTGACCGTGTTGCTGATGATCTCGGGCTGCCGGTCGCTGCCGGCGCCTCCGAGGTTCAATCCCAGCGTGCCATCGGAGCCGGAGACGTAATCGAAGCGATCGTTAAGTTTCAGTTTCTCCGTCGCTTGATACGACACATATCCGGCGATTGCAGAGGCCCAATTGCTGTTGTTGCCCGCTGCCGGAGTCACACCGTTAACGCCGTCGAACCGGTAATCCCACGCGGCGCCGATCGACAAGCCCTCCAGCGGAGTGGGGATCGTGGCGCCGACATAGACGCTGGTGGTGTTGTTTTGAGCGCCAGCCAGTCCGTCAACGATGCCCGCATACAATGTCGAGCCGCTAAGGAAGCCCAGGCTTTGCGGCGCGGAGAGCGTCAGCCCGCCCAGGTAGGTCTTCTCGGATTCCGCCGTCAGCGAGCCGTTCGGTTTCACGACTGAGCGACCGTTGATCGCTCCCGTGTGGGTATTGGCCACGCCGCCGTAAATGCTCAACGAATCCGCAAGCTGGTAGCTGGCGAGAACTCCGGTGTGCTGTTTTGGCGACAAGATGTAGCCAAACGAACGACTGTAGTTCGGGTTCTTGCCCGAATCGAAGGTTTCGTATCCCAGAGGCGATTCGAATGCGCCAACCTTGAGGTCGATGCCGTTGCCGATGGGTGCCCGCAGTTCGACGAAGGCATTCTGGATCGCGAAGTCGTCTCCGAAGCTGCCAACGCTTCCGCCGGAAGCAAACGCGCCTTGGTAAGTGACCGAATCCGGCCCGAACAGCAGATCGACCCTGTATCCTGCGGCCCACTGGGCTTCGTCCAGGGCCTTTTCGAGGCCGAGTTTTACGACGTTGAGGTTGAATCCATCCAGTTTGCTCGCACCGTCGTAGGCGCGCGTTCCTGCTGCGGAGCCCAGGCCGCCAGTACCCAGCTTCCAGATGGCCGAGGTATCCACGTAACCACTTAGCGTTGTCTGAGAAAGAGCGGTCAGCACCTGGTGCTGCGCCTCCTCAGCCTGAACAACCGAACCGAGGCTTACCACCCCGCCGGCGGCCAAAGCTATCGTCCATTTGTTAACCTTCATTTAGTTCCTCCTGCGATGTATGTTGTTGCGTTTTAATGCGTTCTTTGAGGCAAAAACCATTTGCCTCAAGCACACCGTTGCCGGTGTAATTGGGGCGAACGATAGAAAAAAGCACCCGCCTTGGCAACAAGTTTTTTATGGCCTTGAGGTTGGATAGGTTGGATCAAATGCCACCAGCGAAGCCGAAAGCGGTAGGCCAAAATGTCGCAACACGATTCCGCCATCCGTCAACGGCGGAACAGCCAGAGCAGGAAGGTCAGCACCGCGCTCAAGATCAGGCAAGTTACCCAGGGGAAATGGAAACTGAAATTTCCCCGCGAATACTGAACGTCCCCAGGCAACCGGCCAACCCAGCCGCGTCCAAAGCCCATCCACAGGGCCAACCCAACCAGGGCAATCAATATCCCCGTGACAAACAGGAATTTGCCGACATCGTGCATGGCTGAATTTGTGATCGTCCCGTCGCCGAATATGGCATAAGATCGCGCGTGGGATCAAGTAATCGCAACTGAACCTGCAATTCTCATTTTGGCAACAGAGGGAGCGCGCGGCTCGCATGTAGTCCCGGCTTTAGCCGGTTTTGTGCGTTGGCCGGCTAAAGCCGGGACTACGTGCAGGTCACAATGAGAATTGCTGACCAAACCAATCACGCAAAAGGCATCATGCCGACGATCGCAGTCTTAGGAACACTCGACACCAAAGGCGAGGAGCATCGGTTCATCGCCGAACTCATCCGGCAACGCGGCCATCAGGTCCTGGTGATCGACGCCGGCACGCTGGATCCACCGAAGTTTAGCCCGGACATTCCCCGGCAGGAGGTCGCCGCCGCCGCGGGGGCGGACCTCGCGGCCCTCGCCGCCAGGAGGGATCGAGGCCAAGCCGTGGCCGCGATGTCGAAAGGCGCTCCCATCGTCCTTGCTCGATTGGCCGAGGAACACAAGATCGACGGCGTGATTTCACTCGGTGGCGGTGGCGGGACGGCAATTGCCACGGCTGCCATGCGAGCGCTTCCAATTGGTTTTCCCAAGGTCATGGTCTCGACACTCGCGAGCGGGAACACGGCGCAATACGTCGGGGTGAAAGATATCGTGATGTTCCCCGCGATTGTCGATGTCTCGGGGATTAACCGGATTTCGCGACAGATTTTGACCCGAGCAGCAGGTGCGATTTGCGGCATGGTCGAGGCCAAAGTGCCGCCGGGCGAGGACAAGCCGATCATCGTCGCCAGCATGTTTGGCAACACGACGGCCTGCGTGCAACGCGCCCAGAAACTCCTCGAACAAGCCGGTTATGAGGTGCTCGTGTTCCACGCCACCGGCGTCGGGGGACGGACCATGGAATCGCTCATTGAATCGGGAATCGTGGCCGGGGTGCTGGACATCACGACCACCGAGTGGGCGGACGAATTGGCAGGAGGCTTTTTGACCGCTGGCCCGACCCGTCTGGAGGCCGCGGCCAAACACGCGGTGCCCGCAATCGTCGCGCCCGGCTGTTTGGACATGGTCAATTTCTACGGGCCCGAATCGGTCCCCGCCAAATTCCAGGGCCGGACTTTTTACCCCCACAATCCGCAGGTCACCCTGATGCGCACCACGCCCGAAGAATGCGCCCAACTGGGAAGAATCCTCGCGGAAAAGCTGAATCTGTCGAAAGGTCCGGTCACGGTGCTGATCCCCGACAAAGCCATCAGCGTCATCAGCGCGCCCGGCCAGAAGTTCCACGATCCGGAAGCTGATCGCGCTCTGTTCGACAATCTCAAGTCACATCTCCGAAAGGACATCGAGGTCATCGAATCGGACTGCGAAATCAACGACGCGCGCTTCGCCGACCTTTGCGCCCACACCTTGCTGAGAAATATTGGGCAACAGGCCAACCGCACTGACTGAGGTTAAGAACGCCAACGCTGTAACGACTTCCTTTGCGCCTTCGCTCGGTTGGATTATTGTCCTGTCTAATGAAGCGTCGAAATCAAATTTCTCCGGCGGATCGTGGCGCCCCATATCGACCAGGTTGTTCCAGGGGTGCGCGCCGGTCAGGTAAATCGCCTGGCCGCTCCCATCCGTGAAATAGCGCGGGTTGGCCGGGCTGGCGCGCAACGGGCCGCGGGCGGGCGCGGCTGCGATCAGCGGCGTGGTCAAACGGAGAACCATTGCTGAATCCATTCTTGACGCTGACCACTCCGTCGTATCTATTCGTTATTGAAACAACCTGTTCCCCGTAAGAGAGCGCTCGCAATCATTCTAATTCTATGAATCCACATCCACCTGTTCCTGGTTCGGCCGGTCGCTGGAGTCTCAATTGGCTTCTGGGTTTGTCGCTTCTGCTCACGCTGGCTAAGCCGGTTCTGGCTGCGTCCAAAGGCGAAATGCTCTTTGTGACCAGCAACGCTGACTCGCCGATCAACGCCGACCCGGCTTTCATCGAGTTCTTCACCGCCAATGGCTATGTCGTGACGCTCTTTGGCGCCGGCGGCAGCACGCCGGAGGACTTGCGCGCCGCCGCGGCGGGCAAAAAGGTCGTCGTGTTCTCCGAAACCATCGGTTCGACTTCCGTCCTGGATCCCGCCGGCGACGCCACGGGCGTCTTCAGCCTCAAGAACACGGACGTCCCGATCATTTCCTTCGAGGCCTACATGTTTGACAATGCCGATTGGGTCAAGCGCACCGCGGACGGCTCCAATGATTTCACGCAGTGGGGCAACACGAGCCGCACGGAAGTGGCGGACACGCCGATCAATGACGGACGGGATTCGCTTTATATTCGCAAGGCGGATCATCCCATCGCGAAAGGTTTCACCGGGAAGGTGAAGGTTTACAACGAACTCTACAGCCTCAGCTACGGCTTGCCCTCGCCGGACGCCGATGTGGTGGCCAGCGTGCAGGAGAACGGCACCTTCCCCACGATCTTCGTGTATGAGAAGGGCGACAAGCTCGTCGATGGCAGCGTGGCGCCCAACAAACGCATCGGCCTGTTCCTGGGCCAGAATGCGGCCCCGGACTTCAACACCGCGCTCGACTTTGCGAACTTGACCGCCGCGGGCAAACAGTTGGTCCTTCAGACGGTGGATTACGCCGCCGGCGTCACCAGTGGCACCACCACTCCGCCACCCGTGACGCCTCCTCCAGCCGCCAGCAACATCATCTACGTGGAAGACTTCAACACCGAGGGCGAGGGCACTCGCTATACGGTCGAAGGCCGCGGCTTCGTGCCGAAGAATGGCCAGGCCGTCCCGGTGCCCGCGGGCACGTCCTACTGGACTCGCAATGTGGACGTCGTGGCCAAAGGTGAAGTCGTCGGCGTGCCCTTCCCCGCGCCCGCCCGGCGAGCCACGATGCTCTTCAATCACGGGCTTGATCCCGCCTCGCTCACCGCCGACGGCAAGAAACTGCTCGATGCCACGATCAAGTGGCTAACCGAGGGCAAGCAGAAGATGGTCGTGATGTTCAGCGCGCCGGCCGGCGCCGACAGCCTGGGCGACCAATACTTGATTTCGACGCTGACGGCCCAGGGCCATACCGTGATCGATGATGACACTTCCGTCACGCTGCCGGCAAAAATCACCGCCGACAAGGTGGACTTCATCATCAATTCCAGCACGGGTGGAGACCCCATCCGATTGGCTAACGCTACCGTGCCCTTACTGTGCTTCGCCAGCGATCTTGCCGGTGACATGCTTCTGGCCACTCGAGGATTGAATGACACGACCTTTGACCCCGGGGACGTCAAGATTGCCGCGACCACCCATCCCATCGCCGCCGGACTGCCGGCCACGATCAAATTTGTCAACGCCGCGCAGCCTTTCGACACTGTCGGGCTGGGGTTGCCCGCAGGATCAGTGACGGTGGCGACGTATCAATTCACGGATGACGCCGGGGTCGTCTCGACGCGTCCATTCCTGGTGGCCACGGAGAAAGGGGTCCAACTCCTGGGAGGTCTCATCAGCGGGATGGAAGGAACCGGATACTGGGCCGGGGCGGATTTGAATGAACCCAATATCTCCAACTCCACGTTCGGCACGATCAATGAACCCCGCAGCCTGACGCTGAAACCCGTCAACGTCACCGGCAAGACCAACCTTAAATTGACCTTGGCTTTGGCCGGCACAGAAGTCGATTTCGATCTCGGCGCCGACGACTTTTTCTCGATCAAAGTGGACCTCAAGAACACGGGTGAATTCATTGAACTGGCCAGGTACGGAGCCCCCACAGCCAACGAGAAATTCCTCGTTGAAAGAATTAAGGGCGGAGACGGAATGGGAGGACCAACTGATTTGGTGAAACCCGACTACACGAAAAGGGTGGGAATTGTCGCGAAGGAGTTCACCTACGACATTCCCGACGGCGCCACCCAGTTGGTCGTTCGCTTCGAGTCCAATTCGACCTTCTGGAACGAGATTGTCGCTTTCGACAACATCCGCATCCACACCGGTGCCCTGGCGGCGCCCAAGCCGCTCATCTCGATCAAGAGGGACGCCGACAAAGTCGTCGTGGAATTTGGCGGAGTGCTGCAAAGCGCCAATTCAGTCACCGGCCCGTGGACGGACGTGGCTGGAAACCCCAAGAGCCCTTACACCATCGAAAGAGGTTCGCAAGCAACCGCCCGGTTTCTCCGCGCACGCGCTCCGTAACGGACGCGCTTCACCTTCGGCGACCGAAGTGCCCTGGCTCGGTTGCCGAGAGAGAATCCAGCGCGCCTTCGTTAAGGTAGTTACAGTAAGGTGGGGCGAGGCTCCTGCCGAGCCAGTACCATCGACGAAAGGCTCGGCGGGAGCCGGCGGGAGCCTCGCCCCACCGCCGTTAATTAATTAATAGGGCTATGCACTTGATTCCCCTGACACGACAGATTGTGGTCCGGTTCCGCCCACCAAGTCCTTGCACAGGACCGGGCCTACGGCCAGGGCTTGCTCCACCAAACGATGAAACAAC
>Ga0194126_10002029_pt1 | contig 33183 bp, 25 predicted proteins | sample TA2KigC150mmetaG_FD_148641 | JGI IMG/M metagenome (GOLD analysis project Ga0194126, IMG submission 148641) | Freshwater microbial communities from Lake Tanganyika, Tanzania - TA2015035 Kigoma Deep Cast 150m | ecosystem: Environmental > Aquatic > Freshwater > Lake | place: Tanzania: Lake... | reverse complement strand
TGATTTTAATCTTCTTAACAACAAAATCTAATTTAAATAAATTAAGAATCTTGTTATCTATATTTTCAGTAATATAATATACAGTATCAGCTCAGTAAAATTTCCAATGGACAAATAATCATCATACACAACCTGCCAGATGCGCCTGTTCAGCTTTTTTTAATCTATCCATAATAGCTTTTCCTATTCCAATTTCATCAACAGGTTCAGCTATTATTGTTTCAATTTCTTTATCATCTTCAAAAAAATGCATTGCTTCAAACATATTTACAGCATAATCCTTTAAATCTTTTTTTTCTGAAACTCTTATTACTTTGCAGTATCCATTCTCTAATTCTCCTGAAAATGATATCAGTCCTGCTTTGGATTTATCTATGTTTAATGTTTTATCATCTGCTATGAATAACTTCTTTTTGGGGCTGTAATGCGATTTTAACATTCCCGGGGCAGACATGCTTTCAATTTCGGCAGTATTATCAAATGGAACAATAGTCTCTATTTCTTCTTGTGTAATAATGCCACTGCGAAGGATTTGAAAACCATTTTGAGTAAGCCTGATTATTGTTGATTCAATTCCTACAGTAGTTTTACCGCCTTCAAGAATATAGTCTAAATCTGCTAATTGTTTTCTTACGTGCAAAGCTGTTGTCGGGCTTATCCTGCCAAACTTATTTGCGCTTGGCGCAGCAATAGGACATCCTGATTTTTTTATCAAATCCAGGGCTATTTTATTGTTTGGCATCCTGATACCTACAGTGGGCAGGCCTGAAGTAACAATGTCCGGGATAATACTGCTTTTGGGCAAAACCATTGTCAACGGCCCGGGCCAAAATTTTTCTGCCAATCTATAAACTACATCATCTTCGCATATAACAAGATTTTTTAATTCGCTTAAATCAGCAATATGGACTATTAAAGGATCAAATGAGGGCCTTTCCTTCACATCAAAAATTTTAGCTACAGCCACAGGGTTTAGGGCATTTGCTCCAAGCCCATATACAGTCTCTGTGGGAAATGCTACTAATTTTCCTTCTTTAATGAATTTAGCAGCTATACCAATGTTATTGGATTTCTTTATTATTTTTAAGATATTATACTGTTTTAAAAAAAGTAAGCTTCCTGCAAAGCTCATTATGCTTGCAATTAAAACAGGCCAAAAAAATGTGCCTGAGATATCAAAAAGAAATCCACCGCTTAGCGGACCTATAATACCGGCTATTGCATACCCCAAAAATATATATGGGTAAATAATGCCCAGGCTGCTTATTCCAAATACATGTGCCGTCTCTTTTGCAAAAAGAACAAAATTTCCCCCAAAACCCAGCCCTATCAGCAGTGCAAGAATTAAATAAGAAGTAACTGATAATGCTATTACATTTAATAATATAATTGATATCGCCTGAAAAATAAGGGCTAAAAATATGCATAACCCTGCGCCAATATAATCACTTAAAAAACCCCAAAGAAGCCTGCCTGTAAAGTTTGCAATACCCAGAAAAATTATTGCAAAATTACCCCGGGAATTGCCAGCAGTAAAGTACCCTGTGAAAAATAGTAATCCTGAAATATACCCGAAATATTTGTAACTGATTTTTTTACTTAATCGCCCGGCTAAAATCATAGTAATAGGAAATACAGCAATTACTGATCCAAATATTACCTGGGTCTGGAAAGTAGAAAACTTATATTTTTCGATTAATTCAGATGCAATTATGCTCCATGCATAAATGCTGCCTATGCGAGCATTATTATAAATGACGCTAAAACAGTTAAATACTTTTTCATTTTAAACTTTTATTTTTTTTGATTTTGACAATACCTGTTTTTTAAGTTCCTGTTTATACTGAATGATTTTATTCTGTATTGAAACGTCCATTGCAGATACAATTTGCAACGCAAGTATTGCTGCATTTTTTGCACCATTAAGAGCAACTGTAGCAACAGGAACTCCTGCAGGCATCTGTAAAATTGAAAAAGCTTTGTTGTAATTATCGTTATATGCCCCATTTTCCTCATGCCAGATAATACAACATTCATTCTTCATTATTAGTTAAAAAATGTTTAATAAAATTAAATAAGATTAACAAAGTTTATACAGGGGCTTTGTCTAAAATATATTTTAGAATCTGGATATACTTTTCAGCAGTTTTATTAACAATATAGCCAGGCAATGAAGGAGCGGGCGGGGTCTTGTTCCAGCCAAGCGCCTCCAGGTAATCCCTTACAAATTGTTTGTCAAAGTTTTCAGGAGCCCTGTCTTGAAGATAGTCTTTCTTGCTCCAAAACCTTGAAGAGTCCGGAGTAAAGGCTTCATCAATTAAAACAATATCATTATTAAAAAAGCCAAACTCGAATTTTGTATCAGCAATAATTATGCCTTTTTTTTCAGCAAAATCACTTGCCTTATTATATAGTTTGATACTTATATCTTTTAATCTCCGGGCAATTTCTGATCCAAAATTACTGATGATATACTCATATGAAACATTTATATCGTGGCCTTTGTCTTCTTTTGTCGAAGGTGTAAAAATAGGCTCCGGTAACCTGCTGTATTTATATAAGCCTTTTCCTAATTTTATTCCAGCTACAGTTTGATTATTTTTATATTCATCCCATGCTGAACCTGCAATATATCCCCTTACAACACATTCTATTGGTATGGGTTCTGCTTTTTTTACCAGCATTGACCTGCCATTAAGTATTTTTTTAAACGGATGTAATTGCCCGGGAAATTTATTGACATCATCAGTTATCAGGTGATTATCAATAATATCTTTTGTAAAATCAAACCAGAAGACTGATAGCCTGTTTAGCACTACCCCTTTATTTGGAATACCGGTGGGCAGCACAACATCAAAACATGATATCCTGTCAGTAGAAACAATCAATAGGGCATCCCCTAAATCATAAATATCCCTGACTTTGCCCCTCTTTAATAGTTTTACATCTGTTAAATCAGTGGTTAGAATAGTATTGTCCTTCATTTTTACAATCCTTCCCTTCATTTAAATTAAATGCATAAAACTGTATAGAAATCATGTTTTCCTTAAATCTTGTTATTTTTATAAATATAATTTTTCCGGTCTTACCACCCGAATGGTATTAATTCTAAATAATCCTTAATGCTGCCATCATCTAAGCAGCAATTTATTATTGCTTTGCCTAAAGGGCTGATTTCCGGGCTTAAATATTTTTTTAATTCTTTCTTAAAAAAAGTATTCAAAATCTCTGAACCTTTATCATAAGCTTCCTGGCCCACTTCTTTTTGCATTTCAGTTCTAAAAAAATATTCCGGGATTTTTTCTCCTTCAAGCTGCATCATTGATGGAACAAACCCAAGAAGCGGACAACGCGCATATTCCAGGTGTTCGGGGCGGAATTTTGCTGCTCCGCGCCTGGCTATATATTCCCTTGAGATCCATTGCGGCATAAAACCAACACTCCATGCCCCTATATACTGGTTCGGAAACAAAAGATATCTTGTGTCAGCAGTCTCAACTATCTGCTTCAGCAAAAGATTTGCATGATTTGTATATTTTCCTGTAGCAAATGGCCAGTAGGAACCCACCCCTTCGCTTATCATTTCGAATGTATCTATTATGCTGGGATTTGAATCTCCGCGCGGGGCAACAAGCCTCCAAAGCCATGCTAATGCGGGCGGCAGGACGTGAAAAATACCTATAATTCCGTAAGTCGGCTTTTCTTTTATACACATCGGCGTCCTGATACCAAAACTTCTGTAATCTACTTCAACCGGCCCGTCGATTGTATTGGGTATAAATTTACGGGGAATAATGACCCTGGGATTGGGGCACGGCTTTCCAGGTTCATCTTCTGTATGTTCCCATATAAGGCAGGTCGAATCAGGAACGCCATAAAGATTTAAAAAAATTAGTGGTTCTTTTGGTTTAATGCAGATACTCTCCAGGTTTGGATCTGTGCCATATTCACTTATATGATTTAGCCTGATAAACCAGGCCTGTTCAGCATCTGAAACATTTAATTTTTTACTGTCTTTTTGAAACGAGGGAAGAGCTAATGCCATATCATCTGCAACCGGCTTCAGTAAACAAGACTGAGTAAGCCTTAATAATATTTCCTTGCCTGTTACTTTGTTTTTTCCAAGAAGCAGTCTTCCATCATGCTCTCTGTGAGCATATTCAAGCATTTCACTTTTGCCACCCCCGCTTGCACCTTCATGGAAAATAGTAGTGATGTTTTCATACGGTGTTTCCGCCTGCACACAAGAGCCATGCAGTGTCAGCCAGTTTTCGTTTTCTCCAATTTGTAAAAGCACACCAAATATTCCTTTTTTTGCGCTTGGACCGGGATATAGATTATAGGAAAATATTTCATGCACTTTTTCACAGCGATTATGAACCACAAGTTGTTTTCCATTAAAATGAGTATGCCTGAATGGCGGCGCCAGGTAAATTATAGCCATAGGCTTGAAGCCAGTTTCCATTTTTTCCAAATCAGCAATACCCTGCAAATCAGCTAAACCGCCAATAAAAAAACCTGCATTATCCGGAGCAATTAACAAGCCGTGATACCCGGTCAAATCCCCTCCAACTTTTATTGGAAGTACAGCAAGGGCCTGCTTTTTTAGCCATTCAAAAGTTTCTAACCTGGTTTGCTCAAAATCTTTGTTGAAAATATCTTTAAATTTAACTTTATCTGTATCTTTATTATCTCCAATAACTGTGCAGTCCGGATCTCTTCTTCTCATATATTTTTCAAGATAGTTAATGACAAAGCCGTTTTTACACCTGGTTACCACCGCCTCATCTTTGGAGCTGCTATCTATTTTATAGTCAACAACAAAAACTTTATTTTCTTTATTTTTTAAAGCAAGATCAATCACCTCTTCCCTGTTTCTCAAAATATTTACATTGGGGGATTTATCCAATAATTCTTTTACTTCAGTTGCAATATCCCATTTTGCCCATTCCATTTTTTTACCTCCTGTAAAATAAAAAACCAACACATTCTCTTCCGCCCGCTTTTATTCTTAAAACGGACTAAAAGATTTGTGTTGGCTTACTATCAAACAACCCAAAACGGGTTTTTATTTAGTCTTCCAATTTCAATTCAATCTTGCATATTATAATAAAAGAAATTAATTTTTAAAAGTAAATAATTTTTTTTATTTTTAAAGGGCATATTATAGTCACCGGCTTGCTATTAAATCTTCTTCAAGATCTTCATTTAAAGTAAAAACAATAATTCTCTCACCAGTCTTTGTGCTTATATCCGAATGAAGGCTTAATACTGTGCAGCCTGTAATTTCCCTGATTATGCTGTTTAATAAAACTTTTGCACTTTCCAGCAATTGCACGCGAATTCTTTTTATTAGATTGGCTCCATCATCTGTTTTTGCCAGTTGCTCTTCTGCTGGTGTTAAAACTCCCTTTAACCTTATAAAAATCATATCTTTTATTATATATGTTTTTATTTCTTTAGGGCCCCGCCCCATGTATTCTTTTTCAAAATTAATAATTGCTGCACTTATCTGGGCTTCCATTTGGCCAATAGTAATACTTGCCATATTTTTCTCCTGCATTAATCTGATAATATTTAAATTATTTAATGTATCATATATTATTTTTATTTAATTTTGTGAAAATTTAATTATCCAATATAAATTGGGTGAATAAAGGCGCATTATTTGTCCTCTTTTTAGCAGTTTACTCTCATGTTAACATTTTTTACTAATAAAATCATATTTGCCCTTTTTGTGATAGTATCTAAAATTCCGGGATAAAAATCATTTAAAATTTAGATTTATATCATTTTCTCTGGCATAATCTTTTGCAAGTTAAATAAACATAGCACCCCTGTTTTTTTAATCCTGCATGACTGGCACATCCCGCTTGAAAAGATGATAATTTTGGAGACTGGGTAATGATTTAATGCTTTTGAGCCCTGGGCAGAATCAGTGAAGAATAAATCCAGAAAAAGGTATCTGGTTTGCGCCTTTTTTTATCTACTATGGTTCCCTAATTGCTTCTGAGGCATCTTTTTAGGGTAGGGCCATCTTTACAGGAAATGACAGACCTCTCCGCAGATAAATTAAACTTTAAATGAAAATAAACTGGAAACTTCAGGGGCAAATCAATATTATTTACAGCTCAGTAATCCATATATATTCCATCCAGATAACCGTCCCGGTTTATCACTATATACTGCCCTATTTTCTCAAATTTTTTATTTCCCGGATTCCAGACAATAAGCACCCTGTCCATTCCCCACCCTGCAGCAGGATTTAGCCCTGTGCCTTCAGGTTCAACTTTCAGATAGAGCTTGACTATGCAATCATTTAAATTAACAGGCAGGTTAGGGTTAAAAACATATTTATTTATCGCATCTGGATAAGAAGTATAAATTTCAGCGCCACCAGAAATTATAGAGATTTTTTTAATCCATGTTTTTGTTTTATTTAAGCTATGTCCCTTAACTTTTAAATCAATGCTAAGCGGTATTATTGCGCAAATTACCTTTTCAGCAAGCTGGCCCGCGCCAATTGCAAGAAGGCCTGCAGGGTTCCATGACCCGCTGACATCCGTTAATATCCAGTAATCGGGAACCACTGATACATCAATATACATCATATGGGAGTTCTGTATCATTGTAAAAAGATCCAGTTTAAATGTGCCATAAATTGCTTCAACTTTATATCCGGGATTAAAAACTGTGCCTGGCATTTCAGCGCATACAACATATGGAGTAACCTTGCCTGATATACCTGACTGCCCATTCACAAGGTCCTCATCTTTGGGTACAGGCACAAAAGAGACATCTACCCGGTACTGCATGCCTCTTACTGCATAAACAGCCCCTGAATATGATTTATTATTATGCGTGGCCTGCAGCGCAATCCACGTTTCATGGACCGGTAATGGCACCTCCACATAATAATCTCCATTTAAGTCAGTATTTGCAGTTGCAATAACATTTTTTGAATCATTTACCACCTTTACCTGGAAATTTTTTAGAATGGCGCCGTTTTCATCATACGCTGATCCGCTGATATAAACCTTATCTGTTGTTTGCATTGTCATATCCCGGACAATATCCTGGCCTGCCCCCACTGTAAGGTTTATTGTTTCCGGACGGTAACCAGCCTTTAGATAATTTATTGTATAGGTTCCGGCAGCAAGCCTTAATTCATACCAGCCCTGGCTGTTTGTGTAAATCTGCTCATTTGAATTATTTGCTGATATTTTAACACCTTCCAGTTTTGCGCCTGATGTTGTGCTAATATGTCCCGTTATTGCGCTTCTATTATCAAGATAAATCTGGGCATATTGGTAAATGTTTCCCGGATGAAGATATTCATCAAAGGTAGCGTTTGCCCTGTAACCGGTTTTTGAAGCCGTTGCTTCAAAGGGGCCAAATGGCACATGAAAGAAAGTACATAGTCCTTCAGAATCAGTCAGTGCAGACGCCGACTCATTTTGCGCAGATATTACTACCTCTGAATTTTCAATAGCGTTATGGTTTAAATCAGTGACTTTTATATGTACGGTGCCTTTTGTTGATGGTACATAAACTTCAAGTTCCTTAGGCCCGGCATTGTTATTATCCTCATTGCTTTCTTCAACAAGGTTTGAAGGGTCAATTGTTACGCTGTATGATATTTGTTTCTTCTCAACTGTAGGGTTTTTATAACCTGTAACACCCTCTATGGAACGGTTATCAGCCTGTGAGGTAAAAGCAGGGACGGTAATTCCTGCAAAGACATCAAAAGAGGAATAAGCAGGCATGATATCTATAATATTTCTACCGGCTTCCTGGCCGTCAATATAAAAGACTACATGGACATTTTCCGCTTCTATGGGCCCGAAATTATTAATCCTTGCCTTAAGCGTACCGTGCCTTCCCGATATGAGCCTGTCTGTTGGCATAAGGCTTTTTTCTTCGACAGAAAGGTCCGGTTTTGCAACAGTTGTTTCTGTTGAAGCATTGTTATCTGAGCGGTCATCCCCACTCAGTTTTCCTTCAGGGTCAATTTCAACAGTAAATATGATACTGCCCCTGAAATTTTCCGGAGCTTTCCACATCCTGTAAATAGTTCGGCCCTGTCCCGGCCTGAAATCACTTGTTAAATAGGTATAGTCGCCATTTGCAATAATTTCACCGTTTACTTTAAAAATAACCCTCACACCTTTATCAGGATAGTTTTTAGAATTATTTTTTATCGTGGCTATTAATTGTATCCATTGCCCCGGCAATATATAGCTGGGTGCAATGACCAAATCATTGCTGCTTATTGAAATATCATTGCCGCTGCTGCCTTCAATGGTTTCAGGAATCGAGACAGAATAAGTGTTATTTGACCTGTCATGTTCATAAAGAAGCTGGCCAGGGTCAACAAAAACTGTAACATCAAGTACAGGCGGTGCATCCTGGGGAACCTTATAGCTATAGGAGGCATCTCCAAGATAGGGTGTTGTGCCAGATGGCGGATTGACTTTAACCGGCGGGGAGAGCTCGCCATTGACGAGGAAGTATACCCTTAAAGGACCGGTAAAATCATTTTTATTATCCCGCATTATAAGGGCATTCAGGAAAAGGTTTGTCCCGGGCGCGTAATTTTTAGTGCTATTTTTATGCTGCCACCTGATGCTGCCGGGTAAGACGGAATATTTATAAGGCGCAACCGGAACGGGCATAAACTTGTATTCTCCATTATCAAGCTGGACTTCATAATTAATTAGCCCTACATAATTATATGGCACAAAATAGTTGCGGCTGTGCGAGACTGGCGTCTGCGGCGAAGATGTTGAATTAAAATTCTCACTTATCAGTTCCCCGTTTACAAAATAATTTAAAATAGTTTTAATTCCAGTGCCTTTAATATAGGATATTAGGGGCAGGAAATTCCCTGGCCTTGCCATATTATGCGTGAGTTCAAATCCTGCCTTTATTGAATCAAGTATATAGCTTGAGCCAACCTCATTTGTTTTTCTTTCTATTCCTTTAATATTAAAAGAAACTTCGGCTTTATTGTTTGACAGGTTTGTATCTGTACTCATATAATCCGGGAATATTTCCACGCTAAAAACAGAATTTTTAATTTCATCAGGAGCAAGGCTGCCATATCTATTTAATGGAATTGTATAATTCGTGCTTACAAATACATAACTATTATGTTTATCAATAAAAAAAGGAATGGTATCTATATGAAAGCCATCCAGGACAAGCTTTGCTTTTGCTCCACCGGTAGAGTTGCCGGGATTTTTAAAAACCTTAAAATTAATCTGAAATGTATTTCCTATTTTTATAAATTCCATATTAGAGCCAGTTGACCTGTCAATAAAACGAATATCTGAAGCAGAAACTGAAAAATCTATTTCACTTTTGGAAAGCTCATCAAAAAAGCCCGGTTCCGTATAGATTTGAATCTCACCTGAGGCTTCATCGCCTGAAACCTTGCAGTCAAAGGCTTCTGCCATGAGACTGTAAGGTGCCATTATTTGCCCCTCAATTAGTTTTAGCGGCGCCTCCAGCATTCTTATCATATTGTTTACAGAGGCATAATCAGCATCTGCATACATTGCAATGTGCACATCTTCTTTGAAGGCTTCAAGCATCTGGGTTTCTTCATCATAAAATACTTCAGCACCCATAGCAGCCAGCACTTCTTGCGCCGGCAGAACAATTACATCATTTACCAGGCGTGGTTTAAGGGTTGTTTCAAGTTTTTGGCCATTTATAAAAACATCGGCTTTTAGAATTTTAAACTTATCTTTGGAGCCGGCACAACCAGGGCCTGCCAGGGAAAAAAGCAGCAGGATTGAAATAAATATGCACAGAAAAGGCAAGACTATATTTCTTTTATTCATAATAAAAGTCAATATTCAAGATATAAATTTCTTATTCTTACATTAAGTACTTGCAGTTAAAAAAGCAATAGAAAGAAAAGATTAGCTGGCATTTAAACAAAAGTTTATTGCTGTCATAAAATTTTAGATGCTTCTAGTTAAAAACTATTTGGCTTAACTTTGTAATAAATAAAATTCTTTCTAATTTCACGGCATGATTGAATTCATAAATCATCCATTATATCTGTTGTCCATTGTAAAGGTCATATGCTGATTTATATTCAGGGGCAAGGGCTGAAAACCCAAGTCCATCAAGTGTTTTAAGAAAGCCGTCAATGACTGTTTCCTCAATATGGACAACAAAGACCTTATCCGGTTTTTTATCAAAGCTTGTTATCCACTTAATAAGTCCGTCTCTGTCTGCATGAGCGGAAAGGCCTGAGAAATTATATATTTTGGCCGCAACTTCTATTTCCTGGTCAAAAATACTGACTTTTTTTTCACCGTCAAGAAGCGCCCTGCCTAAAGTCCCGCGCGCCTGGTAACCTGCAATTATTACGCAGCTTTCCCTTCTTTCAATATTATGCTTTAAATGATGCCTTATCCTGCCTGCCTCGCACATGCCGCTTGAAGAGATAATAACTTTGGGGACCGGGTCATGGTTTAATGCTATTGAGTCCTGGACAGAATCAGTAAAGAACAGTCCCGGAAATGATATCGGATTTAAGCCCTTTTTAACTATTGCCCTTGTCTCAGTATCTCCATATATATGCAAATCATCATCATAAAGCCTGGTTGCCTCAGTTGCAAGGGGGCTGTCAACATAAACCGGGAAACTGCTTTTTTTTAAAAGCTTTTCCTCTTTTATCTCACGTATCATGTACAAAAGCCCCTGGGTCCTGCCCACTGCAAAAGAAGGAATTATAACGTTTCCTCCGCCGGCAAGGGTAACTTCAAGAATTTTTGCAAATTCCTTTTTGTAGTCAATGTTATTATCATGGTTCCTGTTTCCATATGTTGCCTCCATAACAGCATAATCCCCGCTCTCAATATACTGCGGATCCTTAATTATGGGCTGGTTTATATTTCCAATATCTCCTGAAAACACGATCTTTTTACTTGTGCCCCCCTCAATTAAGAAAAGCTCCACAGATGCAGATCCCAGCAGATGGCCCGCATCAACAAAATTAAACTTTATCCCTTTGTGTATTTCATAAACCCTGCCATAGCTGCAGGGCTGCACAAGTCCAAGGGTATTTAATGCATCTGCCATCGTATAAAGCGGCTGGATAGCACCTTTTGCCGTTTTGCCTGACTTTTTATTTTCCCAACTTGCATCAGCTTCCTGTATTTTTGCGCTGTCTTTGAGCATTATTGTAAGAAGATTATAAGTAGCCTTAATTGTATATATTGTGCCGGTAAATCCCTGCTTAACAAGCAGCGGCAGCCTGCCGCTGTGATCTATATGTGCATGGGTAAGTATTACAAAATCTATGTCGCTGCCATCAAATGGAAGCTGCTGGTTTTCCTTCTGGTCATTTCCCTGCTGCATGCCGCAGTCAATAAGGATTTTTTTTCCGTTTGCTTCAATGCAGGAGCAGCTCCCTGTAATTTCACGCGCAGCGCCATAAAATGTAAGCTTCATGTCTTATTCACTTTCCTGGGTATATGTTTTTAGTCTTCAATTTATCTGTATATATAATCATGGTTTCCGACATCAATAAGTATAATCCTGCTATCATCAATAATAAAATCAAGGCAAATCCTGTAAGCAATATTTATGGATACAGAATAAAGTCCTTTGAGCTTACCTTTGAGCTTATGCAAACCCAATGAAGGATGGTATGGATTAACTTCAAGCAGTTTTAAAGTTTTTTCATATTGAGGAATAATCTCAGGGTGCAGCGCTGCAAATTTTTTTGCCCTTTTTATATAGCTATCTGTATATATTAGTTTAACCACTTGTTATTCTTTTTATGTGCTGCTCAACTGTCTCTTCAATATACCTGCCTTTTAACATGTCATTCCTGGATTCCTGCAGCGCTGATTCCAGTTCACATTCCCTGAAATGATTGTACCTTTCAAAGGGCAATACAATATACTTGCTTTTTCCCCTTACAGTGATTACAGCTTCATTGTTGCCGGATATTGCGCTATCAAGAGCAGCGAGGCCCTTTGTTTTAAGTTCATTTGCAGTTACAGATTTAATCATTTTAATAACACCTTAATATATACTATTTTAAGTACTATCAATAGTACTGTTTATTATGCTGTTTGTCAAGCTAGTTAGCATCTAAAATTTCGTGATAAAAAATAATATGCCAGGATAGGTATTGAGAAAACCGTTTGAAGGCTAAGCGGGCATGGTTCCTCTGCCAAGAGGAGAGCGAAGCCTGAAAACCGAGCGGTCTTTTCCTCACTGGGGAAAAGACTGCGTGTTTTTGAAATACCTATCCTTGCTATTAAAATTTTCTTTTATTCCTATCACGAAATTTTAGATGCTTCCATCAAGCTATGAAATTTAATTATTATTTTTACGGAACTGTCTTCCTTAATATGAGAACTGCTGGTATGGCTGGCTCTCAAGGATACTCAGCAGTTTTTTTGCGGCCTGGTTAAAAGAATAGTTTAAAAGCATATCAAAAATATTATACTGCTGCCTTCCTATTATCCTTGGCTCTCCTTTAATCCCGCCAAGCTCTGCAGCAATTTTTTCAGCGTCACGGTAAGTTCCTATGCCGTCAATCAACCCAAGTTCAAGCGCCTCAGTTCCAAGATAAACCCATCCTGTTGCAATTTCCTTTACCTTTTCAACAGAAAGCTTGCGGCTTGCAGCAACATCATTTATAAACTGGCCATAAATTTTATAAGTTTGCTCTTCAAGAAGTTTCTCCTCTTCAGCGCTCAGGGGCCTTGATGAACTTCCCACGTCCTTGTATTTTCCCTGCTTTATTGTCGTGTACTGTATGCCAAGCTTTTTATAAAGCTCCTCAAGATTTGTCACCTGCAATATTACGCCAATGCTTCCAACTGAAGATGTGCGGTTTGCTATGATTTTATCAGCAGCGCAGCAAATATAATAGGCTCCTGATGCGCATACATCGCCAACTGACACAACAACAGGTTTTGTAATTTTTTTGAGTTCCTCATATATTTCCTGGCTTGCTGCGGCGCTTCCACCGCCGCTGTTTACCCTTATAAGTATTGCCTTTACTGAAGGGTTGCCCTCGGCGCTTCGCAGCTGTTCAATTATAAGTTCGGGAGTAATTGATGCGCTTCCAAAAAGCCCGGCTGATGATGTTGCTGATATGACCCCTTCAAGCCTTATAAGGTATATTGCATCCATGCCTGAAGAGAATGCCGTGCCCTGTCCGGCAAATGCCGCGCCGATGCTTCCAGTTAAAAATCCCCCTATAAAACAGCCGCTGGTAAGAATAAAAAGTATAAATAAACCTATAAATACAAAACCGACAATTTTACCTGCGCTTAATCCTGGTTTTTTTTCAGGCATTTTAAAACCCGCTTTCAAAAATATGTTTTAATCTTTTAAAAAATAATCCATCAACTTATGTCCATCTTCTATGAACAGCCCAGTGCTTTTGGAATAAAATTCATCAAAAACACAATGATTTTCACATGCGCACATTTTATTTTTTGTGTCTGTTTTATTTGCACTATTATATATTAGAAAAGGAACGGGCTCGGATGTGTGGGTTTTTATTGATACAGGAGTTGGATGGTCAGGAAGTATCATAATCGAATAGTTTAAACCGCCTATTTCCATTTCTTTAATTATCTTTTCCACTACCCTGCTGTCTATAAACTCGATTGATTTTACTTTGTCTTTAGCATTTCCCTGATGCCCGCATTCATCAGGCGCTTCTATGTGTATATACACAAAATCCTGGCCGCTTTTCAGTTCAGATATGGCTGCAGCCGCTTTGCCTTCATAATTAGTGTTTATATTGCCGGTTGCCCCTTCCACATATACAGCTTTTAGGCCTGCACAAATTCCAATACCCTTGACAAGGTCAACTGCGGATATTACAGAACCTGAAATACCGTATTTTTCATAAAATGAATCAAGCGCTGGTTTTGTAGCCCTTGCCCAGAGCCAGATAGAATTTGCCGCTTTTTTACCTTCTGCCTGCCTGCGCAAATTAACAGGATGGTTCTTTAAAATATCCGCGCTTTTGGCCATAAGATCAAGCATAACTTTGCTGTCGCTTCCAGCCGGAAGATAATGCCTTATTTTCTTTCCTGAAATATCATGAGGCGGAGTAAGAACACAATCATTGAAGAATCCTTTTGGCTTGTTTTTTATAACAAGCACATGGCGGTAACTTATCCCGGGATAAAATTCTAAGCTGCCCGAACCCAGTTTTTCAGCAATGTCACTGATAAGTATTTTTGCATCTTCAGTTCCAATCTCCCCTGCAGAGTAATCTACCATAGTTTTTTGGGCATAATCAGCTTCTTCTGAAAGAGTTACAAGATTGCACCGAAAAACTATATCTTTGTCTTCAAGTTTTACCCCTATGCTCACTGCCTCAAGAGACGACCTTCCTGTTGAATAAGATCTCGGGTCATAGCCAAGTATGGAAAGATTTGCAGTGTCGCTTCCCGGCGAAATGCCTTCTGGTATAGTCCTTACAATACCGGTAATCCCCCTGCACGCAAGCCTGTCCATATTTGGTTTGTATGCCGCCTGCAGAGGAGTTTTATTTCCAAGTTCAGCAAGCGGATAGTCTGCAGCCCCGTCAATCAGGACAATTATATATTTTTTGCTTTTTTTTGTTTTATTTACTGGAGCCATTATTTTTTAAATCCTTTTATTTAAATATTAAGGGCGCTTTTTACAAAATCTTTCATCTGGCCAATCCCGCATAAATTTTTATGTATAATTTTTTTATCTGCAATATCTTTCAGGGGTTTGGGTACTTCTATACCGGATACTTCTGAAAGTTTTTTAAGCATTGAAATTTCATCAAGGTTCTTATACTGCTGAGCGCTCTCAGGGCATATCGCTTTAAGCACTGCGCCCGGAAATTTGAAGGGGCTGGCAGTGGCAGCTATTACAGCTTTTGTCCTGTCGCTTGTGTTTTCTGCATAATCATTGTAAACATAATAACCCACAGCAGTATGGGTATCCATTAAATAACCGTATTTGCCATATGCCTGCGCTATTGCCTCAAGCGTCTGGCCCTCAGTTGCAAATCCGCCCCAGAAATCAGATATTTGCTCTTTCATTTCATCACTTATACTAAACCTGCCTGTTTTTTTAAGATCATTGTAAAGGCCTGCAAGCCGGTATGAATCCTTATTGCATAAGTCATATAAAAGCCTCTCAAGATTGCTTGATATAAGTATGTCCATTGAAGGAGACATGGTGAGTTTGAGTTCCCTTTTTTTGTCATATACCCCGGTATTGATAAAATCATATAAAACATTATTTTCATTGGAGGCGCATAAAAACCTCTGAACGGCAAGGCCCATTTTTTTTGCGTAATAAGCAGCAAGTATATTGCCGAAATTGCCTGTGGGTACAGCAATGTTTATATACTGGCCCTCGCTTATCTCCCCTCTTTCAAGCAGCCTTAAGTAGGCATTGATATAATAAACCACCTGGGGTATAAGGCGCCCGATATTTATTGAATTTGCCGATGAAAAAATATAACCGGCCCTGTCAATAAGCGCATTAAAATCCCTGTCGCAAAATATGTTTTTCACACCTGTCTGGGCATCATCAAAATTTCCTTCAATTGCGCATACATAAGTATTACTGCCCTCCTGTGTAACCATCTGCCTTTCCTGTATAAGGCTGACTCCCTTATTGGGGTAAAATACTATTATTTTTGTCCCTGCAACTCCTGAAAAACTCTCAAGCGCAGCTTTTCCTGTATCGCCGCTTGTTGCAGTAAGGATAACTATTTCCTTTTCAATGCCCGTTTTTTTTAATGCAGCAGTAAGAAGATGGGGAAGCAATGACAGGGCCATATCCTTAAATGCAGCCGTAGCGCCGTGATATAGTTCCAGAAAATAAAGGTTTTCCACTTTTACAAGCGGAGCTACTTCAGCAGTATCAAACTTCTCATCATAAGCTTTGTCCACGCATGATTTTAACTCTTGCCCTGTAAAATCCGGAAGAAACTTTCCTAATATGTAACAGGCAAGCTGCCTGTAATCCATCCTTATAAGTTCATCAAGCGGCCTGTCAAGCTCCGGTATAAAAGAAGGCACATAAAGGCCGCCGTCACCGGCAATTCCATTTACTATTGCCTGGCTTGCAGTTATTTTTTCACTATTATTTCTTGTGCTTGAATAATAAAGATTATGAAGGTTCAAATGATTTTCCTGTTTTTGCATAATAGGCCCTCCGGGCGGATACTAAAGTTCCCTTTCTTTGCATGGCCTTATATTTGAGCTGCCGGCTTAACAGGCCGGCTAACTTTCAAGTTCTTCCACCCTTATAATATTGATAATTTTTTTAACAACATCTACTTTTTTAAGCTCATCTATTGCTTCATAAAGACTTTTGTTTAATGTATCGTGCGTAATAAATATAAGTCTTGCGCAGCCACGGGCGCTTGCCTGTTTCTGGACCATCGATTGTATTGAGACAGACTTGCTTCCAAATACTGCAGCAATTTTTGCAAGCACTCCTGCCCTGTCAACAACATCCATCAAAATGTAGAATTTGTCGCTGGTTTCAGCAAACGGCATAATCTGTTTTTCTCTAAAACATGTGCAGCCAAAAATAATATGTTTATTATTCCTGTCATAATTTCTTGCTATGCTTATAATGTCACCCACCACAGAACTTGCAGTTGGCTTATCCCCCGCGCCTCGCCCAAAACTCATTATTTCCCCCATATAATTGCCGTAAAAATATACTGCATTGAACGTATCTTTAATTGAAGCAAGTATATGTTTTTTGGGAATAAGAGCCGGATGGACCCTTACATTAATTTTTTCTTCCTCTTCACTTCCAATAGCAAGCAGCTTTATATCGTACCCGAGCTCATCAGCATATAAAATATCAGAAATTGATATTTTCTGTATTCCTTCCCTGTAAACATCATCAAAGACAACACGGCTGTTAAAAGCTATTGATGCAAGTATTGCAAGCTTGTTTGCAGCGTCTTTGCCTTCAATATCAGATGCAGGATTAGCTTCAGCATACCCAAGCTTTTGTGCCATGCTAAGCGCATCTGTAAAGCCAAGGCCGTTTTCCTTCATTTTTGTAAGAATAAAATTTGTTGTCCCGTTAACTATTCCAACTATCTTGGAAATATTGTTTGACGCAAGAGAGGATTTAAGCGGGCCTATTATGGGAATGCCACCGCCCACGCTGGCTTCAAAAAGTATGTCAACATTGTGTTTTTCTGCCTCTTCAAAAATCTGTCCGCCTTTTTTTGCAATCAGGTCCTTATTGGCTGTAACTACATATTTGCCATTCCTTAAAGCCCCGGTAATAATATCAAATGCAGGATTTATCCCCCCGATAAGTTCAACAACTATATCAATATCGCCGTCATTGATAATATCGCCAGGATTATCAGTAAAAACTATATCCCTGTATTTCTTTATTATTTTATCTTTTGATTTAATATCTTTTTCAGCAATTTTTTTAATCTTAAGGCGGCGGCCAATCTTTTTCATGATATAATCATTCTGGGCTGCAATTAGCCTTAATACTTCTGAGCCTATGTAACCAAGCCCAACCAACCCTATATTAATATCAAGACTGTCTTTTAAATTTCCAGCCGCTGATTTTTCCATATACATTTTTATAACTATTCCTTTCACTTTGCTTAAAGGCATAAAACAGTATGAAAAAAGAGAAATGCCAGCCTGCTTTGCCTGTACTTAAACTGGCAGGGCATACCAGGCACCATCCTTTTACAAATTTTGCTTTACTGCAAATATGATTTTACTCATATAATTTCCTGTCACGCATGTAAAGGTCCTCGTATGACTGCCTGTCAACCCATACCCAGCTTTTCCCGTCTTCAACTGCTACAACTGCGCTTTTTGGCTGCCCGTTATAATTGCTTGACATTGAATAACAGTATGCCCCTGTAGCAGCAACAAGCAACAAATCACCTTTCCTGGCTTCCGGCAGCATTATGTCCTCAATTATAACATCTCCGCTTTCACAATGCTTGCCGACAATATTATATTTTTTCTCATTAAAGTTTGCCAATGTTGAGGTGGATCCGGCAGGCGATGCGCCGCCGACTGCCTCCCCATCTTTAATTTCCCCAAGATATGAAGCCCTGCCTGCTATAAAGGCATTATACTTTGCCTGGTAAAGGACGGGGCGTATATTGTCAGACATACCGCCGTCTATTGCAATATAGTTCTTTATTTGCGGTATTTCCTTGATTGTGCCCGCCTCATAAAGTGTTGTCCCGGCATTGCCTGCTATTGACCTTCCCGGCTCAAGATATATTTTTTCAATTTTAATATCATTTTTCTTTGTATATTTTAAAAGAGCATTGTGAACAAGTTCTGCAAAATCCTCAATGCTTGCCGGCCTGTCATCTGGCATGTATTTTATTCCAAGTCCCCCTCCTATGTTTAAATGATTAAGGCTTGCGCCGGTCTTTTTACTGGCTTCAGCCATAAAAGAAGTCATTACATCAATTAAACTATCATAAACTTCTATATTAAATATCTGGGAGCCTATGTGCGCATGAACACCAATAAGTTTTATATTCTCAAGATCTGCGGCTTTTTTTACCGCTTCAAGCGCAATGCCGGACTGAATGCCGAAGCCGAATTTTGATTCAATTGCGCCTGTCTGTATATATTTATGAGTATGAGCCTTTATTCCCGGTGTGATCCTTAGCATTATTTTTTGTATGCATTCTTTCTGGCCCGCTATCTCATTTACAGCTTCAAGCTCCTCAAAACTGTCAACTATAAAAGTGCCCACTTTATAATCAATGCCGAAATTTATCTCATCTGCAGATTTATTGTTTCCATGGAAATATATTTTCCCGGGATCAAAACCGCTTCTTATGGCAATAAAAAGCTCGCCTCCTGTTGAAACATCAATTGAAAGCCCCTGCTGTTTTACAAGCTGGCACATTGCAAGGCTGCAGAAAGCTTTTGATGCATATATTATCTCTGACTCAAAATCCTTAAAAGCAAAGGAATTTATATATTTTTCGCATTGCATTTTGACCGTTGCAATGTCCATAATGTATAAAGGAGTTCCGTATCCTGATTTTAAATCTCCTGTATCGCATCCCCCAATGGTGATTCTGCCTTCATTGTTAATGCCAGCGGTTACCGGAAGCAGCATAAGTGTTCCCTTTCTTTTCTTTTATTGCTAATTATTTTTAAAAACAAACAGTATAACAGAAATATTCTAATATTTTTAATTAAAATTAAATATAAATACAATCAATTAAAAGGCATTACATTCGTTCAGGGGCGCCCACCCCCAGTATTTTGAGTGCATTGGCAAGTACAATCCTGGTAAGCAGGACAAGTTTGAACCTTCCGGAATTTAATTTTTTTCCATCTATTACCCTGTGGTGCTTGTAAAAGTAGTGAAACTGGCCTGCAAGCCTGTAAAGATACTGGTTTATCATATAGGGTTCACGGCAAATGCATGCATCATATACAACATCCGGGTAAAGCATCAGCATTTTGGCAAGATCGGCTTCCTCATTGCTTTCAAGATGTGGAATCTTAAAACTGTTTTCTGAAATAAGAGCTTCAAAAATATCCTCAAAATTATCGCTCCATTTACCAGGAAGAATAAGATCATTTCTGTCAAAATCAATTTCTTGTTCAGCAATGCCCTGCCTTACTTTATCGATTATATTTGCAATGCGCGCATGCGCATACTGTATATAATAAACGGGGTTCTGGTTTGATTTCTGTTTTGCCAGATCCAGGTCAAAATCCATTGGAGTATTAAAAGAGTTTGCGGTAAAAAAGTATCTTATCGCGTCGCTTCCAACTTCTTCAATTAAATCGTCAAGCATATAGACATGCCCTTTTCTTTTTGACATTTTAACTGCCTTGCCCTTTTTAACAAGGCGGACAAGCTGGCCAATTATAACTTCAATATTGCGCTCATCAAAACCTGTTGCTTTTCCAATTGCATGCAGCCTTTTTATATAACCGTGATGATCAGCTCCAAGTATGTATATGAGCTTTTTAAATCTCCTGCCTGCTTTATTTATAAGATACATTATATCCGAGGCAAAGTATGTGGGCTCTCCGCCGCTCCTTACAACCACCCTGTCCTTTTCATCTCCATGCAGGGCTGCTTTAAACCAAAGGGCATCATCTTTTCTGTAAACTAACTTTTCTTTCTCAAGCTGCTGTATTGTTTTTTCAAAGTTTGCATTTTTATACAGGCTGCTTTCATAAAACCACTCGTCAAACTCCACATTCATTGATTTAAGCGATGCTGCAATTCTTTTTATCATTATGCCGATACCCTGCAGCCCGATTGCGTCAATATCAGCCATTTCAGATATTGCATCAGACCCGGCACGGCCCGTAATTTTTTTAAAGCTGCCGTCACTTTTTTTGTTCTTTATATATCTGCCTTTAAACCCTGGGCCGTCAGTAAGTTTTTCCTCATTTAGTACCTGGTCAACAACACTTTTAACAAGCTCTTCCGGATAACCGTCCTGGGGATATTCAGTATCCTGTCCGAAAGCCTTAAGGTATATGCTGGCAAGGCATAATGAAAATTTTGCAGTCTGGCTGCCAAAGTCGTTTATATAATATTCACGGCATACATCAAAGCCGTTTGAAATAAAAATGTTTGAGAGACTGTCGCCAAGTGCCGCCCACCTGCCATGGCCTATATGCAAGCCTCCTGTTGGATTTGCGCTTACAAATTCGATCTGCACTTTAATATTTTTACCGTGTTTATTGCAGCCATACTTGTATTTTTGAAGGGCTATTGCTTCAAGATTATTTAAAATATAATCCCTGCTTATAAAAAAGTTAATAAATCCAGGTGCTGCAATATTAATGTCTGCAGCTTCAGGCCAGGTGATTATTATATTATTCTTTATTTCTTCTGCAATTTTCAGGGGGCTTTTTTTTAGAACAGGCGCAAGCACAAGCGCCGCATTTGTTGACAAATCACCAAATTCCCGGTTCTTTGGTATGCTCAAAGTTATCTGCATAACTTTATCATTAAGGGTATCTGGTTTTTTTGGTATGCCGCTTTTATTTACTGCAGAGGATTTTTCAAGAAATAAATAAATATCTTCTGATAATCTTTTTCTTAAATTTTGTATAAGCATAAGGTAGTTATAATCCTCTATATACAATGGAGCCGATGACCGGACTTGAACCGGTAACCTGCTCATTACGAATGAGCTGCTCTACCAATTGAGCTACACCGGCAAATCATCCGGGCTGTTTTTGGCTTCCGGCTCAAGCTGAACCTTTTCACCGGTAACCTCAACATCTGATAAAAGCATTGACTTCCTGTTCTGGTTTTCAAACTCAACTATTAAAGATTTCTTTAAGGGCTCAAGGCCGATAACAACTCCCGTACCGTGCCTTGTTTTCACCTTTGCTCCCCGCTCGGGAGCAATGTCCACAAATTCTTTATATGAATCATACTCATATTTAATGCAGCACATTAGCCTTCCGCATATGCCTGAAATCTTTAAAGGATTCAGCGGAAGGTTCTGGTCCTTTGCCATTTTAATTGAAATGGACTCAAAATCAGTAAGGAAGCTTTTGCAGCACAAATCCATTCCGCATGGGCCAAGCCCTCCTACAATTTTTGCCTCATCCCTTACACCTATCTGCCTCAGCTCAATCCTTATTTTAAAATAGGAGGCAAGCTCTTTTACCATATCCCTGAAATCAACTCTTCTTTCGGCAGTGAAATAGAATATCATTTTGCTCTTGTCAAAGAGAACATGCACATCCACAAGTTTCATAAGCAGTTTATGCAAACGCGCCAGTTCCTCAAATTTTTTAAATCCTTCCATTTCCTTTGATTTATTCAAATCAAGGACAGACAGGTCGTATTCTGTGGCCTTCCTTATTATTTTGCTTGCAGGGTGCAAAAGTTCTGCAGCATCCACCTCGGAAGGCGGGCTCACCACTTCACCTATATCTGTGATATTATCCATATGGCAAATAACCCTGTCGCCTACTGTAAGTTCTATGTCCCCGGGATTATAGTAATAAATATTTCCGCTCTTCCTGAATATAACACCTAAAGTAACGGGCATCTTAATACCTCTAATTCTGCTCCAGCGCTTTACGGAGCTTCAAAAAAATATTGTCTATTGCAATTTCCTCATATATAGAAAATTTCAGGTATGACCTGTTTTTCTCCACAACTTCTGTAATATCAATTAATTTTTCTACTTTTATAGAAACTGCATTCTTTTTAATAAAACCAAAATTTGCCGGATAGTTAAGCGCCTCTGGTCCAGCCCTGGCAATTACTGCTACTATATCTGAAAGCCAGGCAGTTATTATATCAAAAACAAATTGCATTCCCAAATTATAATATTTTTTTTCCCTGCGCCTGGCAGCCGATTTTAAAGCGTCTTCAAATTTTTTTAATTCTGATGAAGTTGCGCCTGCGCCTTTTAGTTTTTCAATCTGCCTGCTGCTGTTATCATCCTGCAATGAAAGCTGCTGTTTGAAAAAATCTGTTATTCTTAATGAAAGGCCTGCTGCACTGGCGTAATTGCTGCCGGGCATAAGTATTTCCTTAATACCCGCATCAATTAAATCAAAAAGGTATTTTTTTGCCGTATCAGCAGCTCCTGCAAAAGGACTTCCTGAGTCTTTAAAATCCCATTCAAAAACTATGCAGCGTGATGATATTGTGGGAAGTACCAATGAACTGGATTCAACCAGCAAAATAAACATGCTATCAATGCCTGGCGGCTCTTCAAGTACTTTTAAAAGACTGTTAGCTGATGTCTGGTTCATCAGTTCCGCTTCCTTAATGATGCATATTTTCCTGCCGCCGGGATGTGCGCTTGTTGCCATAAAACGCTGAAGCTGCCTTATTTTATCAATGGTAATTTCAGCTCCCTCGGCTTCAATAATAAGAATGTTTTCATATATGCCTTTCAAGGTATTTAAGCATATCCGGCAACTCCCGCAGCCATCATCCTTGCAGTTTACTGTTGCTGCAAATTTTAATGCCAGATCTGCCAGTAAATCCGTATTTGATCCTGAAAAAAGATATGCATGGGAAATACTGCGCAGTGCAACAGCATTATTTAAAACTTTTAAATTCGATTTATTTTTCAGGCTTTCTGCAAGATAATCCGGTTTGTCCATCATCACTGTGTAAGCCATCCCCTGCTAATAAGCAATTCCAGCATTTTTAACTTTATATCACAAAATATTTTATTAATTTCCTTATTTGCATCTATTAAAACTATCCTTTCTTTGAACCTGCCGGCAAGCTCATTATAGCCTTCCTGGAGTTTTTTCTTGAAATCGCCATCCTCATGTTCTATCCTGTCCCGTTTCCTTGACTGCCTGTCCAGCCTTTTCTCGCTGTCTGAAGCATCCAGCGAAAGCAAAAATGTTATATCAGGGACAAGTCCCGATGTTGCCCACAGACTCAAATCCAGCAAACTGTCGATTCCAAGTCCCCTTGCAAATCCCTGGTAGGCCAGCGTTGAATCAAAATACCTGTCACATATTACTATTTTACCTTTATCAAGCGCAGGCCGTATTACTTTTTCAGTAAGCTCAGCCCTTGCAGCTTCAAAGAGCAGTGCCTCAGCCCTGGCAACAGGTCCGTTGTTTTCAGGGTTCAGCAGGAGTTTTCTTATGCTATCGCCCAGCGCTGTTCCGCCCGGTTCCCGGGTAATAAAAGAATTAAAACCTTTTTCTTTTAAGAATTTATTTAAAAGTTTTATCTGTGTCGTTTTGCCGGAGCCGTCTACCCCCTCAAATGTAATAAATATGCCTTTTGAGGCATTATCAACGGCAGAACCCGAAATACCGGCAATTTTATTTTTGTATATTACCAAAGTTTTCCCCGGTTAAAAAATTTGTTAAAACGCTTAATTTAAATATATGTCCTGTAAAGCACACAGTCTGTAAAAAACCGCTATTTAATAAAAATATATTATTGACAGCAAATTAAGTAATACAGGGATATATGCTACAATACTTATAAATATATTTATCAATATTTTAACATGATTGGATATTTGTTAAAATTAGTATAATTCAATAATACATATGCGCAGATATTGCTGATTCTGCTTTTTGGCTTGTATGGGGGATAATAATTCTATGACCAAAAAAGTGACTGTAAAAATTTTTTTAGTCTTTATCCTTGCTGTAGTAATGTTTCTGGCTTGCGCCTGTGACAATACATTTTTAGACGTTTATACCCAATTAAATGAGGATTATTCCGGCATAAGGACAGTTGATTTGGCTGTTAAGACACAGTATCTCCAGAAAGGTGAAATTGTGCTAACAGACAGGGAGTCGATGTATGACAAGATAATCAGGGCATTTCCTGAGGGTAATATTGAGACTTATGAAGCAGAAGGTTACACCCATTTTAAGTCAACGGTTGAATTTGATGACATCAACTTTCTCCAGCATGTTTCCATCGACAATTATTCAGAAAACCCTCCTGAAAGATTTTATGCAAAAATCGAAAAAAAAGACTACTTTTTTTACAGTGAGTATTTTTTTTATGATTATATAGATATGGAAATAGACCCTTCACTTATTGAGTCACAGGGCAGCAGCGGGGATTTTTCAAGAACTGCAGCGCTTTTTGGCGCCGATGACGAGCTTCTTCAAATTACATACCAGGTAAAATTTCCCGTAAAGATAATTAAATCTGATGCTGATGTTATCGGGGAGAATAATATTGCATTGTGGAATATTGAGTTTGGCGACAAGCAAAACATTTATATCGAAGGCAAAAAAATTAAATACCTGTCTTATGTCCTTGTTTCAGTACTTGGGCTTATTGGTATTTTTATAATTTTTTTAATATTTGTGCTTATATTCAGCAGGAAAAGGCGCATAAAAAAAGTAAATAAGCCAAAGCAGTATTCATATGATAATTACTTTAAAAAGGACCAGTATTTCAGCCCTCTTGATGACAGGGATGATTGATTATTTGTTGTAAAGCAGGTGATGCTAACTGTTTTACATATATTAATTTATTATAGACACTTTATTTTATTAAATGCCAATTAAATTAAATACACCACTTGAGCGCAAAAAAATAACAGGTTTAAAAGCCGGGGATTTTGTCCTTCTGAGCGGAGAAATAATCGGCGCAAGGGATGCGGCGCACAGAAGGATTATAGACGCAATGAACCGGGGTGGTAAGCTTCCTGTAAATCTTAGCGGCCAGGCTGTTTTTTATGTGGGCCCCAGCCCTGCCCCGCCAGGAAAAGCAAGCGGAAGCTTTGGCCCAACGACAAGTGCAAGAATGGACAGTTTAACAGAACCACTTCTGCAAAAGGGCCTGTGCGCAACTATAGGCAAAGGCGCAAGAAGCGACAGCTTAAAAGAGCTCCTGGTAAAATACGGCGCAGTTTATTTTATTGCCCCGCCAGGTGTGGCGGCATACCTGGCAAAGAAAGTAAAAAAAATAAGCGTTGCAGCTTATAATGACCTTGGACCGGAAGCAATATTTAAAATAGAAGTAAAGGACCTGCCTTTATTTGTGGCATATGACATACACGGCGGTGATATTTTTAAATTTATAAGAACTTGATTCTGGATCCCCCGGGCATAAAATACAATAATTGCCAGGATTTCTATCCCATTTAATGATTTTTTGGCCAAAAGGGCTTACTGGATATTTACTATTTTCAAAACCTTTTTTAAAGCCTTTCCCCGGCCCGCCTTGTGGAGTGGCACCCGAAAAATATCGAGAGAGGCAATGTTGCCATATGGCATGGCGCAAACTCAATATTGCATGCAAGCGCCGTTGTCTTTCCCCCAAGGCCCTGCGGGCCTATTCCGGTACTGTTAACAGCCTCAAGGATACTCTTTTCAAGGCAGGCATACCTGCTGTGTCCATTTCTTATTTCAAGGTTGCGGAATGCTGCTTTTCTTGCAAGTTTTGGAGCCTCAGATGCGGTTGCGCCGATACCAATGCCTATTATTACAGGCGGGCAAGCTTTTGTAACATTAGACTTTACAAGCTGAACGACCTTATTCTTTAAATCATCTTCGCCGCATGAAGGATTGAGCATAAAAAGCCAGGAGCAGTTTTCACTTCCCCCGCCTTTTAAATTTACTTCCAGATAAAAGCCTGGTTTGTCCGATAAGCTTAAATTGATTATTGTAGGAAGATTATTGCCTGTATTTACGCGTTCATACAGCGGGTCTGACACTATGGAATTACGGAGATAATATTTTTCATAAACTTCAGATACTGTTTCACTTATTGCATTTATTATAAAATTATTTTTTTGTCCAGGAAATTTTTCCTGTGAAGATCCCGGCAAATTATTGTCCGGCACAATGCATACATCAGGGCCCATTTCAATATTTACATAAACGGTGCCGCAGTCCTGGCAAAGGGGCAGTTTTTCTGTACATGCAATACCTGCGTTTTCAATTATCATATCAAGCATGCTTTGCGCAGACCGGGATGTTTCAATGCTCCTGGCTGCCTTAACAGCATCCAGTATATCACCAGGCAGCTCAAAACTTGCTTTAATCAGCAGAACTTTGAGGCTGTTTTTTATTTCTGTTATTTTTATATTTCTCATCTTTACCGGGACAATCACTGTTTATGCATAATTCCCAGGGCTTTCTGCCCTTTGTTATTATTTTTACAACAGGATAACCGCAGTGTTTGCACAAATCCTTTGTGGTAAGAAGAAGCCCTGATTGCGGCAGGGAAAAGGTCCTTGTGCACTGGGGGTATGCGCTGCATCCGATAAATCTTTTTCTTGTTTTTCTAGAAGTCCTGACTATTAAATTGCCGCTGCAGCCCTCATCAATGCATTTTCCTGCAATAAGGTCCTCTTTTACAGCTTTTTTTATTTCCTGCGATATCTCGGCCCTGTCTTTTTTCAGTTTAACCATTACATCTTTAAGCATTTTTTTTGATTTTTCAACTACTTCTTCCCTTGTCTCATCTCCACGGACAATGCCGTCCATGTCGCTTTCAAGTTCTGAAGTCATATCGGGCGTGGAAATTCTTTCAGCATGCTTCTTTAAAACTTTTACTACAGCAACAGCTTTTTCAGAGGGTATAAGCGGATTGCCCTTAACATAGCCCCTTGTTATAAGGCTTTGTATTATTGAATGCCTGGTTGCTTTTGTTCCAAGACCCAGTTCCTCCATTTTTTCGACAAGCCTGCCCTGTGAATATCTTGAAGGGGGCCTGGTTTCCTTATCTTCAAGCTGCTTGCCTGTTATTTCAAGCTCCTGGCCTGGCCTCAACTCAGGTATAAAAACATCCTCCTGCCTGTAATACGGGTAATGGGCTATCCAATTCTTATCTATAACATTTGAACCGTTTGCAATAAAAGTTTCGCCGCTTATGTCCATTGAGGCCGTTATGCTTTTTACCCGGGCTGCAGGCAGCAGGGTACATAGAAACCTTCTTGCAATAAGCTCATAAAGCTTCCATTCATCATCTGAAAGATTGCCCTTTGCCGCCACTGCGGTTGCGTATATTGGAGGATGATCCGTGGATCTCTTTTTACCTCTTGATGCAACAATTTTATCCTGGGCAAGCACTGCCGCAGAAGCTTCTTTTAAGCCTTCCGAGCCGCCAAGCATTTTTGCAAGCCCTTTTAAATCAATTGTATTGGAATAAACAGTATTATCGGTTCTCGGATAGCTTATATAACCGTTCATATAAAGATTTTCTGCTGTGTTTATAGTTTTTGCAGCAGTAAAGCCTATTGAATTGGCTGCAACAATAAGGCCGGTTGTATTAAAAGGCGCAGGAGGGGCAATATTTCTTATTTTTTCTTCAACTGATTTTACAGTTGCCCTGCCGCCTATTTTTGCAAATGCTTTTTCTGCATCTTCTTTTTTTAAAAATCTTTTTTTCTTATGTGACGCTTCAAATTCCTCGCCTTTATCTGTGGACAGTTTTACATTAACAACCCAGTAAGGCTCAGGAGCAAAAGCTGCAATCTCAAGCTCCCTTTCCACTATAAGCGTAAGTGTGGGCGACTGCACCCTGCCCACTGAGAGGAATTTGTCCTTTACCTGATATGAAGCAAGTGAAATAAATCTTGTAAGCACTGCTCCCCAGATAAGGTCTATGTCCTGGCGCGCCCTGCCTGCAAAAGCAAGGTTTAAATCAATTTTGCCTGGACTTGAAAAAGCATTATTTATATCTGTTTCAGTAATTGCAGAAAATCTTGCCCTTTTTATGCCTGAGAGCTTGTTTTTTGCCTCTATTATCTGCCAGGCGTCAAAGCCTATCAGCTCTCCTTCCCTGTCATAGTCGGTTGCAATTATTATTTCCTCTGTTTTATCTGCAACCTTGTTTAATGCCTGTACTATTTTTTTATGTATGGGTATTTTGTCTATCCTTGCATCAATAAGATCAACCGGGTCAACCTTGAACCAGTTTGAATACTCCTGGGGGAAATCAACCTTAAGCACATGCCCCTGAAGTCCCATTATAGCGCTTTCCATGCCCCTGTAATTGATATAGTGCACAGGTATGCCGTAGATTTTTTCTTCACGCACTCCATCGCCTGAAAGTATCTGCGCTATTCTTTTTGCCGCTATTTCTTTTTCACTGATAATTAACCTCAAAAACCCTCCAGGATTTGCTGTATTTTATTATTATTTCTTTTCCTATATAATTAACTTTCCGTATATTTAAAAAAGTTTTAAATGTAAACACAATATAAACGCTATATAATTTAAACGCAAATTAAAAATTATTCAATTCTTTTTAATTTTTTAAATTATGAATAAAGAAAAAAACCTGGCAGATAAAATTCTTGAACTTAAAAAAGAAAAGGATGCAGTAATACTTGCCCACAATTACCAGATAGACGAAGTGCAGGATATTGCAGACTTTGTCGGAGACTCCCTCCAGCTGAGCATAGAGGCGTCAAAGACACAGAACAGCATGATAGTATTCTGCGGTGTCCACTTCATGGCAGAGACTGCAAAAATAATTTCCCCCCAAAAAAAAGTCCTTATTCCTGATGAAAATGCCGGGTGCCCAATGGCGGATATGATAACAGCAGGCGATCTTGAAGATTTAAAAAATAAGCATCCTGGCGCAGTGGTTGTGTGTTATGTTAATTCCACAGCAGCCGTAAAGGCATTAAGCGATATATGCTGCACATCTTCAAATGCTGTAAAAATTGTAAATTCCATACCGCATGATAAAAAAATTATATTTATCCCTGATAAATACCTTGGAAGCTATGTTAAGGGCAAAACAGGCAGAGAGATGATTTTCTGGAACGGTTACTGCCCGACTCATGTAAGGATAAACCTCAAATCGCTCATCGCGCTTAAAAAAGAGCATCTGGATGCAGCCGTTCTTGTGCATCCTGAATCAACTCCCGACGTTGCTGCAGCAGCCGATGAAGTACTGAGCACTGGCCATATGCTCTCATTTGTAAAGAATTCCCCAAAAAAAGAATTTATAATCGGGACCGAGATAGGAATACTGCACAGGTTAAGGAAGGAAAACCCGGATAAAATATTTTACCCGGCGTATGAAAAAGCAATATGCCCCAATATGAAACTGATAACTGCGGAAAAAATCCTATGGTCGCTTCAGGAGGAAATTTTTGAAATTAAAATTGATGCTGATGTTATTGCCAAAGCAAAGCGCGCAATTGACAGGATGCTCGAATTAAGTTAGGTGAAAGGGCTTATGATTCAAGGGTATTTAATCAATACATGCGGCATAAAAAAGATTCATGACTTCAGCGACTGCATAATAGTAGGCAGCGGTATAGCCGGCCTTTCCACAGCGATACGAGTATCAAAATATTCCAAAGTAAAGGTGCTAACAAAAAGCAATCTTTCCGAATCAACCACATGGTACGCCCAGGGAGGAATAGCTGCTGCAGTTAAAAAGCCTGACTGGTGGAAAACGCATTATGAAGACACTATTGAAGCCGGACAGGGCCTGTGCGACAGCGCCGCAGTTGAAAAACTTGTAAAAAGCGCTCCCCGCATGATTGAGGATCTTGTGGAGCTTGGAATAGCTTTTGATATTACAGGCGGTGAAATAAGCCTTACAACCGAGGGCGGCCACACGTATCCGCGTGTCCTTCATGCAGGCGGTGATGCCACCGGCGAGGAAATTGAAAAAAAGCTGGTAAAATATTCCGGGACTTTTTCAAATATTGATTTTTTCAGCGAACATCTTGCAGTGGATATAATCACAGACTCAGGCAAGGCCGCAGGGATAATTGCGCTGGATATAAAAGACAATACAACACACATACACCCCTGTTCAAATATTGTAATTGCAAGCGGCGGCATAGGCCAGCTTTATGATGTTTCAACGAACCCTTCAATTTCAACCGGTGACGGCATTGCAATGGCGTACAGGGCAGGGGCATCTATTAAGGATATTGAGTTTATACAATTCCACCCTACAGTTTTTAAAACAAATGACGGGCATCTTTTTTTAATCACTGAAGCCTTAAGAGGGGAAGGGGCATACCTGAGAGACAGTAACGGCAGGCGATTTATGGTTGGCAAACACCCCAAAGCGGAGCTGGCTCCAAGGGATATTGTGGTCAAGGAAATGGTTAAGGTTATGTCGGCGCAGAATCTTAATTTTATATTTCTTGATGCAACACATATTCCTGAAAAACTTTTGAAAGTAAGGTTTCCAAATATAATAGCAAAACTTAAAGAGAACGGGCTCAACCTTGGGACTGATTTGATTAAAGTGTTTCCTGCTGCACATTATTTAAACGGCGGAATAAAAACTGATCTTAAAGGAAGAACTGATATTGGCGGTCTTTATGCCTGCGGAGAAACAGCTGCAACCGGGGCCCATGGCGCAAACAGGCTTGCAAGCAATTCCCTTATTGAAGGGCTTGTTTTTGGCTGGGAAATATCAAGAGATATAATAAAGAAAATAAAGAATAAAAATAAGCCTTCAAGCGACAGGATAATAGCAAAAATAAAAGAGCTTGCAAAAAGCAGCTCCGGAAGTCAAAACCTGACAAATCCCCCTCCAGTAAATACTGCTGAACTGGTACATGGTTTCAGGAAAATGATGAGTGCAAATGTCGGTATACTGCGTGATGAAAAAAGTTTAAATAATGCCCGTCAATATATAGACTGCACATTAAAAAAATACCTGCGCCCTGTTTTGGCAAATAAAGAAACAATAGAATTTGCCAACATGCTGACAGTGGGCCGCCTTATTTCAAAAGCAGCACTGCTGCGAACCGAAAGCAGGGGCACCCACCTTCGTAATGATTGGCCGGAAAAAGATGATGTCAACTGGAAAAAGCACATTATACTTAAAAATGACAATTCTCATTTTGAACTGGTTGAGTAATGTTTTTTATTGCAGAATTTTGCAAAGATTTTATTTATAATTTATTTTAACAGGCGCATACTATTAAATGCTTATTTTATTTTTAAGCGGCTATAAAAGATTTGAAAGCAGGTTTTTAAGTTGGAAGTACCGGCAATAAAAAAACTGGAAAAATTTGAGGTATATGAAATTATAAGGCATGCCCTATTGGAGGACCTTGGCAGTTACGGAGATATTACCTCAAAATACACTGTACCTTCTCAAAGCATTTCCCGCGCATTTGCAGTTTGCAAAGAAAAAGATGGCACTGTTTTATGCGGCGTAGATATAATGCAGTTTGTTTTTAATGAGATTGATAAGAGCATTGTATTTGAAAAATTGAAGAAGGACGGTGATTTTTTAAATAACAGGGATATAATATGCAGGGCCAGCGGACCTTCGGCAAGCCTTCTTTCTGCAGAGCGGACTGCGCTGAATTTTTTACAGCATATGTCAGGAATCGCCTCGCTAACTTCAAAATTTGCGGCAATTGCCTCAAAATATAATGTAAAAATTACAGATACAAGAAAAACAAAACCGGGGCTTAGAAAACTTGAAAAGTATGCTGTTATCTGCGGCGGGGGCTTTAATCACAGATACGGGCTTTTTGATGGCGTGCTTATAAAAGACAATCATATAATTGCTTCAGGCGGCATTGCAGGCGCTTTAAAATCTGCAAAATCTATGGCGCCCCATCATTTGAAAATAGAAGTTGAAGTTAAGACATTTGCTGAGCTGGATGAAGCAATTGATAATAAAGCTGATATTATAATGCTTGACAATATGAGCATAAAACAGATGTCAGAAGCAGTAGAGATAATAAGGGGGAAAACCCGGGGAGCATGCCTTATAGAGGCAAGCGGGGGGGTAACCCTTGAAAGCATTGAAGAAATATGCAAATGCGGAGTTGATATAGTATCTGCAGGATGCATTACCCATTCTGCGCCGGCAGCAGACTTTTCACTGGAATTTGAATAGAAAACACCACATTATCTTATCTTTAATTTCTTCTTTATTTCAGGGATTTTCTTAATTGCAGCTTTGCGGCCTGCTTCAATTATCTGCAGGCCCTTTACAAAATCAAAAAAGCCAAAGTCCCCTATTTTCGGCTCAATTACAATATCGGCTTTTTCAATATAACTTTGCACAAGCTGAGTGTGGACAAGGTTCATGCTTTTATCAAGAATCGACTGTATGGACATTTTTTTTATATCATGGTTATCATTCTGGTGCACACCTGCTTTTGTTGCCTGAGTGACTGGAATATCCCTGTCAAAGGAAATAGATGATGCAATAATATAATTGCAGTCAAGCTCGCCTATCGCATCAGTGGGCAGCGGCTCCATTAACCCTCCGTCCACAAGTATTCCGTTATCTGTGTAAACAGGGGGAAAAATACCGGGAACAGAAATGGATGCCCTTACAGCATCCTTTATTTTGCCTGTTTTTAAAACAACTTTTTTGCCGCTTATAATATCGACTGCCACACAGCAGAACTGCCTGCTGCATTCATCAAAATTTTTGTCGCCAAAATATTTTTTAAAGACTTCTTCAACTTTGTAATCATTTACTATTCCTGCGCGTGAGAGAGCTAGAACTGAAAACAACAGGAAGTTTCTCCAGTCAGTATTTTTTATATATTCCTCTATTTCTTGAAGGTCGTATCCGAGGCTGTAAACTGCGCCTATTACTGCTCCCATGCTGCAGCCGCTGACTGCACTTATTTCTACTCCGATTTCATCAAGAACCTGCAGTACGCCAATGTGCGCAAGCCCGCGTGCCGCACCCCCGGAAAGAGCAATTCCTATTTTTCTTTTTCTAAATAGAGCCATGTATCCTTCTTTT
>Ga0194126_10002023_pt1 | contig 33249 bp, 24 predicted proteins | sample TA2KigC150mmetaG_FD_148641 | JGI IMG/M metagenome (GOLD analysis project Ga0194126, IMG submission 148641) | Freshwater microbial communities from Lake Tanganyika, Tanzania - TA2015035 Kigoma Deep Cast 150m | ecosystem: Environmental > Aquatic > Freshwater > Lake | place: Tanzania: Lake... | reverse complement strand
CAATGCTCTGGCAGCGTCCGCAGCCTGCGCGGCAGTGGGTGTTCCCTTGCCTGAAATCGCGGATGCGCTGCGCGCCTTCGTTCCTCCCACGTGGCGCATGGAGATACTGTCGCTCTCAGGAGGACGAATTCTGATCCGGGATTGTTACAACGCCAATCCCCAGTCGATGAAATCCGCGCTCCAGGCGCTGGCGCTCCGAGGAGACACACGTCCACGGCTCGCAATCCTCGCGGACATGATGGAGCTGGGTCCGTATTCCGCGAAGCTCCATCAGGAGATTGGAGAAGAGGTTGCCCGCCTCGGCATCGATCGGCTGGTATTCGTGGGTGAATACGGAGAGCGCGTTGCCGAAGGATTTCGCTCCGCGCGCGGCGATCCCGGGGCGGTAGAGGTCTTTCAGGACAAGCAGGATGCCTGGAGGGCCATCAGACCCGAGATCAAGAACTTCGGCGCCATCCTGGTGAAAGGGTCCCGCGCCACGAAGATGGAGACCATGGCCGAGAGCATACTGGAGGAGAACTAGCCCATGCTCTACTACCTGCTCTACCCCCTGGGCTCGGATTTCATACTCTTCAATGTGTTCCGGTATATCTCTTTTCGAACGGTCATGGCCACCCTGACCGCATTGGTGATCAGCTTTCTGCTGGGGCGACCTCTGGTGGATTATCTCAAGGCCGTGCATGTGGGCCAGCAGATTCGAGACGATGGGCCTCAGTCTCACATCGAAAAGAGCGGCACGCCGACTATGGGCGGTCTACTGATTCTGTTCGCCATGACGATCTCTTGCCTGCTCTGGGCGAGAATGGACAACCTCTATTTCTGGCTCGTCCTGGGTGTCACGCTCTCTTTCGGCGCCATCGGCTTTGTAGATGATTACCTGAAGCTCAAGCGTAAGAATCATCGTGGGCTTCCGGGAAAGCGTCGGCTCATGGTCGAACTGGGCATCGGCGCGCTGGTGGGTCTGATTCTCTGGTGGGATCCAAGCTTCAAGACGACGCTCGCAGTTCCTTTCTTCAAGAATGTCCACCCTGATCTGGGTGTCTGGTACATCTTCTTTGCAGCGCTGGTCATTGCCGGAACAGCAAACGCGGTGAATCTCACCGACGGCCTGGACGGGCTTGCTATAGGCCCGGTCATGGTGTGCGGCGCCACGTACCTCCTGTTCTCGTATATGTCCGGACACCTGAAACTCGCCCAGTATCTGCAAATCTCATACGTTCCCGGGGCGGGCGAATTGGCCGTGGTCTGCGGCGCGATGCTCGGCGCGGGTATGGGTTTCCTCTGGTACAACGCGTACCCGGCCGAAGTCTTCATGGGAGATGTCGGATCGCTCTCTCTCGGCGCGCTGCTCGGATCCGTGGCGGTGATCTCCAAACACGAGATAGTGCTCGCCATTGCGGGCGGCCTTTTCGTGGTGGAAGCGCTATCCGTGATCCTCCAAGTCATATCGTTCCAGGCCACGGGTAAGCGGATTTTCAACATGGCCCCCATCCACCACCATTTCGAGCTCAAAGGGTGGCCCGAACCAAAAGTTATCGTGCGTTTCTGGATCGTTTCCGTAGTGCTGGCGCTCATGGCGGTCAGCACACTCAAGCTCCGGTGAGGATTTCGATTATGAGCGAACATGAACATACGGGCGCCGAGCAGACTATCGCCGTGGAGTGGGCTCGAATTGAACGAGCCACCAGCCGGCTCCGAAGCGCGAGGGGCTCTGGCGAACGCAGAGAACGTCCGCTAAGAGCGACGGATGCCTCGGCGCCTTTCCGCTCGCGGAGAACCGCATCGCGGAGCGCAAAGGGCTTGCCGGGTCGGTTTCCTGAAAGCGAACCGTACCATTCGCCCCGCAGCAACGGAAAGAGACTACTCGGCCTTGTGCAACCTCCAAACGACGCGTACGCAGAGCCCCGGCCCACACTGGAGCCCGACGATGGCTCATAGGAGCGGAGAATGGGCTTAACCGCCCGCTTGCAAACCGCGCATACGCCGGATCTCGCGTCGGACCGACGAATAGGGCCTGATCCGGCGCTCCTGACGGTGACCGCGCTTATTATCGCGATCGGTCTTGTTATGGTCACGTCCGCGGGGTACATCATTGCGACCGGGAGATTTGGAGACGGCTTCTATTACACCAAGAAGCAGCTTCTGGCCCTGGCATTGGGCTTGAGCGTCATGTACGGGATGTCAATTATCAATCCCGATTTCTGGAGGCGCGTTGCTCCGCACCTGATGATCCTGGGCTTGGTCCTCCTCCTGTTGGTCCTCCTGCCCGGGGTGGGCGCGGAGATGGGCGGCTCCAGGCGCTGGATGCGATTGCCTTTCGGTCTTTTTCTTCAACCTTCGGAGTTCGTGAAGTACGCTCTCGTGCTCTTTCTCGCCGCGTCACTGGCAAAAAAGGGTGAGGGTATAAAGGATCTCGCGGTGGGGTTCCTGCCGAACATTCTGGCGGTTGGCGCGGTCGTGGGACTGCTGCTGAGTCAGCCTGATTTCGGCGCGGCAATTATCATAACGGTGGTCGGGTTCCTGATGCTCTTTGTGGCAGGAGTAAGACCCCGGCATCTCTTTGCAAGTCTTGTCATCTGTTCGCCGCTCCTCATCTATTGGGCCTTCAGAGCTCCTTACCGAATCAGCCGACTGAAAGCCTTTGTAGACCCGTGGAGAGATCCCCTGGACGCAGGGTTTCAGGTCATTCAGAGCCTCGTGGCCTTCGGATGCGGGGGGCTGTGGGGTGTAGGTGTGGGGAAAGGCGTCCAGAAACTGTACTACTTGCCCCAGCCCCACACGGATTTCATCTTCTCGGTCCTGGGAGAGGAAATGGGCTTGGTCGGCGTGGTGGCCTTGATTCTCCTGTTCTACATACTTATCTGCCGCGGCTTCGTGGTGGCGATCAGGGCCCGGGACAGTTTTCACCAATATTTGGCTTTTGGCGTTATCTGCCTCATCGGTCTTCAGGCAATCATCAATATGGGCGTTTCTATGGGAATGCTGCCCACCAAGGGACTTCCTTTGCCGTTTGTTTCTCTGGGAGGCACGTCGCTCGTCATGAATCTCGCGGGCCTAGGCATGTTGCTCTCTATCGCCAGACACGAAGGGACCAACTCTCGGGGGAGCGTGTCATGAGGGTAATTATCGCGGGCGGCGGCACCGGGGGCCATCTCTTTCCGGCTTTGGCCGTGGCTAGAGCGGTCAGGGCGGAAGCCCCGGAGACCGAGGTGCTCTTCGTGGGCGCCCGGCAAGGTCTCGAGGCCAAGATAATCCCTTCAACGGAGTTTCCCATCCGGTTCATCACTGCCAGGGGAATGCGAGGCGTCAAGGCGACGAACGTCCTTCGAGCGATCCTGGAGATCCCACGCGGTATCGTGGAGTCTCTCTTTATTTTGCGTGACTTTCGGCCCCATGTGGCGCTTGGGGTGGGCGGATACGCATCGGGGCCCACCATGCTCGCAGCGCTCGCGATGCGGATTCCCACGGCGATTCAGGAGCAGAACTCCGTCATGGGCGCCACCAATCGAGCGCTCGCACGACTCGTGGACCGGGTCTTTATTTCGTGGGAAAAGACCGAGCCGCAGCCGCCTCAAGGAAAAACTAAGCTCACGGGCAATCCGATCCGCGGGGATCTTACGGCGCCTGCCCAGGCCGAGCCTGAAAGGGAGGGATTACACGTGCTGGTCTTTGGAGGATCTCAAGGGGCCCTGAGTATCAATGCGGCTATCACGAACAGCCTCGATCAGCTCAAACCGCTGGCGGACCGTATATCCTTCGTGCATCAGACAGGGCGGGGTCGAGTGGAGGAGACTCTCCGCGCTTACTCCGATGCGGGCATACACGCGGACGTGGTTGAATTCATTGATGATATGGGAGCGGCTTACCACTGGGCGGATCTCGTGGTCTGCCGCGCGGGAGCAAGTTCGTTGGCAGAGATAACGGCTCTGGGGAAGGCGGCCATCGTGGTTCCCTATCCCCATGCAGTCGGCGATCATCAAACCCGGAACGCGGAAGTTCTTGCGGCTCGGGGAGCGGTGAGGGTCATTCCGGACTCGCGTCTTCGGAACGGAGCGCTGGTTCAAGAGATCACTGAACTGGCGGAGAATCCGGAACAGTTGGTGAAAATGGCGGCCAATTCGCGAAAGCTTGGACGGCCCCAGGCCGCACGCTCTATCGCACGGGAACTGCTGAGTATGGCAGGGAGCCACGCATGATCGGAACCCTTTTCAAAAGGGTAAAGGATGTCCACTTCGTCGGCGTCGGTGGAGTGGGTATGAGTGGGATCGCGGAGATCCTGCTCGCTCTGGGTTTCCGCGTCAGCGGTTCCGACCTCAAGGCTTCCGACATAACGGCAAGGCTGGAGCGCTTGGGCGCGCGCGTTTCAATCGGCCATGACGCGAAACACTTGGATAAGGCTGACGTGGTTGTCTTTTCCTCTGCCGTGAGCGAGGAGAATCCTGAGTTGATAGCGGCCGCGGAGCGTCGGATCCCGGCGATCCCGCGGGCCGAGATGCTTGCCGAGCTTATGCGCATGCAGACCTCGGTGGTCGTGGCGGGGATGCACGGGAAAACCACGACAACTTCCATGATCGCCTCTATCTTCTCCGCTGCGGGGCTTGATCCGACGGTGATCATCGGCGGTAAACTCAACACTCTTGGGGGAGGAGCGCGCTTGGGTCAGGGTGATCTGTTGGTCGCCGAGGCCGATGAATCGGATCGATCCTTCCTTAAGCTCTATCCAAATGTCGCCCTGATCACGAACATGGATCTGGAGCATATGGATTGTTACTCATCTATGGCGGAGATACGCGAGACGTTCGTGGAGTTCATTAATCGGCTCCCTTTCTACGGATATGCGATTGTGTGCCTGGACGACGAAGAGGTCCAAAAGATAATCCCCCTTATCCGGAAGCGGTTCATCACCTATGGTCTTTCTTCCCAGGCCCAGTATCATGGCCGGAGTCGCTCGACCGAGGGCCGCTCTACCCTATTTGCGGCGCACCGGGAGCAAGAATTGCTCGGGGAAGTTCGCCTGCCGGTGCCCGGAATTCATAATGTTCAGAACGCGCTGGCTGCTATCGCGGTGGCCGACGTGTTCGAAATTCCCTTTCAGACCATGCGCCACGCGCTTGAATCATTCCCGGGAGTGCAACGACGCTTCACCGAACGGGGCACGGCCTTTGGGGTCATGGTGATCGACGATTACGGCCATCACCCTACGGAGATCAAGGCGGTCCTGCAAGCGGCCCGTCAGATCGCACAGGGACGGATCGCGGTGATTTTTCAACCTCACAGGTACACGAGAACTAAGGCGTTGTTTGAAGAATTCCTCACCGCGTTCATTGATGTGGACCTGCTCTACATCATGGAAATATATGCCGCCAGCGAGCAGCCCATAGACGGAGTCTCCGGCGCCGCATTGTGTGAAGCCATTCGCCGGCGAGGTCACAAGGCGGTCCGTTTGCTGCTCGATCGAAAGACCATTCCCTCCGAGGTCTGTCGGGACCTGCGAGAAGGAGACATGGTCATCACTCTGGGAGCAGGTGACGTAACCCAGCTCGGACCCATGATTCTTGAAGAGCTCCGACGCAAGGAGACGGGCAGATCATGAGTTTGTCCCCGGACCGTATCCGCCAAATCCAAGAGCTGGTCGTCGGACGAGCACGGGTCGCCGTTCCTTTGAGCCGGTATACGTCCTTTCGCATCGGCGGGCCCGCGGACCTCGTCGTAGAACCCGCGGATGCCCAAGGGCTGGCGGCGCTGCTCCGGTATGTGGATGAGAACAGGCTTTCGTTTCTCTTGCTGGGCGCCGGGACTAACGTGCTTTTCCACGACGACGGTTTTCGCGGTGTGGTGATCCGAACTTGCTCTTTAGGCGGCTTCCGGGTGAATGAAAACGGTTTCGATTACGCCCGGGTCACGGTCGGCGCCGGCACGCCTCTCCCGTATGTGGTGAATCAGACGGCCCGGTTAGGCCTGGACGGAATGGCGCAGCTCTGGGGTATTCCCGGATCCTTCGGCGGCGCTGTGGTTACCAACGCGGGCGCGGGTGGAAGCTGCATGGGCGATCTTCTGATCCATGTGAAACTCATGACCTTGTCAGGAGCGGAGATAAGTCTTGACGCGGGAGATCTGGACTCAAGGTATCGCCGAATGAAGCTTCCTCAATCTGCGGCCGTGCTGGAAGGAACCGTCAGGTTGCGACGCGGAGACACCGATGTCATAAATCAGGCCATCGAGCAGGCGCGGACCCGACGACGCGCGACCCAGCCCATCAACCGACCCAGCGCGGGGTGCGTTTTCAAGAACCCTTCACCGGACAAGCCCGCGGGCATGCTTATCGACCGTCTGGGCTTCAAGGGCGAGGGCGTGGGTGATGCGCAGGTATCGGAACTCCACGCGAATTTCATCATCAACCGGGGCCGTGCTACCGCGGCTCAGGTGTTGGAGCTGATCGAGCGGATTCGCTCCAGGGTCAGGAGTGAGGAAGGCATCGAGCTTGAACTGGAAGTCTCTGTCATAGGAGTCGAACCGGATCATGCTTAGAGGCGGAGATATCGGAATGGCGGCGGTTCCCGCCATCTTTCCGTCCGATTCCGAGGCCGGGGACCGGCAGAGCGGGGCCGGGAGCATCTTGCGGTCCGTGCTTCTGGTGATGCTTTGCGGAAACGCCGCTCTGGCTGTTCTGCTCGCGTACGTGATCTTCCTCCACTTTCCGTACTTCACCCTCCATCATGTGGAAGTGATGGGCAATCATCACCTTTCCGGCGCGGAAGTAATCGAAGCCTCAGAAGTAGAGACAGGAACAAATCTCCTCACGCTGGATCTTGGGGCCGTCGCGAGCAGGCTTAAGCGCCATCCGTGGGTCAAGGCCGTCTCCGTATACCGGAAGCTCCCCGGGCGTCTGGTGATTGAAATTCAAGAGCGAAACCCCAGGGCTATCTTGGCAGCGGGGAAATTATACTACGTGGACGAGCAGGGTGAGATCTTCACCCGAGTTCTTCCGGGAAATTCGGTTCGATACCCGCTTCTCACCGGCGTGACTTTGGAGGAGCTCTCCAAAAAGGGCGCGGAAGTCAGGAAGTCGGTTCGCAGGGGACTTATGGTTCTCGAAGCGCTGGAAAAGGGCGTCTCGGGTCTTGCAGTCGCTTCGGTCAATGAGGTGCGAATCAGCCTGGATCGAGGGCTCACCCTCCATACGAACCGCGGACGAACCCTCGTGTTGGGCACGGAGGACTTTGAACTCAAGCTGCGACGGTATGAACGCCTGAAAAGATTCTTGACCCGACGCGGAGAATGGAATAACGCCAAGTTTATCGATCTGGACTTCGAGGACCGTGCTCTCGTGAGTCCGGGCCGTGCACGTGAGCAGGGGTAGGATCATGTCTCACAGCGAGAATACGGTGGTAGGGCTTGATATCGGCACTACCAAGACCTGCGCGATCATAGGCGAAATCAATGAGGACGGCATGGTGGACATCATCGGCCTGGGGATCGCTCCATGCCGGGGCTTGAGACGCGGTGTCGTAGTCAACATAGACCACACGGTAGCCAGCATCAAGAAGGCTGTCCAGGACGCCGAGCTCATGGCCGGATCCAAGGCCGACGGCGTCCTCGCGGGAATATCGGGGGGGCACATTAAAGGGATCAATTCCCACGGCGTCATAGCCGTCAAGAACCGCGAAGTGACCCAGGTGGACGTGGAACGGGTCATCGACGCGGCCAGGGCGGTTGCTATTCCCCTGGATCGGGAGGTCCTCCATATCGTCGCCCAAGAATATATGGTTGACGATCAGGAAGGTATCAAGGAACCCGTCGGCATGGCCGGAGTGAGACTGGAAGCCAAAGTCCACATTATTACCGGCGCAGTCTCCGCGGCCCAGAATATCATTCGCTGCGCCCATCGCAGCGGGCTGCGAGTCCACGAAGTCGTGCTCCAACAGATGGCCTCCGCAGAGGCCGTGCTCCTCTCGGACGAAAGGGAGCTTGGCGTTGCCCTGGTGGACATCGGTGGCGGGACCACCGACCTGGCGGTCTTTGTTGACGGCTCCATTCACCATACGTCCGTCCTGCCTGTCGGCGGAGAGCAATTGACCAACGACATCGCGGTCGGGCTCAAGACCCCGATGGTTGAGGCCGAGAGAATTAAGAGGAAGTACGGTTGCGCGCTGGGAGCGCTGGTGACCAGGGACGAGACGGTCTCGGTTCCGGGAGTGGGCGGCCGCGCTCCGCGGGTCTTGTCCCGATCTGTCCTTGCCGATATCGCGGAACCGCGGCTCGAGGAAATACTTGGCCTGGTGAAGCGAGAACTGGAGAAGCACAAGCTGATGGATGAGGTGCGTTCAGGTGTCGTGCTCACCGGCGGAACCGTGGCAATCGAGGGAATCTGCGAACTTGCCGAACAAATTTTCGACTTGCCCGTGCGTGTTGGGTATCCCACGGGAATCAGCGGTCTCGTCGATATCGTGAGCTCGCCTGTGTACGCCACTGGCGTAGGGCTGGTCCTGTGGGGCGCGCGAAACCGCGGCCTGGACCTTGGCGCCGCGTTGTTCGACGCCAGCGCATTCGACCGGGTCGTCGGAAAAATGAAGCAGTGGTTCGCGGACGCATTCTGATAAACCTCCCCCTAAACTCCTCTTTAGTAAAGGGGGTTTAGGAGGATTCGGAAGATTAGGTTTGCTTGGCTCGTGATTCTCGGTTGCGGGAGGTATTCCGGCAATGCTGGAGTTCGAAGTGTCTTCAGAGCGAAGCGCTCTTATTCGGGTCATTGGTGTGGGAGGCGGAGGCGGGAATGCTCTGACCAACATGATACGTTCCGGCCTGAGGGGGGTCGATTTCATCGCGGCCAACACGGATGCGCAGGCTCTCCGAGCCAATCTCGCGGAGATCAAGCTCCAGATTGGGGCCCAGCACACCAAGGGTCTCGGGGCCGGGGCGGATCCCGACGTGGGCAGGATCGCGGCCAACGAGGACTACGAGACCATCAAGGATGTCCTGGAAGGCTCGGACATGGTCTTCATCACCGCGGGCCTGGGAGGCGGCACCGGCACCGGCGCCGGGCCCATAATCGCCAGGATCGCCAGGCAAGAGATAGGCGCGCTCACCGTCGCGGTGGTAACCAAGCCCTTCCTGTTCGAGGGCAGAAGGCGAATGCGCCAGGCCGAGCAAGGCATCGACCTCCTCCGAAAAGAGGTGGACACGCTCATCATCATACCGAACCAGCGCCTTCTTTCACTCAAGAAGGATATTTCGTTTCTTGAAGCCTTTCGAAAGGCCGACGACGTGGTCCTCCAGGGTGTGCGCGGAATAGCCGATTTGGTCACCGTAAGCGGCCTGATCAATCTCGACTTCGCGGACGTGAAGACCGTTATGCGCGAGAAGGGTGTCGCGCTCATGGGCGCCGGCTCCGGCATAGGTGAAGGCCGCGTGGAGGAAGCCACTCGAATGGCCATCAGCAGTCCTCTGCTCGACGAAATAAGCATGGAAGGGGCGCGGGGAGTCCTTATTAACATAACCGGCTCATCCAACCTGAGTTTAGCCGAAGTGAACGACGCGATCTCCGTCATCCAAAGTGAAGCCCATGACGACGCAAATATCATCTTCGGCGCCGTGATTGACGAAGAAATGGGCGACGCTGTCAACGTCACGGTCATTGCAACCGGATTCGGCCGAGACGTGCAGCTCGCAGCGTCCACCGACGAACGGAAACACCTTGTCAGGCCCGTGACGGCCCAGTACGACGAAATGGAGCACGAAATACACCACGCGAAAACCATTATCCCCGGCGAAAACCGAGACGTGCAGCTCCCCGCATTTATTCGACAATCTAAGAGGGAAAGAAGCAGCCGCCACCTGGGCCTCGTTGACGACTATTGCGCGGAAGGAGGCGAGGATCTCGATGTTCCCACGTTCCTGCGCAAGCAGGCCGATCTGTAACCCGATCCATGACAAGACCACGGGAGACGGGAGCAATCCGTAGACGACCGCGCGCCTCCCTTCCCGTGGCGCTCGTCTACCCGAACGCATATCGGGTGGGCATGGCGAATCTTGGGTTTCAGCGCCTCTACCATTATCTCAACTCACATCCGAGATATTCCGCCGAGCGATTCTTCCTCCCTGAAACCGTGGCTCGCCGAGGCGGAGCCATAAGCCGCTTGCTCTCTGAAGAGCACGCGAGGCCTCTGTCTTACTTCACTTTGATCGCCTTTTCCGTGTCCTTTGAAAACGATTACCCCGCTGTTCCCGCGATGTTGTCCGTAGGGGGCATCCCGCCCCTGAGCGAAGACCGGAAGCCATCCCATCCACTGATCGTCGCGGGAGGGGTTGCGGTCTCGATCAATCCCGAACCGCTCGCGGCATTTATGGATCTGATCTTCATTGGAGAAATCGAAGATGATCCGGAAATGGCGCAAACAGGATTCTTTGACCGAATTGAGGAACTCCGGCTTCGTCCCGGGAGCCGTCCGACGGACCGGGCTGCGCTCCTTAACGAGTTTCGAGACCAGCCCGCGGTGTACGTGCCTTCCGCGTATCGGTTCACGTTCGCGGATTCAGGCCTGATCCATGCTATTGACCCTCAACCGGGTTTCCCCCGGACCGTCAGCGCTGCCAAACGGCGCTCAAAACGCTCGCCGGTCCCCGTGTCGGTCCTCTTTTCGCCGGATTCTGAATTCGGCGAGTCATTGCTGGTGGAGACGAACCGAGGATGCGGTCGCGGCTGTCGGTTCTGCGCGGCGGGCTGGATCCATTTCCCCGTCCGTTATGCCGGATTTGACCGATTCCGCAGGGAAGCGGAAGAGGCCGTGGCCGAAAGTCGCTCCATCGGCCTGATCGGATCCGATCTTGCGGGACACCCGGAGCTGGAATCGATCCTTACGTGGATTGTTGACCGCGGGGGCGCGTTCAGCCTGTCTTCGATTCGTCCCGAGGGTCTCTCCCAGCGAATCATTGAACTTATGGCCAAAACAGGGCAACAGATCGCCACCCTCGCGCCGGAAGTCGCATCAAACCGTCTGAAGAAAGTCATCGGGAAAGAAATTCCGTCGGCGCGCTTCCACGAGCTTGTGGCCAAACTGGTTGGAGCCGGTATCCCGAATATCCGTTTCTATTTCATGATCGGGCTGCCTACGGAAACGGACGAGGATGTGGATCAGATCGTGGACTTCGTGACACAGAGTCGCACGGTCTTCGTGGGCGCATCCAGGCCGCGCGGTAAGATTGGCAAAATAGGCGTCCAGGTCAACCCGTTTGTGCCAAAGGCCTGGACACCATTCCAATGGGCGGGCATGGCCTCCGGCCCGGTTTTGGAGCGCAAGATCGCCGCGCTGAGGAAAGCCCTGGCCAAGACCCCCAATGTGGGGCTCCGTGTCGAGTCTCCCCGTGAGGCGCTGCGTCAGGCCGTGCTTTCGCGCGGGGACCGAAGAATCGCGGCTGCAATACTGAGGGTCGCATCCCAGCAAGGACGATGGGCCGGCGTTTTCAAGCAGGAGAAGCTTGGTCCGGCTTTCTACGCCCTGCGGGAACGCGATTACAACGAGATCTTCCCGTGGGACGTGGTGAATCACGGTGTCTCAAGAAAAAGATTGCGGGAGATCTACCTTAAATCCCTGAGTTCTGGTAAAAGTCAACCAGGGGGGATTCTGATTCCAACAACGAGTCAAGGCGGGGAGGATTGCGCTGATGGCTCAGAAGAGACTTATCCGGGCCAAAGACGTCGTGGATGATATCTTATCCGGTATGCCGGATTCAGAGCTTATGGAGAAGTACAAGCTCTCTTCCAAGGGCCTCCAGAGCATATTCCGCAAGCTGCTTGCCGCCAAGGCCGTTCGTCCGTCGGAGCTCGCGTCGCGCTCCACGCTCTACGATGACACCGTCGCGATTGAAGACCTGCGTAATCTGCCGAGGGACTTTATAGAGGACCGCGTATCGATTCAAGTCGTAGGCCAGCCTGACACCAAATGCTACCTTCAGGATCTCACCGACACAGAAGTTCAACTAACGGGCATCAAGGCGGAGGTTGACGAGATCAGGCTCTTGAGAGTCGAAACCGAGGAATTTCACAACATCAGGCCGTTCGAATTCTATGCGCTTTGCCGCTGGGCTCGTAAAGACCTTGCAGAAAGAAACTACGTGGCCGGGTTCGAAATAGTGGACATTTCCGAGGAGGACCGGCTTGAGCTTCGCAAGTTGCTGGAACTGCTCTCACCAAGTTTCACCCTCAGAGACTGGCCCGACCGCTCGTGAAGAAACAATTCCCCCCTTCTTTTTTCTTGAAAGCGAACTGGTGTGATACGCGCTCGCCCTTCGCGCGCCCCAGGGGCAGGCTCTAATGCAAACGCCACATATTGGGCTGTCGATAAAGGGGAGTTGCGGGAACTCCTTGGTAACCTTTTTGACGCAACGGTTGAAATGCAAAGCTTCGTTGCGAGTTTTGTAGTGGCGCTGGGTGTTCACATTCTTGATGGCTTGAGCCGGGCATGATTCCGCGCAGGCTGAGCACTTCCCACAAAGGTTTTTGACGGGGCTATCGGGGTCCAGCGGGAGGTCTGTCAGCACGGTGACCAATCGGAGCCGCGGACCGAAAGAGCGGTTCACGACCAGGAGGCTCTTTCCTTGCCATCCAAGGCCTGCCGCGAGGGCCACTGCTTTATGGGAGATATACGAGGTCCACTTTTTCTTGTCGAGGAGCTGGGACGCGGGAATAGGGAGCGCTTTCCCGCCCTCCTGCTGAATGAACTGCGAGACCCGTAGCGCGATATCATCCAGCAGAGCGTTCACTTTGAGGTAATGCTGTTGATAAATGGGTGTGGGCTGATCCAGGATGGTGTCGATCACCCCGTCCGCCAGCCGAACCGCCATGCTCAGGGCCCTTGTATAGCCCTCCAGGAGGTTGGCAGGCTCGGTCTCGACGCCGTTGACAAGCGCGAGGTCCGCGACTCCCACCAAGTCTGCGCCACACTCATGAGCGAATTTCTTGAGTTTGTCCGTTTCCACGTCCTGTTCTCCACTCTTCGTTGCCCCGGGCGCAATGAATTGCGCCCCTACTGCGCGGCATCGCCCGCGGTCTAGCGGGACCTCATCTCTAGCGCCAACAGATCTTGTTGCAAACACCGGCTGCTTTGATCACGTTGGTTGACGCTCGCCAGGTGGCGTTTTTTGAAGGGGGCGCCGGAGGAAACTTTTTTGCAATCAAAAAAGTTTCCCTCGGCCAACTCTTTCAAAATACCCTCCTGTCATGCGCCGTGCGCCGCTGCGCCGCAGCAACGTTTGAATTTTTTCCCTGAACCGCACGGGCAGGGCGCGTTCAGGGCCGGCGTCGTGGGAGTCGCCGGTTTGGCTTGCAAGGCGCCTCGAGGCTGTTTTCGGTAATACTGGACCAGCAGACACACGGTGACGCCCACCAGGACAAGCCATACCACCACCAGGCCCACATTCTCGCTGAACGTGAACATGCCGGATGTGAGAAACCAGATAAGCGCCGCGGTCCATATCCCCACCCAGACCAGCGCGTAGTAAGGACTCTTAATCTTCTTCATGGCATGGGTTTATCAGTTTGTGCTTGAGGCCGTCAATATGAGGTGTTGTGAGCACAGGGCGTTTGATGCTATTCTGCCCGTCTGAGCAAGCCGTGCGTTGATGCCGCTCCCTGCTCAACGCGCACGCGGTTCGGATGCAAAACCTATGACCTTTCTCCTTATTAATGTGAATCACGACGTAGGCCCCGAGTCTTCGGAGAGCATACCCATATCTCAGGGTTACGTCCTGGCCACGCTAAAGGAACAAGGCTGGGACGGAATCATTGTTGACGATCTACGCGGCCGTCCTCTCAGCCTGAACGGACTGGAGAAGTGGATCAGACGTATCGATCCGGCTGTTATCGGCTTCACCGCGTATCGGAGCACAATGGATCGCATCCGCTTCCTCTGCCGTTATATCAAGTCCAGGCATCGAAAGATCCGTGTTATCCTCGGCGGTCCGCAGGCGGTGCGTATGCCGCCTTCGGCTCTGGAGCATTTGGAAGACGTTGACATCTTGGTTCACGGTGAAGGCGAGCCCGTAACGGCCGCGATGGCCAAGGCTATTGAAGCGAATGACCCGCTGGAAACGGTGGACGGGATCGTGTGCCGGTGCGAGGGCCGCATTGTAGACACCGGCCCGGGACCGAAACCTCCGGTTGACTTGGATGCATATGCTTCCCCGTATCTGACGGGGCTGCTGAATCTGGAAGGGAAGGATACCGCCATTCTACTCTCTTCCCGAGGGTGTAGCCACGCATGCCGCTTCTGCATCACTCCGAGCGTCTGCGGCGGGAAAGTGAGATTCCATTCAGTGGAGCGCACCGTGGCCGAGATGGAATTGCTCGCGGGACAGGGTATCGAACGCTTCTGGTTCGCGGATCCCAATTTTACGGAAGATCGGGACCGCACCATACGGCTCCTTGATACCAAGCTGGCTCGCGGCGTTCAGACGCCGTTCTGGTGTCAGACTCGGTCGGACCTGATTGACCCTTCACTTCTTAAGAAACTGCGAGAAGCAGGCGCGGACACGATTGCGTTCGGTCTCGAATCAGGAAGTCCCGGAGTGCTTGCGGGCACGAACAAGAAGATCGTGTTGGAGCAGCTCCGAGAAAATGTGAAGGCTGCTCAATCCTTGGGCATGGAGACAGAGCTCTTTACCATTTTCGGTTTACCTGGAGAGACCGTGGAATCGGCCCGCGAAACGTTGGAATTCGTTAAGTCTTTGGGCATTCCGATCCAGTCCAATTCCGGATCCCAGCAGATGCAACTCTACTTCGGGTCAATCTACGAAAAAAACCCTCTGCGATGGGGGTTCCGGCCGTTTTCCCAGTACCGGCCTCAATACATGGCCGTCGGAGATGAATACGAAACCGAAACCATGTCCAAGCAGGACCTGAAGAAGGTCAGGAACATCTGGGTCCTGGCCAATGACAAGATGGAACGGGACGTTTACTTCAAACAACGCATCTTCGATGTGCTCGATTTCCTTCTGGAGAACCGGCGCGAACTCGAAGACGAGACCAGCTTCTATGTTTACGGGGCCCTGGCCAGCTCGGCCTTGGAAGAATTTGACATACTGCTTCAGTTCCTTGAAGGGCTCGAAAAGCATGCCGACGGACAAGAAGATACTCTCCAGGAGGTCATATCCGGGCTCAGCTTTTTTAGGGAGTCGAAGGACCCCATTGGGCCTATGGATCGCGTGATCTTCGACTCCCGTAGTTTTCTGGAAGGAGTTCCCTTTACGGGCATTTCGGGCAAATTTTGGGATGTATTACTGGGAAGAGGCCTGCTGCTCCCTTCATTTGAAGAAGGTTTTCTCGGCGCGCGGCAAGGTGACGACATCTCATTCGATTTCGTCTTTCCGGATGATTACGCTCAGGAGGAGCTTCGCGGGAAGACGGTGGAAGTTCAGGCAAAAATTCATAAGGTCTTTCAGTCCGTTGAGGCGACAACCATCGACGAGGTGAGGAACCTGAAGATCCAAAACGAGTATCCCGTTTCCGACCTTGACACTCTGAGAGAGCAAAACGAGATCCTCTACTATCTGGCGCTGAGGCGCGCCGACCCTCAAGCGCTCGCGAAAACCCCGAGCCATTTCCTCATGTTCGCTCACCAGTCGGCAAAGCTGGGCAAGCGTGAGGTCGTGGAGGAGCTGGCGCGAACTCTGGAGCAGAAGCCCAATGCGCTCAAAGCCCTTGCCGACACCCTAATGAATACGGGCAAGTTTGCATGGGCGCTTCCGTACTACGAGAAGGTTTTGGATGAGGTTGCGGGCGCTCAGCTCAAACGGGTCCAATGCCTTTTGCACATAGACAAGGCTGAGGTGGCTCTGGGGCTCATCGAAACGCTTCCCCAGGGCAAGGATCTGGAGTTCCACCAGACGCTGCTGGAGTGTCTCAAACGAGCGCGCCCTACATCCGAGCGTATTCCGTCGCTGGAGCGCCACGTGATGGATCTCAGGGTGAATGCCGCCTTGGATCGGGAGATGCTCGGCAGACGTATCGGAAATCCAATTAACCCCATCGTGCACGGCCTGCACGCTGAGGAATGACGGAAACAGCCTAACGAAGTGGGAGCTTTTGCAAGGAGATATAGCTCTCTAAACGGTTACCGATATAATTCTGGAGAAACAGTCGCGAAACAACTGTTGTCGCCACCGAAGACGAAGGAGAATCAATGAGCACGGAAGATCCTATGCACGATGCGCTCGTGACCTATCATCGCGAGGATCGGATCGGTTCACTGACGCTGAACAGGCCTGATAAGCGGAATGCGTTGAACCTAGACCTCTGGCGCGCTTTGGACGCAGCTATAGCCAAAGCCGAAGAAGATGAGGAAGCGCGGATCGTGCTTGTGAAAGGCGCAGGCAAATCTTTTTGCGCGGGACTGGACTTGAGCCCGGAGAACCAAATTGTGGGTGCCCTCAGCGGGCAACCGAGCGCTACTCAAAAAATGGCCTTCTATCGGACGGTCCGAAGGATTCAGGGTATCCACACCCGGCTGGAACGGCTCGCCAAGCCTACGATTGCGGTGATACAGGGGCACTGTCTCGGCGCGGGTCTTGAGTTGGCGCTGTGCTGCGATATTCGCATCTGCTCTCAAGATGCCGTGTTTTCGCTGCCCGAAGCTACGCTGGCTATTATCACGGACGTGGGCGGCTTGCAGAGGCTCCCGAGAGTTGTGGGCAAAGGTTTCGCCCGTGAGATTGCTTTTCGAGGGCATCGCTTCAACGCAGAATACGCCCGGTCCATCGGGTTGGTGAACCACGTGTGCGGGGATCCTCAAGCCCTGGAGACGGCTGCCCGCGAGATGGCCCTGGAGATCGCCGCGAATCCGCCGTTAGCGGTGCAGGGCGCCAAAGAGGTCTTCCTCTTCCAGGAAAGAGCCGCGCTCGAAGAATCCCTGGACTACAACGCGGCCAGGTCCAGTATGATCATGCCGTCCGAAGACCTCTTTGAGGCTATGGCCGCATTCATGCAAAAACGAAAAGGAGAGTTCAAGGGAGCGTGATCCTACGCCCCTTGATGTGGGAGGTTGCCGTGATTCAAAAGCTGCTTGAGCCCATATCGGTCGGCCCTATGAAGCTGTCCAATCGGGTGGTGATGACCGCAATGCACTTGAACTACTGTCCGCAAGGGGAAATGACGGACAGGATGGTGAACTTCTACCGCGCCCGCGCCCGGGGGGGCGCGAGTCTGGTCATCGTGGGAGGCGCGGAGATCGACGCAGAAGCATCGGGTGTCGATCTGTTCCTCTCCATCAAAGACGACAAGTACATTCCCGGGCTGAAGAGGCTCGTGGATGCGGTTCATGAAGAGGGCGGCAAGATAGCTGTCCAGCTCTACATGGCGGGCGCATACTCATTCGCGAGTATGAAAGGCCTGCCGATCTTTGCGCCATCCGAGTATGAGTCGTACTTCACGCGGCAGAAGACCACCGCGATGACCCTGGCGGACATACTAAGGGTCCAGGACGATTTCGTCCAAGCAGCTCGCCGGGCCAAAGCAGCGGGTTTCGACGCGGTGGAGGTCCTGGCGTCGGCCGGGTACCTGATCTGCCAGTTCCTTTCGCCCAAGACGAACAAGCGGGACGACGAATACGGCGGACCGCTGGAAAATCGTATGCGATTCGGCCTTGAGGTGATCCGCAAGGTGCGGGAAGAAGCAGGATCGGACATGGCGGTCATCGTTCGAGTGGCCGGCAACGACTTTGTCCAGGACAGCCACACCAACAAGGAGGCCCGCGTCTTCGCCAGAGCATGTCAGGATGCGGGCGCGGACTGCATCAATGTCACGGGTGGGTGGCATGAAAGCCGAGTTCCCCAGATCACCATGGATTTGCCTCAGGCCGGGTACGTTTATCTCGCCCGAGGCATCAAAGAAAATGTGAGCGTGCCGGTGATCGGCTGCAATCGCATCAACGATCCGCTGATTGCCGAGGATGTCCTTGCTGAAGGCATCGCAGATCTCGTGGGCGTGGCCAGAGGTCTCCTGGCCGATCCTGAATTCGTGAACAAGGCTCGTCAACAAAAGTTCGATGAGATTCGTCGCTGCGTGGCCTGCAATCAGAGATGCTTTGATTACGTATTCCAACTCAGGCCGGTGGGCTGCATGGTAAACCCGAAGGCGGGCCGCGAAGGTGAGACTGAACTGAAACCAGCCACAAAGGCCAAAAAGATTTTCGTGGCAGGCGCTGGTCCGGCAGGGTGCGAGTTTGCATGCGCCGCAACGGAACGCGGCCATAAAGTAGTCCTATTTGACAGGGTTGACTACCTCGGCGGCCAGGTCCACTGGTCTGCGGTCCGCACTCGAAAGCCGGAGTACCTGAATATGTTCACATACTATCGGGCAATGCTGGACAAGCTCAAAGTTGACGTGCGCCTGAACACGGAACTCACGCCCGCCTTTGTTGCCCGAGAGAAACCCGATCTCGTGGTCGTGGCGACCGGCGCGGCGCCTTTCAAACCTCCCATTCCGGAGGTGGACCTCCCTTATGTTCTCCAGGCCTGGGATGTGCTGAAAGACGACCTCAAGACCGGGACCAATGTCGTCGTCGTCGGAGGAGGCTCCGTGGGGCTGGAAACCGCGGTTTTCCTTGCATCCAAGGGGACCATCTCACCGGAGCAGCTCTATTTCCTCACTCTGCATCAAGCGGAGCGGCCGGAGGCGCTGCGGGAGCTCATCACGAAAGGGGTCAAGAACGTAACGGTCCTGGAGATGCTCGGCCGTGTCGGCCAGGACCTGGGCCCCTCGACCCGATGGGTGCTCATGAAGGACCTGCACACCAGGGGAATTCAAATCATAACCGGCGCAACCATGAAGTCCATCTCAGAGGGAAAGGTCACCTATACCGACTCACAGGGGAACGAACAAACCCTCCCCGCTGACACAGTGGTCTTGGCAATGGGCGCTCGCTCGGAAAACTTCTTGGCCAAGGAGTTGGAGACCACGGGGGTGGAAGTCAAGGTTATCGGTGACGCCGCGAAAGTAGGCAAAATCGGCGACGCGGTAGAAGAAGGATTCAATCTCGCGCTCGAAGTGTAAGAGCGGTTGCGGTAGGCATGGGTGACTGAGGTGTCATCCCGCAAGCCCTGCGAGCGCCTCTTCCTTTCTCCAACAAAGGGGGTTGTCATGAAAAAGATGACTCGACGCAGATTCGTGGCAGCGGGCATTTCAGCCCTGGCTGCCGGTCAGGCTCTGTTGAGTGGTGGAGCGAAAACAGCCTCGGCCGGGCAAGCTGCGACCGGAGGCTCGAGTTCCGCCGACAAAAAATTGTCCGGGACACGGTTGATTCTCCTCGGCACCGCGGGCGGGCCGCGCCCCAACAAAGTGCGATCCTCGCCGGCTCAGGTCATACTGGTCAATTCCGTTCCCTATGTGGTCGATTGCGGCTCGGGAGTTTCCCGGCAACTGGTCATGGCGGGAGTTCCTCTGCTCAAACTTCGGCGCGTGTTCTTAACTCATCATCATTCAGATCACAACGCGGATTACGGGAACCTTCTTTTGTTGGCATGGGCCAGCGGGCTCAAAACGCCGGTGGATACGTACGGACCGCCGCCGATAGAGAAAATGACCAAGCTGTACTTTGAATTGAACGCTTATGACATCGACACAAGAATAGCCGACGAGCAAAGAGTGCCTCTGGTGCCCCTCGTAACGGTCCACGAATTCGACAAAGAAGGGTTGGTAATGCGGGACGAGAACGTTAAGGTAACAGCGACCCTCGTTCATCATCCCCCTGTGGTTCCTGCCTTTGCCTTCCGGTTTGATGCGGCCGATCGGTCCATTGTGATCTCGGGAGACACCACGCCTTCGGACAATTTGATAAAGCTGGCTCAGGGCGCGGACGTGCTGGTGCATGAAGTAATTCACAAACCGTCTCTGGCCAAGCTTATTGCCCGAATCCCCAATGCGGAAAAACTCCTTGAGCACATCGTTGCCAGCCACACCACGCATGATGATGTGGGAAAAGTGGCAAAGGCCGCAGGAGTCAAGACTTTGGTCCTGTCTCACATTGTGCCTTCGGACGACACGTCGGTCACTGATGAAATGTGGATCGAGGGCGCGCGAGCCCATTTCGACGGAAAGGTGATCGTCGGAAAAGACCTGATGGAGATTTGAGAAGCTGAACCGAGACACTGTCTCGACGCTCGGTTGTAGCTTCCTTCGTGGGGACGTCCAACCGACTGATGAGGATGGCGTAGTAGTGATAAGACCTGCGGCCGCATTGCGTCATTCCCGCGAGGGAAGCGATCCGGCTTAGGAAACGTGGCGTAACCTTTCCCAATACCCGCTTGCCGACTTCCTGGATTCCCGCCCCTGTTTCAGTCGGGGACACGCTTTTCGCGGGAATGACGAACAAGGGCTCCACGGACTGGGTCCCACGGGATTTCGCACCAGCGGCCAATATGTCTCAGGCCATCTTCTTTTCCGTGGTTCAAAGGAGGGAATTGAAATCACCCCAAGATTTTTCACAACCGTGACGCTCGTGACCCCGGAAGTGATGGAAAGAGAGACCGCTACCGCCAAGGATGATGGGTAAACAAGATGACTGGCGAAAAGCAAAAGCATGAAATTTTGGAAAGCGCTCTGGATTTTATTAATTCGAGCCATTCTTCTTCACGGCGTGAGTTTTTTCTTATGACCGGGGGTCTCATTATTGCGTTTTCCGCTTCGGGAGCAAAGGCCGCTAAAGAGGGACCTGTCATCATTATGGATCAGGCTGAAGGCCTCGTAATAGCAGATCCGACGAAATGCGTGGGCTGCAGGCGATGCGAGCTGGCCTGTACAGAGTTTAATGACGGAAAGGCTTCTCCAACGATTGCAAGGATCAAGATCAGTCGAAACCTTAATTTCGGAGTCAATGGCATTCCTACCGGGCAACGTGGCGGAGGCGCGTGGGGAAATGGGTTGGTGATCCAGGATATTTGCAACCAATGTCCCCATCCTGTGCCTTGCGCGAACGCCTGTCCGAATGACGCCATCGTTGTGAGACCCCCGACAAATGCTCGCGTTGTGGATTCCAAAAGGTGTAGTGGCTGCAAAATGTGCCGGCGGGCTTGCCCCTGGGAAATGATGTCATTCGATTCGGGCACGAATAAGGCCACCAAGTGCTTCCTCTGCGACGGAAGCCCCAAGTGTGTCGAAGCATGTCCGTCCGGAGCCCTTACCTACGCTGCTTGGCGCGACTTGACAGGCAAGATTCCACCAAGAGTGGCGCCCACGGCCATAGTCGCGCCTGAGAAGGCGCAGACCTGCAACGAGTGCCATAAGAAGTAAGAAAGAGGAGATGCGGATAAATGGCTAAGCACGGAGGCTGGGCGGGAAAGGTCCTGCGGGTTGATTTGTCGACCGGGAAAATCTCAACTGAAGATACCTTAGAGAAATACAGAGATTACTTAGGGGGCACGGGAATAGGATACAAGGTGATTTGGGATGAGGTTCAGGCCGGGGTCAAATCTTTTGATCCGGCGAACAAGATCGTCTACGGGGTCGGCCCGTTGGCTGGGACGGGCGCTCCTTGTAACGGAAGGACTGCCATAACAACTTTGTGGCCTACCTGTTGGCCAAAAGCCCTCGTTGCCAGTGGTCATATGGGTGGTCAGTTTGCTGCGGAACTTAAGTATGCCGGCTATGATGCCATCATCATCGAAGGGAGGGCCGACCGTCCGGTGTGGCTCTCAGTTTGGGATGAGAAGGTGGAAATCAAGGATGCCCGACAACTTTGGGGGCAGGGTATACGGCGGACTACAATTGAAATTAACCAACAGATGGGACCGGAGGCATCGGTGGCTGCTATCGGCCAAGCAGGTGAGAATTTGGCGCCGATGTCTGTGGTGATGAATTCCTATTCTCATTCTGCCGGGGGAGTCGGCGGGGTCATGGGGTCCAAGAACCTCAAAGCCATCGGTGTTCGAGGAACCGGCAGTGTGCGCATTGCCGGGAACAAAGAAGAATGGGAGAAGCTCATTAAGCTCCACCTTTCTCTCTTAGGAGCGAACAACCAGCATGTGGTTCCTAGTAATCCTCAACCGTGGGCGGAACACTACAACGCAGGTTCCAGGTGGATGGCTTCGGCCGGTCGGCGATGGGGCGCAGCGAACCCGAGCATCGACACAGGCGCGTGCGAACCCCACAACCTTAATAGGATTGCATATCGAACGAACAATGCGGCCTACTTTCTGGGAGACAAGGCTTGGCAGCACACGGTCAGAGGAAATGGCTGCACAGCTTGTCCCATCCGTTGCCATACCATGCTCAAAGTGCCGGCGGTTTCCGCAAAATATGGTATTCCGGAACTGGGCCAGAACACTTGCGTTGGGTTGCTGTTTGGCAGAGCGTTCTTCAAGTCTTTTCCGGACGGTCCCAAGGGCCAGACCGCAATTGAGGCTTGTATGGTCGGCATGTATTTGGCGGACGATCTTGGAGTGTGGGACAATTACGGTCAACTGCAACGCGATTTTCAAGCGCTCTACTATAACGGCATTTTCAAGCGCAAGGTGGCTGAGAAGGAATTCAACAGCTATTCTTGGAACAAATACGAGCAAGGAGATCCCACATTCCTCTTCGAACTGCTTCCAAGAATCGCGAATAAGGAAGGCGAGCTGGCGACCGCGCTCGGCTTGGGGACCGGTCACCTTCTCGAACGATGGGGTATCCCGGAGCAGGAGTGGCTGGAGAATCATGACCTGCTGTACTGGAAGCTGGGGCATCCCAAACATCATTCAAACGAGGATGCGGGACAATGCGGAGTGATCATTAACACGCAATACAATCGTGATGCTCAGTGCCATTCCCACAGCAATTTCACTCGAAACGGATTACCCATAGAGGTCCAAAAGAGGCTGGCTGCCGAGCTTTGGGGCTCACCCGATGCGGTAGACGCAGTCGCGGCTTTCACGCCGATGAATGCGCACAAAGCCAAAATGGCCAAATGGTCCCTTTTGAGAAAAGAATTGCACGACTGCCTGTCCCTCTGCAACTGGATGGGGCCATGGGTTGCTTCGCCCCTTAAAGAGCGTGAGTATCGAGGCGACGACTCCATCGAATCGTTGCTCTACAGCTTGGCTACCGGCGACAAGAAATCCCGTCAGGAGCTTGATACGATAGCAGAGCGGATCTTCCTGCTCCATAGGGCTCTGACCATTCGCGATATGGGCGCCAAAGACATGCGGACCAAACACGACACGATCCCCGATTGGGTGTTCACGGACCCCAAAGATAAAGCCGCATTTAGCAAAGGAACCATTCGCATGGACAAAGAAGACATCAAGCTCGCAATGGACATGTTTTACGAGGAGATGGCCTGGGACAAGGAAACCGGCTCCCCCACCAAGGCGACATACCGCAGGCTCGGTCTGGGGACTGTAGCCGACGAGCTTGCCAAGAGAGGGCTGCTACCGTGAGAGGCGACCATGGAACGCCAAGAAGAAGTCCGTGCAAATATTCTGAATATCATCCGCGACAGAAGCGAGTCGGGGCGCCTCATCAGCGCTGAGGAGATCTTGACCGAACTAAAACGACGAGGGCTTCTCACATCAGAAGAGATTAAGCCCAAAACCCATCTGGAAACCGCGCTCAAACAAGCGCTGCAAGAGAATCGAGACGTCAAAGAGATCTTAGCGCCAAACGGAGTTTGTTACTATTATTCTGTTCGGCGCTTGAGCGAAACTTACGCTGGAATTCTGGTGTTGAAATCGGAGAACCCGCTTTGGCTGATAGCCGAGGTGGTTCGAGAGAACTCCAAGCGTTATCCGAGACCTGTTCCTGTAGCAGGATTTATGGAGTCGCCCTTCGACCTGACCCTGGAAGCAATCTTGGAGTGTCTCAGAGTCATGGGAGAGGACAAAGAGTATCAGGACATCGCGCAGACGATCACCTCCGTCGGGAAGACCTTTCTCTACTCCAGTCGCCATTTGGATCCGGATTACGCGTCCATGCTCGCTGAATGGTTGGATGTCGGTCAGGCTGACAATCCTTAGTCACGGAGGCATCGATATAGCTGAGCTGAAGGAGACCGGATCAGCTTGAAAGCCATTCGGCGAATTCCTCCTTTAGCGTCTGATGGGCATGCCCTTTCCTTCATTGAGTTCGCGAAGGCCTTTACGCGCCGCGGCGACAAAATCGATGCGCTCCAGGATTTCCTCCCAAGCAGCATCAGTCGGGAGTTGCTCAATAGTCTTTACGGCTATTTCCTGAACGGTCATCTTTCAACCCCTTTGGACGTAATGCCAGTAAGTCGGCGTCCGGATATGGAAAGATATGACGAAGGGGTGACGAATCTTGTGATGTGAACGTGTTTTTTCATCGCATGGCGGCCCCAAGGGGAATCGAATCCCTGTCTCCGTCGTGAGAGGCGGGCGGCGCACCTAATCATATCAATATATTATCCGATATTGGGGGCGATTCCCGTCAAATGGGGACTCGAAAAATCAGGCGCTTCTCTCACAGAGAGGCCATTTGAGGGCCCTGGGATTCTAGGTGTGCTCAAGGCCGTTCACATCGAGGCGGCCATCCACTCTGTGGCCTTCAACGCGTGGGCGCCGGGATTTCTTTGCTTTATTTACACAGGTTTCTGGACCGCCCCTCCCGCCCATTACGACTTTGGGGCAAAATGTGCCTCTTGGCTTGCGCCAGATGGATATCCGCTTCTCCTGACGACCTGTTCCACGCAAAACCTTTCCGCTTTCTTAAAGGCTTTTCCCGATGAGTTGCGTCAGAAGCTCATTCGGACCCAAGAAGATTTGCACAATCTTGGCGTCCCGCATGTACTTTTCCACTGGATACTCCTTCGAATACCCGTAAGAGCCCATGACCTGTACGCACTGGGTGGTGACCTCCATAGCCATGTTGGTAGCAAAGACTTTTGCCATATCGGAAAACCGTGCACGGTCTGGATGACGATTCATATTCGCCCATGCGGAACGGAAGACCAGGAGGCGAGCGGCATCAATATTAGTCGCCATTTTCGCGAACATGTCGGCGATCAGGCTGTGCTCGATGAGAGGTTTTCCACCCACCACCCGTTCCTTGCAGTACCCGAGCGCATATTCAAATGCGCCGCGAGCAATGCCAACGGATATCATTCCTCCGCCGAGCCGATTATAAATCAGGGTCCTTTGCAGAATCTTGGCTCCATCCCCGATGTTGCCCAGCAGATTTTTTCGGGGCGCCCGGACATTCTCGAGGATGACCTCGGAATTCCTATCCGCATGCATCCCCATCTTCTGTTCCGGTTTGCCAAAGGATAGTCCCTTACGATCTTTCTCAACCACCACCAGGCACGAGCCTTGCTCGCCAAGCTTCGGGTCCACTGTTCCAACGACAACATAGAGATGGGCGATCCCCGCATTACTCGGCCAGGCCTTGGTTCCGTTTATGACAAGATCCGCTCCGTCCTGCGTGACAATGGTGCGGCAGGTGCGAAGTCCCATTCGGGGATCCTCGATGTCTGCTCCTGACTGCGGCTCGGTCATGCATATGGCGGCCAGGTTTGCCTCTGTTCTTGAAGCCAACGGTCTCAAGAACCTTTCCCGTTGCTCGGAGTCCGCAGCAATGATGATGGGGGTCATCGCGAACCATGTATCACCGATAGCCGTAGCCACTCCGCCGTCTACAGCCGCGATCTCTTCCAGAATAACCATGACGTCCAAATTGTTCCCGTCGGAACCACCATATTTCTCCTCGATGGGGAATCCGAGCAGTCCTAGTTTAGCCGCCTCCAGAAAGATCTTGTCCATACACTTCCCGTCGGCGTAGTCGAGTTCGAACTGATTCCGCACAGGCAAAATTTCCTCACGTGCAAATTTCGCGGCCGTGTCCCTCATAATCCTTCTGTTTTGCGATAGTTCAAAACTGATCATGATAAATCTCCCCTTATCCGGAATTATGCTGCGGTCTTGCTGTTCTGCCTGTTTTGGAACCCGTGAGTGATCGAGGGATAGCTCCGCTGACCTTGAATAAGGTCTCCGTGTGGAATCCGAAACCGCCGGACCAAGCAAAACCGTCGTCAAGTTGATGAAGAGGCCTCTTTTCTCCTGTTTCTGAGCGTACCTCACCACGCCCCGGTCGGTCAAAGACAGAATTTTCGTCGCCCCGCCCCCGAACACGGCTTGGTAGCGCCGGACCAAGGGGGAAGGCTGAAGCCGCATGGACATATCTCCTCGACCATGATGCGCGACTTTCGCTCCGACCTCGATCAACGCCTAATGAGTCGGTCCATTGGAGCCTGTGCCTGGTCGATAGCAACGCGGACCTTCACAACGCCATCGACCGGATGAGATGGGATTCTGGAGAGACGGAGATACGGGTGACTGTAAGAGGAGGGGCGGAATAGGAGTCAGCAGTATGGATCAGGAATGCTCGTCTGCTGTATTTACGCGGTAAGGGCCTCGTGAAGGGGAAATCGGATGTTGTCCTGCCCGCTCGCAGCATCGGTATTTTGTAGGGCTTACCGGACGGCTACAGCCCAAATTCACTTTTTGTTCGGGAGAGGCCGTGCAGGAAGGCAAGAGAACTCAGACTCAAGTCTTCATAACGCTCTCTTCTTCACGGTGCACCTGTCTCTAGTCCTTTTGCCTGGGGAACGAGTTACAAATATAGACGTTCCCTCCCTTACCGGCAATATGGTCCTGAGAAGACGATCAGAGAATCAGAGCCAACAATGACAATCAGCCCAACGTCCCTCCGAATCCTCAGAAGTCCACTTGAAGCGTCACACGCATACCGAAAATCGGGTCAATTTCCCGATTTGGGTTTATGCCCCACATGTTGCTCGCGGTCGGCGCACTGTCCCAGTTGGGCTGTCTCCTGTCCACACATGCGTACTTGAACCAGCCGCCGGGCTTCCAATAGGCCACCCTGGCCGTTAACGTGTATCCTTCGATGAGTTTCCAATCTATCCCGCCGCCAATTTCGTACCCAAGGTCTCTCTCCAGAATGTTGGGAGCTGGAATCAACCCGCTCGTGTTGTTGGCGCCAGCGAATGAAAGGTCCACGAGGTTCGGACCCGGCAGTACATCAATATTCGGAACCCCGTAAACCCCGTATTGCAGCGCAGGAGAGTCAATGGTAAGAGGATTCGGCCTTATCCATCCCCACCCGTATCCTTGGGAGACCCTGCTGGCGTACAAGAAGGTTGCATATGCATTGAGATTAGCTGCCACAGCGTAATCCAATCTCACGCCATACGTGCTCGCATCGGTAATGAAGCCGTGGTTGGAAGAGCGAGATATGGAACCGTTTCCCGCTCCGTAAGCATAACCCAGCAACAGGCTGTACGGGAAATACAGGTTCACACCGCCGTCAGGAGACAATAGGGCAGAAATGCCAGGCTGTCTGTCGATGAGTTTGCCTCCGCGTCTATCGAAACCTGGATAGTAGGCCCAGAGAAAGCTAATCTTTGCCGGACCGGCCACCGCGCCGCACTCGATCACGCCTGTCCACAATTCCCAGTAACGAGTTTGGGGAAGGGGACTAAACTGCGTCAAAATACTTGAATTCAAAGCGATGCCGTTCTGCCGGTAGACTTGGTGAACAAACCCGACTTCGGCATTGAAGAAGAACCGCCCGTTGAAATATCTGAAATTGGTGAATCCGAAAAAATCCGAGGAGACCACCGAGAAGATCGGGGTTTTTGGGGGATCGCCCGGTTTTGGGGTTGCGAAAACAGGTCCTAAAAGGAGAGATTCCGGGCCCTTATGACCGTTCCTGTATTCGATATAGGTCTGAGAACTGATGTTTCCGGCGCCATACATGAGTAAAGCAGCAAAATGAGGTTGAGCCGCGCCGCTCCGGTCGGTTTTTAGGGGATAATTTGAACTGCCGCTATCTGCGTTTACACCCGGCCCCCAGACGTAGTATTGCAGACTAATAGAGAAGGGGCCAAAGGGAATGCCTAGGCACACCGACTCACTCGCGTTTTCCAAAGAGTCGATAATCGTACCAAGACCGATGGTGTTTGGCTGCTTCCCTATTTGTACCGTTCCCCAGGGAAGATTAGCCTGAACATACCAGACTTGCCAATAACCGGGGGAAAATGACTGTCCGATGCCTGGAGCCTGACTATTCAAGTACCTGGAGCTACTAAGCTTCGCTGCCGAAAAGTCCACAGTAGGGTCCAACCAGCTTCCAATTCTGTAACTTCCCTGAAGTGAAAGTGCGTCATTCACTATTACGCGCGGCGAGAAAATTGTGTACATATAGTTCGCCGCGACATCCGAACCGGAAGCCAGATCATCACCAGAGGCAGACAGCGGACGACTGGCAACCTCGTGACCAAGCCAACCATTGCGAGCGGCCAGCCTCACGGTCCCTTTCACTGAGCTGTTATCCTGATTGTACGGCCCGAAAAAGCCTTTGTCGCCCAGTTGGGAGAATTGATAATACTCCCATGTGAAATTCCCGGTCATAGAGAACTCCCAGGCGCCGGCCTGTGAAACCGAAAGAAAGAACAGCACCAGAAGGAGACCGATCTGTTTGCTCTGTCTCATGCCTTCACCCCCAGCGGTGATATATGAGATGGTCGACGGAAGAACATACTTTTCTTCCGCCGAATGGTTAGGGCTTGTTACTGGGGGTCAAGGCCCAGGAACTCTGGACGGAGGTAAGCCGGGTCAGGGTAGGTATAAAAGCCCCGGCCCGATTTGACGCCCAGCCAGCCCTTGTCGATATAGAGCTGCTTGAATTCGTCCGCGAATTGTTGGGCGCCGGGGTCGCTTGACGTCTTCGCATTGCTCTCCATCACGTGCCAGATGGTATCCAGCCCTATGCGGTCCAGCAGTCCGAAAATTCCGGCGGGCATTCGTAAGTGAATCATGACCGCCCTGTCCACGTCCTCCACAGACGCGACTTTGTCCATAAACACCAATTTGAACGCCATATCGTTCATGGCCCCGAAGATGGCGTTCGACACATAGCCGCGGTACTCTTTCTTGAAAATCAGCGGTACCTGCTTGATTCGTTTTGCGAAAGCCGCCAGGAGCTCCACGATTTCCGGAGAGGTTCCTGGGTGCGGCATGATGTCGACCAGGGGGGCATCGAACGCGTCGAGGAAGTGCAGCGCGGCGAACTGGGCGGGCCGACCCGTGGCCTCAGCCCACATGGAAGGTAACAGCGTGGACGTGTTGGTCGTAAAGACCGCCTTCGGCTGGCAGATCTGGTGAAACTGGCCAAAAACTTTTGCTTTCAGCTCGACGTCCTCAACCACCGACTCGCTCAGCAGGTCCGCGTCGGCCCCGTCCTCTGGGTGGGAAGTGTAGTGGATCCGGGACAGAGCGGCCTCGGCGTCTTCTGGCGTCATTTTCTGCCGTGCCACCAAATCAGCGGCCAAGGCGGGTATTTGTACCCGCGCGGTCTCCAGGGACTTGGGGAACGCGTCATAGGCGACCACCTCGTAGCCGCAGCGGGCGCACTGAAGAGCAATCATCTGCCCCATCTTGCCTACGCCCACCACGAGTATCTTGCGGATGTCCTCGACTTTCATGATGAGTCCTCCTGAAGCATTAGAACTGTCCGTAGCGTTGATAACGGCCCGTGACGAGGGTGGAGCGGTCCCAGCGGCCCGAGAACAGGTATGAAATCAGGCTGTCCGCCTCGTCCCCCTCGAACTGTGCGAGTGGCGAGATGCCGGCGATCCAGTTGGAATTGACGCTGTACCCGGCGCCGAGGAGCTTCACTACCGCGAGCTCTGCCCAGGGATCGTCGAGCGATGGCTCCATGTGGAGCGATGTGACGTGGGCCGGCTCCCAGGTCTGGAAGTCGGTGACGCTGTCGTAGTGGACCAGGCGCATCTTCGGGACCGTTATGTGGCCGTCCGGCTCCGGTTCGTACTCGTACCGGAACAGCAGGCAGGCGCCCCTTTCCCGATATCCCGGCCCGTAATCCTTGCGCATGACTTCCATGAGGGGGTCGTTGTACTCCCCCATCTCCACCTCGACAGAGAAGATACGCCGGCCCTTTCTCTCGATGAGAGCGCTCGCCCAGTCGCCGTTGCGCTCGACGACGATGCGCTCGCACATCTTCTTGGGCAGCCCGGACGTTTCACGCCCGCTGCATAGGCCCATATGCGCGCCCGGGCCGCTGAGCTGGAGGTTCAGGAAGTAGACGCCCACGGTCTCTCCGTATCGGCAGAGCAGGCTGATGCCGCCTTCCATGTACCACGGTGCGAACGTGGGCTCGCGGATGTTGACGACGTACACCATAGCCATGGGGTGCGCGGGGTCGACGAGATCGAACTGCGGCGGCAGTACGCGTCGCGCTGCGCCGGGGTCGGTCTCCCAGGCAATGTAGAGGCCCTCTTCGTTGTTCATCGCGCCGGGGTTCATGAACGAGTAAATCTGTTCACGCGGGATAAAATAGCTGCCGTTTTTCATGAATCAATACCTCCTTGTTGTAGTGAAACCCTTATCAGAAAATACCCTCGCCACGTCGCCGCTTCCTGGCCACGTCCAGGAGGTACTCATCGAAGTTTTTAGCAAGGTCGGTATTGAAACAATACCTGCCCGAGTAAACGTCCGTCTCGTCCCCAAAAACAAGTCGCTCGTTTTTCGCCACTCCTCTCAGGACCGTCCGAGCGGACTGCTCCGGCGACTGGGAGCCCGGAGGGGCTTCCATGTCTCCCCAGATCGGGGTGGCTGTGGTGCCGGGCGTGGCCGATGTCAGGCGTATGTTCTCGTCCCAGAGCTCGTAGCGGAGAGCGATGGTCAACCCGTTCAGGGCGGCTTTCGTAGCGGAATACATCGTTTGCTGGGGCATCGGCACTAATGCGATGCCGGAAATTATGCTAACAATGTGCCCATCTCCCTGGGCCCGCATGACCGGCAAGACGGCACGGATACAGTAGACTGCCGCGTAGAAATTCAGGGCAAACGCTTTCTCCCAGTCCCCATTGGTCTGCTCCTCAAAATGTCCCCAGAAACCGGCGCCTGCATTATTAAAAAGGAGGTCTATGCGTCTTTCGCCAAATTCAGACGCTTGTTGGATCATGCGTTCGACCTCTTCCTCATTCGTGACGTCGCACCGGACTCCGAGGGCCTGGCCGGGGTGGGCCGCGTTTAGCCGTGCGGTCTCCCGGACCAGGTTCGCCTCGTTAATATCAGCGAGGACGACCCGCTTCGCTCCATAGGAAAGCATGGTTTCCGCCAGCGCCAGTCCGATGCCCGAGGCCCCGCCCGTTACGACGGCAACCTTATCCCGGTAGTACTCTTTCGTTTCGCTCATGTTCGTTCCTCTTCCGCAACATTCGAGTCCTCAAGTTGGAGCTGCGCCGACTTCCGACCTGTGCACAAGGCGAAGATGCCGGCGTCCATTCAACGACTGTTTCGATTATGTCCTACGGCTCGAACACGAACGCTTGGCCGTAGGCGTCCTGGGTCGCATCCACTATCCGCCCGCGGCGCACCGCGTCGCCCATGACCCGCGCGTCGGGGAAGGCCGCTTTAAAGCGGTCGACGACCTCCTTGTGCGGCCGGACGCCCAGCGCCAGGATCACGGTGTCAGCCGCGACGAACACGGAGGCGCCGCTTTCCACACATTCGAGCTCTGCTCCCTCCGCGGTGATCTTCAGCAGCCGGTGCCCCGGCAAATTGACCGGATCGTAGCACGCCATGCGCTCCTTGACGTCCATGATCACGATAATGTTCGCGCCAGCGCCGATCTGCGGCAGCATGTCCACGAGGGTCGTCTTGTGCCCGGCCCGCATCACCACCTCCGCGGTCTCGAGGCCCGTCATACCCGTACCGACGATCACGCAGTCGCCTTTGACCTCCGCCCGCCCCACAAGCACGTCTTCCGCGATGACGACGTTTTTCCCGTCGATCCCTGGGACCGGCGGTACGATCGGCCGCGAGCCGCACGCGATGAAGACACCGCAGGGGGAGAGGGCCCCAACTTTCTCCACTGTCGCCTCTTCCCCGAGGCGCAGCTCCACACCGCTTTCCTCCACCTGTGCGATCAGGGAATCGACGTACCGAGTGATTTTCTCTCTGTCGAAGCCCTTGTCGGCCACATTCAGCGTGCCGCCGAGCCTCGGGGACGGGTCGAACAGCACGACGCGAAAGCCGCGTTCCCGAAGGACCATGGCGGCCGTGACCCCCGCGGGGCCGCCGCCCACCACCGCCACCGTTCGCCCCGCGCCATCGCGGGCCGGGTTGGCGAACTCGCGTTCGCGGCAGGTGGTCGGGTTCACCGAGCACTTGGCGTGTCGCTCGTGTACGATCTCGTCGAAGCACACGAGGCAGCCGATGCACTTGCGTATGGTCTCCGTCTTGCCGGCCTTCGCCTTTTTGCACCACTCCGGGTCCGCGAGATGCCCGCGCGCGACGCCCACCAGGTCGCAGCAGCCCTCTGCCAGGATCGCCTCCGCGACCGCCGGCTCCTTAATGTTCGCTACAGCGATGATCGGTATCTTCACGTGTTTCTTAATCTCAGCCGCCATGTATTTCTTCCATCCCTGCTCGATCGTGCCCGGTTCGATGCAGGCGGTGAACTTGGGGCTGTCCGGGATGGTCTGGCTGATGTCGAGGAAGTCGGCGCCGGCCTTCTCCAGTTCGGCTGCGATCCTGCAGCTTGCGGCCAGGTCGTTCCCCTGGTCTCCCAGGAATTCCTCGGCCGAGATCCGGACGCCGAGTGGGAAGCGGTTGCCGCATGCCGCGCGGATACCCGAGAGGATCTCCATCACGAACCGCAGGCGGTTCTCGAAGGCGCCGCCATAATCGTCGTCACGCCGGTTGAGATACGGGGATAGGAAGCTGTTGATCAAGTAGCCATGCGCTCCGTGCAGCTCGACGCCGTCCGCTCCCGCCATCTGCGCCAGGAATGCCCCTTTCACGAACGCCTCCCGGATTTGCCCGATCTCAGCTACCGTGAGCGCGCGGGGCGCCTCTCCCGTAGTGGGGTTTAGCACCGCCGAAGCGGAGACTGGCTGCTCGCCTCCGACCGTGACGCTGGCCTGGCGGCCGGGGTGCTGCAACTGGATGAACATCCTCGCGCCGTATTTGTGCACCGTGTCCATGAGCCGCGCGAGCCCCTGCACATCCGCACCGTTTCTAGAGGCGAGCTGGCATGGTTCAGATGCGCCCACGCCGTCCATGACTCGGCATAGTCCACTGATGATGAGGCCTACTCCGCCCCGTGCCCGTGCCTCGTAGAAAGCGATGATGTCGTCGTTGACGCCGCCCCCCGCCGCGGCGAGGTTCACTCCCATGGCCGTCATCGCCACGCGGTTCTTGATCTCCGACCCACCGATCCGTACC
>Ga0194126_10002021_pt1 | contig 33267 bp, 38 predicted proteins | sample TA2KigC150mmetaG_FD_148641 | JGI IMG/M metagenome (GOLD analysis project Ga0194126, IMG submission 148641) | Freshwater microbial communities from Lake Tanganyika, Tanzania - TA2015035 Kigoma Deep Cast 150m | ecosystem: Environmental > Aquatic > Freshwater > Lake | place: Tanzania: Lake... | reverse complement strand
TGGTCGATCTGCACGCGCATTACAAATACAGCGATCGATGGTCGTTCGACGCCGGCATCGACAATGTGAACAACTACAAATTCGCGTTGTTCCACCCCTATCCGCAGCGCACCTTCATCTTCTCGGCAAAATATGAATATGGGACCGGCAAGAACGTGCCGGGCATATTTTTTACGGGGAATGAAGTGGGCTGGCCCAACGGGGACGGCTGGTTCCAGCCGATCGCTTGGAACTGGGAGTAGCGCGGGCAAATCCAGGCTTCGTACGCTTTCAGGCGCCGGCACGACAAAAAAAGCGCCCGGGACGCAAATCCCGGGCGCTTCATTTTGTGCGTGGATGAGGCTAATGACCCAGTGATTTGACGACTGATTCGACGGTCTTCTTTGCGTCGCCAAAGAGCATCATCGTATTGGGCCTAAAGAACAGCTCGTTCTCGACGCCGGCGTAGCCAGACCCCATGCCGCGTTTTAAGAACAGAACCGTCTTCGCCTTTTCGACGTCAAGGATCGGCATGCCATAGATCGGCGAGGCCTTGTCGGTCTTGGCGGATGGGTTGGTCACGTCATTCGCGCCGATGACGAAGGCGACGTCCGCCTGACCGAATTCGGAGTTGATGTCTTCGAGTTCGAACACCTCGTCATAGGGCACACTCGCCTCGGCGAGCAGCACGTTCATATGGCCCGGCATTCGCCCGGCGACCGGATGAATGGCGTATTTGATCTCGACGCCTTCCTCCTTCAGCATGTCGGCCATTTCGCGCAGCGCGTGCTGCGCCTGCGCGACCGCCATGCCATAGCCCGGCACGATGATGATCTTGCCGGCGTTCTGCATGATATAGGCGGCGTCTTCGGCCGAACCCTGCTTGACGTTGCGCGTCTCCTTGCCGCCGGCAGGTCCCGCCACCTCGCCGCCAAACCCGCCGAGAATGACCGATATGAAGCTACGATTCATCCCCTTGCACATGATGTAGGAGAGGATCGCGCCGGACGAACCGACGAGCGCGCCGGTGATGATGAGCGCAAGATTGCCGAGCGTGAATCCGATGCCCGCCGCCGCCCATCCTGAATAGGAGTTGAGCATGGAGACGACCACGGGCATGTCGGCCCCGCCGATGGGGATAATCAGCGTTACGCCCAACACCAATGAGGCGAGGACGAGCAGGAATAGCCAGGCGCCGCTCTGCGTGCCGACGAAGAGCGCGGTCAGCGCCAGCATCGCGACGCCAAGCATGATGTTGATGGTGTGACGCTCCGGCAGCAGGATCGGCTTGCCTGTCATGCGCTCGGAAAGCTTCAGGAAGGCGATGATCGATCCGGTGAAGGTGATCGCGCCGATCGCCGCGCCAAGCGACATTTCGACGAGGCTGCCGGCGTGAATCTCATTCGCGTCGCCGATGCCGAACGCGCGCGGCGCAAAGAAAGCGCCGCCCGCGACAAGCACCGCGGCCAATCCGACCAGCGAATGGAAGATGGCGACAAGCTCCGGCATCTTCGTCATCGGGATGCGCTGGGCGATGTAGGCGCCAACGCCGCCGCCGATGGCGCCGCCGATGACAATCATCAGCAGGCCGCCGACGGAAGGGAAATGCGTCAGCAGAGTCGTCGCGACGGCGATCGCCATGCCGATCATGCCGTAGCGATTGCCCTGCCGCGACGTCGCCGGCGACGAGAGGCCGCGCAATGCAAGGATGAACAGAACGCCGGAGACGAGATAGAGGAGGGCTGCGATATTGGCGCTCATGGCGTCAGCCCTTCTTCTTGTACATGGCGAGCATGCGTTCGGTGACCAGGAAGCCGCCGAATATGTTCACGCTGGCGAGCGTGACGGCGACGAAGCCGAAGATATTCGCCCACCAAGAGCCCGAAGCTTCGGCGGCGGTCATGCCTTCGACGCCTGCCGCCAGCAGCGCGCCGACGATGATGACGGAAGAGATCGCGTTCGTGACCGACATCAGCGGCGTATGCAGCGCCGGCGTCACCGACCAGACGACGTAATAGCCGACAAAGACCGCCATGGCGAAGATCGCCACGCGAAAGACGAAAGGATCAATCGCGCCGCCGGCGAGCCCGTGCGCCGCCGCGGCGGCGGCCGTATGCGCGAGTTCGTCGGAATATTGCTGCGCCTGTTCGGCGAGATGGCGCGCGGCCTCGGCCGCCGCCTGCGCCTTCTCGAGCAATTGTTGCGTAGAGTCGGTCATCGCTTAACGCCCCTTTGTTGAATGTGCAGGCAGGCGGCTATTTGAATCGTTCATCCACAACGGCGCCGTCGCGCGTCAGCGCGGTCGCCTTGACCAGTTCGTCGTCCCAATCAATGGCGAGCTGTTTCGTATCCTTCGAGACAAGCGTCTCGATGAAGGCCAGCAGATTCTTGGCGTAGAGGCTCGACGCCGTCGACGCCATGCGTCCGGCGAGGTTCAGCGCGCCGACAATTTTCACGCCGTCGACCACCACAGTTTCGCCAGGCTTCGTCAGCTCGCAGTTGCCGCCGCGCTCGGCCGCAAGATCGACAATGACCGAGCCAGGCCGCATGGAGCGTACCATCTGCGCCGAGATGAGTTTGGGCGCCGGCCGGCCAGGAATGAGCGCCGTGGTGATGACGACGTCCTGCTTGGCGATGTGCGAAGCGACGAGTTCGGCCTGCGCCTTCTGATATTCAGGCGACATTTCCTTGGCGTAGCCGCCCGAAGTCTCGGCCTGTTTGAATTCTTCGTTCTCGACGGCGATGAATTTCGCGCCAAGCGACTCCACCTGCTCCTTCGTCGCGGGGCGCACGTCGGTGGCGGTGACGATCGCGCCCATGCGCCTTGCCGTGGCGATCGCCTGCAGACCCGCGACGCCGACGCCCATTATAAAAACTTTCGCCGCCGGGACGGTGCCGGCGGCGGTCATCATCATCGGGAATGAGCGGCCATATTCGGCCATCGCGTCAATGACGGCGCGGTAGCCGGCGAGATTGGCTTGCGACGATAAGACGTCCATGGATTGCGCACGCGTGATGCGCGGCATCAATTCCATGGCGAAGGCGACGGCGCCCGTCTTGGCGAGTTCGGCGAGTTGCGCCCCCGCGCCGAACGGATCCATGATCGCGATCGTTGCGAGATTGGCTTTGGCGCCCGACAGCTCCTTGGCCGAAGGGCGGCGCACGCGTAGCGCGATATCGGCTCCCGCCAGCGCCGCCGCCGCGTTTTTGGCGATCGTCGCGCCGGCTGCGGCGTAATCGGCGTCGAAAAAGCCGGCTGCGTCGCCTGCGCCGGCCTCGACGGCGACGTCGGCGCCAAGTCCGACGTATTTTTTGACGGTCTCGGGCGTCGCTGCGACGCGCGGCTCGGATTTATCCGTTTCAGCCAAAACGGCGATGCGCATAACGAACTCCGGTTGCGGAAAAACCGTCGCCGCCAGCGTCGCCGCCAGCGGTTAATGGCGGGAGACGCGGGACCTATCGGGCGATGAAGAAATACAGCGCGAGCAGTACCACTGCCGTGCTCGCCGCCGCGATCTTCAGCAGCAACAAGAACGCCTTGTATGTCTTTACGTGCTCGGCCCAATCGCCGTTCGACTCCATGGGCGTGCGCAAGCTCGCCATCTGGCTCCTCCCGATTCTTGCTGACGCGCGCGTGATCCCGCGCGCGAAGCTCATGCTAAACGAGCCGAAGCCATTGGGCAACGCCTGGAGCCTCTTGGAGCCTGCGGCGCGCCGACGCGCAGGGCTGAAGCGAAGCTACCCGCTGCTGCATCACAGCGCAGAGGCGCTCTTCCGGTCCCTGCGCGGAACATTCACGCGGCGGCGGCGTTCCAAAGCACGCCTGAGGCGCGGGCCTCCCAAACATCGCTAAACCGGAGCGGGACGATGGGCTTCTTTTCGAAAGACATCAAGACGATCGACGATCTGTTCGTGCATACGCTGCGCGACGTCTACTACGCCGAGAACCAGATCCTGAGGGCGCTGCCCGACATGGTCGAGAAGGCCTCTGATTCACGTCTTAAAGAGGCGTTCGAGCAGCACCTCGACGAAACGGAGAATCAGGTGCGACGTCTTGAGAAAGTGTTCCAGATGCATGGTGTCGCGCCGAAGGGCATCAACTGTCCGGCGATCGACGGCATTCTCGAGGAGGCTGACGAAATCTCCGGCGAGGCCGCCGACAATGAAGTGCTGGACGCTGCGCTCATCGCCAGCGCTCAGGCGGTCGAGCATTATGAGATCACGCGCTACGGGACGCTGATCGCCTGGGCGAAAGAGCTTGGCCGCGAGGATTGCGCGCAGCTTCTTTCCGAAACGCTCGCTGAAGAGAAGAACGCCGACAGAAAACTGTCCTCGCTCGCCGAAGGGCGCATCAACCGCAAGGCCGCCTAGAGAAAGCATCGGCGCGCACTAGAGCAGGTTCCGAAAAAGTTGACAGACTTTTTCGATGAGAACCTGCTCCAACATTTTGATTTTGAGCGATTCCTTATCGATCACATGATTCCATGTGATCGGGAAGCGTTCTAGGAAGCGCGCGGGAGGCGCCCTGTCCAGTCAGCCGACGCCAAAAGGCTCGCGTTTCTTCAGCATGCCTAAAATCGAGAACCCCCGGCTCAGGCCAGGGGTTCGTCGGCAATTTCAAGCGAGTTTGCGATCTGGCCGATTATTCCTCGACGGATTTCGGCTTCAGCACCTGACGGCCGCGATACATGCCGGTCTTCAGGTCGACGTGATGCGGCCGGCGGAGCTCGCCCGAATCCTTATCCTCGATGTAAGAAGGCGCTTTGAGGGCGTCGGCGGAGCGACGGAAGCCTCGCTTCATCGGCGAGGTTTTTCTCTTCGGAACGGCCATTTGCTTTTTCTCCGGCGCGTCCCGCCGCGTCAGGGGCGCGGGACGAAAATTCAAAGGATGGGCGCGAATACACCAATTCGCCCGGTATGGCTACCCCCGTGGGCCTGCTCCTTAGCGTGGCGACGGCATTGCCGGTCAAGTCGGCGGGGCGCTTCTTACTTTTGGGACCGGTCGGGATTAAACATCCTCAACGCCTTGAGTCCGCTATATGCTTGCTGAATTTCATTTGGCCCAAGGATTTTATCCCCAGTCTTGATCCATGGCGCCTTATTGTGATCGCGCATAACTTCGATCGCGTGGTCGACTGCATCCTCCAGCACCCAATAGGGAGATGAGCTTGTGCCGTGAGGGATAGACGCATCTTCTACTGGCGCTTCTGGACTGACAAAATCGGAGGCGCTCGGCGTCTTGTCTTTCTCGACCCATAATAGGATCGCAGGTGCAGACATATCCAATTGCATCGCCTCTTCCCTGCCTTGCCGACAAGCATAACACCGGTTATCGGCTAAGGCCTACGAGACTAGCCTTGCGTGTCGTCCCTCTGGGCGCTGTGGCCGCCTTCTATTGCCGCGGGCGGCTTCAAGCCGCCGTCCTTGCCCTGGGGGAGCATCGCCGGGTCTTCCTCGATGAGCTGTCTCGCCCCACGGTTGTCGATGGGCCGGGCCGCGACCGGCGCCGCGTTGAGGCCGGTCTGATGCGCGAGCCAGCTTCGCCAGTGATCGGCTGAGCCGTTGAACGTATTCTGATCGACCGCGCCGGCGATGCCCGGAATGCGGCCGTCCGAGCGATATTGCCAAAACGTCCATTTGCGGTCGCCGTAACGCACCTGCGGATGGTATTTCGTCGAGCGCACCCAGATCGGATATTCGGACAGAGCGTCCGAGTGCAGGATCGCCTGATAGAAGTCGACCGACGAATAGATGATCGGCCTCTTGCCGTAATGGCGCTCCATCTCCACGAGCATGGCCTTCATGTCGCGCAGCACTTCCTCGCGGTAAAGCGTGCGTTTGCAGGTTCCCGACGTCGGCGTCGCCTCGACGTCGAGCACCGGCGGCAAGGCGTCGGGCTCGTTCGGCACGACGCTGGCGAAATTGCCAATTTCTTCATGCGGCTGGCGACACCAGTAAACGAAGTGATAGGCGCCGCGCGGCACGCCCGCGGCCTTCGCCGCCGCCCAATTATAGGCGAATTTCGAGTCGACTCGGTCGCCGCCTTCCGTGGCCTTGATGAAGGCGAAGGAGACGCCGGAGTCCTTGACCTGCTCCCAGTCGATGTTGCCCTGATATTTCGAGACGTCGATGCCGTGGACGGCGAATTCGGCGCTGCGCGTCGCGGGGAAATTATGGAGCTCAGTCTCCGGGACGGCGTAAGCGAGGAAGCTCGGATCGCGCTTGGGGTTGATCAGCGGGGCGCTGGTCTGCAGCCGCGGCCGGCGGGAGAACATGGGATCATAGGAACTGCCGCAGCCGGCGAGCGTCGCCGCGGCCAGCGCGGCGCCTACGAAGGCAGTGGAAAGCGAAGCAAGAAATTTCAACGAGCGCATTTCGTCAAATTATCTCCGCAGGCGGTAACGGAGCGTAAACGCGCCGCCACGCCTCAGCCCAAATGGAACCACAAACTGGCGATTGTAAGGAAAGAGCTGTAGCCGATAACGTCGGTGATCGTGGTCACGAAGGGCCCCGAGGAGACGGCAGGGTCGAATTTCAGCCGGTCGCAGACGAGCGGCACAACAACGCCGCCGAACGCGCCCGCCACCAGATTGGTGAACATCGCCAAGGCCATAACTGGGCCAAGGCCGATATTGTGAAACCAGGTCGCGGCGACGGTTCCCGTCACGAGGCCAAAGGCCGCGCCATTAACGGCGCCTATAGCGAGTTCGCGGAAAATAATGCGCAGCGCATTGCCGCGGTTGAGCTCCCGCGTCGCGAGCGATCGCACGGCGACGGTCATGGTCTGCGTCGCCGAGCTTCCCCCTTGCCCCGCGACCATCGGTCCGAGCACGGCCAGCGCCACCATCTGTTCGAGCTGCAACTGGAAGGTCTTGAGGACCGAGGAGGTGATGAATGCGGCGAGCATGTAGATGAAGAGCCAGGTGAAACGGCTGCGGACGATCCACCAGAAATCGTCAGTCAGCTCTTCCTCCGGGTTCACGCCGCCGAGCGCCAGTATTTCGTCGGACGCCTGTTCCTGGATGACGTCGACGATGTCGTCGATGGTGAGCACGCCGACGAGCCGCTCTGACTCATCGACGACCGGGACGGAGACGAGATTGTAGCGCTCGAAGAGCCGCGCCGCCTCGACGCCATCCTCGGTCGCTTTCACCCGCCGGCGATCTTCCTGCATGATTTCGTCGAGCCGGGCGGTGGGTTTGGCGCGCACCAACGCGTCGAGGAAAACGGTGCCGAGCAAATGGTAGCCGGGATCGATAACGAAGACTTCGAAGAAGCTCTCCGGCAGATTCTCTTCGCCGCTCTCTCGAAAGAAATCGAGCACGCGCCCCGCTGTCCAGAATGGGGGCGCGGCGACGAAAGTCGTCTGCATCAGGCGCCCGGCGGAGTCCTCGGGATAATCCAGCGAGCGGCGCAGGACGATGCGCTCTTGCGCCGGCAGTGCTTCGAGAACTTCGGCCTGCTCTTTTGGCTCCAGCGTTTCGAGAATGGCGACGGCGTCGTCGCTTTCGAGTTCACGGACGCCCTCGACGAGGGTTTCGACGGGAAGCTCTTCGAGGATTTCCTCGCGGGTCGCATCGCCGACTTCCATCAAGGCCGTGAAGTCGAAGTCGGCGCCCATCAGCTCGACGAGGCGCGGCCGCGCATCGTGGCTTAAGAGCTCCAGCAGACCGCCAAGGTCGGCTTCGTGGAGATCGCCGACGAGTTCGCGAACCCGCTCCGCGTCGCCAAGCGCGATCGCGCCCTCGACGTCCAGAACGAATTCCCGGCTGAAAGAGGCCGTCCCGCCGTCGCGGAAGTCCTCGGCGACGGGCGCCGTATCTTCATGGTCGAGCGGCATAGGCGGTCCCGCGCTATAGTATGGTCGCGCTCTTAACCCGCGAGCGCGAGAAGTCAAACCGCCAAGCCGCCATGACAGCGAATTTTCCCACTTTAAAAAGGCCCGAAAGGCCTGTCGCCGGAGCGCTCGACCGGCGGCTCGCGCCCATGCTGCTGGCGACCTTGTTATCCGCGGCTGGCTTCTATTGCGCTCCGTCGGCCGCCGCCGAGGAACGGGCGTGCGGAACGGACGCTCTCGGAACTTCGCGCGTCATTGAAATCGATCGCTCCAAGGGAACGGCGATCGGTCTGCAAAGCTATCCGCGCACGCTCGATTTGCGTGATCATGAGGTGGTTTTGACCTTCGACGATGGTCCCGCCGCGACGACCGCAAAGGTTCTCGATGCGCTCGCCAAGGAGTGCGCGCGCGTCACCTTCTTTTTGATCGGCCGGAATGCGGAGGGCCTCCCCGCTCTCGTGAAACGCGCCGCCGCGGAGGGCCACACGATCGGCCACCACTCCTATAGCCATCCTGATAAGACGCTGAGACTCATGAGCGAGGAGGCCGCGAAGGCGGATATCGAGAAGGGAATCGCCGCCGATAACAAAGCGCTGGGCGCGACGGCCGCGCCCTTCTTCCGTTTTCCCGGCTTCGCAGATACGCCCGCGCTCGTCGCGGACCTTACGGCGCGCGGCTATACGATCTTTGGCTCAGACCTGTGGGCTTCGGACTGGTCGCATATAACGGCGAAGGCCGAACTCGATCTGGTGCTGTCGCGGCTCGAAAAGAGCCGCAAAGGCATCGTGCTCTTCCATGACTCGCAGGCGATCACCGCGCAGATGCTGCCCGAATTCTTACGTGAACTGAAAAAACGCGGCTATTCGCTTGTGCATATTGCGCCGGGCGATGCGCCGACTCCGATCGTCGCCGCCGGTCCGGATTGGACGTCGACGACCGAGCCGATCATCGCCAAGACTCTTGGGGCAAAGACTCTTGGAGCAAAGTCTCTTGGAGCAAAGTCTCTTCGGAGAAAGGGCGGCGGCGGGATGATGAATTCGTCGCCGCCAACGCCGGGGCAGGATGCGCCAGAGGCGCCGAAAGCCGGCGAGCCGTGACTGAGGGAAAGACCGCCGCTCAGCCGCGATCGCAGATGTATGTGCTTCTCGAAGCCCAGCAGGAACCGCTCTTATAGACGTTTCCGAGATTTTTGCCGTCGAGCGTCAAGGACCAGGTCTTTCCCTTGACCGGAGAAATCGTCAGGGTCTGACCCGAATATTGGAAGCTTACGTCGCCGCCTTTTTGCGAGATTTGACAGTCGCCGCTGTTGAGGACGCGTCCTGCGATCCTGACGTAGCACTTGCCCGTCTGCGCTTCGGACTCGGTCGTCGCAGACGCGCTATCCTCCACGGCGCGCCGCGCCTTCCTTCGTCCTCCCGCAATGTCCTCGTTGAGGAAGTCGGGTTCGAGTTCGAGATTTGTGATCGATGAAGACAGAGAATTTGATGCTTGGGCGGCGGGCGCGGCGTCTGCGCCGTCCGGCGAAGATGCGGCGCGCTCCTGCTTCGACGTCGGCTCCACGGGACCGGCGATGATCGACGCCCGTTCGTGCGATCGCAAGTTGGTCAGCGCCGCTTCAGAGCCGCCGACGCGCGTCGCGCCGTGCAAAGGAGAGGCGATCATTTGAGGCGTCGGCGCGTCCGCTGGATCGACAGTTTGGGGCGTGTCTCCCCAGAACGCCGAAGAGACGACGATTGCGGATCCGACGACGACGAGCGCTCCGGCGCCGATGTAGAAAAAGCGCTCGACCCTTTCGAAGTTGCGATCGGACTTGGCTGCATAAGCCTGAAGGGGCGACCCGATCGGGCGCAACGCCGTTAAGCGCCAGTCGTTTTCTATGTCCTGCCATGCAGCGCGCGCGCGCGTTTCAATCGTTTCTTTCGCCAATGCTCCGCGCTCTCTTAACGATACAGCCAATGCTTCCCTCTCCGGGCGCGGTTGAACGAAAAGAGCCGGCGTCGAGCACGCTCAGGGTCTCACGCGTCGGCGCGCTTTCGCGCCGCAGGACGAGCCTGAGCAGGCCGCTCGTATTAACGAGCGCCAGCGCAAGCATAGTGGGATTGGAAATGTGGCTGATGTTTGCCCGCTGCGGCGCCGCAGTCCGCCGAGCGCGTCGGGGGCGTTTTTGGGGCGCTAACCTTGAGGTATCCCCTCAAGGAGAGCATCGTTGGAACTCTGCTGCCCCCTCCTGCATTATTCGATTGCAAATAACTTCGGCATTTTGAGAAATCGGTAAGAATAAACCGCAGATCGAGAGAGGAGATGAGTCGCGTCCTCTTTGTCTTGACCGCCCTCGGCGCATTGAGCGGTCTGCTTTTGGCGCTGGCCGCTCAGAAACAGGAGCGACACGACAGGCTCCCTGACAGTCTCGGCTATGCCGATGTAATTAGCGAAGGCGCCCGCTAAATTGAGATGACGGCGAGGTAGCCGCTTTCCGCGAACCGTTTGATCTGTGCCCGCCCTCAGCTTGGAGAGCCGGCGGACCTCTTCTCGCCAAAGATACTGCGTTGGGCTTCGCAGATGGTCCGAGCTTGGCGTCGGAAAAGGCCCGCGACTATTTCTATGTCGACACGAAGTCGCTCACTATTTCCAGTGTACGCAACGGAGCTGGCCCATGCCATGGGTCGAGCTATAACGCCGAGTCCATTTTAGGCACTGCTTGCCCTCAGGAGGGTTAAATCTGGCGACCTTCTGGACGAAGGACGTCGACCCAAAATCTTCCGGCGGGAGCGGGGGATGCATTGGTCCCGCCCAACCTGGCATGGTCACGGCAAAGAAAAACGCTCCGCAAAGAGCCCCGAACAAGGCGGTCTTCAAGCTCCTGCTCATTTTTTCCTCCACAATTTCAAGTCCACACTGAAAAAAGGTAGGTCGCCGCGGCGCCGCGTCTACTGCTTCGCCAGAGCGAATGCGGCGCGTCCGGTCAACGTTGCTTGACGCTCGACCTCGCCAGCCCAAGCCGAGGCGCGCTTCGTGGCTTTACCACCGAACCGATCACGTAGCTCGGGAGGGATTTCGCGCGCGTAGCAATAGGTTCGGCCACGAAGAAAGAGGTAGCTGGCCGTCAGGAAGGGACCAGGGCGATACCGGACTTAACCCAAGAACTTACCCATGAAGCAGGCGCAGGCTTTGGCTAACTTACTGAATTTTCGCTAAAACGCCGCTTGGGCTTGGTGCGGCCGAGAGGACTCGAACCTCCACTGGTTGCCCAACTAGCACCTCAAGCTAGCGCGTCTACCAATTCCGCCACGGCCGCAAAGGCGCTCCGCTTGAACGCGAAGCGCCGGCGCGTTGCGTCTAACAAATCGCCTTAGGGATGACAAGCGGCGGAACGCTTCGCCCTTAGATTGGTGTAAAATCATGCGATGAGCGAAGCCGTCTGCCCACCTGTGCGCGCCGCCGACGCAGCGGCGATGCGCGCGCCCGCGGGCGCGCCGGTGGTCGAATGGCGCGTCAGCGACGGTCTGGTCGACTATGAAGCGGCGGTCGCCTTCATGGAGGCGCGCGCCGCGGCGATCGCCTCAGGCGCGGCGCGCGAATGCGTGTGGCTCATCGAACACCCGCCCGTCTATACCGGCGGCTCCTCGGCGAAGGCGCAGGATCTGCTGGACGCGCGCTTTCCCGTCTACCGCACCGGGCGTGGCGGCCAGTTCACCTACCACGGACCGAAACAGCGCGTCGCCTATGTCATGCTCGATCTGACGCGCCGCCGGCGCGACGTGCGGGCGCTTGTCTGCGCGCTTGAATCATGGATCATCGCGACGCTTGCCGACTTCGGCGTTACCGGCGAACGGCGCGATGCGCGCGTCGGCGTCTGGGTCGAGCGGCCGGATAAGCCAAAAGGGCCGGGCGGCGAAATGGCGGAAGACAAGATCGCCGCGATCGGCGTTCGCCTGCGGCAGTGGGTCAGTTTTCATGGCGTCGCGCTCAACGTCGCGCCGGATCTGACGCATTTTTCCGGCATCGCGCCTTGCGGCGTGCGCGAGGCGCATCTTGGCGTCACAAGCCTGGCGGACCTCGGCGCGATGACGGATATGCGAGCGGTCGACGCCGCTCTGCGCAAAAATTTTGAAGCAATCTTCGGCCCGACTGAGTCGGTTTAAGACGCGGCGGTCGCAGGCGCCTCGCGCGCCGCAAGCGCGGCGAAGAGCGCATCGTCTTCATTGACGCCGGCGTTGTTGGTCGTCAGCAGCTTCTCGCCATAGAAGATCGAATTGGCGCCGGCGACGAGGCAGAGTATTTGCGCCTCCTGCGACAGCGAAGAGCGGCCGGCCGAAAGACGCACCCGCGATTTCGGCATGACGATGCGCGTCGTGGCGATCATACGCACGAGATCGAGCAGGTCGATCTGCGCGCGCCCAGCAAGCGGCGTGCCTTCGACGGCGACCAGCGCATTGATCGGCACGCTTTCTGGATGCGGATCGAAGGACGCGAGCGTCTGCAACATGCCGGCGCGATCTTTCACGCTTTCGCCCATGCCGATAATGCCGCCGCAACACATCTCGAGCCCAGCGCCGCGCACGGCTTTGAGCGTCTCGAGACGGTCCTGATAGGTGCGGGTGGTGATGATCTCGCCGTAGAATTCCGGGCCAGTGTCGAGATTGTGGTTGTAGGCGGTGAGCCCCGCCTCGACGAGCCGTCTCGCTTGCGACTCGTTGAGCATGCCGAGCGTGACGCAGGCCTCCATGCCGAGCGCGCGCACGCCGCGCACCATGTCGAGCACGGCGTCGAAGCGCTTGCCCTCGGGCGCCGAACGCCAGGCCGCGCCCATGCAGAAGCGATCGGCGCCGGCCTCTCTGGCGGTCTTCGCAGCGGCGAGCACGTCGGTCGTCTCCATGAGATCGACGCGGTCGAGCTTCACTTCGCGATGATGCGCCGACTGCGGACAATAGGAGCAGTCTTCCGGACAGCCTCCGGTCTTGATCGATAAGAGCGCCGCCTTCTGCACGTCGTTGACGTCATGAAAGCGTCGGTGGACGGCGTTGGCCTGCGCGACGAGATCAAGCAGCGGTTGATCGTGGATGGCGACGATCTCTTCGACGCGCCAGTCATAGCGAAGCGCGACGTCGACAGGCGCGTTCACGCCGGACCTCCGGCGTCGCGGCTTTGCGAGCGATGCTGAGAGCGCGCCGCAAGTTTTCGCTGAGGCGCCAGCGCGTCCGCGGCACCCGTCGTCTTCCTACCTGCGCGCAAGGCGGCATAAGCGACGAAGAGCGCCGCCGCGACGTCGAAAGCCGCGTTGGCGATGACGAAAGGTGCCGGCGCAAATTGCGATCCGGCGCCGATGTAGTGAAAGTAGATCGCGTAGAGCGGATGCAGCGCGAAACCCGCGACGACCCACCACGGCGAGCCGATGATCGACATGCCGGCAAGCGTGCCAAATACCGCGACCCCGGTCATCTCGACGCCGACCCAGGCGCCGGGCTCTTCGGCGCGAAAGGCGAACCCGACATATAGGAAGGATAGCGCAATCAGTGCATAGGCGGCGATGCGCTGCGCGGCGACGCCCGACCAGCGGCAAAGCGCGATAAGTCCCAAGGCAAAGACCACGCCGACTGCGGCGAAGATAGCTATTTCCGTAATGTCGAGCATCGCTTGACCATTTGCGCCGCAATTTGCGGAATGAGGCGTAACTGCGCTGAAGTCTATACGCGGGCGGGCGGTCTCGAACAAGCGCCGCATCGAAAAGCCGTTCGAAGCCTGCTATAGCTGCCCTCGAGGCGCGCGGAGGCGCGGAAAATTTCAAAGGTCGCGACAGCATGCAGCTTGAGGTTCAGGCGCAGGAAAAGCCCGTCACGCTCGCTCCGGCGGAGCCCGACGCGACAAAAGGCGACGAGTCCCTTATCGAGGACATTCGCCTGCTCGGACGCCTGCTCGGCGACGCCGTTCGCGAACATGAGGGGACCGCGGCCTTCGAGCGCATCGAGACGATAAGGCGACTCTCCGTCGCGGCGAGCCGCAACGGCGACGCCGAGGCCGACAGAAATCTCGATGCGCTGCTGCGTTCGCTGACCGCTGAAGAAGCGCGCACCGTCATCCGCGCCTTCAGCTATTTCTCGCACCTCGCCAATATCGCCGAGGACCTGCATCCGCTGCAGCAGCGCGCGCGCGCGCAGGCGAGCGGCGCTTTCACCGGCGCGCCAAGTCTTGCCACTACGTTTGCACATCTGCGCAAGGCCTCCGTCGGCGCCGGCAAGATCGCTCAGGCGCTGGCGCGCGGCTGGATTTCGCCGGTGCTGACCGCGCATCCGACCGAAGTGCGCCGCAAGAGCCTACTCGACGCTGAACATGCAATCTTCAAGCTGCTCGCGGCGCGCGAACATATGCGCGGCAAGTCCGAGCGCGCGCAAAATGAGATGCAGCTTCGCGCCCGCGTCTCACAACTTTGGCAGACTGAGCTGTTGCGTCATTCGCGACTGACGGTGCGCGATGAAATCGAGAATACGCTGAGCTATTATCGCAGCACCTTCCTGCGTGAAATTCCGCGCCTTTATGCCGGCATCGAACAGCGACTCGAAGGGCTGCGCGTGCCGCCTTTCCTGCGCATGGGCGCCTGGGTCGGCGGCGACCGCGATGGCAATCCGAACGTCACGGCGGACTCGCTTTCGACCGCCATGCGCATGCAATGTGAAACGGCGCTGCGCTTCTATCTCGTCGAAGTGCATGAGCTTGGCGCCGAACTTTCGATTTCGCGCCGCTACGCGGGGTGCACCAAAGCGCTCGAAGAGCTTGCGGCGCGCTCGGGCGACGACAATCCGCACCGGGACGACGAACCCTATCGACGCGCGCTCATCGGCGTCTATTCGCGCCTTGCCGGCACGCTGGAGAAGCTGACCGGCGGCCAGGCGGCGCGCCACGCCGTCGCGCCGGGCGAGCCTTACGGCAATTCCTGGGCGCTCCTCGCCGATCTCGTCACCATCGACGAATCCTTGCGGGTGCATCACAGTGAGATCATCGCGACGCAGCGGCTCGAGCCGCTGATCCGCGCCGTCGAAGTTTTCGGCTTCCACCTTGCGACGCTCGATCTGCGGCAAAGCTCCGATCGGCATGAGGAGACGCTCGCCGAACTTCTCAGCGTCGCGCGAGTCGTCGATGATTACGCCGCGCTGACGGAAGCGGAAAAGCAGACGCTGCTGCTGAGGCTGCTCAGCGATCCCCGGCCAGTGCGCCTGCCGGGCGTAACCTATAGCGATCGCGCCACGAGTGAATTGACGATCATCGAGCGCGCGCTCGAAATGCGACGCCTCTACGGCGACGAGGCGATCCGCCATTACATCATCAGCCACACCGAAACAGTGAGCGATCTCCTCGAAGTGCTGCTGTTGCAGAAGGAATGCGGGCTGATGCGCGGCACGCTCGATCCGCGCGACGCGCAATCCGTCATCGCCGATCTCATCATCGTGCCGCTCTTTGAAACGATCGACGATTTGCGCAACGCTGCGCCGATCATGCGGGAGTTCTACGCGCTCCCTGGCATCTTGAAGCTCGCGGTCAATTCCGGCGGCCAGCAGGACGTCATGCTTGGCTATTCCGACTCCAACAAGGACGGCGGCATTCTAACGAGCATCTGGGAGCTCTATCGCGCCTCGACCGCGCTTGCGGAGTTTTTCGCATCGCTGACGAACGTGACCCTGCGCCTTTTCCACGGGCGCGGCGGAACGGTGGGACGCGGCGGCGGACCGAGCTACGACGCCATTCTCGCCCAGCCGCCTGGAACCGTGAACGGACAGATCCGTCTGACCGAGCAGGGCGAAGTCATCGCGGCGAAATACGCCAATCCGCAAATCGGCCACGTCAACCTCGAACTGCTTGTCGGGGCGACGCTCGAAGCGACGCTGCTCTCCGAGCACAAAACCCCCGCGCCGGAGTTTCTGGACGCGGCCGAAGAATTGTCTCGAGCCGGCATGTTGGCTTATCGCGGCCTTGTCTACGGAACCGAAGGCTTCGTCGATTTCTTCTTTTCGTCGACGCCGATCTCGGAAATCGCCTCGCTCAACATCGGCTCGCGTCCGGCTTCGCGCAAACCTTCACGCCGCATCGAGGACCTGCGCGCGATTCCTTGGAGCTTTTCCTGGGCGCAGGCGCGCGTGGCGCTGCCGGGATGGTACGGCTTTGGTTCGGCGATCGCCCATTTCATCGAAAAGGACGAAAAGCCGCGGCTCGCGCTGCTGCGCCGCATGAGTCAGGAATGGCCGTTCTTCCGCGCGCTGCTCTCGAACATCGACATGATCCTGTCGAAGACCGACATGTCGATCGCGCATCATTACGCCGGACTCGTCGAGGACAAAGCGCTGGCGGCGCGCATCTTCAGCATGATCGAGGCGGAGCATAGGCGCGCCAATGAAGCGCTCGAAAAAATTCTCGGCTCCAAGGAGCGGCTTGCGGATAATCCGACGCTCGCGCGCTCGATCAGGCACCGCTTCCCCTATATCGCGCCGCTCAACTATCTGCAGGTCGAACTGATCCGCCGCCATCGCGCAGGAGAGCGCGGCGAAGACATTCGCGAAGGCATATTGATGTCGATCAACGGCGTTGCGGCGGGCCTGCGCAATACGGGATAGGTAAGTGACGGGTCCTCGGCGGGCGCGCCAAGGACATCTGCGAGATCATCGAAAGGATTGTGAGTCATGAGCGCAGGCAATCAGTTCAACGATATCAACCTTGAGGAATTGAAGTCCGGCCTCGCGGCAGGGCGGGTCTTGCTCGTCGACGTCCGAGAGGCCGATGAATATGCCGCGGGCCACATCGCCGGCGCGCTGTTCAATCCCTTATCGAAATTCGATCCGACTAAATTGCCGGTCCCAGGCGAGGGCCAGCAGGTCGTGATCTACTGCCGCTCCGGCAAGCGCTCCGTGTCCGCGATGGAACAGGCGCGGCTTTTAGGCCGGCGCGACGCCAATACGCATTTCGGCGGCGGCATCCTCGCTTGGCTCAACGCGGGCGAGCCTGTCGTCCAGGGGATGTGAGAAAGCAGGACCCCGGGCTGTCGCCGCCGGCTCGGTCTGGCGAGTCATCCTAAGGAGGCGTAGCTTACTTCGGTTCGTCCCTGCGCGCGCTCGCCTCGTCGGCTGACGTCGACGCTGAGGTATAAGCGTCAGACCCATCAGCTTTTTCGGCTTTCCCTTGGCGGGCGTCCTCGTAGGGCACAAATTCTTCTGCGCCCCCGCTCTCAGTCTTACTCGGATATTGTCCGCGCAACCAAGCGACGAAGTCCATAAGCGCCAAGAATTTCAGGTCAATCATTTGATCATCCGATTCCAGTCGCAAGGATCGGATATGCTTCCGATTGTTTTATGACATTGAAGTGTCAGCGCCCGGTCGCCACGATCAACTCGACCCGGCGGGCTTGTCCGACCGCCTCCACGCCGCCCATATTGCCAGCGCCGGGCAAGCGTTGCGAAACTCAAATGTGTCGTGACGACTTTTTGAGGCCGACTTCATGAAGGATCAATATCAAACAATCAGCGAGCAGTATTCGCACGCGCGAAAAGACGACGTCACGAATTTTCTTGAGACGCCATCCGTCCAATCGGCGCTCGGCGATGTCGCAGGAGCGAGCGCCATCGACTACGCATGCGGGACTGGCCACTACTCTCGGCTCTTAAAAAGACTTGGCGCAAGGAATGTGCTCGGCGTGGATTTGTCGCCCGCGATGATAGAAACTGCGCGACAGGAAGAGAACGAAAAATCGCTAGGGATTGTTTACAAAGTCGCTGACGCCGCAACGATGGCCGTTTTCGGATCATTTGACGTCGCCACCGCCGTTTTTCTGTTCAATTACGCCGAGGATGAGCAGACGCTTAATCGAATGTTCCAGTCCGTCGCGGCGAACATCAAGCCGGACGCTAGGTTGGTCGCCGTCGTGCCCAATCCGGACTTCATCAATGGTCGAAGAGATACGCTTCCCTATGGATTCCTCCTTGAAGAGATCGGCAAAGGCCCGATGCATTTGCGCGTTCGCATGACTTTTGTCGGCGCGGAGGAATTCTCGATCGAGTTCACGCAGTGGAGCCGTTTCGCATATGATAGCGCGCTGGAGCAGGCCGGGTTTGCTGACGTCCAATGGACGCCATTCGCTGTCTCCCAACCTGGCATTGAGCGTTATGGCGAAGAATTTTGGAAGGCGATCCTCGACAATCCGAAAAGCATTGTGCTGAGCGCGCGAAGAAAGGCTGCATGAGAAGGGTCGTGGGTAGTGAATCCAGCGCTACTGGATCGCTTATTGAAGCGTCGCTTACATCTTGGCGGTCCGGGATGGGGAAGGCCAATATTGTTTCTGTTTCAAGCCCTGCCAGGAGATCGAAAAAATGGTCTGGTACCGGCTCACGCAAGACGCCATCGTACGTGGCTCGGAGCTGTTTGCAGATTCCGTTCTCAACGCTCTTGGGGAGCGATCGGGTCCGACGCATGTTACACCTTTACTCGCGAACAAATGACGAGCGGAGGGTCAGCTTGCGTTGGGGCCACAATATGGACGGATGTCCAATGACAGGTCGGTGACCGCTGATTTCTAAATTTTATGGTAAATCAGCAACACTATATCCTACCTGGACGCGGGAACATTGAGGCACGCCAGCGTTCCGCTCGCGCCTTCCACCATGCGATCCGCCGCCGCTTCTCTCTCCGTCGGCACAGAAACGCCCTGACCGTGGATGTATCGGCGGGGCGTTTTTGCGCCAGCGAAGCCAATTTGCGGGCGAGCGCCGGCGCCGTTAATCTATAAGCTTTGCATCGCCCGATGGGAGCTTGCGGCTCCAATGATTGCCAAAACCAGTCACCTTATTCGGCACGCCCCTATCGTTGCAGTCATTTCCTTGGCGCTTATGTCGTCCGGCGAGGCCAAATCGCCGTTATCGAAAACCCCTCTGTTTCCTGGGACGCCCAACGAGGAACAGCTTGAGCGACATGATAGCTACGTCAACAAGCGAGGCGAAACTGTCCATGCGCCTTCGGCGAGCGTTTCTGGCGCGCAGCCGGACGGCGCGACCGCCAAATGTTCGGACGGGACCTATAGCTTCTCGCATTCGCGAAGCGGAACATGCTCCCGCCATGGCGGCGTCGGGCAATGGCTCAGGTAACGGACATTAGCGCTGCTCCCGCCGCTCGCGGACTGCTTCCTTGACGCGCGCCCAATGCCCCGGCGGCCGGTTGCCGTCGATTACACGCGCTTCGTCATGCTCGCGAAGCCGAGCTTCAAGATAGGCGTCATCGCCGAAGCGTTCGATTAGAGCACGCGCATCGGATTCGACAAGCGCGCGAGAGATTGTGCGGCGACGAAGCCAATTGAGCATCAAGGACGCTCCTCCGCTAAGAGCAGATTGACGCCGGCCGGCTTATCAACATCTTTCGTACCGCGCGACATTTTGCGGCTTGATTACACGGCGGCGCTTTCGTTCACTAACAGTTTATGGGGCGGAGGGGACCACAAAAGGCTGGTCGCGCCAATGACGAAACTCGAACTAATCGAAATGTCCGCTGACGAGGAAGCCATGGCTTCATTGTGCAACGCAACCAATAATCTGCGCGAGTATTTTCAGGGCGAGGTTCTAGCGGCGCTCCCGGGGTTCGCCCGCAAGGCGCTCGAAAGGGAAATTGAGTTTTTAGCAGATAAGCCAGGAGACTTCCCTTGGCCTCCACTCGCCAACCTGACAATGGAACGCGGCGAGCAATGCCTGCGCGACATCATCGCCTACAATCACGACGGTGCAGCAAGCGATCATTTCCGCGACTGTGTGAACGAGACGGTCGAAGCAGTTGTCGCAGCGATAAACGATTAGCTTGTGTTCCCGTCGCCTCTGAAGGATTGACGCGCGTTAGCCTTAGCTGCGCAACACTCTCGAAGCTCGCCGCCGCGACGATCGCGAATACCCGTCTCGCCGCTGTTGCGAGCTTCGAGCCGCGGCCTTCCGCAGATTGAGGGGCGGAAGGCTGCTTTCGTTTGTCGGCCATCTCTGGACGATCCGGCTATTAACGCTCTTGGCAAGTTCGAGCCGCGTCCTAGTTGGATTGTTTGCTGGGGGATAACCCCTTTGTTGTCCTGCCCTTGGCGGCCCGCGACCTCGGATGAACAGGCGCGGGCCGTGTTGCGTTCTCGGTTACTTCGTGGCGGCTTCCAGATGGGTCAACGCCTCTTCGGCGTGCCCTGTTGCGGCCGCAGCATTCTTCTTTTTGCCCTCGGCGATCGACGCCTTCAGGTGCGTAATGCCTTCCTTGGTGTGCTCATTCTTCTTCGCTTTTTCTGCCGCCTCGGCATGTTTGAGCGCAGCTTCAGCGTGCGTCACAAGAACATCCGCATGGCCTTGTTTGCCATGGTCGATCGCTTCCTTCGTGTGGCTGATGGCTTCCGCCAAGTGATCCTCGGCCAACGCTAAACGAGGCGCGACAAAAGCGGCGACGCCGAGACCCAGCGCGAGTGCAAAAATTCGGCGGTTCATTTCAAAGTCCTCCCGATACCATTCCTCTTAAGGGAATGCGCGCAGGATCATAATCCACGATTTGCAGGAGTCGATTGTCCCGATTGACGCGGCTACGCCGTGCCAAGTGCGGGCAGTTTTGCGTTTTTGGGGAGTTGAAGCCGCGCGCTACGGCGCTAATTCTATGCCTGCGATGTTGGCGCAATCGCGCCGACACAACCCTCCCAGGGGTTGCGCCACTTATCGCCCGGTCGGCAAAGGCCGGGCTTTTCTATGCGCCGCGCGGCGCTTGCTGCTTGCGGATCGCGTGGAAGCCTACGGCCATCACGCTGACTTGCGACCTCCGCACGCTCCTGCGCGGCGTGGTATTCCTCGGCGAGGAGTTGATCAGTCGAATTGGCGCTGTTGCCTCCCGGCTTGACAGCGGTCCCTCAACGCTCTTTTAACGGCTCGCCTCTTAGATCGCGCTCTTTCCTAGGCGAACCAGTTCATGCGCTTCCTGAAGAAACTCCCAAGCCTCGCCGCGCCGCTTATCGGGGTCACGGTCGCGCTCGCCTTGTGCGTCGTCGTCTTCGCCTTGTCTTTGGCCGGGCTCGATCCAAGCCTCGATTAGGAACGAAACTCAGCGCTGAAGCAAAAGCATCAGCGCGCCCAATATCTCGGCGACGACGATTGACGCAACCACGGCGTTGGCGATCGGGGCGCGGATCATGCCCGGTGTGTGGGCGCTGCCGGATCGGGTTTCAATTAGGCACGTCGCCGCACGCGATCGGCGGCATTTGTCACGCAAAGCTGCCGCCATGTCACGGAAAGACGCCGCCCGCTTATTCGGGGAGTCTTTCCGCCTCCGCAGTCAGCGACCGCGCGATCGTCTGGGCGATGGCCTTGGCGTTGGCGCTGGAGAAGCGATTGACGAGCGCCCGGCGGGTCGGCTCGTCCTCGAAATAGACATAGGCGAGCGGCTTCCCATGCGCGTCTTCGACGATGAAAGATTCGCCGCTCTTCTTGATGCGCAGGGGCAACGCATAGGGCGTCTTGCTCATGCCACGGCCTCAATTATCGCCGGATCGTCATCGCCGACGCCTGAACGAATGACGCGCGCCGCGGATCGAACGGTCGGCGCGCGCGTTCGAACCGACGAACAATCTGGCCGTCCCCTGCGGCAAATAGTCTCCTGCGCTCCCACAACGTGGCCTCTGGCGCCTCGGTTGCCTATCAAGGTCGCGGGCGTCAACAATCCGCGCCGAAACGGGGAGTAGCTTTATGCCTAACGTGACCTTCTCTTCGCCTGTTCTTCACAAGAACCTGACCGTCTACGCGATCGCGGGCGACACCTCCACGGTGCTCGCCGTCGCGGAGGCGCATAAAATCCCGATCCCTCATGATTGCAAGGACGGAGAATGCGGTTCCTGTCTTATTGAAGTCGTGACCCTAACCGGCAAGACCATGGGCTCCTATCTGACGGAGAAAGAGAAGAGCCTACTCAAGTCGCTCGGCAAAATCACGCCGGAGGAAATCCGCGTCGCCGAGGTGGAGGATATCGCGCCGAAGTTTCGACTCGCCTGCCAATATGTGGTGCGCGACCAAGATATTCTTGTGAAGTTCACTGGCGAGCCGGGCGGAGCGTGAGATACGCCTGCGCGCCGAGCGCCGCGCCGGCGAATTGCTCAAGGATTTGCAGAAGGCGTTCGAGGCGCGATCAAAAGTCTAGTTTTCCTCCGCACTTAAGGATCAATTGACCGCGGGCGCTCATTGCGTGAGGCTTTAGGCGTTGCCGCGGTAATTAGTAAGTCTGCCCCCCGACGGCCTCGCTGTTAGGCGAGGCCGTCACCATTCGAGAAAAGTCCGCGCGGTAGGGGTTGACGCGTAGCGTCGTTGCGCAATGTCTCCCCCTTGGGGCGAGGGGGGCGTCCTGTCTAGCGGTCTCTTGCGCGAAAGGCGGGAGGCCGCCTTTTTATTGCGCGCGCCTCACGCCGCTCAAACCGCCTCGGTCAGCGCCGGATCATCGTCACCGACGCCTGAACGATTCACCCGCGGCGAGACGATCCATTCCTGCAAAGCGTCCTCGGGCGGCGCGCGCAAAAGCGCGCCGGGATCAGCTCCCGTCATCCAGGCGCCGGCGTCGCGCCAGTCGAGAATGACCGGCATTCGATCGTGAAAGCGGCGCATCCAGGCGTTAGCGGCTCCGACGATGATCGTCGCCGAGTCGACCTTCGTATCGCTGTCGGGGTCGCGCCAATGTTCCCACAGCGCGGCGAAGGCTAGCGGGCGGCCGTCCGGCGCGCCGAAATAGTGCGGCGTCTTCGCGCCTTTGGCGCCGGTCCACTCATAGAAGCCCGACGCGGTGATGACGCAGCGGCGCGACTTGAAGGCCGATCGGAACATCGGCTTCTCGGCGCGGGCGTTGAACGTCGCGGGGAGCTCGCTGAGCGGTGGAAGATTGCGCGCCGGACAAAATCGAGCAAATCTCCCGATGCGATCCCCGATCATTGGGGGAATATCGGTTGAGAGGGAATTGATCATGGACCCCGAAGAAGCCGAGCACGACGCGGAAATGTCGGAACTAAATTTGGATGGTGCCATTGAGGCGGCAAGGCGAGCGGCCGTAAACATGGAGAGAGCGGGGGATATGCGCGTTCGGGAAGGGAACGACGCAGAGGCCAGGGAAGCTCGCGACCGTGAAAGCGGAGCCGCCAATTTAGTGAGAGAGGATATTTGTAAGGAGTGTGAAAGCTTTTATCGGGCCGCAGAAGACTATGCTCTCGCCTCTAGACTACAATCTAAGTTAGGAAATTACGTGGATGCAGTTAGACTATCGGATAAGGCGAGGGAGCATTACGAAAAAGCTGCTGGTCCTTGCGAGCGGTGTGGTGATTTTGCCTTTGAACAGGCGGATCGAGACGCGGCTGAAGCCGCCTACCGTAAAGCGGAAAGGAGCATCGCCAACTCACTCGACCCAAGAGACCCCGCAAAATTCAACCAGAGCATGGCGAAGATTTCAGGTATCGAGAACAAGCTGAAGCTCTAAAAAAGGCGTCAAATTTCAATCGATGCGCCATTTCGGGCGCAGTAGGTCGCGGCCGGAGAGCTTCTTGTCTATCCCAGCGTCGGCAAGAGTTGAGGAAGTGTCACGCGATTCTATGAGCGAACCGCATGGCGCGTCTTTCTTCCCGGCGCCGGCCGCTCCACGATTGAGTCCCACTGTTTCCTTCTGCGCGCGGATAAGCTCGCCAAGGCGGCGCCCTCGTCCGCTGCCGTTCACCGACGCTTATCGGGCAAATGTTGGGCACAAAGCGTTATATCGCGCGGATCATAACTATAATTGATTGATTTCATTGGCGCGCCCAAAGGGATTCGAACCAGTTATTGCGCAATAAATGAATCCCATGCTTCGCGATTTCGCACATTCTACCCGATGCCGTGAGAATTCCCTGGACTTCTCATCAGAACAGAGCGTTGCTGAAGGTCATGGACGGGCAAGCAAAGCTCGGACGCTCTTCTCCTTACCCCGCAGGCGCAGCGCCATCGCGGGGTCGCGCTGGTGACAGCGGATGCTGTCACCAGCAAAGGAGGAGAAGATGGCGAAACTTACCGACACGCAACTGATGGTGCTCTCGCAGGCAATCGAGAGAGATGACGGCGCGGCTGTCGTTCCGCCGACGATGAACAAAGCTGCTGCGGCGAAAGTTGGATCAAGTCTGATAGCGCGCAAGTTGATGCGGCAGATCAAATCCAAACCGGGCATGCCGATTTGGCGCGAGGACCAGAATGGAAAGGCCTGCAGCCTGATCATCACGCGCGCCGGCTGCGATGCGATTAGCGTCGACGACGAGCATGATATCAATCGGTCGGCCCCAAGCGATGGCGGGGACCCAATGCTGACGGATCGGCGCGAGATCAGCGCAGCGCCTCGTGCCGGATCCAAACAGGCGCTCATTGTCGGCATGCTGTCGAAGGAATCGGGCGTGACGATCGACGCGCTGATCAAAGCAACTGGCTGGCTGCCGCATACGACACGAGCGGCTCTGACGGGGCTTCGCAAGCGTGGTTTTGCAGTCGAGCGCATCCCGCGCGCGCCTGAAGCATCGCTCTATCGGATCGCGAATCGCTCCTGCCCGGCTCGGGGCTGATCTGATGAAACGGTCTCCCTCGCGGCGGCGTCCGGCGAGCCTGCCGGACGCCACAGATCTCGATGCGGAGCTCGCCCGCATCGCGGCGATGAACATCGAAGAGCTGCGCGAGATGTGGCGCAAGAAGCAGAAACACGAACCGCCTGCCGCATTGACGAAGGATCTCATGGCCCGCGCGCTTGCACATTGGCTGCAAGAGGAGCGTTTCGGCGGATTGGAGACCTCTCTGCGCCGGCTTCTCACGACGGTCGCCAAGAAGGGCTCCGCGCCCTCGCGGCGATTGAAGATCGGCTCCGTTATTGTCCGGGAGTATCAAGGCAAAGCGCAGGAGGTGCTCGTTGTCCCCGGCGGCTTCTGTTGGGAGGGACGGGTTTATCCGAGCCTGTCGACCATCGCCTTGAAGATCACGGGCACAAATTGGAACGGGCCGCGCTTCTTTGGCTTGCGAGGCAACGAAGAGTCTGAGCGGTTACCAGACGCCGAGAAGACAATCCAATCATGCGCCCTGCCAACAAGATCTTCAATTCGGCCCAGCAGGAACACGCCGGCCCCGACCCTTCCCGCACAACGCTCAGGCGGCGACTCGCGAGCCGCCGCCTCTCCCATTCTTAGTCGGGGACGCAGCGCATGAAAACAGCCGGCGCCAAGCCTCAACGCTGCGCGATCTACACGCGCAAGTCGACCGAGCACAATCTTGACCTCGCCTTCAACTCGCTCGACGCGCAGCGAGAGGCTTGCGAGGCCTATATCAAGAGTCAGGCGCATGAAGGCTGGCGCCTCGTCGCAGGTCGTTTCGATGACGGCGGATTGTCCGGCGCCTCGCTGGAGCGTCCCGCCCTGCAGGGCCTTCTGGAGCAGGTCCAATCCCGGAAAATCGACATCATTGTCGTCTACAAGGTCGATCGCCTGACGCGCTCGCTCGCCGACTTCGCCAAGCTTGTCGAACTTTTCGACGCGTTTGACGTCTCCTTCGTCTCGGTCACCCAGTCCTTCAACACGACCTCAAGCATGGGAAGGTTGACCCTGAACGTGTTGCTGTCCTTCGCTCAATTTGAACGCGAAGTCATCGGCGAACGTGTCCGCGACAAGATTGCCGCCTCCAAGCGCAAGGGAATCTGGGTCGGTGGGCCGATTCCTTTGGGTTATCAAAGCGTCGGCAAGAAGCTCGAAATCGTTCCTGAGGAGGCGGAGCTGGTGAAGAAAATCTTCGCCGATTACCTGCGCCTTGGATCGATCGGCGAACTGGCGGCGGCGCTCGACCGGGAAGGCGTCAGACCAAGACCCCGGAAGCTCGCGAGCGGCAAAATGATCGCCGCCGCGCGCTTCATGGTCGGTCCGCTCGCGCATTTGCTGAAGAACCGCTTTTATATCGGCGAGATCGCCTATCGCGGCGAGACTCACAAAGGCGAGCACGAGCCGATCCTCGATCGCGAGCTCTTCGACGCCGTGCAGGCGAGGCTGGCCGAAGGCGCCGTCAAGCGAAAGCTCACGAGATCGCGTTCCTCCGCCATGCTCGTCGGTCTTCTCTTCGACGATCGCGGCAATCCCATGAGCCCGAGCCACGCCAACAAGAAGGGCGTACGCTATCGCTATTACGTGTCTCACGCCTTGCTGCAGAACCGAAAAAGCAGAGCGGGAACTGTCTCCCGCGTGTCGGCGCCCGACGTCGAACAACTTATATGCGACGCTGTGAGGAAAGCGCTGAACGTGAATGATGGCGCCTGCGATCGCGATCTGATTCGCGCACGGATCGACCGGATCATCATTCAATCTGATCAGATCGCGGTCGCGTTTCACGGGCCGGAACTGGAAGCGAATCTATCGGACTCTGAAAGAGCGCTGAACAGATTGACCGAGCTGACGATCCCCTTTGTTCCAAGACTCGCGCCGCGGAAGGGAATTGTGCATGCGCCATTGGACCGGGGGACGATTGATTCCGAAACGCGGGAGACGCTGCTGAAGACGATCGCGCGTTCACGCGGGTGGATGGAGGCGGTCCTCTCGGGTAAGACCGCATCCTTCGATGCCATCGCGGCCGACGAAGGTCTCGCCGAACGTCATGTCCGGCGTTTGGCCGTCCTTACGTTCCTGTCGCCAAAAGTTATTCAGGCGATCGCCGACGGCGCCGCGCCCTCAGGCTTGACAGTCTCCAGCCTGACACAAGCTCTGCCTCATGCTTGGGCGGATCAAGAGCGAATGCTCGGCCTCGGCTAAAATCCTCAATCACGATCTTGTCCGATTGCGACCGGCGCCACGCCGTCTCATGCCCCCATTGCGTCTGAATCCGGAACGGATGACATAGTGAATAAACATCCGGGTTCGTCGACCGAACCGCGTCGAAGCGAACCAGTCTCTGGTGGCGTCAGTCAAAAAATCCCGGACATTAAAAAATCGCCGACTGAGACTGTGGCCGGAATCACGTCATTGAGAGCGGAAATTCCGGCTCAAGAAAGTCTCTAAGACGCCGCTCCTCGCGCAAACGCCCCGGAATCCCGGCGCTTTTCCCAAAGTCCGCGTCCGGTCTGAACTTCCGGGAATGTATGGCTGCACGCAGAGGATTCGAACTCTCATATGTCAGACCAAATTTGGCCCTTTGAATTTTCGGGACTATTCGCGCCGAAACGCGCCATTCCGCCGAGCAGAGACTCTTTCGTCCAAAACGCGCGCTATTGCTGGCGACAGAGACTCAAACACCGCCTCATGAAAGTTCGAATCTCAGATGCAAAAGCCATAAACTCTATGAAAAACAGTAAGATACGTGGCTGGGGCGGGAGGATTCGAACCTCCGTATGGCGGAATCAAAATCCGCTGCCTTACCGCTTGGCGACGCCCCAATGCGCTGGTGAGGCGATAGCGCGCCCCGCTTCGACAATCAACTGCCGGGCAGCATAGCCAAGGCCGCTCACACGCATTCCAGTCGATCCGTTCGCTGGGCCTGTCATTCCCGGCAGGCCAAAGGCCTGATCGGGAATCCAGAGCCGATTCATGAGCGCTGGTTTTGCTCTGGATTCCCGATCGCGCTTCGCGCGTCGGGAATGACATGCGCATGGTTCAGACGGAAATCGCATCACACCGCGATCGCGCCCGCGTTCGCCGCGGCGCGCCGCAGCGCAGCTATATTATCGGCGTAGCAGACCTGCCCGCCGCGAAAAGCGGCCGAGCCCGCGACCAGAACGTCGGCGCCTGCTTCGACGATCTGCGGCGCTGTCAGCGGCGTCACGCCGCCGTCAACCTCGAGGCGGATCTCGCGCCGACCGATCATCTCGCGTATCGCGCGAATCTTATCGAGCTGCGAGTGGATGAAGCTCTGCCCGCCGAAACCGGGATTGACGCTCATCACCAGAATAAGATCGATGTCGTCGAGCACATATTGCAGCGCGCTTTCATGCGTCGCCGGATTGAGCGACACGCCAGCCTTTTTACCAAGCGCGCGGATCGCTTGCAGCGAGCGATGCAGATGCGGCCCGCCCTCAGCGTGCACGGTGATCACGTCGGCGCCGGCTTCGGCGAAGGCGGCGATATAGGGGTCGACCGGCGAAATCATCAGATGGACGTCGAGCGTGAGCGTCGTCACCGGCCGCAGCGCGGCGATCACGCTGGGCCCGAAGGTAATGTTGGGCACGAAATGCCCGTCCATCACATCAAGATGAATCCAATCGGCGCCGGCCTCGGCCATTGCGCGCGTCTCTTCGCCCAGCCGCGCAAAATCGGCCGAGAGAATCGATGGCGCGATGACGACGCTGTTAGACATGACGCTACTCCGCCGCCTTCTTGCTGGCGAACTGCGGATCGAGCGCGCCGCTGGCGTAACGTTTGGCCATCTCAGACAGCGGGATCGGCTTGATCTTCGACGCCTGGCCCGCCGTGCCGAATTCCTCATAGCGCTGCTTGCAGACGGCGCGCATCGCCTCCATGGCCGGCTTCAAATATTTGCGCGGATCGAACTCGCCCTTGTTCTTGCCGAGAACGTCGCGGATCGCCGCCGTCATGGCGATGCGATTGTCGGTGTCGATGTTGATCTTGCGCACGCCATATTTGATCCCGCGCTGAATCTCGGCGACCGGCACGCCCCAAGTCTGCGGCATCTGGCCGCCCGCGGCATTGAAGGCGTCCTGCAATTCCTGCGGCACGGACGACGAGCCATGCATCACAAGATGCGTGCTGGGCAGCCGGCGGTGAATCTCCTCGACGACCTTCATAGCGAGGATCGCGCCGTCGGGCTTGCGCGAGAACTTATAGGCCCCGTGCGACGTGCCCATCGCGATCGCCAGCGCGTCGACCTTGGTGCGCGCGACGAAATCCTCGGCCTGCGCCGGATCGGTCAAGAGCTGGTCGTGCGAGAGTTTGCCCTCGGCGCCGTGGCCGTCTTCCTTCTCGCCCATGCCGCTTTCAAGCGAACCGAGCACGCCGAGTTCGCCTTCGACGGAGGCGCCGACCCAATGCGCCATGTCGACGACGCTGCGCGTGACGCGCACATTGTAATCGTAATCGGCGGGTGTCTTGCCGTCGGCCTTGAGCGAACCGTCCATCATCACCGAGGTGAAGCCGAAGCGGATCGCGCTGGCGCAAGTCGCTTCGGCGTTGCCGTGGTCGAGATGCATGACGAGCGGAATGTCGGGCCAGATCGCGGCGAGCGCCTCGATCATCTTGGCGAGCATGATGTCGTTGGCGTAGGCGCGCGCCCCGCGCGACGCCTGAATGATCACCGGCGCGTCGACCGAGGCGGCCGCCTCCATCACCGCGAGGCCCTGCTCCATATTATTGATGTTGAACGCCGGAACGCCGTAGTCGTGCTCGGCGGCGTGATCGAGCAGTTGCCGCAGTGTGATGAGTGCCATTTGTCGCCTCCGCTATCTCTTACGTCTTAACTAGCGTGCGAGCCGCCTCTGCCATAGCCTCGGCCGTGACGCCAAAGTGCTTATAAAGATCGGCGGCCGGCCCGCTCGCGCCAAAGCCGCTCATGCCGATAAAGGCCCCACGTTCGCCGATCCAACGGTCCCAACCAAGTCGCGCCGCCGCTTCGACCGCGACCCGCGGCGCGGCGCCCAATACTTCGGCGCGATAGGCCTCGGACTGAGCCTCGAAGAGCTCCCAGCAGGGCATGGAAACCACGGCGGCGTTGATTCCTTGCGCGCCAAGAATGTCGGCCGCCGCGAGGGCGATTTCAACCTCTGACCCAGTAGCGAGCAGCGTGACGTCGCGCTTGCCCGCCGCTTCGCGCAGCACATAGGCGCCCTTGGCGGAAAGGTTTTCGCCGACGGGCCGCTCGAGCGTCGGCAGATTCTGCCGCGAGAGGCTCAAGATGCTGGGCGTATGGCGGCTGGCGAGCGCCAGCTCCCAGCATTCGGCGGTCTCGATCGCGTCGGCCGGGCGGAAGACATTGAGAGTCGGCATGGCGCGCAACGCCGCCAAATGTTCGATCGGCTGATGCGTCGGCCCGTCTTCGCCAAGGCCGATCGAATCATGGGTGAGCACATAGATCACGCGCAGGCCCATGAGCGCCGAGAGACGGATCGCGGCGCGGGCATAGTCCGAAAAGACTAAGAAGGTGCCACCGTAGGGCACGAAGCCGCCATAGAGCGCGATGCCATTCATCGCCGCCGCCATGCCGAATTCGCGCACGCCGTAATGGATGTAGCGGCCGGAAAAATCGTCCGGCGCGACTTCGCCCATGCCTTTGGTGATGGTGAAGTTGGAATGCGTCAGATCGGCGGAGCCGCCGATCGTCGCCTGCGTCGCGGCGTTGATGACGCCGAGCGCCATTTCCGACGATTTGCGGGTGGCGACCTTCGGCTTTTCGGCGGCGAGCGTCGCGCGGAACTCGGCGAGGGGTTTCGCCACCTCCGTCGCAACGTCGCCCTTCATGAAGGCCTCGAAGTCGGCGCCTTTCTGCGAGGCGGCGCGTCGCGCCTCCCAGGCTTCGCGCGCCTTGACGCCGCGCCGTCCCGCCGCGCGCCAAGTCTCCAAGATTTCTACCGGCAGTTCGAAAGGCGCGTGCGGCCAGTCGAGCGCCTCGCGCACGGCGTCGACCTCAGCGGCGCCGAGCGGCGCGCCGTGGGAGCTTTCCTTGCCCTGCTTGGTCGGCGCGCCATAGCCGATGAGCGTGCGGCAGCCGATGAGCGAAGGCCGCGGATCGGCCTGTGCGGCGGCGATCGTCTGCGCGACCGCCTCGGGATCATGGCCGTCGATATGGGCGACATGCCAGCCGGCGGCGGCGAAACGCGCCATCTGATCCATCGAGGTCGCGAGGCTCGTCGGCCCGTCGATCGAAATGGAATTGTCGTCCCAGAACAGGATGAGCTTTGAGAGCTTCAGATGTCCGGCGAGATCGATCGCCTCATGGCTGACGCCTTCCATCAGACAGCCGTCCCCGGCGAGCACATAAGTGAAATGATCGACGAGTTCGTCGCCAAAGCGCGCCGCCGCGAGCCGCTCGGCGATCGCCATGCCGACCGCCATCGCAAGTCCCTGGCCGAGCGGGCCGGTCGTCGTCTCGATCCCGGCGGCGTGCCCGTACTCAGGGTGGCCGGCCGTCGGCGAACCGAGCTGGCGGAAGTTCTCGAGCTCCTTTCGGCCCATTCCCGGATAGCCGAGGAGATAGAGCAGCGCATAAAGCAGCATCGATCCGTGGCCAGCCGAGAGCACGAAACGGTCGCGGTCCGGCCAGTCCGGACGGCTGGCGTCGAACTTCATGAAGCGCTGGAAAAGGACGGCAGCGACGTCGGCCATGCCCATCGGCATGCCGGGGTGGCCGGATTTCGCCTTTTCGACGGCGTCCATCGCCAGGGCGCGAATGGCGTTGGCGTAGCGCCGCGGATCGGACCCCGCGCCCGCCGTTGCTGAAGTTTCCTTACCCGCCGTCAATATCGTGTCGTTCACGTCACGCCTTTCTTGCGTCTAACCAGTTCGAGGATCCTTGGAGTGAGGATCAGCTGCATTGCGAGATCGAGCTTATTTCCCGGGATGACGATGGAATTGGCGCGCGACATCCAGCTCCCCGCGATCATGGACACAAGATAGGGGAAGTCCACCCCTCGCGGATCGCGAAACCGGATGACGACGATTGATTCATCGGGCGTCGGGATCGAGCGGGCGACGAACGGATTCGATGTATCGACCGTCGGTGCGCGCTGGAAGTTTATGTCCGTCTCGGAGAACTGGGGACAAATATAATGCACATAATCGTGCATGCGCCGCAAAATCGTCTCGGTGACGGCCTCGGTCGTATAGCCGCGCGAATGCCGGTCGCGGTGAAGCTTTTGCGTCCATTCCAGATTGATGACCGGAACGACTCCGATCTTGAGATCGGCGTAGCGCGCGACATTGACCTCGTCGGTGACGACCGCGCCGTGCAGCCCCTCATAGAAGAGCACGTCGGTATTGGGCGGCAGTTCTTCCCAATCCGTAAAGGTGCCCGGCGGAACGCCAAGCATCGCCGCCTCGTTTTCGTCATGCGCGTAATGGCGATAGCGGCCAGAGCCCGTCTCGCCATATTGGCGAAACAGCGTCTCGAGCTTCGGCAGCAGGTTGGCGTCAGGGCCGAAGTGGCTGAAATTGTGCTGGCCGGCAGCATGCGCCTCGGCCAGCCTCGCCTTCATCTCTTCGCGATCGTAGCGATGAAAACTGTCGCCTTCGACATAGGCGACCTCGATGCGTTCGCGACGGAAAATCTGCTCGAACGTCGCCTTAACCGAGCTCGTGCCGGCGCCCGACGAGCCGGTGATGGAAATGATCGGATGTCTGACCGACATGGGCGCGTGAACCGGGAATCTTCAAGCGAACTCGCGGCCTGCGGCGTCGGCCGCCGACCGGCGGGGCTTGTCGGCTTGTCGCATGCCACGCCGGCAAAGGAAAGGCTCCCGCTCCGTGGCCAGCTTGCGTGGGAGAGGCCCGCCGCTGACGTTCCCCGAGCGGCCGGACGGTCAAGACGGGCAAGGTAAATACGGACGTCCCTTGGTCGCCCGCTCCGCCTTGACTTGCGCGACGGCGGCAACCTATATCGCAAATTCTTGCAGACCGCCGAGGCGGTTTGGGGCGGAGTAGCTCAGTCGGCTAGAGCAGAGGAATCATAATCCTTGTGTCGGGGGTTCGAGTCCCTCCTCCGCTACCAAAAAAATCAAATACTTACGGAAAAGACGATTTCTATTAGGCTCTCTATAGGCTCTCAGGCAGGGCGGCTGAGCGATGCAAACCTTCGTTCGATCGTCGGTGCCTGGCGCGACGAATTTCCGACTGCGTTCTCACTTGTCCGCGAGAAATATCGTCGGCAGGTCGCGCCGCCCGTCGAGTACACGCACAACTTCCACATTGTCACCCGAGACTCGGTAGAACAGGACGGTTGGGTAGACCACCAGCGATCGGATGCTGGGCTGCAGTTCTTCGCGCTCGCGGCCGAGCAAGGGCTGCTCGGTCAGCCGGTTCGCGGTCGCTTGGATGTTGCGCAAGTGACTGTCAGCGATCTCCTTGGAAAACCGCAACGCGCCTTCGCCCCAAATATGAAGCAGGTCGGTTTCGGATTCAGGCGACCAGATAAGGCGGATATTACCCTCGGGCATAGAGCGCGTTAGCGCGGGCGATTACGTCCTCGATATCGAGTTCTTTGCCTAAACCCGCATCCAGCGATTTGATCCCCTGATCCAAATCGCTACGCAATCGACGTAGCCCTTCGACATAGTCATTGATCTCCCGCCCGATGCGTTCCTGATCCGCATCCGGGAGTTCGTGTGCTTTCGCGATGGCTTGGTCGAGAACCTTGGATGTCATAGACGCAATATAGCATGTCCAGGGTAGCAAAGCACGTCTGAAGGTCGTCTGAAGCCGCGCGTCATCAGATGCGGAATTTTGTCGTGTTGTTCACCCCCTTTGATAC